>Ga0310695_10000675_pt1 | contig 85618 bp, 67 predicted proteins | sample RumenRJG_04DNA_FD_203882 | JGI IMG/M metagenome (GOLD analysis project Ga0310695, IMG submission 203882) | Bovine rumen microbial communities from Lethbridge, Alberta, Canada - RJG_04 (v2) (version 2) | ecosystem: Host-associated > Mammals > Digestive system > Stomach > Rumen | place: Canada...
AGAGATATCCTCTGCCTCGTTGAGACCGTCGGTATAGAGGAAGATGCAGTCGCCTGTCTTCATGTCGAGATGCTGTACTGAGAACTGCCATCCCTCCATAACGCCTGCAGGGATGTTTGAGTCGCAGTCCATGTCGCTTACATTACCACCAGAGAGTACTAATGGCGGGTTGTGGGCTGCATTGGCATAGCTCAGATGACCGGATGCGAGATCGAGTACACCAAGGAATAAGGTAACAAACATGCCCGTCTCGTTGTCATTGCTCAGAGCCTCGTTGAGTGCTATGAGTATCTGGTCGGGAGCCTGAGTGTAGGCAGAGATGTTACGGAACAGCGATCTTGTCACCGCCATCACGAGAGAGGCGGGAACACCCTTACCCGAGACGTCGCCGATGCAGAAGAACAGTTTCTCGTCGCGGATGAAGAAATCGTAAAGGTCGCCGCCTACGGCCTTTGCCGGCGTCAGCTGTCCGTAGATGTCGATATCATGACGTTCAGGGAAGGCTGGATAGGTCTTTGGCAACATCGACATCTGTATGTTGTGGGCAATCTTCAGCTCACTCTCCATCGATGCCTTTGCTGAGGTGGTAACCTTCAGTTCCTCGATATATCTGCTCAGAGAGTGCTGCATGTTGTCGAAGGAGTCGCGCAGCTGGTGTATCTCGTCATGGCTGTCGATATCGGGAAGGGCAGCGTTTAATTGTCCTCTGGCTACCTCGTCGGCGGTATTTGCCAGGAGGTTCAACGGCTTTGCCATGTGTCGTATGGTAAGCTGGCAAACGAAGAATGTGACGATAAGGATGAAGGCGATGATAAACGTCATTGCCAGACCTACGAGGATGCCCATCATGTCGAGTGTTATTGTAGTAACAGTCTGTGCGATAATCCAGTCAGTACCTTCCAGCGGTCTGTAAAACAGATAATGCGGTGACCTGTTAAACAAGATCGGGTTTTGGGTCTCATGACTGCTCTTCTTTCCTTCAGACATATTGTTGATCATCTCCTCGGCCTTGCCTGGAGTCTCATTATCCTTGATATGTCCGAAAAAGTTGCCTTTCAGGATGCGTCGTTTGTCAGGGTGGGTGATATAGGTGCCATCATGAGTAAGCAGGTAACTGTGCAAACGGTCGTCATAAGCAAAGATAAATCCGGACTCGTTTACTGAGAGACGGTCTTGTTCGATGAGGAGTTCTGTAACGAAGTCGAGCGAGAGGTCGGCACCAAGGATGGCAACCACCTTGCCCTGACGGTCGTGTATGGGGTACATGTATGCCACAAGAGGAGTCTTGGCATCACCACTCTCGAAGAAGGGCTGAGACCAGTAGGCAGAGTCTTTTGCAACAGCGTCAGTAAACCATTCTGATGCCAGATAGTCGCTGTTGGGCTCGTTGGCTGGGCGCAACTTCACTCCCAGACTGTCGTCACGCCAGGCGTATGGACAGAAGGCACTGCCTTTCTTCGGGTAATAGCTGTCGATGAAGCTGATACCACAACTGCGTATACGTGGATTGTGCTCTACGATACGTTTCATGATGCCATCCATAGCATCGGGCTGGCTCAGGTGCTCTTCGATGTCCTTTATGTTGTTGTTTACTGCCACATTGACCTCAGACATGGCATTGCTGATGGTCATTGCGGATGCCTGCATGCTACTGTGGAAATTGCTGCCGTTGACATTAACAAGTACAGAACTCGTTGTATGGTAAATAAGGTAAGCCAGAGCTCCCATCATTACTAAAAGCACCAGCATGACTCTGCGGGTGAGCCTTCGGGCAAACGAGTGTTTATATTTCTTATCTTTCATCGCCTTTTTTATGTTTGACGCGACAAAGTTACGAAAAGTTGTTGGAAATACCAACCATAATAGTTAATTTATGCTGAAAAATTACGGATTATCCATTAGAAATGTGTACTTTTGCAGGCTGAAACAGAAAAAGAATGAGAAATAAGTTAGTATTATTAGTGATGATGCTCATCTCAGTGCTGGCATCCGTGAAGGCACAAGACGACTCAGAGATGAGTGCAAATGAGAGACAGGCAAAGAGAATCTTCAATCAGGCCTACCAGCAGGTGTTTGGCGAACAGGGAGCGACCCTCAGATATGATGTTAACATAACAGGTATCTACAAGACCTACGGCACCATCTGGTATAAGGGCAAGAAGAGCAGATTCGAAGACGCGAAGATGAACTCCTGGAATGACGGAACGACTGTCTATACCATCAAGAAGAAAAAGAAGAAAAAGGAGGTGGAGATCCATGAGACGAAGAATAACAAGTCGGATAAGTATTCGAGCAAGTTCAAGTTTGTGCCTGAGAATTTCAATTACAGCATAGCCAATGATGAAGAAGGGCTGATGCTGACTCTCAAGGCAAAGAAGGGCACAAAGGGAATAAAAGAGGTGCAGGCTCTGGTAAAGAGACAGAGTTACGAACCTATCAGGGTGAGAATAAAGATCGCCTTTATTTGGACTACCATCAAGATCTCCAATTTCAAGTCGGGTGGTATCACAGATGAGATGCTCAGATTCCCTGTTGAGAAATATAAGGATTATAAGTTTGTAGACAAACGATGATATCTGTAGAAGGACTGAAAGTGGAGTTCGGAGTCAAGCCGCTGTTCGTTGATGCGAGTTTCGTTATCAACGACAGAGACCGTATTGCCCTCGTAGGAAAAAACGGAGCCGGAAAATCCACGATGCTGAAGATACTCTGTGGTCAGCAGAAGGCTACTGAAGGAAATGTCAGCGTGCCTGCCGACTGTCGTATCGGATATCTCCCTCAGGTGATGATACTCCAGGACGATACCACAGTACGTCAGGAGGCCCAGAAGGCTTTTGCCGATATCACGAAGATGAAGGAGCGTCTGGACAGGATGAACCAGGAACTCGCAGAGCGTACAGACTACGAGAGCGAGAGTTATCTGGCGCTGATAGAGAAATACACCACAGAGCACGAGCGCTATATTATGATGGGCGCAGAGAACTACGAGGCTGAGATAGAGCGGACGCTTACTGGTCTGGGTTTTGTGCGTTCCGACTTCGAGCGTCCTACATCGGAATTCTCCGGAGGCTGGCGTATGCGTATCGAACTGGCGAAGATACTGCTCCAGAAACCCGATGTGCTGTTGCTCGACGAGCCTACGAACCATCTCGATATCGAGAGTATCCAGTGGCTGGAGCAGTTTCTGGCGCAGAGCTCGAGTGCGGTGGTGCTGGTGAGTCACGACAGGGCATTTATAAATAATGTCTCGAATCGTACGCTGGAGATATCATGTGGCAAGGTGATCGACTACAAGGTGAAATACAACGAGTATGTTGTACTACGCAAGGAACGTCGGGAGCAGCAGATGCGAGCCTACGAGAACCAGCAGAAGGAAGTGGCGGAGATGAAGGCGTTTATAGAACGTTTCCGTTATCAGGCCACGAAGGCTGTACAGGTGCAGCAGAAGATAAAGCAGCTGGAGAAGGTGGTGCCTATCGAGATCGACGAGGTGGATAACTCCGCTATGCATCTGAAGTTCCCGCCCTGTCTCAGAAGCGGTGACTATCCGGTGATCTGTGATGAGGTGCGCAAGGACTATGGCGCACATACAGTCTTCGATCATGTTACTCTTACGATAAAGAGAGGTGAGAAGGTGGCTTTCGTAGGTAAGAACGGTGAAGGAAAATCTACTCTCGTGAAGTGTATCATGAGCGAGATTCCCTTTACTGGCGAACTGAAGATAGGCCATAACATCCAGATAGGCTATTTCGCCCAGAATCAGGCACAGTTGCTGGATGAGAATCTCACCGTGTTCCAGACCATCGACAATGTGGCTAAGGGCGATATCCGTCTGCGTATAAAGGATATCCTTGGAGCATTTATGTTCGGTGGTGAGGAGAGCGACAAGAAGGTGAAGGTGCTCAGTGGCGGCGAGCGAAGTCGTCTGGCGATGATCCGTCTGTTGCTGGAGCCTGTGAACCTGCTTATTCTCGACGAGCCCACAAACCATCTCGACATGCCGTCGAAGGATGTGCTGAAGGAAGCTATCAAGGCTTTCGACGGTACGGCGATTATCGTGAGTCATGATCGTGAGTTCCTAGACGGACTCGTGACAAAGGTATATGAGTTTGGAGGCGGTAAGGTTCGTGAACATCTTGGAGGTATCTACGACTTCCTTCAGTCGAAGAAGATAAGCGAGTTGAATGAACTGGGCAGGGAGCAAAGCATTCCCGGTAAGGCAGCACCCATTACGGGAACATCCGTTGAGCAGCAGGCTATAGTACAGCAGGCTGCCGACAAGGCGATGAGCTATGCCGAGCGCAAGGAACAGCAGAAACGTAAGAATCGTGCTGAGAAGGCTGTTAAGGAGTCGGAGGCGAAGATCGAGAAGATGGAAGCTCGTCTGAAAGAACTCGATGAACTGCTGATGAAACCAGAGAATGCTTCAGATATGGTGCTTGTGACAGAGTACACCCAAACCAAACAGGCTCTTGATGAAGAGGTAGAACGTTGGGAAAAACTCAGCGAGGAACTGGAATCAATTATTTACTAATCAAAATAGATTGTTTTATGAAAAGAATTCTAACAATGATGGCAATGGCATCTGTTTCATTGATGACAATGGCTCAGACGGAACTTGGATCAGGCCTTCATCAGGCTGATTTCAACAAGAGTGTACGTCCTGGTGACGATTTCTATGAGTACGCCTGTGGAGGATGGATGAAGGCTAATCCTTTGCCTGCTGCTTACTCTCGTTATGGTAGTTTTGATCGTCTTCAGGAAGAGAACGACAAGCGTATCAACGGTATCCTGAAGGAGCTTCAGAACAATACCTATGAGAAGGGTACTATCGAGCAGAAACTCAGCGACCTCTACAAACTCGCGATGGATATCGATCGCAGAAACAAAGAGGGTGTGGCTCCTGTGATGCCTCTCATCAAACGCCTTGAGGCTGCAAAGACAAACAAGCAGTTGCTGGATATCCAGTTGGAGTATGCCCCTTATGGTGAGCAGGAGTTCTTCTTCTGCGGTTTCGGTGCAGACGAGAAGAATGCCACACAGAATATCCTGAGCGTTTATCAGGGTGGTCTCTCACTCGGACAGAAGGAGTATTACCTCGACAACGATAAGGCTACAGCAGATATCCGTGAGGCGTTTAAGAAACACGTAGTCAAGATGTTCCAGCTCTTTGGTTTCAGTAAAGGTGCAGCTACCAAGAAGATGAAGAATATCATGAAAGTGGAGACAGCTCTTGCTAAGGTTTCCAAGTCACGTACAGAACTTCGCGACCCGGAGGCAAACTATAACAAGATGACTCTGAAGGAGTTTGAGGCAAAATATCCTAACCTCCCATTGGTGAAGGTTATGAACGCGCAGGGTGTTGACACGAAGTATCTTCAGGAGATGGTTGTTGGTCAGCCTGCATTCCTCGAGGGAGCAAACAAGCTCGTCGGCACCATCAAGCCAGCAGAGTATCGTGACGTGATGGAGTGGGGCTTTATCTCCGGTGCAGCCAACTACCTCAGCGATGCCACTATCGCAGAGAGCTTCGACTTCAACGGTAAGATCCGTTCCGGTCGTAAGGAGAATCATCCTCTCTGGAAGCGCAGCACGGCTCAGGTGGAGCGCGTTATGGGTGAGGCTCTGGGTAAGATCTATTCAGAGAAGTATTTCCCAGAGGCAGCAAAGCAGCGTATGATCACTCTTATCAAGAACCTCCAGATAGCCCTCGGTGAGCGTATCGCTGCTCAGAGCTGGATGGATGACTCTACTAAGGTGAATGCACTCCTGAAGCTGAACACATTCTATGTGAAAGTGGGATATCCCGACAAGTGGACAGACCTCTCCAAACTGCAGATTGACCCTGCGAAATCTTATTACGAAAACGTGGAGGAGTGTGCTAAGTTCTGGCATGCATGGCGTCTGGATCACACAGTAGGTAAGCCAGTGGATCGTGATGACTGGTATATGAACCCTCAGACGGTAAATGCATATTATAACCCGACAACCAATGAGATCTGTTTCCCTGCAGGTATTCTGCAGTATCCTTTCTTCGATATGACAGCTGACGATGCCTTCAACTATGGTGCTATCGGAGTGGTTATCGGACATGAGATGACTCACGGATTCGATGATCAGGGCCGTCGTTTCGATAAGGACGGAAATATGCACGACTGGTGGACGGAGTCTGACGGAAAGAACTTTACAGAACGTACTGATAAGTATGCAGACTTCTTCTCTGCTATCAATGTTCTTCCTGACCTCAAGGGAAACGGTCGTCTGACACTTGGTGAGAACCTTGCCGATCATGGTGGTCTGCAGGTTGCCTGGGCTGCTTATAAGAATGCTACAAAGCGTCAGCCTCTTGGTGAGAAGGATGGCCTTACTGCCGACCAGCGATTCTTCCATGCCTACGCTGGAGTATGGGCAGGCAATATCACAGAAGAAGAAATCCGTAACCGTACCAAGAGCGATCCTCACTCATTGGGCCGCTGGCGCGTAAACGGTGCTCTTCCACATGTAGACGCCTGGTATGAGGCATTTGGTGTAAAAGAGGACGACAAAATGTTTATTCCTAAGTCAGAACGCCTCGATTTGTGGTAATTTATATCAAAATTGAAAAAAATGCCGTCGTAAATGTAAATTTACGGCGGTTTTTTTGTTACGTTTAAGAATTTTTTTCTATCTTTGCACCAAACTTTAAGCTTAACACGTCAATTTTTGAATATGAACGATATGTCATTCAACTCTGAGAAGACCGATCGGGGAATGCAGGAACTGCAACGACAGGAACTGACAAAGAGAAGGTCTGTTGGTAACGAGATTAAGGCTCAGGCTGTCAATTACAATACTGCCGGAAGTGTACAGTGTCCGTATTGCGGAACGGTCAACGATCCTGATGCCATGTTCTGTGCTTCTTGTGGAAAACCACTTGGTATGGTAAATTGTCCTAACTGTGGAGCCGAGCTTGATCCCGATGCCGATTTCTGCGAGGTCTGCCATCATTATATCCGTACGGACATCTGTTCTTTCTGCGGATCACGCCTTTCAGGATATGAGGCTTTCTGTCCTGAGTGCGGAAGTCCAAGAGGCGGTATCGTTTGTCCTGTATGCCATACCCTCAACGATTTCTCTTTCTGTAAGCAGTGCGGAACGGCTCTGACAGACGAGGCCCGCAAGCTGTTGGCAGAGCTGCAGATGACTCCAGAGTATAAGGAGATGCAGGCATTGGCAAAGGAGTTGCAGGAACTGGATATGCAGTTGCCTTATGCCAATGAGAAGGATCAGATCAGGGAACAGTTGAATAACAAGCTGAGAGAGCGTGTCCTTACTCTTCTTGCACAGGATAAGGGCTTTACCGCTACAGTTGTGGAGAAGCCTTCGAAGCGTATTCCCAAGGTGGAGCTCGATAGGAAGAAGAATGATTGTGTGAACCGTCTTGCTGAACTCCTTGAGAAAATGGCCCAGGTGCCACAGCCTCAAGCGGCAAAGGTGCGCAACTATGCAATGGCTTGTAAGCCTCAGGGCGTAAGACTTGCTTGGGAGTGTAACTTCAAGCACGCCTTGCATTCCAGTCCGTGTGGATGCGCCAAACCACAGATGGGAGGAAAGTGGATAGTACTCGGAAAGAACTCTAGACAAGAAATTAAAGACGATAAATAATGAGCACATTAAGACCAACAACACCTGTCGATCTTAACCAGGATCTGGATGATGCTAATGTAGGTAAGACGATGCGTCCTGCTGACGGTACCATTCGCCCTGCCGGAAATGTGATACCTGCAGAAGATACAGTAATCACTGACAAGACGATGCGTCCTGCAGAGCCTATGGCCACAGCAGTGGAAGAAGATCTCTCTGTCAGTGGTGACTATTTCATCCTGAAAGGTGAGAAATATCGTAATCAGGAGTGCCTTAGCGACAACTCAGGCGAAGCCCAGGTGTTTCTCGTTGACAAGGATGGACAGGATTATGTCTTGAAAATATATTATCCGAACTTCGACGTAAATAAGAAACTGCTTCAGACCATCTATAATTTCGATTTCGAGATGGTGGTCAATCTTATGGACTATGGTAAGACATACGTTGACGGCAAGCATCGTTCTTATGAGTTGATGGAGTATCTGCGTGGTGGTAATCTCAGTGACTATCATCTGAATGGTGATATGGACAAGTTCCGTAGGATTGCCCTTCAGGGTGCAGCCTCGCTGGCATTCTGTCATAACAACAACGTGCTCCATAAGGATGTCAAGCCAAGCAATCTCTTCTTCCGTGATAAAGAACATACGGAACTCGTGTTAGGTGATTTCGGTATATCCAGTTTGCTGGAGCAGGACGGTAAGGCACATCGCACCACTCAGGCCAGAACACCTATCTATGCCGCCCCGGAGATGTACTCTGACGTTATCGATGGAGTAGTGGAGATAACCCCAGCTGCCGATTTCTATTCTCTGGGTATGACCCTTATGGCACTCTGGCTTGACGGTAATCCCATGAGCAGCAATGAGCGTGTGATGATGCGTCAGAAGAATGAAGGACGACTACCACGACTTAACGAGCTGCCTGAGCGTGTGAGAATGATCGTTCAGGGCCTCACCTCTGTCAATCCTCTCAACAGATGGGGATATGACGAAGTAGAGCAGTGGTTCATGGGAAAGAGTCCGAATGTGGACATCTCATCACCGTTCCTGAAATACAAGACATTCCTTGTTGACCCGGACCGTAACCTCGCTGCAGACAATATTCACGAACTCGTTCCTATGCTTATTGAGAACGAGAAACTGGCAATAGGCTACCTCTATAACGGACGTATCGGAAACTGGCTCGAGTCATGCGGTAACACTAAACTCAGCACAATCATCAAGGATATCATTGTAAACAGATACCCTGTTGACCAGCACGCGGGTCTGATGGCGTCTGTATATGTCATGGAGCCAACATACTGCTACAAGGATGTGAAAGGCAATAACTGTGATGATGTTCACAGTGTGGCGATGTCGATTCTTAGTTATCCTAAGGAGTATGGCATGATGCTCACTAATCCAAACGATAACCTGTTCCTTTATCTGGAGTCGCATACAAAGTGCGATGTGACACGTTTGCGTTCATATTTCGAGAAAACCGATGATTTCGATCCTCATGTGGCAGTGATGAAGGTGGTCTATGAGATAGATCCTGACATACCACTGATGGGACGATTCCCTTCATCTACCCTGAAGGAGATTGTAAAGACCTTCGGCAGAGAGAAATTGAGTGAGGACGACTGGCATAGTCTTACTGACGGACGTCTGTTGTCCTGGATGTACAGCCATGAGGACAAGATGGCCTGTGAGAGTCTGCGAATACTCACTCAGGGACAGCCATATTCTAAGTCACTGGCTTATAAGGTGCTTTACAACCTTGATCGTGAGGCGGCATACGACCTTCGTTTCGCACACACGCCACTGGGAGTGGGCGACTTGCTCGCAGAACGTCTTAAGGAAGCACAGCATCTCAGTGCTGAAGAGATAGAGAAAGAGTTTGATGACTTCTTGCAGCCAGGAGGCCGTTTCTGTTATTTTGCTCAGCTGCATGGATGGAACGAGATGCTCAATGAGGCCATTCGTTGTTTCGATTTCAAGAGTGATGAGAATCGTGAACGTCTGGGGCTATATGATGCACGTACCGCCCTCTATCGTTTCTGTCGTATCCTTGGTTCAACACCAGTATATAAACTCTCTGACGATACAGAACTCAATGACGGACGGGATATCGACCCACGTAACTACGGAATGATACGTCATGAGATCCGTGAGGGTTCATTTATCCAGTGGATGTCTGTATTCTATCATGAAGATCCTAATGCCGACTTCTCAAAGGAATATGCCTACGAGCATACTCTCGAAGACTGGCTGAATGCAATAGGAAAGATTGACAAGACCCAGACACATTATAAACGGTTCGTAGATGCTCGTAAGGAGACTTCCGACAGAGTTGAGAGTGTAAGAAGCGGATGGCGCAGGGCCAAGGCTAATGAGAATATCTGGCGATGGGTGTTCTATGCACTCTCTGGCGCATGGATACTGCTGGTACTTATCTTTGGTGTCAACAGTCAATATATACTTGCACATCCTCTGCTGTCGATAGTTCTTCCTGTTGGAAGCATCACGGGTATAATTGTTGCGACAAGAGCATACTTCGGGGGATATGGATTCTTCTTCTCCTTCCTCTGGGGACTTCTTGGAGTAGCATCGTCGTTTATACCTTATATTATTTTAAGATACATCTCATCGTCTCATCCCTCTCTGTTCAGTCTGACAATAGTGGGTATTTCACTTGTTTACATGCTCGTGTGCCATCTTACAGATTTCAGAGGCGACCAGAAGGCAGATAACAAGTTGATAAATGAAGTGCTCGACAATGATATCAAGTCAACGCTCCTCGAGCCGCTTTACTATACATTTAAGACCAAGTCTTACAGATTTACGGGTTCTAAGTTCGGACTGCTTGATGACGTGACAGACCAGGTGCACTCCATCAGTGGTGAGAGTGTTCTCCACTATGTCCTTTGGAGTCTTCTTGCTCTGGTACTTGTCGTAGACTTCATCGTTTACAGTCCGAGCCTTATGAACGTAGCCAATCCGAATATGGATGAGGTTGAGAGCACATCAACAGAGTTTATTCAGCAAGTAGATAAAGAGGAAGATTAATGGTTTGCGAACATTGCCATAAAGAAAACAGGAGCATAGCGAAATTCTGCAAGTGGTGCGGACAGCCACTGGTAAGTCAGAATCTCCTGGACAAGCTTGTGGGTCTAGATGATGTGAAGCAACAGCTGAAGACCATCGTAGATACCTATGCTTTCCTACGCTCCCGAAAAGATATAGCACAAGTGCGCGTATCGGTGAATGCGATAATCATCGGTGAGACAGGTACGGGTAAGACTGCTCTGGCAGAAATACTGCGTGACTACTTCTACCAGAATAAGATTATCGACAAACCGAAGTTGACAATGGTGGATGCTGTCGACTATCAGCGTTTTGTGGATAAGTGGGATGAGAATATCAAGAAGGCAAGGAACGGTATCCTGTTCTTTGATAATGTTCAGAAGCTCCTGCCTGATAAATATTCTAATCAGGTAAATCCTCTCGATAAGCTGTTTGTTGAGATGGATAAGTGGGAAGACAATCCGATTGTGATTATGTCCGGTCTTCCTAAGGGCTTAGATGACTTCCTGAGTAGCAACCCTGCTGTAGCAAACCGTTTCAAATATACCTTCCGTCTGCCGTCACCAGGATATCAGGAACTGACAGACATCTGTAAGATGAGCCTTAAGACACGTTATGGTATTGCTGACTATACTCCTGAGGCAGAAGAACATCTGAAGCGTTTCTTCAAATATCAGGTAAAGATAAAGGATGAGACCTTCGGATATGCACACCTGGCGATGAAGACAGCTGAGGATATCTTCACTCAGTTTATCACCCGAGGTGCTCAGGCAGCAGTGGTGGAGAAGGCTGATATCAAGGGGTATGTGCCAGAGGAGCGTTCTATCGAGGAGATCCTCAAGGATCTTGATAACTTCATCGGCATGACTGAGGTGAAGAGTGCAGTCAGAGAGATCGCTTATGCCGTGCAGAATGCTGTTCAGCGTGCAGAGCGCGGACTGGGAGAACAGGAGAAGATGTCTATGCACATCATCCTCACCGGTAATCCTGGAACAGGTAAGACCACCATTGCACGAAAGCTCGGTGAGATACTCGCTGCCATAGGTTATCTTGATAGCGGACATGTATTAGAGGTAGATCGCGCGAAGATGATCAGTCCTTATCAGGGTGAGACGCCAAAGGTTGTAGATCGTCTATGCGACAAGGCTATGGGTGGCATCCTGTTTGTCGATGAGGCATATACGCTGGCTCCTGTAAGTGCTGGCGGAGATAGGGATAATCAGGGTGCACAGGCTCTTGAAAAACTTATGAAACGCATGGAGGATGACAGAGGTAAGTTTGTTGTCATCGCTGCTGGTTACCGTACGGAGATGGAAAATCTCTTCCGTATCAATCCTGGATTCCGTAGCCGTTTCAACTACTTCCTCAACATCGATGACTATAATCCTGATGAACTCTATCAGATTATGCTTGTCTTTGCCAAGGTGAAGAAATATCTGTTCTCCGCTCAGGCAGAACAGTTGGCAAGGAAGATGATAAGAGAGATGTATGACTCCCGTGGTAAGGATTTTGCCAACGGACGTACTATCCGTTCACTCTTCGACCAGATATGCAAGAAACAGGCTCAGCGTCTTCAGGGAGCAAATATCTCAATGATGAGCAACGAACAGTTGATGACTATCGAAGAGGTAGATATTCCTTACAGCGCTCCGAAGACTGTAGACTATAAAGACTGTCTCAAGGCTCTCGACGGACTTGTGGGTCTGGGTGCCGTGAAGAAAGAGATATCCAACCTTGCTGCTTTCCTGAACCTTCAGGTAAAACGTGGTGAGACTAACACCTTCCAGGGAAAGCATTATGTGTTTACTGGTAATCCTGGTACGGGTAAGACAACTGTTGCCCGAATCATGACAGATGTCTTTAAGACTCTTGGAATTGTATCACGAGGACAACTTGTAGAGGCTGATCGTGCAAAACTCGTTGCCGGATATTCTGGACAGACAGCTATAAAGACCAATCAACTGGTTGATGAGGCTATTGGTGGAGTGCTCTTCATCGATGAGGCATACACCCTGAAGTCGAATGATCAGGACTCTTTTGGTGCAGAGGCTATCGATACCCTTCTGAAACGCCTCGAGGATGATCGCGGTAAGTTTATTTGTATCGTGGCAGGATATACTGACCAGATGCATGACTTCATCGACACTAACCCGGGACTGAAGAGCCGATTCACACAGACCATTCATTTCGAGGACTATACCCCTGACGAACTGACACAGATATTCCTTAACCTTGCTGCTGGTAAGAAATTCACTATCGACGAGAATACCAAGGGAGCCATCCATCGTCAGTTCGAACAGCTCTATCTGCGTCGTGACAAGAACTTCGGCAATGCCCGTGAGGCACGTCGCATCTTCAACGAGGCAGTGGAGAAACAAAGTCAGCGACTGGTAGGTCTTATGACAGATCCGAACTTCAAGGAGGAGGATATGTACAAGCTTACTATCGCAGATCTGCCAATGTCGCAGAATGAGGCTGCACGTCCTCTCGATGAGGTCCTCAACGAGCTTGATGAGTTCGTAGGAATGCGTACTGTAAAGAACTCCATACGTCGTCTGGCTGTGCAGAGTATGTTTATGAAACAACGTGCAGCAGCTGGTGCGGGAAATGTCCAACAGATGTCTATGAACTTCATCCTTACAGGTAATCCTGGTACTGGTAAGACCTCTATCGCCCGTAAGATGGGAGAGGTGCTTCAGACTATGGAAATCCTTCCTACATCACGTGTCATTGAGGCAAGTCGTGCTACTCTTGTAGGAAAATATATGGGTGAGACTCCTAAGATTGTCAACAACATGTGTGACAAGGCTATGGGTGGTATCCTCTTCATTGATGAGGCTTACACTCTTAGTGACGGAGGTGACATGTATGGAAAGGAGGCCATCGACACACTGATGAAACGTATGGAGGACGATCGTGGAAAGTTCGTTGTCATTGCTGCCGGATATAAGGATAAGATGGAAGAGTTTATGCAGATAAACCCAGGTCTTGCCAGCCGTTTCACTCATAAGCTTCAGATTGATGACTATAATGAAGACGAGCTCCTGGCAATCTTCAAGGGTATGGCCCAGAAGGAACAGTACACCTTGTCGCAGACAGCAGAGTTTAAGCTGCTTGATAAGATTTACCGTCTTGTTGTCAATAAGAATGAGAACTGGGGTAATGCCCGTGAGATGCGTAATCTCCTCGATGCAACGATCCAGAAGCTCTCTGAGCGAGTATCACAGATGCCTTCAGATCAGGTGACTAAGGAGACTTATCAGATAATACAACCAGAAGATATTGAATAACAGATATGATTATTTGTCCTACATGTAAAGAAGAGATTGATGGCGATTCACGCTTTTGTGATCAGTGTGGACAGGCTTTGCTATATTGTAACCAGTGCGGACATGTCGGTATCGGACGACGTTGTACGCGATGTGGAGGACTGATGGTTGCACCAGTAGATCCCAATGCAAGACCGGCTAATCCTGCTATGTCTGCAAGTCTGCAGGCAGATATCACTTTAGGCACACAGCCCTCAAACAGTATCGCTGGTCCGCTGGTTCAGGAACGTCCAGCCTCTTCCGGTGTGCCTGTACTGACATTAGCCAACGACAGTCTGAATATCCGTATCGTTGGCATCAATGGTGCTGTGATAGGTCGTCGTAAAGGTCCATACACCCAGTTCTTTGAAAAACATGCCTATGTATCAGGTGTTCATGCCCAGTTAAAGTATAAGGCTGGGTCAGGATGGGTGGTTACAGATAAACATTCATCAAATGGAACAAAGGTAAACCAGCGTGTGTTGCAGCCTGATGTGGATATGGCACTTCATAATGGTGACATACTCACAATTGCAAACGTTAACCTCCAGGTGATTGTAAGATAGTTTTTTTGAGATGATTGAATTAAATATTTCATCAGCTAGCAGAATAGGCAGTGTCAGACATAATAATGAGGATATGATTCTTATCAAGGATCAGTTTATCCGCAATGCTGAGTATCGCACTTATATTTCTCTTGGTGAATCCGACCGTTGTATGATTGCTGTTGCCGATGGCATGGGCGGACATAAGAGCGGTGAGGTGGCAAGCCATGATGCACTCCACAACCTTCAGTATTTCTTTGGTGATCTGCCTGTAGGTCTCGACGCCAGCGAATTTAATGAGATGATCGTCGAGTGGCTGGATTCTATCAATATGATTTTCGATTCCAAGGGAAAGGTTGATGACAGATATAAGGGAATGGGTACCACCCTTGTGGCTATTGCATATTATGATGGCGAGTTCTATTCCATGAACTGTGGTGACAGTCGTCTGTATCGTTACCGTGACGGATTACTCAATCAGCTTACGAACGATCACTCGTTAAGTAACCTCATGGGTCAGCAACAGCATTCAAATATCATCACCAATTGTATCGGAGGAGGATGTACGAGCAGTTATGTAGATATGGTACAGATGACCAATGATATTTATGACGGGGATATATACTTGCTTTGCAGCGACGGCCTGTCGGATATGGTGAGCGATGATCGACTCAGGGAACTGATTGCAAATAATTGCGATGCTGATGCCCTGTGTGAAGAAGCAATAGCTCTGGGAGGATATGATAATATATCAGCCTGCCTCGTCCGTGTAAAAAAATAAAAAAAAGAAAGAAAACAATGCCATTAAGATTACCAGATAGGCTTCCTGCCATCGATTTGCTTAAAGATGAGAATATCTTCGTGATGGATGATACCAGGGCTCACTCTCAGGATATCCGTCCTTTGAAGATTGCTATTCTTAACCTTATGCCACTGAAGATTACCACAGAGACAGACCTTATCCGTCTGTTGTCGAATACTCCTCTCCAGCTCGACATCAGTTTTATGAAACTGAAGAGTCACACTCCGAAGAATACTCCTATCGAACACATGATGATGTTCTATCGCGACTTTACAGAGATGCGTCACGAGAAGTACGATGGAATGATTGTTACAGGTGCTCCCGTGGAACAGTTGGAGTTTGAGGATGTTAGTTATTGGGATGAGATACAGGAGATCTTCTCGTGGGCGCGTACGCACGTTACGAGTACATTATATATTTGTTGGGCTGCACAGGCAGGACTGTACTATCATTATCATATACCTAAGTATTCTTTGCCAATGAAGATGTTCGGCATCTTCCCGCAACAGATTCTGGATCCTAAGTTACCCATCTTCAGAGGCTTCGACGATGAGTTTATGATGCCTCATAGTCGTCATACGGAGATTCATCGTGAGGATATCCTAAACAATCCGGAACTTACTCTCCTGTCAGAGTCTGAGGAGAGTGGGGTGAGCATTGTCATGGCTCGTGGTGGTAGAGAGTTCTTCATCACAGGTCATCTTGAATATTCTCCCAACACCCTCGACAATGAGTATAAGCGCGATAGAGGTATCCGTGATGATGTGGCTTTGCCAAAGAACTATTATCGTAATGATGACCCGGAACAGGGTCCGAAGGTTACGTGGCGTTCGCATGCCAACCTGTTTTATACCAACTGGGTGAACTATTACGTATATCAGGAGACACCATATAACATCGAAGATATCCGTTAACAGTGAGAGCGTTAGAGTTACTATCCCCTGCAAAGAACCTGGAGTGTGGTATTGCCGCCATTGATCATGGAGCAGATGCTGTATATATAGGTGCCCCACGTTTTGGTGCACGTGCTGCCGTGGGGAACAGTGTAGAGGATATCCGTAAACTCTGTGACTATGCTCATCTCTTCGGTGCAAAGATATATGTTACTGTAAACACCATCGTTTATGATGATGAACTCGATGATACTCGTCAGCTGCTTTCGGAATTGAAGAATGCCGGGGTAAATGCCATTCTTGTTCAGGATATGGCGATTCCTGGAATGGACTGTGGCATTATGTTACATGCCTCCACACAGACAGATAATCGTACTCCGGAAAAAGTAAAATGGCTTCGCGACATAGGTTTCTCACGTGTAGTGTTGGCAAGGGAACTGTCTGTCAAAGAGATAGCTGAGATACATCGTGAGGTGCCCGACGTAGAACTGGAAGTGTTTGTGCATGGTGCTTTGTGCGTCAGCTATTCCGGTATCTGTTATGCTTCACAGTATTGTTTCGGACGTAGTGCCAATAGAGGAGAGTGTGCTCAGTTCTGTCGCATGAAGTTCTCTCTTCAGGATGCTGATGGAAGGGAGATAGAACATGAACGTTACCTGTTGTCTCTGAAGGATATGAATCAGAGCGATTCTCTTGAGGAACTTGTTAATGCAGGAGCCACCTCATTTAAGATAGAGGGACGACTGAAGGATATATCATACGTAAAGAATGTAACAGCCGCATATAGCCAGAAACTTAATGAGATAATCAGAAACCATCCTGACAAGTATTGCCGTAGTTCGAAAGGAGTGTGTACATATAGCTTTACTCCTGATCTGCGTAAAACTTTCAATAGAGGATATACCCATTATTTCCTTAACGGTCGTCAGCCGGATATTGCTTCTTTCGATACTCCTAAGGCTATGGGAGAGTATGTCGGTGTGGTGAAGGAGCTGCGTCATGACTCTTTCAATGTGGCAGGTGTGGCCAGTTTCGCAAATGGTGATGGCCTGTGTTTCATCAACCAGCAGGGAGTACTTGAGGGATTTCGGGCTAATAGGGTAGTGGGCAACAGGATCTATCCTTATCGCATGCCTCAGGGACTGCGTGCAGGAGTACGTCTTTACCGTAACAGTGATCAGGAGTTTGATCGTCTTCTCTCTCGTCAGAGTGCAGAGCGAAGGATTCCTATTTCTGTTTCTGTAAGGGCTGTCGCTGATGGCTTTGCTCTTTCTGCGCAAGGTGTTTCTGTAAGTTTTCCATGCGAACATCAGGAGGCAAAAAAGTCACCTGTAGAGAATATCGAGCGTCAGTTGTCGAAGTTTGGTGATACTATCTACACTTGTACGGATGTAGACATCCCTTCCGACTTCAACTACTTCATCCCAAACAGTATCCTCTCTGATATGCGTCGTGCCCTCGTTGCAGAACTTGAAAAGAACAGCATCACAGAGGGACAGGCACCGCGTAAGGTCTCTGCAAAGAAGTCTGTTGCAGAGTATTCTGATGATTATCTCCTCAATATCTCCAACCACCTCTCGCAACGTTTCTATGGTGCAAAGGAGAAGTCGGCTTTCGAACTTAAGACTTCGTCTGAATTAAAGGAACTCAATGGTCCGATTATGCAATGTCGTCATTGTATCAGATACTCCCTTGGCTACTGCGTAAAGAATGGTGGTAAACGTCCTGAATGGCATGAGCCTTTATCTCTCATACTTGGCGATGGTCGTCGCTTCAGATTGGAATTTGATTGTAAACACTGTCAAATGAATGTTTATGCGACGTAGTCTGATAGGTCTGTCATTTATCATCTTTCATTTATTCTTTTGCATCTCATGCTATAATCAGGGACCACTGACCTCTGATGCCTGGAATCTTACAGAGCAACAGCTAGACTCCATATCATTCTATACCACTCATCACTATACTCAAGGATATAATTTCGTTGTAAGTCGTGACTCTTTGAATATACTGGAGCAGCAGAGTGAGATGATGCCTGTGCCGGATATCTTAACTTCTGAGTTTACTGCAGGCTATGAGACCATGCCATTGCTGTCGCTCGTCGACTCCATCAAACTACTATGTCATGAGAGAGTCGTTGTCGCCGATATCCGTACTGTCCCCTCCGATTCTATTGATTCCGTATGGGTAAAGGTGGCCCGCGATCAACTAACTCAAGGCTGGATCCGTGAGAGTGAACTCCTCAAGGCTGTTTCTCCAGATGATCCTATAAGTCAGTTTATCGATTATTTCTCTGATGCTCACCTGCTTGTCTTCCTTGCTTTCTGTGTGTTGGTAGGAGGAGCATACGGTCTTCGTCGTCTTATGAGAAAGGGTGCGAAGATAGTCCATTTCAATGATATCCCTTCTTTCTATCCCACCTTGCTTTGTCTTCTGATATCTTCTTCTGCAGTACTCTATAGCAGTATCCAACTCTTTGGTCCGGAATCATGGCGGCATTTCTATTATCATCCTTCACTCAATCCATGGGCTCTGCCTTGGCATCTGGGACTTTTCGTGTCGTCAATATGGACCATTGTGATTGTTGCAATAGCTACTATCGATGATATCCGTCATCATCTGTCTCTTGGTGAGGCTCTGCTATATCTTGGAGGATTGGCTGCTGTATGTGCTGTCGACTATGTCGTCTTCAGTGTCACAACATTATATTATATTGGTTATCCGTTGCTGATAGCTTATTTCATCTTTGCCATTCGTCGTCTGTCGTTGCAAAAATCAATATAAATATTTGGCGGTCTCGAAAAATGTTTGTATCTTTGCGGGCAGAATATAACAAACCCAATAATTAACAAAAAGATGAAAAATATAAGTCTTGACATCACGAAGGCTGCTTGCTTCCTTGAGGCTGGCGTAGTAGAGGCTTTTGAGCCAAAAGTAAAAGAAGCACAGAAAGCTCTTGAAGAGGGAACTTGTCCTGGTAATGATTTCCTTGGATGGCTTCATCTGCCATCAAGCATCACTCCTGCATTCCTCGATGAGTTGCAGGCTTGTGCTGATACACTCCGCGCCAACTGCGAGGCTATCGTAGTGGCAGGTATCGGTGGTTCTTACCTTGGAGCAAGAGCTGTCATCGAGGCACTGAGTAATAGCTTTGCTTGGCTTGTAGCTGACAAGAGTAATCCAACTATCCTCTTTGCAGGTAACAATATTGGTGAGGATTATCTGTTCGAACTCACAGAGTATCTTAAGGGAAAGAAGTTTGGTGTTATCAACATCTCTAAGAGTGGTACCACAACAGAGACAGCCCTGACCTTCCGTCTGTTGAAGAAGCAGTGTGAGGCTCAGCGTGGCAAGGAGGAGGCAAAGAAGGTTATCGTTGCCGTTACTGATGCCAAGAAGGGTGCTGCCCGTACCTGTGCCGACAAGGAGGGTTACAAGAGCTTCATCATCCCAGACAATGTAGGTGGTCGTTTCTCTGTATTGACTCCAGTAGGTCTGCTGCCTATCGCATGTGCTGGTTTCAGCATTAAGGATCTCGTAGGTGGTGCTCAGGATATGGAGAAGGCTTGTGGCAAGGATGTTCCTTTCGCAGAGAATCCTGCTGCTCAGTATGCTGCCCTGCGCAATGGCTTGTATCAGAGTGGTAAGAAGATTGAGATCATGGTTAACTTCCAGCCAAAGCTCCACTTCATGAGTGAGTGGTGGAAGCAGCTCTATGGAGAGTCTGAGGGTAAGGATCTGAAGGGTATCTTCCCTGCATCAGTAGACTTCACCACCGACCTTCACTCTATGGGACAGTGGATTCAGGAAGGTGAGCGTACCATCTTCGAGACAGTCATCAGCATCGAGGAGCCAGAGAAGAAGCTGCTCTTTCCAAATGATGAGGAGAACCTCGATGGTCTGAACTTCCTCGCTGGCAAGCGCGTTGATGAGGTAAACAAGATGGCAGAGCTCGGAACACAGCTGGCTCACGTGGATGGTGGTGTACCAAACATCCGCATCTCTATTCCTCGTCTCTCTGAGTACTATCTCGGACAGCTCATCTACTTCTTCGAGATTGCCTGTGGTATCAGTGGTAATATCCTGGGTGTTAATCCTTTCAACCAGCCAGGTGTTGAGGCTTACAAGAAGAATATGTTTGCCCTGTTGGACAAGCCAGGCTACGAGGCAGAGAGCAAAGCTATAAAAGAGCGCTTGGGCTGATGTTCGCAGTAGCGATAAAACAATACTTAGAAAGACACGGCTTTGAGAGTATCAACCTCAAGGCCGTGCTCTTTGATATGGATGGAGTGCTGTATGACTCCATGCCTAATCATGCTGTCGCCTGGCAGGAGAGCATGAAGAAGTTTGGCATTGAGATGACAGCCGACGATGCCTATGCCACAGAAGGTGCGCGGGGTGTGGATACCATCCGTATGATGGTGTTGAAACAGCAAGGTCGTGAGATTGAAGAGGCTGAGGCACAGAGGATGTATGACGAGAAGAGCCGTATCTTCCATGAGATGCCCGAGGCTCCCATCATGCCAGGAATAAAGGAACTTATGACTCAGATTAAAGCCGGAGGTAAGGAGATAGGTATCGTTACAGGCAGTGGTCAGAAGCCATTGATAAAGAGGATACTGAAAGACTTTGGGGAATTTGTCGATGAGAGTCATATCACCACAGCCTATGATGTGAAACGTGGTAAGCCCAATCCCGATCCTTATCTTACAGGTCTTAAGAAAGCAGGTGGCCTGAATCCTTGGGAGGCTTTCGTGGTAGAGAATGCACCTTTGGGAGTGAGAGCCGGAGTGGCTGCACGGATTTTTACTATCGCAGTGAATACTGGTCCTCTGCCTGCACAGGTATTGCTTGATGCGAATGCAGACCTGCTCTTCCCTAAGATGACAGACTTCAGCGATAACTGGAAAAGCCTGATAATGTCTATATAAAAAAAAGTGTAGCTCAAAGCTACACTTTCTTTATTTATCCTTCTGTATTGATGCTTTTTTACGCTGGTCGTGATCCAGGATTACCTTTCTCATTCGCATTGACTTTGGAGTGACTTCCACAAGTTCATCCTGCTTGATGTACTCTAGACACTCCTCAAGACTCATCACTGTCTTAGGAATGATGCGGGCCTTATCGTCAGTACCAGAGGCACGAACGTTAGTCAACTGCTTGGCCTTGCAGACATTCACCACGAGGTCGTTATCATGAACATGTTCACCTACAACCTGTCCCATGTATACATCCTCTCCTGGATCGATAAAGAACTTACCACGATCCTGAAGCTTGTCGATAGCGTATGCGAAAGCGTTGCCGGTATCCATGGAAATCATCGAACCGTTTACACGACGTTCTATCTCACCCTTGTATGGCTGATACTCCTTGAAGCGATGAGCCATAATGGCCTCACCCTGAGAAGCAGTAAGCACATTTGTACGCAGTCCGATGATACCACGTGAAGGAATATCAAACTCGATGTTTACACGCTCACCCTGACTCTCCATAGATGTCATCTCACCCTTACGACGGGTAACCATATCAATCATCTTTGATGAGAACTCTTCTGGAACATTGATTGTCAGTTCCTCGATAGGCTCGCACTTCTTACCGTCAATCTCCTTATAGATTACCTGTGGCTGTCCTACCTGCAACTCATATCCCTCACGACGCATGGTCTCTACGAGCACTGAGAGATGCAACACACCACGACCAGAGACAATCCACTTGTCTGTAGAATCCTCGAAAGGCTCTACTCTCAATGCGAGGTTCTTCTCAAGTTCCTTCTCCAATCGGTCGTTGATATGACGAGAGGTAACAAACTTACCTTCTTTTCCGAAGAATGGTGAATCGTTGATGGTGAAGAGCATCGACATTGTCGGCTCGTCGATGGCAATAGGTGGCAGGGGCTCAGGATTCTCGATGTCACAGATGGTGTCACCAATCTCAAACTTATCCAGTCCGATGACAGCACAGATATCGCCGCAGTCAACACTCTCTGTACGGACATGTCCCATACCTTCGAAAGTGTGGAGCTCCTTGATCTTCGTCTTCTCAATCGAACCATCACGATGAGCTATCGTTACCTGCATGCCATCCTTAACCCGTCCGCGATGAACACGACCTACGGCAATACGTCCCTGATAGCTTGAATAGTCGAGTGATGTGATAAGCATCTGTGGAGTACCCTCTATCTGCTTTGGAGCTGGTATCACCTCGATGATCTTGTCGAGAAGATATGTGATGTTGTCTGTAGGTGTCTTCCAGTCTTCACCCATCCATCCGTTCTTTGCAGAACCATATACCACAGGGAAATCAAGCTGATCCTCAGTGGCATTAAGAGAGAACATCAAGTCGAACACCATCTCATAGACCTCCTCAGGACGACAGTTGGGCTTGTCAACCTTGTTGACAACCACAATAGGCTTCAGACCAATCTGCAGAGCCTTCTGCAACACAAAACGCGTCTGTGGCATAGGACCCTCGAAGGCATCTACGAGAAGAAGACAGCCATCGGCCATGTTCAATACTCGCTCTACCTCACCTCCGAAGTCTGAGTGTCCCGGAGTGTCGATGATGTTAATCTTCACACCCTTCCAGTTGATTGACACATTCTTCGAGAGAATGGTTATGCCTCGTTCACGCTCGAGGTCATTAGCATCCAACACCTGATTGCTGAGATTCTGTCCCTCACGGAAGAGATTTCCAGCAAGCATCATCTTGTCGACCAGTGTAGTCTTACCGTGGTCTACGTGAGCTATAATAGCAATATTACGTATATCCTGCATACCTATTAATAGAAAACGGCTGCAAAATTACTAAAATCAGCCGACATTACCAAATCTAAGAGCAAAAAAATCTTATCTGAACGAGTCTGTCAGAAGCTTAATCTCAATCTGTGGTGAGATGCGTTCGTACAATATATTATAAACAGCGTCTAATATCGGCATGTTCACATGACAATGACGGTTAATCTCCTTCATGCACTTTGTTCCGAAATATCCCTCGGCAATCATCTCCATCTCTATCTGGGCTGATTTGACAGAATATCCCTTTCCGATCATGGTTCCGAAAGTCCTGTTTCTGGAGAAATTAGAATAACCTGTCACCAGTAGATCACCGAGATAAACAGAGTCATAGGCATTCCTCTCTATAGGATGTACGGCCTTAAGGAAACGGTTCATCTCCTGCACGGCATTCGCCATAAGAACAGCCTGGAAATTATCGCCATACTTCAGTCCGCTACAAATACCTGCAGCGATGGCATACACATTCTTTAGAACTGAAGAATACTCGATACCTATCACGTCTGTAGATATCTTGGTCTTGATATACTCGCTGCTTAGCACATTGGCAAATGCCTGTGCCTTCTCGCGATCAGAGCATCCTACAGTGAGGTAGCTTAGTCTCTCCAGAGCCACCTCCTCAGCATGAGAGGGACCTCCGAGACATGCGAGGTTATCATATGGCACATCAAATACCTGATGGAAATACTCGCTACAAACAAGGTTCTCGTCAGGGACGATACCCTTGATAGCCGTGATAACGAATTTGTCACGAATACGGGTCTTCAGTTTCTTAAGATGACTCTTAAGGTATGGCGAAGGAGTAACAAACACCAGGGTGTCGTACTGTTGTACAATCTTATTGATGTCGCTACTGAAGAATATCTCATTGATGTCAAAATGTACGCTGGTAAGATAGGCTGGGTTATGACCCATGCGACGGAAGTCATCTATACGGTCGTCACGACGCATATACCATCCGATATGATGAGTGTGCCCAACAATAATCTTGGCGATAGCTGTTGCCCAGCTACCACCTCCGATTATTGCTATTTTACCGCAGTCGAACATTATTGCGCCTTTTCAATCCAAGCAGCGACTTCGTCAACAGATGGCTTCTGAAGTTCGAGCTTGTATTTCTTTACTATATCACCAATCTTCTGCTGGAGACCCTGTGGCTTCTCATCCTTGATGTTCTGGATGAGGTTAAAACCGGCCTTGCGCAGTACTGGTACCCAGTCTTCAGCTACGCCAATCTCTGCCCACTCAGCAGGTGTGCTCTGAGGCATCTTCTTCTCAGGCTTCATCTGTGGGAACAGCATCACCTCACCAATAGCAAACTTGCCTGTGAGCAGCATTACCAGACGGTCGATACCAATACCGATACCAAACGTGGGAGGCATACCGTACTGTAACGCGCGCAAAAAGTCCTGGTCGATAATCATTGCCTCGTCATCACCCTTGTCAGCAAGCTTCATCTGCTCTACGAAACGCTCCTCCTGATCGATAGGATCGTTGAGCTCAGAATATGCATTAGCCAGCTCCTTACCATTAACCATCAGCTCGAAACGCTCGGTGAGTCCGGGCTTAGAGCGGTGCATCTTGGTGAGCGGTGACATCTCGACGGGATAGTCGGTGATGAAGGTAGGCTGGATGAATGAGCCCTCGCAGAACTCACCAAACAGCTCGTCGATGAGCTTGCCCTTACCCATGGTCTCGTCGACATCCATGCCCTTGGAGAGGCAGAACTGGCGGATCTCATCCTCAGTCTTGCCATCACAGTCGAAACCGGTCTTCTCCTTGATGGCGTCGAGGATAGGCAGGCGACGGAATGGAGCCTTGAAGGAGATGATGTTGCCATCGATCTCAACCTCGGGCTTGCCGTTGACAGCAGTACAGATCTTCTCAAGCATATTCTCAGTGAAGGTCATACCCCATAGCAGGTCCTTGTAGCTTACATATAGCTCCATACAGGTAAACTCTGGGTTATGGGTCTTGTCCATACCCTCGTTGCGGAAGTTCTTACCCATCTCGTAGACTCCCTCGAAACCACCTACGATGAGTCGCTTCAGGTAGAGCTCAGTGGCGATACGCATATACATATCCTGATTGAGCGCATTGAAATGGGTGATGAAGGGACGAGCCGAAGCACCACCTGCAATGTTCTGCAGGATAGGTGTATCGACCTCAGTATAGCCTGCATTATCAAGGATATTACGCAGCGTGCGGATAATAGTTGCACGCTTGAGGAATGTATCTTTTACACCAGCATTCACAATGAGGTCAACATAACGCTGACGATAGCGCAGCTCGGGATCGTCGAAGGCATCGTAAACCTTACCGTCGGCATCCGTCTTAACTACAGGCAGTGGCTTCAGGCTCTTGCTCAATACTGTCATCTCCATTACGTGAACGCTGATCTCGCCTGTCTTTGTACGGAACACATATCCCTTCACACCGATGAAGTCTCCCAAGTCGAGGAGCTTTTTAAATACTATGTTATATAAGTCCTTGTTTTCGCCTGGACAGATAGAGTCACGCTGTACGTACACCTGGATACGTCCCTTCGAGTCCTGCAGCTTAGCAAAGGCGGCCTTACCCATGATGCTCTTGCTCATGATACGTCCGGCAATGCTTACCATGCGACTGTTTTCTGGAGTGGCTGTCTCGCGTATATCGTTGCCCTCCTCGTCTTTACCTATGATGGGAAGATCCTCGAATTCGTTAATGATATCTGTGCTCCATGCTGTAACGGGGAACTCTGCTGCAGGATATGGGTTAATACCCATATTGCGGAGCTCCTGAAGGCTCTGACGCCTTCCGATTTCTTGTTCGCTTAATTCTAAAATGTTCATCTTAAATATTCGAATATTTCAATTTTGTGGGTGCAAAGTTACGAAATTTCTACGAAAAATGCAAGCATAGTTTAAATAATTGCAAAAAAAATACGTAAAGACTTGCGTGATACAGAAAAAATGTTTATATTTGCGGCATAAAGTTTTTGGGAATGAGTACGGCAAGCATAAAAAAATACGTTATAGGAGTAATAATCAGGAGTGATGAAACACTCAGCGCACTCATAGATGTAAAAGGTGAAATTGTTGCCAAAGACATCTTAAAGACTTCCGATTATCCTGAGGTGGGTGGCTTCTTGCAAGAACTGTCTAGCAGTATTATGAAACTTATTGAGATAGGCGGAGGTCATGATAAAGTGCGTTCGGTAGGTATCAGTGCTCCCAGTGGTCATTTCCTTTCGGGTAGCATAGTCAATTCTCCCAACATGCCTTGGAAGGGCGTAATACCTCTTGCTGCGATGTTGCAGGATCAGTTAGGTATGGCTGTTGCTCTGGCGAATAATGCATATGTCACATCTCTTGCAGAACATTCCTTTGGTAGTGCACGAGGCATGAATGACTTTGTTGTAGTGACTCTCGGCAGTGGCATGGGCAGCTGTATCTTCTCTAATGGCCGTGTGCATCAGGGATATGACGGTTTTGCTGGAGAGATAGGTCACACTTGTGTCATGACAAACGGCCGTCAGTGTAGCTGTGGAAAGAAAGGTTGTCTGGAGGCTTATACCTCTATCAGAGGTGTCCTGAAGACTGCTGAAGAGGTGCTCTCAGAGAGTGATGAGCCTTCTCTGATGCGCTCTGAGGAGAACTTGTCGATAGAAAAGATTGCAGAGATGTGCGACAAGGGCGACAAACTGGCCATAGAGGTATATCGTCGTACAGGTATGATGCTTGGTTTGGGCCTTGCCAACTATTCTTCGATGCTCAATCCAGAGGCGTTTATTATCACCGGTCCTGTAGTAAGTGCAGGAAAATGGCTTATGGAACCAATGGTTGCCACGTTCGAGGAGAATGTGTTCCATAACACCAGGGGCAACGTTAAGTTCGTACTTTCTGAGTTCAACGATCTGGAGCACGATGTCATTGGTGCAGGCGAGCTGGCCTGGCAGGTTAAAGAGTATTCATTATTCAAATAGCTAACAAGAATTATTATCAATGGGAACAATTACTGAAGGCGTAGAGACAGTCGATAAGATCAAGACCCGTGTCGTGGGAATTGATATCCGACTTGAAAGGACTACATTCGCGGTAGTTGACATGCGCGGCGACATCATCGCGCAGGATCACTTCCCAACGTTGGATTATCCTGATGTTAACGATTATGCTACCGCACTCAGCGAGAAGGTGCTGATGATGGTAGAGGAAAACGGAGGCTACGAGTCTATCCGTTCTGTGGGTGTGAGTGCACCAAGTGCCAGTTTCGTCTCTGGGTGCATAGAGAACGCAGCCAACCTGCCTTGGAAGGGTAAGGTTCCTCTTGCAGCGATGCTTCGCGACAGACTGGGCCTGGCTGTGGCAGTAGCCAACGATGCTCATATCACCGCTCTTGGAGAGAAGGCGTATGGCAGTGCTCACGGCATGAAGGATTTTGTTGTGGTGTCTATAAGTCATGGTGGTCTGGGCAGTTGCTTCTTCTCCAATGGCATGCCTCATCTTGGATTTGGCGGTTTTGCCGGCGAGGTGGGACACACCTGCGTAGAGGTTGGCGGACGCCAGTGTGGCTGTGGTCACAAAGGGTGTCTGGAGACATACTGCTCGCAGAAAGGTCTGGTGATGACAGCAAAGGAACTGATAGCAGAGAGCAAGGAGCCTACATTGATGAGCGAACTTCGTGAACTGGATATTGTTCCCATTGCAACATGTTGCGACAAGGGTGACAAGTTGGCTATCGAGACTTTCCGCAGGGTAGGAACCATGCTTGGCCTTGGTCTGGCAAATTATGCCTCAATACTTAATCCTGAGGCCATCATTCTTACAGGCGATATGATGGAGGCTGGCAAGTGGTTGCTCAAACCCATGCGCAAGTCGTTTGATGAACATGTGTTCCACAATATCCGTAATAAGACACGTATCCTGGTATCTATCCTCAAGGAGGGGGAGCGCGACGTATTAGGCGCAAGTGCTTTGGCGTGGGATACCAAGGAGTATTCATTATTTAAGTAATAACTAACTAGATTATGGTAGAGTATAATATTAAAACAAGGGTCGTAGGTGTTGACATTAGTATTGAAAGCACTACATACGCTATTGTAGATGTTCGTGGTAATATCATAGCCGAGTCAAGTTTTCCTACACTCGATTTTCCTGACGTAAACAACTACGTTACAGCCCTGAGTGAGAAGATTGTTACATTGGTAGAGGAAAACGGAGGTTACGAGACCATCCGTTCCATAGGTATCAGTGCTCCGAGTGCGAGCAATATCTCTGGTTGTGTTGAGAATGCTGCCAACCTTCCTTGGAAGGGTGTTGTTCCTCTGGCAGCGATGCTCCGCGACCGCATAGGTCTGGCAGTGGGTATTGCCAACGATGCACATATCTCTGCTCTTGGAGAGCATGTGTTTGGTAGTGCTCATGGCATGACAGACTTTATCATCGTCCATATCGGTACAGGTCTGGGTAGCTGTTTCTTTGCCAACGGTAAGGAAATGAAGGGCTTCACAGGTTATGCAGGTGAGTTCGGACACACTTGTATCGTTCCTGATGGACGTTCTTGTGGCTGTGGAAAACAAGGCTGTCTCGAGTCGTATGTTGCAGCTAAGGGTATTGTCCTTACTGCACAGGAACTGATGGCAGAGAGCGACAAACCGTCATTGATGCGTGAAATAGAGAAACTTACTCCCAGGAGGATTACAGAATGTTGTGAACAAGGCGACGAGCTTGCCATAGAGACCTACAAGCGTACAGGCCGTATCTTTGGAATAGGTCTTGCCAACTATGCTTCTGTTATCAACCCCGAGGCTATCATCCTCACAGGAGGAGTTGCAAAGGCAGGCCACTGGCTCATAGACCCCACCTATGAATCATTCGAGGAGCATATCTTCCCCAATATGCGTGGCAAGGTGAAGCTCCTGTTGTCTAAACTCGAAGATCGTGAGCGCGACACCCTCGGTGCCAGTGCTCTCGCATGGGAAGTCCCAGAATACTCACTCTTCAAGTAATGAACGTAGAAGAATTAAATCGTTTAATCAATAGTAAGCCGAACTTAAGTACTGCCCTCGGGATGGAATTTCTGTCTACTCCCGAGGACGATACTTGTATGGCCCGTATGAAGGTTGATGAGCGCAATCGTCAGCCTTTCGGTTTCTTAAGTGGCGGGGCATCACTGGCTCTGGCGGAGAACGTTGCTGGTGTTGGCTCTTCAGCCCTTTGTCCAGGGTGCGCTTGTGTGGGTATCGAGGTGAGCGGCAGCCATGTCAAGGCTGTGGCTGAGGGTGATACCGTAACGGCTTTCGCACGTCTTCTACATAAGGGCACAACCCTCCACGTGTGGAATGTGGATATCAAGGACACTCTTGGTGATCTGATATCTAATGTGCGAGTGACGAATTACATTATTAAAAATAAAAAATAATATAAAAAAAATAGATGTCGGCCTTTGCGATATACAGGCTACCCCATGAAGACCGTGCCACACTGATACGACAGACCTCTGGCGAACCGTTGGAACTTCACTCCTTGTCACAACTCAATGGTAGACATGGTTTTGTCGTGGCACCATTTGAGGTGAAGGCCGACCAGCCTGTACTTCTTATCCAAGGTGAGACAGAAGTTGTTTTTTTAGACAGAAGGACAGAAGAACATAATTTTAAGACAGAAGAACATAAGTATTCTTCATCACCTTCCTCTTTCTATTCCATCGACTTTGCAAATTATCACTCCCAGCTCGAGGCTGATTCCTTCCGTAAGATAGTGCTTGCACGCTGTGCTGACGAGAGGTTAGGAGAGAGTATAAAGCCTATGGATCTTTTCTATCGCGCTTGTGATATGTATCCGCGATTGTTTATTGCTCTTGTGGATACACCTCAGACAGGCTGTTGGCTTACTGCCACTCCTGAGATTCTACTTGATGGTAAGGGCTCTGAATGGCGCACTATCGCACTGGCAGGCACAATGAAACTGGAGGGTGAACAACTTAATGGCGAGGGCGAAACTCTCACCTGGAGCACTAAGAACATCCAGGAACAGCGCATTGTCTCTACATATATCACAGAGTGTCTCGAACAGTTTACCTCCGACTTCCGTGAGGAAGGTCCTCGCACCGTAAGAGCAGCCAACCTCGTTCACCTACGCAGCGATTTTACCTTTAAACTTGCTGATAATGAGCATATTGGTGATTTGTTGCAGACTCTTCATCCCACACCGGCTGTATGTGGACTTCCTAAGCGTGAGACATTTAATTTCATCATATGCAACGAACATACTCCACGACGCTATTATAGTGGTTTTATGGGCCCTTTGGGTTTAGACGAGACTCATCTTTATGTCTCTCTTCGTTGTATGAACATCGATGGCTCCACCTGTCATCTCTATGCTGGCGGCGGTCTTCTTAAAGACAGTGTCCTTAATCAGGAATGGCTCGAAACCGAGGCCAAGCTCCAAACTATGAGACAGATATTGACATAAAATAGTCCTTTAGGACTTTTTCGTCTATCTCTGCGTCAGTGAAGACTTCTAATAAGACAGGTCTGTCAGAATCTGTATCTATCAGTCTATCAATTTCTTCCTGCATCTCTTCTGTATTCCCGGCCCTGAGATACACCACATCATTCTGTCTGCAAATCCCCTCTGCCGATGTCTTATGCTCGGCAGCCACAAACCTGTCTCTCGCAGGACTCACCTCCAGTCCTTTCAGCATATTGAATATTCCTCCCTTGCCGTTGTTCAACAGAAGAATCCTCAGGTTTCCTCTCAGGTTCTGGTTCCACAGGGCATTCTGGTCATAGAAGAAACTCAGGTCGCCAATCACACAATACACATTCTCATCGACCACACACGAGAATCCTGCAGCTGTCGACAGCGAGCCCTCTATACCGTTCACCCCGCGATTGCAATAAACATAGTGGTTGGCATAGATATTCGCCAATCGCACTGCCGTGCTGTTGCCATAATGTATATAGTCATCTTCTGCATACATCAGCGCCCCTTCAAGATACTTCACTGCAGCCATCTGTGAATATTCTGGTTCGTAAGCCTCGATATGACTTCCGGTCTTTTCCAGTGCCTTTTCCCAAAGCGACTTGAAGGCCTGGGTTGATTTGATGGTTTTTATTCCTACAGTCTCTACCAGGTCTTTTAGTACATCTGCCGGGTGACCTTCAATCAGTCCATACAGGTTCATCGAGGTGTCGCGTATTACTCCATCCTCAGCCACAGCCCAGATATTTGCTTTCTTCAGGCCTCGCATCCATTTCTTGATGCGTTTGCTAACCATCGTATCACCCAGATATATCACGAAGTCCGGCTGGTATTCGGGATTGTCGCCTACAGCACAGAGCACCTCGTCAAAGTGCTCGCCTCCCTTGCCCACACTCAACGATTCGTTTAGCACTACGGCGCATAATGAGATGCTATGGAGGTCTTCTGGCAATATGTCATCTGCTGACATCTGTCCGATGATGACCATCGGTTTCTTTGATCTGAAGAACTGACCTGCGCATTCCACTGATATCAGCGACTTGTTGCTTCTTGGATTCAGCAGACAGATACTACGCTCCTCAGGTAATTTCTTCACTGTGTATTCGAACAGCGGTTCTGAGATGGGGACGTTGATATGCACAGGACCTTTGCCGTGATGACGAGTCTCCAGCAGAGCCTCGTTAACCAGGCGATTGCAATACCATCGCTCCTCATCGTCTTTTGGTTCTGGCAGCGATATGGCCTTCTTCACGAATCTTCCGAGGGCGTCGGGCTGGGGTAGAGTCTGCCCGTCTAACTGGTCTATCCACTGAGGAGGTCTGTCTGCTGACACCACCACGATTGGCACATGCTGATAATATGCTTCCGCCACTGCTGGGGTAAGGTTCAGCAGAGCTGTTCCGCTGGTGACGCACACCACCACTGGCTGTTGCAGTGCCTGAGCCATTCCTAAGGCATAAAAACCTGCCGATCTCTCGTCAGTGACCCCATAACACTCTATCTCATGACACTCATTCAGGTTATGCACTATCGCCGAGTTCCTGCTTCCAGGACACACCACAGCATGCCTAACTCCATGAGCTGCCAACAGAGCCGTCAGTATATTTACGTTCTCTTTGCTACTAAACATTTTTCAATACTTGAAACTTGATCCTCCAACGAATTCTCTCATGATACTTGTCGGGGGAATTTCCTTATCACTGATAGGCAGGAAATAATGTATGAACTTCAGCAGTCTGTGCGCCTCGGCATACTCCGGACAGTTCTTCGGTACCGACGCCAATATTATCTCAGCATGTATCCTGAGCACGGCAAACTCGATATTCAGAGCCGAGTTAAACATTACATCTGCCGTCTCCTGATAGGGGAATATCCACTGGTCCTCAGCCGCCAGTACATTCTTCCACTGAGATATCGTCTCCTGTGCCGAGAAGGCTCCCTTGTTATAGTCTCTGATGATTCTCCTAAGCAGTCTGTTGTCTCTTGTCGGTATCCAGTTGTGGTCGTCGAGCGAAACGCTGGTGAGGGCAGAGATATAGATCTTATATTTGATGGAGTCGGGCATCTTTTTGGTTAACAGCGGGTTAAGCGCATGTATTCCCTCGATGATGAGCACAGTGTCGTTTGATAGCTTCAGTTTCTTTCCGTTCCACTCTCTCTTGCCAGTCTTGAAGTTATATTCTGGTATCTCCACTCTCTCTCCCTGCATCAGTTTCTGCATATGGTCCTCAAGGAGCGAGTACTCCACCGCCTCGATATTGTCGAAGTCGTAATCTCCGTTCGGCAGTTTTGGAGTGTCCACGCGGTTCACGAAGTAATCGTCAGTAGAGAACGATATCGGTCTCAGTCCGCATGCCAACAACTGTACTGATAGTCGTTTGCAGAATGTGGTCTTTCCTGAGCTCGACGGCCCTGTGATAAGCACTATCCTCACGGGGTCTTTCTCCCTATGGAAGCGCCTGTCAATCTCCTCTGCTATTTGTACGATTTTTTTCTCTTGCAGAGCCTCGCTTACCTGTATCAGTTCTGATGCATGTCCTCGCATGATGGCCTTGTTCACATCACCTGCATTCGAGAGTCGCATGATGATGTCCCAACGGGTCTTCTCGGCAAACATCTCGTAGGTCTTCGGCTGGTCTACCTTCTCCGCCAGTTGGAGAGGGTTATGCCAGTCTGGCACTCTCAGCAGCAGTCCGTCCTCGTATCTCTCCAGTCCCCATACCTTCAGGTAGCCTGCACTTGGCACGAGCGGACCGTAGTAATAGTCCACGGTATCGCCGAGGGTATAGTAGTCGCTGTAGATATGTCCGCTGGTCTCGAGCAGCTTCACCTTGTCGGAGAATCCTCTCTCAGCAAACACCCTTATCGCCTCTTCGTTAGTGGCCTCAGTTCTTCTGAACGGCATATCCAGGTCGATGATCTCCTTCATGCGTTTCCTTATTGAATCCACGTCGCTGTCGGTAATCTTATCCCCCTCCTTCTTCTTGAGATTGCAGTAATATCCCCTGCATATCGAGTGCTCCACAAACAGCTTCGAGCCTGGCAATACATCCTGCGTCGCCTTATACAGCACGAAACTCAGGCTTCGCACATACACCCTGTGTCCTGATCCTGCTCTGGCATCCAGAAACTCCACGTCTCTGTTCTGATACAGCCTGAACTTCAGTCCCTGTGATGCGTTATTCACTTTTGCGGAGATGACGGGGTAGGGCAGTTTGATGTCGTCGGCAAACTCCTGATACACGTCTAATAGCGAGCATCCCTCTGGGAAACTCTTCGTAACATTGTTGTTCTTACAGCGGATTTGTAGCATATTCCTCTAGATTTTTCTGCAAAGGTATAAAAAAAACCGCTAATATTCGTAATATCCTTATTTTTTCTGAAAAATATTTTTGTGATACACTAAAAAAGTGGTTGTCACGAAGTCTCGCATGATACCCTCGATGGTACCTTCTGAGAACGGGGTGTTGTGCTCAGCCATGTGCTTGGCCATGTTGTGGATGTTCAGCGTCTGCTTGTAGCTTACTCGAGGGTAGTACTTTCCGTACGCCTCACTTGTCTCATTGTTGTTACGTGTCAAATACAGTTCAATCATTCTCTGAGCTCGGCGAGCCGTGATTCGCGCGCCAGGCTCTTAATTAACAATACTCCTTTTTTATTTTTCGGCTGAGGGCACTTGCTAATCAACTGGAGCCACTTATTCTGATATGTCAATGATACTCCACAATTATACTTTTTTCCTTTTTTCCCTTTTTCCCTTTTTGTTTTTTTTGAAACGTAACAGATCTATAAATTCTATAGTATCTATATAATTTAATTATATTATATAGATATATTAATTTATTATACAATGCTAATTTCTCTTTTATAATCTAACCTAATTTTTCCAAAAAGGGAAAAAAGCCAAAAACTCATTTCATAACGCAGTGAAGGCTCGCAGCTGCGAGCCCTCACAAACCAATTAACTAACTAACAAAACTAAAATGTAATAAGAAAACTATATCTAACTAACGTATGAATCTTTTGATATTGCAAAGGTACGGTTAAAAACCGCCTATTCCAAATATTCCTTCCGATTTCTTCCCAACTACTCGCGACACACTCTGATTCTTACGACAAAGTCTGCAAATGCCATTAATCTCTGTCGCGCGCGATGGCCATTTTATTAGTAAACATAACAACTACTCTTTTACGATAAAGTGAAAAATATACCGTATGATTTTGTCAAGCGGTTTTTTTTTGCTATTTTTGCAGAAAAATTGAAAGAGATATGGAAAAAAGAGTTTGGAAACAGATTAAGGAGTTTAAGGAGATACTGTTTGAGGAGTATAACGGTATCGCAAAGATAACCATCAACCGTGCGAGGTATCGTAATGCCTTTACCCCAAAGACCACATGGGAGTTGAGCCAGGCTTTCTCTATGTGTAGGGAGATGCAGGATATCAGCGTGGTGCTGTTGACGGGTGCCATGAGTGAGGTGCCTGAGGGCAAGACGCTGGCCGACGTGAAGCATGCCTTCTGCTCTGGTGGCGACATGCATGTGAAGGGGCGCGGAGGATATGTCGACGAGGATGGAGTGCCTCGCCTGAGTGTGCTCGACGTGCAGATGCAGATACGCAGACTGCCAAAGCCCGTGATTGCGATGGTGAATGGTTATGCCATCGGTGGAGGTCATGTGCTGCATCTGGTGTGCGACCTGACGATAGCCTCTGAGAATGCCATCTTCGGACAGACAGGACCGAAGGTGGGAAGCTTTGATGCGGGATTCGGCTCTTCGTATCTGGCAAGGATTGTTGGTCAGAAGAAGGCCCGCGAGATATGGTTCCTGTGCAGGCAGTATAGTGCCAAGGAGGCTGAGGAGATGGGTATGGTGAACAAGGTAGTGCCTATCGACAGACTGGAGGATGAGTGTGTGGAATGGGCGGAGATAATGATGGAACGCTCACCACTGGCACTCCGTATGATCAAGGCTGGACTGAATGCTGAACTCGACGGACAGGCGGGAATACAGGAGCTGGCAGGTGACTGCACTATGCTTTATTACTTCCTGGACGAGGCTCAGGAGGGAGGCAAGGCTTTCCTGGAAAAGCGCAAACCCGACTTTAAGAAATACCCGAAACTGCCATGAACTATAATATAGAGAAACGGACGCTGCATTTTAAGCAGCCGGCGGGAACGTCGAGGGGAGTATATACCACGAGGAAGATATGGCTGGTGAATCTGTCGGACGGTGAGAGGCATGGAGTGGGAGAGTGTGCGCCATTGCCGGACCTGAGCTGTGATGCGATGGAGGATGGAAGGTATGAAGAGATACTTGATCAATTCTGCAAGAGGCTCTGTGAGACTGGAGAGACAGACTATGAGGCGATGAGAGATTATCCGTCGATGCTCTTCGGACTGGAGACAGCGCTGCTGGCCCTTAGACAGGCTCAGGGACTGCTTTTCGATACGGCATTCAGCAGAGGTGAAGAGGGTATTCCAATCAATGGCCTCGTGTGGATGGGCAACTATGACGAGATGCTGCAGAGGATGGAGGAGAAACTGGAGAAGGGTTTCAGATGTGTGAAACTGAAGATTGGAGCGATAGACTTTGACAAGGAACTGGACCTGATAAAACGAATAAGAGACAGATATTCTTTCCATGAGGTAGAGCTGAGAGTGGATGCCAACGGGGCGTTTGAATTTGATGAGGCTCTGTATAAGCTCGAACTCCTCTCACAATATAATATCCACAGTATCGAACAGCCTATAAAAAAGGGACAATGGGCGTTTATGGCCGAACTATGCAGGGAGTCGCCGCTGCCGATAGCATTGGACGAAGAGCTGATAGGCGTGAACGATCCTGAGATGAAGAGACACATGCTGAATGTGATAAAGCCGAGATATATCATACTGAAGCCATCGCTGCACGGAGGAATGACGGGATGCAGGGAGTGGATAGACACAGCAAAGGATATGGGTATCGGGTCGTGGATAACATCGGCGCTGGAGAGTAATATCGGACTGAATGCCATAGCACAGTTTGCATCAGCCGTGTATGGAGACAATATCACCATGCCGCAAGGCCTCGGCACAGGACAGCTTTTTACAGACAATTTTGATATGGGCTTAGACATAAGAGGAGATAAGTTGTGGCTATGTCAAAATAGATAGTTCTTATGTCAGTAGAAGATTTTCTGGAGGAGTGGAAGAGTGACAGTCCTTATGTAGAGGTGAAGACCAGTGGAAGCACTGGGGAGCCGAAGAGGATGCTGGTAGAGAAACGCAGGATGATAAATTCTGCAAGGATAACATGTGACTTCCTTGGGCTGAAGCCTGGAGATACGGCACTGCTATGTATGTCGCTGGATTATATCGCAGGAAAGATGATGGTGGTGAGGGCGATGGAGAGGAATCTGAATCTCGTTGCTGTCGAGCCATCAGGACACCCGATGGGGGAGATGCTAAATAAAAAATATAAAATAGAAAATAAAAAATATTCAACAGATAATATTGGGTTTGCGGCGATGGTGCCGATGCAGGTGTATAATTCGTTACAGGTGCCTGAGGAACGAGAGAGGCTGATGCAGATAAAGAATCTGATAATAGGCGGAGGGGCTATAGACGACGGGATGGCTGAGGAGCTGAGGTCGTTTCCTAATGCGGTCTGGAGTACGTATGGAATGACGGAGACGCTATCGCATATCGCACTGAGGCGATTGAGTGGCGAAGGGGCATCGGAGTGGTATGAGCCTTTTCCAGGCGTGAGGGTGAGCCTGAATGCAGACAGATGTCTGGTAATTGATGCTCCTGAGGTATGTGAAGAGACATTGGTGACAAATGATATAGGTGAGATAGATGGCTCTGGAATGAGGTTCAGGATTCTTGGAAGGAAGGATAATGTAATCTGTTCTGGGGGTATAAAGATACAGGCGGAGGAGGTTGAGAGAATGCTGAAGCCTTATCTCGATGCTCCATTCATTATAAGCAAGCGTAAAGACGCGAAGTTTGGAGAGATTGTGGTGATGTTGACTGAGGGTGATGTAATTGAGGCTCGCGAGGTATGCGAGAGGGTGTTACCCAAGTTTCAGCAGCCGAAAGATTACATAAAAGTGAATAGCATTCCGCTTACAGAAACAGGTAAGCCCGCCCGCAAAGAGGCAGAGAAACTTGCTATGTAGGATGGGATGAAGGAAATATAAGAGGTGCAGCTGCTCTCACGAGTGACTGCACCGAATTAGTTAGTAATATGATTAGGCTAAATTTAAGTTGATTGGAGAGTGGTTTAACACTCCCGATAGAAATCGAGAGCCTCGTAAATGTCTTGTTTTGAGGCAGTCTGATTTATTTTTATGTCTCCGATGCCACCAAGCAGGGTGAAGTTGATGATGCCGGCAACGTTTTTCTTGTCATGGGTCATCAGCTCTAGAAGAGTGGGGTAGTCATCGCAGGTGATGTTCATCTTACCATAGTGCTCCTTTATGAAGTTTACCGTCTGGTGCATCTTGTCTGTGGGGAAGCCTGTCCTGATGGCACTGAGATAGAGTTCGCAGATCAGTCCCCATGCCACAGCATAGCCATGAAGCACGGGCTTGTGCTCTAAGGCATACGACTCGAAGGCGTGGCCAACGGTATGTCCGAGGTTAAGGGCTTTGCGGATTCCCTTTTCCGTGGGGTCTTCTGTCACGATGCGCTGTTTTACGGCTACGCTATCGGCCAGCATCCTCTGAAGCTTGGCAAAGTCTAAAGTGTCAAGTTCAAAGGTCATTAAATCTGCCCACATCTGTTCGTTGGAGATAAGTCCGTGCTTGAGCATCTCTGCATAGCCGGAGAGGATATTCTCACTGTCGAGTGTACGAAGGAAAGGTGTGTGGAGGATAACGCTCGAGGCATTGTTAAACACACCGATCTCGTTTTTCAGACCACGGAAGTTGATACCCGTCTTACCACCTACGGAAGCATCGACCATCGCCAGTAGGGTGGTGGGGATGTTAATGTAGTTGATGCCCCGTTTGAAGGTAGAGGCAGCAAAGCCTCCCAGGTCGGTAACCATTCCACCGCCTATATTTATTAATAAGGTGTGGCGGGTGGCCCCTCCCTTACCAAGTTCCTCCCATACGTGGGCGAGCGAATCAAGGTTCTTGTTTGTGTCGGAAGCTCCAATGACAATTGTCTTGAATCCTTCGAGACAAGGGAAGTCGGCTACGAGAGACAGACAGAGTTTCTCTGTGTTCTCATCGGTGAGGATGAAGATCCTGTCGCGCTCACATTCGCTTACTGCTTCTGCCAGCGTCGCCTCCAGTTTGTCGGCTATCATTACCTTCTGTTGACTCATCTTTTAGTGGTCAGGTTTTAAAATTTGATTGCAAAGGTAAATTAAATTTTTTGAAATCTATTGTAAAAAGTCAAATAATTGTAAGAAATACCCTTATTTTTTTCAAAACCATTAAACTTTCCGTATAATAATACGTCAAAGAGGCAAAAATTCGTAAACATAAAAATGAGAAGACTATTCATCTTGCTTGTCGTATCGATGACAACAATCGTGGCATTTGCCCAGGGAACCGTTAGTGGAACAGTGATAGAACAAGACACAGAAGAAGCGGTAATCCAAGCCACAGCAGCAGTAATGAAGGGCCAGAAAATCGTAGCCAACGCAGTGACTAACACCAATGGAGCTTTCTCTATCAGGGTGCCAAGTGACGGAACATACGATCTGAGAATCACATACGTGGGTTTTAAGACCTATACCAAGAAGATCAAGATAGAAGGTAAGAACATCCCCCTCGGTACCATCAAGCTTGAGGCCGATGCCATCATGCTGAAGGGAGCCACTGTGACAGGCCACGCTGCGAAGGTGGTGCTCAAGGCCGACACCTTCGTATATAATGCCAACGCATTCCGTACTCCTGAGGGATCGGTCGTTGAGGAACTGGTAAAGCGACTCCCCGGAGCTGAGGTGAGCGACGACGGTACCATCAAGATCAATGGTAAGGAGGTGAAGAAGATTCTCGTTGACGGTAAGGAATTCATGACTGGCGATACCAAGACAGCAATGAAGAACCTGCCTACGAATATCATCGACCGTATCAAGGCATACGACAAGCAGAGCGACCTTGCCCGTGTGTCAGGTATCGAAGACGGTGAGGAAGAGACGGTGCTCGACTTCGGCATCAAACAGGGAATGAACAAAGGTATCATGGCCAATGCCGACCTCGCTGCAGGTACCAAGGACCGTTATGCAGGAAGAATCTTCGGAGGAGTGATGAAGAACGACCTGAAGATGTTTCTTATGACCAATGCCAACAACACCAATGACATGGGATTCCCAGGTGGTGGAGGCGGTGGCCGATGGGGTGGTGGCCGTCAGGGCCTTACAGCCAATAAGATGGTTGGTGTGAACATCAACTACGAGAAGACCGACAAGCTGAAACTCGACGGAAGTGTGAGATGGAACCATAGTGACAACGATACCTATTCGAAGAGCAACAGCAAGAACTTCATTGATGAGGAGAGAACACAATACCGCAATAGCCAGACACATAGCTTCTCACGTTCTAACAATTGGAACGGTCAGATGCGACTGGAGTGGCAGCCAGACTCGATGACAAACATCATGTTCCGTCCCAACTTCTCTTATAGCAGCAATGACGGAACTAATGAGAGTCTGAATGCAACATTTGATAATGATCCGTATAACTACAGCTCAGACCCATTGAAAGATGTTATGGAGATAGCAAAGAAATACGGTATAGCACAGAACTACAGCGAGCAGAACAGTATCAGCTATAGCGACTCGAAGAATCTCAGAGGAATGTTGCAGTTTAACAGACGACTGAACAACACTGGACGCAACATTACCCTGCAGTTGAATGCTAACTGGAGCGAGGGTACGAGCAAGTCGATGTCGAACAACTATACCGAGCTCTTCCAGGTGATGAACTACCAGGGCACAGGTGACTCAATCTATCAGACCAACAGATACAGTCTTACTCCTCAGGACAGATGGGGCTATAGCGCTCGTCTGACCTACAGTGAGCCTATTGCACGTCAGGTATATCTGCAGTTCAGCTACAGATATGACTACAGCTATACCAAGAGCGATCGTAAGACCTACAGTCTGACAGACGTGGACTATATGGGTATCCTTCCCCAATACAGAAACTGGGATGCTTACCTGAGTCTGCTGAACAAGCCTCTTGACAGTTACGAGGATACAAACCTGAGCCGTTTCTCAGAATATAAGAACTATACCCATACGGGAGAGGTGATGCTGCGTATAGTACGTAAGGCATTCAACTTCAACGTAGGTTTCCAGGTAATACCTCAGAAGTCGCATTTCATTCAGGACTACACCACTCGTGTGAACGGACAGACTACACGCTTGAGAGCAGATACTACACGTACAGTAACCAACTTCACACCTACGCTCGACTTCCGTTGGAAGAAGTCACAGACAGGTCAGCTGCGCTTTACATATCGCGGACGTACTGAGCAGCCCTCGATGAGCGACCTGCTCGAGGTGTATGATGACAGTAACCCACTGCGTATCACGACTGGTAACCCAGGACTGAAACCATCTTTCACCCAGAACTTCAACCTCTTCTACAATGACTATTTCACAAATCATCAGAGGGCAATTATGACCTTCGTGAACTTCTCGACCACAAGTAATTCTATTGCTAATAAGACTTCGTATCGTGAGGATGGTTCCGGTGGTACCATTACACGACCTGAGAATGTGAATGGCAACTGGAATGGAAACATGGGATTCATGTTTAATACAGCCGTAGACTCAGCTGCATTCTTCAATATCAACACATTCACCAACCTTGGATATAACCATCGTATAGGTTTTGTAAGTACAGATATGAATTCAGAATCGAAGAGGAGCGTGACAAATTCGCTGAATTTAAGCGAGCGCATGGCAGCAAGCTATCGTAACGACTGGCTTGAGATTGAGCTCAACGGATCGGTGAACTATACCCGTTCGCGCAGTGAGTTGCAGACAAATAGTAATCTTGATACCTGGTCATTTGCATATGGAGGTATGATTGGAGTGACAGCTCCATGGGGAACCTCACTGACAACAAACATGAACATGCAGAGTCGTAGGGGATATACTGACGAATCGATGAACACCAACGAGCTGATATGGAACGCTCAGCTGTCTCAGAGTTTCCTTAAGGGTAATGCACTTACCATCTCATTGCAGCTGTATGATATCCTGGGACAGCAGTCGACAGTAAGCCGTACGTTGTCTGCACTCTCAAGCAGCGACACAGAATATAATGCTATTACCAGCTATGCCATGCTGCATGTTATCTACAGACTGAATCTCTTTGGAGGTTCTTTCGGTGGTCCTCGTGGTGGACGTGGTGGAAGAGAAGGTCGTGGTGGATTTGGTGGCGGACCTCGTGGCGGAGGTGGCTTCGGCGGTCCTCGCGGTGGAGGATTCGGTGGCGCAAGAAGGTTCTAAGATAAAAAATCCCGCTTATTCAGCGGGATTTTCTTTTTCTTCTGGCTCGACATCCTTGAAATCGGTGATGCCGTTTTCGATGAGGATGTTATACCAGGTGATGAGTTTCTTGATATGACTGTTCTGTACTCTGTCACGATCCCACTCAGGAAGAACCTTTGTGAAATAGTCCTGAAGCTCTTTGGCTGATGTCTTCTTCTCGTTAACACTACACTTCTTACCCTCTTCCAGATTCTTCATGTTCTCGAGGACATCCATAAGGGGAATATCATCAGTCTCAGTGAACATAGCAATGTCGTTGAGCGATGTGATTCTGTCTGTTGCGAAGGCTGGCATACGACGATGTGTGGCGTCGAGAGCCTCTACGATAAGGTTGTTTTTTCCCTGTGAAACGAGTTTGTAAAGTCCGGGCTTACCGGCAATAGCTAAAATTACTTGTTGCATGTTTATTTTTTATTTTATATTTTTTATTTGTTATTTAGGAATATCTCAATCTGTTCGTCAATGTCTCTTTCTCCATCATTGACTATCTCATAGTCGGCTCTTCTCCTTACCTCTTCCTGGGGCAACTGACGACTCATCCATTCGAGGACCTTTTCACGGGTAATTCCGTCACGCTTCATCACCCTCTCTATCCTTACCGTCTCAGGGGCTGTCACAACGATGGATTTATCCACCAGTTGTATGGCGCCTGACTCAAAGAGGATTGCACTCTCCATCCACATAAGACCACTCTCTTCGAAATCCTTGAAGACGGCAGGATGCACGATGGCATCGATGGCCTTGGCATTCTCTTCTGAGGAAAGAAGAAACTTGGCAACAGCAGCTTTGTTAAGCGCTTCGCCATGATATGTCTCTGGACCGATGAGATCCGTGAGTTGTTGTCTTATTTCCGGGGAAGTGCGAATAAGCCGCTTTGCTGCACTGTCGCAGTCGTAGACCTTATATCCTCTGGCCTCAAGACGTTTGCAGACATAGCTCTTCCCGCTGCCAATGCCTCCAGTGATTCCTATCTTCATTACTCTACTTGTTCCTCAATAAGGTAATCAACCTCATCAATATTAAGATGTACGCGCGAGATTCCTTGCGGATATTTCTTGAGATAGATACGGCATTTCTCTGAAGGATTCGCTGATATCTCCTTGTAGTCGGCAACAACCGTAAAGTCTTCTACCTTAAGTGACCTGTAGATGTTTATACCTGTCACGAACGATACGGTAACCTTCATGGGGAAGGTCCTGAGAATCTTGCCTTCTGGCATGTTGATACCTTCTACGGGTATGCCGTCAATCTTCTCTTCTGTGAGCACGTCAGTGAGGAACTCCAGTCGTACATGATCAGGCACCATCTTCACACCCTTGATCTTCTCAAGTCGGGCGTTGATCAACAGCGTGTCACGGAAGTTAACGTAGTTCAGACGTTCGGTATATGCCAGAGTTATACTGTCGAGTTTTTCCTTCGATGCATATACATCTACACTGTCAGGTGAGTATTTCACCATTGAAATAAAGTACAGATCTTCTGGAATCACTCTTCCCGTCCATCTGACAGGGATACGTTTATTGGCTCCGTAATTAAAGAAATACTCAAGCTTGTCGGGTTTTGTGGAGACAATCTTAGAGCTGCTTACCAGATGCTGATAAACGAGCTTCTGCAGCTCTTGTGAAGATACGACTCCTGTGCCATTGGGATTAGCATGGCTTTTAAAGTTGACCTTCACATTCTTCAGCTTGTCACCAAAGATATAAGCGGCAAGTGCTATTCCCTTGTCGCGGATGGTCATGCGTATCGTGTCAGTCTCATCAGATGTGAGCACGACCTTCTTTGGTATGCCGACTATCCTTATGGGAATGGCAAACTCCTTCTCGTAAGTCTCATTGAGAGTCAGTGAGAGCCAGAAGATGCCTGACAGGAAGATGAAAAAGACAAATATCAGGAACTCCTTGTTTGTCTTGCTGAACAGGAAATCCCTGAGAAGTCTCCAAAAGCCACCCATAGCAAGCTGATTAGCTGATTATTTCTGTACCGGAGCGCTGCTCAGATTCTTGAATACAGATGTCTTCTCTACTGTTACTACAACATCGCGTGCAATCTTCACGTCAACAGTGTTCTTTGCAAGGTCGATGCTCTTCACTACTCCGTGAATACCACCACCAGTTACAACTTCTGTACCCTCTGAGAGTTCGTTCTGGAACTTCTGTATTTCCTTTTGCTTTTTCTGCTGAGGCTTAATCATAAAGAACCACATGATGGCAAAGATAGCTACCATCATGATAATCATACTCATTCCGCCTCCCTGTGCTGCCTGGGCAGCCAAAAAAATTGTCGTCATTATTCTTATTTATTGTTTATTCGATATCTTTTCTAATAATTCTCTTTCTCCCCGTGGCCTTTATTGCCTTTACAGGTGATGCTGCAGGAGCCTTGATCTTGTTGGCTCTTGGCTCCATGAACTTTGTCAGACGTCCAGTGTCTATCAGATGATGTGCGATGCCATCGAGCATGCCGTTGATGTAGCCTCCGCTCTTTTCGGTAGAGTAGAGCTTAGCCAGGTCTACATACTCATTGATGGTTACACTGACAGGGATATTGGGGAAGGTAACCATCTCAGCAATGGCAATCTGCATGATTACCACGTCCATATATGCCAGACGGGAGAAGTCCCAGTTGCGAGATGCCTCACTCATAAACCTCTGGTACTCGTTGGCATTGAGGATAGACGCACGGAAGAGTTTTCTTGCGTAGTCCTGCTCCTCATCGCTGTCCCACTCAGGCAACAGCTCCTGCTTAGGACCGTTCTGCTCGTCGAAACGCTTGATGGTCTTGAGCACGAAGGTGTCAACAATCTCCTTGTCGTCATTCCAGTAGAGACTAATCTCCTCCAGAACAGCATCGAGGTCGCTGTTTGTTGCGATATAGGTCTTGTATAGCTTGCGCCACAACTCACGATCAGCATCATAGTTGTCTTCACTTGATGCCATATATTCCTGATAGATCTCGCTATTCTCGATAATCTCCAAAAGCTTGCCTACAAACTCCTGATCATCATTCCATGTACGTTTCTGGGTACTGATAAAATCAGACAGTTCCTTATTCTCCTCAAGCTGGATAGCGAATCTGTTGAGAACGAACTTCTGTGATGGACGTTCTGTTCCTTCACGATCTGCGCGATTGGAAAGGACCTCATAACGGCGACGGGCCTCTTTCGTTACTGCCGTGATGAGTGCCAACAGGTAGTTGTAGAGGTCATAGGCCTTTGACAGACTGAAGAATAGCTCCTTCTCTGCCGAATCGATGTTCTTGTTACCGTTTTGATAGTACGCATAGGTTAACTGAACAATCTTGGTTCTGATAATTTCTCTGTTAATCATCTCACTTGATGTTTTTTTGTTTAACTTTCAAATTTACGTTGCAAAATTAGTAAAAATCTCACAATTTAGCAAGAAAAAAGAATAAAAAATCACTAAAATTGAATTTTTTCACTGTTTGCTGTTCGCTATTCACTTTTTTTTTGTACCTTTGCACCCGCTTTTTCCGAAAGCACATCGAAAACTCGTGTGATGGTGAATTAAGCATTAATGTATTATTAACAACTTAATTTTAGAGTAACACAATGAAAGAAATTAGTGTTAAAGGTCAGAAGCGCGCCGCCACTGGAAAGAAAGCTTCAAAAGAGCTCCGTAAGGAGGGTATGGTTCCTTGTAACCTCTATGGTGAGAAGAAGGGTGAGAACGGTCTCCCCGAGGCATTTGCTTTCTGCGCTTCATTCGCAGAGCTGCGTAAGGCTGTCTACACTCCTGAGGTGTATGTAGTTAACCTGAACATTGATGGCGCTGAGCACAAGGCAGTTATCAAGGAGCTTCAGTTCCACCCAACAACAGATGCTCTGCTGCACGCAGACTTCTATGAGGTTAACGAGACAAAGCCAATAACAATTGGTATTCCTGTTAAGCTCAACGGTCTGGCACAGGGTGTACGTGATGGTGGTAAGCTCAACCTTTCTATCCGTAAGATTAACGTAACAGCTCCTTACAAGCAGATTCCTGAGATCCTGAACATCGACGTTACCAACCTGCAGCTGGGTAAGGCTATCAAGGTAGGTGCCCTAAGTTTCGAGGGTCTGGAGATCGCTACTTCTCCAGAGGTAGTAGTTTGCTCTGTTAAGGCTACACGTGCATCACGTTCTGCTGCAGCCGCTGCTGGACAGGAGGGCTAAATCTTATAGCTGATGGACAAGTACTTGATTGTAGGTCTGGGAAATGTCGGCAGTGAGTACGACCTTACCCGCCACAATACAGGATTCATGGTATTGGACGCTTTTGCGAAGGCGTCCAATATTTCTTTTGAAGACAGGCGCTATGGTTTTGTGGCAGAGACATCGCTCAAGGGGCGAAAGGTGTTTCTTCTGAAACCCTCTACATATATGAACCTCAGTGGCAATGCCGTACGTTACTGGCTGAACCATGAGAATATAGACCAGAGCCGTTTGCTTGTCATCAGTGATGAGGTGGCACTGCCGTTAGGTGATTTCCGATTGAAATCCGGAGGCTCTAATGGTGGTCACAATGGTTTAGGCCATATCCAACAGCTTATCGGTCAGAGCTATGCCCGATTACGTATGGGTATCGGCAATGATTTTCCCCGAGGCATGCAGGTTGACTGGGTGCTCGGCAAATATAGTGAGGAAGAACAGAAAGAACTTCAACCATCCATTGACATTGCTGTCGACATCATCAAGAGTTTCGTTCTTGCTGGTATCGATATCACCATGAACCAGTATAACAAGCTTGGAAAGAAGAATGGCAGAGGTAGCAAGGATTGACAAATGGCTGTGGGCAGCGCGTATATTCAAGACACGCTCTATTGCTGTTGATGCATGTAAGAACGGACGTGTAACCATAGGAGGTGTCAATGTCAAGCCGTCACATATCGTCAAGGTGGGTGAGGTGGTAGCTGTCAGAAAACCTCCAGTGACATATTCTTTTAAGATCCTTAAAACCATTGAACAGAGAGTAGGGGCAAAGCTTCTGCCTGAGATATATGAGAACGTAACCACTCCTGATCAATACGAACTGTTGGAGATGAACCGTATCAGTGGATTTGTTAATCGTGCCCGAGGTATGGGACGTCCAACGAAGAAAGATCGTCGTGCTCTTGATGAGTTTGTAGGACCTTCTCTGGAGGGGGCATTCTTCGATGATGATTGGAATCTTGATGATGAAGAGTAGAAAGAAATGATTATTCAAGGATTATTGATAATATTAGGGATTATTCTCGTCTTATGGGGCGCAGACCGTCTTACTGAGGGCGCATCGGGTATTGCCCGAGGTTTTCATATCCCCGAGATAATAATAGGTCTGACGATTGTTGCAGCAGGTACTTCGACACCAGAGCTTTTCGTTAGTCTGGTGTCTGCCCTCAAGCATACGCCTGACCTTGCTGTGGGTAATGTCATAGGATCGAACATCTTTAATACGATGCTTATTGTGGGCTGTTCTGCTCTCGTGGCGCCAATGGTCATTAATCCTTCGACAGTGAAGAAGGATATACCCTTCGCTGTAGGAGCTTCAACTTTGCTATTCATTCTCTGTTTTGACGATATGGACTCTCCTCACCTGTGGGGTAACGAGATAACCCGTAGTGACGGAATACTTATGCTCATGGGCTTTGCTGCCTTTATGATATATACCTTCCATGAGGCAAGGAAGTCGGGGGAGATAAAGAAAAAGGAGGAATATCTTGGTGAGACAGTAGAGAAGGAACCCAATGACCTCAGTCGTCTGTGGCCTAATATCGGATGGATGGTTATCGGACTGGCCAGTCTTATCTTTGGAAGTGACCTCTTCGTTGACGGAGCAACATATATATGTCATCGTTTTGGAGTACGTCAGAGTGTAATAGGCCTTACTGTAGTGGCAGGAGGCACATCGCTACCTGAACTGGCCACGAGTGTGGTTGCAGCATATAAGGGCAAGGCATCAATGGCCATCGGCAATGCTATAGGCTCAAACGTGTTTAACATCCTTCTGATACTCGGCATCACGGCTACAGTATGTCCTATGCGCATCATGGGTATAACCATTATGGACCTGATGATGATGCTTGTGAGCATCGGGCTATTGTGGCTATTCGCATATACGAAGTATTACGTGTCGCGTAGAGAGGGTGTGGTGCTGATAGCTGGATTCATAGTATATATGGGCTGGCTATTCTACCTTCTTTAAATAAAACACAGGGGTCGATGAATACCCCCTTTAACAAAACAAAAAAATGGAACAAAAAAATCAACAACAACGGATCAGTGTGCTGTTTATGCTTTACGGCATACTGTTTTGCGTGTGCCTTATCACGGCAAACGTACTTGAGACAAAGCAAATCTCGTTAGGACCAGCAAATATGACTGCAGGACTGATAGTCTTTCCTGTAAGTTATATCATCAACGATGTAGTGTGCGAGGTGTGGGGGTATGGTCGTACCCGACTTCTTATCTGGCTTGGTTTCGCAATGAACTTCCTCTTTGTGGCATTCGGAGCTATCGCAGACTGCATTCCAGGAGCTCCTTACTGGCATGGTGAAGAGGGATTCCATCAGATTTTCGGTCTTGCTCCACGTATCGCTGGAGCTTCTTTTCTGGCATTTATCGTTGGATCATTTGTTAATGCATACGTTATGAGTCGTATGAAACTGTCGTCAGTAGGTCGCAATTTCTCTTATCGTGCAGTGCTAAGTACGATCTTCGGAGAGTTGTCTGACTCTATCATCTTCTTTCCTCTGGCACTCGGATGTGTCATCCCCTGGGAAGAGATGCCGTCACTGATAATCACCCAGGTGACACTGAAGACTGTCTATGAGATTATCGTACTGCCGATAACCATTTGTGTGGTGAAGTATACTAAGGAACATGACCACGAGGATGTGTTTGATAAGGATATCGCATATAACATTTTTAAGGTAAAGGAGTTGTAATTATGTCAGAGAACAGAGAAAAAGAGGGCTTGCAGGCCCTTGGCAAGAAGACAGAATATCGTCAGGACTATGCTCCAGAGGTGTTGGAGACTTTTGTGAATAAGCATCCTGACAATGACTATTGGGTACAGTTCAACTGTCCTGAGTTTACGTCGCTCTGTCCCATTACTGGTCAGCCAGATTTTGCGGAGATAAAGATCTCATATATTCCAGGAGAGCGTATGGTGGAGAGTAAGAGTTTGAAACTCTATCTATTCTCCTTCCGTAATCATGGTGATTTCCATGAGGACTGTGTGAATAAGATAATGAAGGACCTGGTACGTCTGATGTCACCTAAGTATATTGAGGTTGTTGGACTCTTTACTCCTCGTGGAGGTATCTCAATATACCCGTATGCTAACTACGGTATGCCAGGTACGAAATATGAGCAGCTCGCTGAGCGCAGGCTTATGGAGCATCAGATAATCTGATTATACGTAGATAAGCTCACTCATAATCATATCGCTGACAAACAGTCCCTTTCGAGTAATCGCAATATGATGTGAAGGAGTGATTTGTAATAGTCCGTCGTTGATGAAACGACGGGCATTTTTTATTGCATAGTCCCTGTATTTGGGCTGCAGAGTATGAAGGTCAAGTCCTTCACGTGTGCGGAGGGCTACTGTTACAAGGTCATTATATCTGGTGTCGTCATCGATGGTTTCGCTCTCGAATAGCCTTTGACCTTGGTTCATGGCATCGATATATTGCCGGATATCGGATATGTTCCAGCTACGGGTGTTTCTGTCGTATGAATGTGCTGCAGCACCTATACCAATATACGGTGTACCATCCCAATAGCTGGAATTATGCCGAGAACGATAACCAATACGTGCAAAATTAGAAATCTCATAGTGCTCGTAACCTGCCGCCTCAAGCTTGTCTATGAGCATTTCATACATTTGCCTTTCTGTATCTTCTGGAAGAATGTCACAAGGTATCCTGTCACCAGTGTGATATCTCCTCCATAGTTCAGTACCTTCTTCTATCATAAGGCAATATGCTGAGATGTGCTCAATGTTGAGGGCGAGGACAGAGTTGATGTCATTCTCCCATTGGGTGATGGTTTCACTCGGGAATCCGTACATCAGATCAACACTGATATTCCTGATGCCGATATTACGCAGATGATATACTGCATCGCTTACCTGACTGGCACAATGTCTGCGATGCAGGAAATGTAGCCTTTCCTCATTGAAAGTCTGAGCTCCTATGCTTACGCGATTTATTGGAAGAGACATCAGGCCTTTGGCAAAATCCTCTGTAACATCATCGGGATTGACCTCGATGGTTATCTCTGCATCATCCGACACCTTATTATATATAAAGATGGCATTGAAAATCAGGTGGAGTTGTGCTATCGTCAGTTGTGAAGGAGTTCCGCCTCCAAGATAAATGGTGGAAAGGGTAGAGTGTCCTCTTTTCTCTATCTCTTTGCATAGAGCATCGACATACTCTTGGCGGAGATTGAGAAGGGTCGTAGAATAGAAGCCGCAATAGATGCATCTGTTCTTGCAAAACGGAATATGTATATAAATTCCTGCCATATTGGTCACAAAATTACTAATATAATTTAATATTTTAAAAAAATATTTGGTGATTTATCAAAAAATAACTAATTTAGCAACCCGAATTTGATATTTAACTTAAAACCGACAGATATGAAGATCTATCAAACAAATGAAATCAAGAACATCGCACTCATTGGCAGTGCGGGTAGCGGCAAGACTACTCTTGCCGAAAGTCTGCTCTTCGGAGCTGGTATTATCAAGCGTCGTGGCTCTGTTGAGCAGAAGAACACTGTTAGCGACTACTTCCCTGTAGAACAGGAGTACGGCTACTCTGTATTCTCAACAGTATTCCATGTGGAGTGGAACAACAAGAAGCTGAACATCATCGACTGTCCGGGATCTGACGACTTCGTAGGTGGTGCCATCACTGCCCTGAACGTTACAGACCAGGCTGTCATCCTAATTAACGGACAATATGGTCCAGAGGTAGGTACGATGAATGCTTTCCGTAACACAGAGAAGTTCCAAAAACCTGTTATCTTTCTTGTAAACCAGCTGGATCGCGACAATTGCGACTATGACCAGATTCTGAATCAGCTGAAAGAGACCTATGGTTCTAAGTGTGTTCCCGTTCAGTATCCTATCGCTACTGGTGCAGGTTTCAATGCTGTTATCGATGTACTTCTGATGAAGAAGTACTCTTGGAAGCCTGAGGGTGGTGCTCCTATTATTGAGGACATCCCTGCAGATCAGTTGGATAAGGCTAAGGAGATGAAGGCGGCTCTTGTTGAGGCTGCTGCTGCTAACGATGACACTCTGATGGAGAAGTTCTTCGAGAGCGAGGATCTCACAGAGGATGAGATGCGTGAGGGTATCCGTAAGGGTCTTGTCACACGTTCTATCTTCCCTGTATTCTGTGTATGTGCAGGTAAGGACATGGGCGTTCGTCGTTTGATGGAGTTCCTTGGCAACGTGGTTCCTTTTGTAAGCGACATGCCAAAGGTTAAGAATACAGCAGACAAGGAAGTTACTCCAGACGTCAATGGTCCTACATCTCTCTATTTCTTCAAGACAGGTGTTGAGCCACATATCGGTGAGGTATCTTACTTCAAGGTGATGAGTGGTACTGTTAAGAGTGGCGACGACCTTACAAATGCAGATCGTGGTTCTAAGGAGCGTATCGGTACTCTCTATGCATGTGCAGGTGCCAACCGTATCCAGGTTGACCAGCTGAATGCAGGTGATATCGGCTGTACTGTTAAGCTGAAAGACGTTAAGACTGGTAACACTCTTAACGGCAAGGACTGCGATAATAAGTTTGACTTCATCGTTTATCCAAACTCAAAGTATTCTCGTGCTATCAAGGCTGTTAACGAGGCTGAGACTGAGAAGATGATGACCGCTCTGAACAAGATGCGTCAGGAGGATCCTACATGGGTTGTTGAGCAGTCTAAGGAGTTGCGCCAGATTATCGTTCATGGTCAAGGTGAGTTCCACCTTCGTACACTGAAGTGGCGCATGGAGAATAACGAAAAGATTCAGATTGAGTATATTGAGCCAAAGATTCCATATCGTGAGACTATCACAAAGATGGCACGTGCAGACTATCGTCATAAGAAACAGTCAGGTGGTGCAGGTCAGTTTGGTGAGGTACATCTGATTCTGGAGCCTTATACAGAGGGAATGCCTGATCCTACATCATTCAAGATTAATGGTCAGGAGTTCAAGATGAACATCAAGGGCAAGGAAGAGATTGCTCTTGAATGGGGTGGAAAACTCGTATTCATCAACTCTGTAGTAGGTGGTGCTATTGATACACGATTCATGCCAGCTATCCTGAAGGGTATCATGGAGCGTATGGAGCAGGGACCATTGACAGGTTCTTATGCCCGTGACGTACGTGTTATCGTATACGATGGTAAGATGCACCCGGTAGATTCTAATGAGCTCTCATTCATGCTCGCTGCACGTAACGCATTCAGCGCAGCATTTAAGGAGGCTGGTCCAAAGGTTCTTGAGCCTATCTACGATCTCGAGGTTCTCGTTCCTGCCGACTATATGGGTGACGTTATGTCTGACCTTCAGGGTCGTCGTGCCATTATTATGGGTATGGACTCTGAGGCAGGTTATCAGAAGCTCTCTGCAAAGATTCCTCTTAAGGAACTCAGCAGTTATTCTATCGCACTCAGCTCTATCACTGGTGGCCGAGCATCGTTCAATACCAAGTTCGCAAGCTACGAACTCGTTCCGAACGATATCCAGCAGGCTCTCATCAAGCAGCATGAGGAAGAGCTGAAGGACGAGGAATAATGAATAAAAAATAAATAAAAAGTATAAAATTAGAAATTACGGATAAAAAAGGCGGGTTGTTTTGGGCAATCCGCTTTTTTTTAGTATCTTTGTGCCCAAAATTGTGGAATCGGAAATAGTCAAATATTAAAATAGTAAAATGAAAAAGCTTTTATTGGGAGACGAGGCAATTGCACAGGGCGCACTTGATGCAGGTCTGAGTGGTGTCTATGCCTATCCAGGCACTCCCTCGACAGAAATCACGGAGTATATCCAAGACTCTCCATTGGCAAAGGAACGTGGTATCCACAGCCGTTGGTCTACTAATGAGAAGACTGCTATGGAGGCAGCACTCGGTATGTCGTATATGGGCAAGAGAGCGCTGGTATGTATGAAACATGTGGGACTGAACGTATGTGCAGACCCCTTCGTTAACTCTGCTATGACAGGCACCAATGGTGGTCTTATCGTGCTTGTGGCCGATGACCCCTCTATGCACTCTTCACAGGATGAGCAGGACAGTCGTTTCTATGGTAAGTTTGCTATGATTCCAATGCTGGAGCCCAGCTCTCAGCAGGAGGCCTATGACATGATGGAAGAGGCTTACGAGCTTTCTGAAAAGATGCATCTGCCAGTGCTTATGCGTGTTACAACACGTATGGCTCATTCTCGTGCAGTAGTGGAGGTGAAGGACACCCCAAGAGAGCAGAATGCCCTTAACTATGACGCCCAGGCATCAAACTGGGTTCTTCTGCCAGCTTTTGCACGTAAGCGTAACATCGTTGTTACAGGTCAGCAGCCTGTATTAGAGCAGATGTCTGTAGAGAGTAATTACAACAAGTATATCGATGCAGCAGACCATAATATGGGTGTTATCGCCAGTGGTATAGCTTATAACTATCTCATGGAGTGCTATCCTGATGGATGTCCTTTCCCAGTGCTTAAAATTTCACAATATCCTATACCTAAGCAACTTATACGTAGGATGACTGATGACTGTGAGTTTGTACTTATCGCAGAAGAGGGTCAGCCATTCATCGAAGATCAGGTTCGTGGTGTGATGCCAGGAAATGCTGTTATCAAAGGACGTCTTACAGGTGAACTCCCACGTACAGGTGAGTTGAATCCTGACTTCCTGAAGAAGGCTCTAGGTATTGAGAGCAGTGAGAGTTATGCTCCATGTGAGGATGTAACACCTCGTCCACCAGCACTCTGTCAGGGATGTGGTCACAGAGATGTGTATACAGCCCTCAATGAGGTGTTGAAAGAGTATCCTAATGCTCGTGTGTTTGGTGATATCGGTTGTTATACCCTTGGATTCCTGCCTCCATATAAGGCTATACACTCTTGTGTAGACATGGGCGCTTCTATCACAATGGCGAAAGGTGCATCTGATGCAGGGCAGTGGCCTGCTGTAGCAATTATCGGAGACTCTACATTCACTCACTCTGGGATGACAGGTCTACTCGATGCCATCAACGAGAATGCAGATATCACAGTGATCATCTCTGATAACCTCACCACAGCGATGACTGGTGGTCAGGACTCTGCAGGAACAAATAAGTTCGAGGCTATATGTAAAGGTCTTGGCCTGAGTGAAGATCACCTGAAGGTGGTTAATCCTATTCCAAAGAATATGCCTGAGATTACACAGGCTATCCGTGACGAGATCAACTATCATGGTGTGAGTGTAATTATTCCTCGTCGTGAGTGTATGCAGACTCTGCAGCGCCATCTCAAGCAGAAAAAAGCAGCAGAGAAAAAGTAAAAGAGTAAATAAGTAAAAAGGTATAACATGAAAACAGATATTATATTGTGCGGAGTAGGAGGTCAGGGTATCCTCTCTATAGCTACCATCATTGGTGAGGCTGCCATGAAGGAGAATCTGTATATCAAACAGGCAGAGGTTCACGGAATGTCACAGCGTGGTGGTGACGTACAGTCAAACCTGCGTATATCAAGCGATCCTATTGCGAGTGATCTTATTGCTCTCGGAGGTGCAGACGTGATTATCTCCATGGAACCAATGGAGGCTCTCCGATATCTGCCATTCCTGTCAAAAGACGGATGGATCATTACTTCAAGTGCTCCTTTTGTGAATATTCCAAACTATCCAGATATCGAGACTATTAAGTCTGACCTTAGCAAGATTAAGAATTTGATTATTCTCGATATCGAGCAGGCTGCAAAGGATAATGGTGTACCACGTAGTGCCAACGTTATTCTCTTGGGTGCAGCCCAGAAGGCATTGGGTATCGAATATGATAAGCTCGAGGATGCAATCTGTCGTGTGTTTGGTCGTAAGGGCGAGGCTATTGTCGAGGCAAATATCAAGGCACTCGCAATTGGACGCGAAGCCCAGAAATAAAATGTCAAATTGTAAATGGTCCAATTGTCTAATGATAGAGACTCCTATTAAGAAAGAAATAGTTGATGGCTTGGTAGCGGAGCTTGGTATCAAGGACTTTGCTAAGGCTACAATCCGTGAGGTAAAGCAGGTTGCTGCCAAATCCGAGAAAGCGAGTGGGGTAGAGTTCATTAAGATGGAGATGGGTATCCCAGGTCTGCCTGCGGCTCAGGTGGGTGTCGATGCTCAGATAAAGGCTCTGAAGGACGGTATCGCACATAGTTATCCGGATATTCAGGGTGCTCCTGTGCTGAAAGAGGCTGCATCACAGTTTGTCAAGGCATTCATAGGTGTAGATATTAAGCCTGAGGGTTGTATTCCAGTTAGTGGAAGCATGCAGGGTACCTTTGCATCTTTCCTCACCTGTTCACAGCGTGATAAAGAGAAAGATACCGTACTCTTCATCGATCCAGGATTCCCAGTACAGAAGATGCAGCTTCAGGTGATGGGTGTTAAGTTTTCGACCTTTGATGTCTATGATTTCAGAGGAGAGAAACTCGGTCCAAAACTCGAGAGCTATCTTAGTAAAGGCAATATCTGTGCAATCGTATATTCAAATCCCAACAATCCTTCATGGATATGTCTCCGTGAGGAAGAACTGAAGGTTATTGGTGAACTTGCCACAAAGTATGATGCTATCGTGATGGAAGACCTTGCATATTTTGCGATGGATTTCCGCAAGGATCTATCAACACCTTTCGAGGCTCCTTATCAGGCTACGGTAGCACGTTATACGGATAATTATATGTTGCTTATCAGTGGTTCAAAAGCGTTTAGCTATGCTGGAGAACGTATTGGTGTCACATGTATCTCCGATGCCCTGTTCCATCGTCATTTCGATGCTTTGTCAGAGCGTTATCAAGGGCTCCCCTTTGGTCCTGTATTCTCTACCCGCATGCTATATGCCTTAAGTTCCGGCACAAGTCACAGTGCCCAGTATGCAATGGCAGCAATGCTGAAGGCTGCTTATGAGGGAAAATATGACTTCCGTAAGGAGATAAGTGTATATGGTGAGAGAGCAAAGAAACTGAAGGAGATCTTCTGCCGTCATAACTTCTATGTGGTTTACGATAAGGATCTTGATGAACCTATTGCTGACGGATTCTATTTTACTATCGGCTATCCAGGTATGACTTCCGGAGAACTCGCTCATGAACTGATGTATTATGGTGTGTCGGCAATTTGTCTGATAACATGTGGCTCTGAGCAGGAAGGCTTAAGAGTCTGCACCTCGTTTATTGAGGATCATCAGTACAACATTCTCGAGGAAAGAATGAAAATCTTCGAAGCGAATAATCCTAGATAAAAAAACCCCCTTGTAGGGGGCTTTTTTATTTCTTATTCTTCTTGTTCTTTTTGCTTTTCTTGCTTGCAGCCTGATCATCATCTTCTTCTGGCGACATGTCTATCGGCTTGAACCGGAACTCATTCTCATTGAGATTCCTGATCTCATAAGATCCTGCATTTTTGCCAATATACTTCTTTCTCAGTTTTACGAATTTTTTCTCTGCATCTTTACGTGTGAGAGAGAAAATCACTATACATGTGCTATGAGGTTTATTCATCTTATCTGTAAAGTACGTACGAAGTTGATTGGAATAACCGCTTCTTCCAAGAAGGAACTTTGTCTTCTTGTCATACCATACGCTGTCGACAGTTTGTATGTCTGTGAAATATACTACAGAATCGGTGAAGTTGGCTACAAAACCAAACATATACGCCTTGGGAGTCACTACAGGGGCTGCAGTGGCTTTGAATATACCAATCATCATCAGTGCGACGAAGGGCAAAATGTATTTCCAAAATTTCATTATCCTAAAAATGTCTTTAATATTTTATTCTTTGTACATGCACGCAGACGACGGATGGCTTTTTCCCTTATCTGTCGTACTCTTTCACGAGTCAGACCGAACTTTGTGCCAATCTCCTCGAGGGTGAGTTCCTGTTGATTGATACCATAAAATGCTTCCACAACGTTTCGCTCACGCTCATTGAGACATTTAAGTGCATTGTTTATTTCTGCCTTCAATGACTCTGCCACCAGTTCTCTGTCTGCCATAGGAGCATCATTATTTATGAGCACGTCGAGCAGGTTATTGTCTTCTCCATCCACAAAGGGAGCATCTACAGATACATGGTGACTATTGGCACTCATTGCCTCATCAATCTTCTCTTCAGGAATATCCAGCTCTTCAGAGATTTCTTCTACAGATGGCTTACGTTCATTTTTTTGCTCGAACTTGTTGAGAACCTTGTTGATCTTATTCACTGATCCCACTTGGTTTAGAGGTAGACGAACTATTCTGCTCTGTTCTGCAATAGCCTGAAGGATACTTTGGCGTATCCACCATACAGCGTATGAGATAAACTTGAAACCACGAGTCTCGTCGAATTTCTCTGCTGCTTTTATCAGTCCCAGATTACCCTCATTGATAAGGTCAGGTAAGGATAGTCCCTGATTCTGATACTGCTTAGCAACAGAAACGACAAAACGTAGGTTTGCCTTTGTGAGACGTTCCAGCGCCTTGCGGTCGCCGTTACGGATCTTCTGTGCCAGTTCCACTTCCTCTTCCACCGTGATCATTTCTTCCTTGCCAATCTCCTGTAGGTATTTGTCTAGGGCTTCACTCTCGCGGTTTGTGATTGATTTCGTGATTTTAAGCTGTCTCATCTCGTTGTTAGTTTTTAGCCAAGGTGCAAAGTTAAAGCAAATAATTGTAATGACCAAAAAAAAGCCGCAAATTTTTACATTTGCGACCTTTTTTCTTTAAAAATCATTATTTACTATTAACTAATCACTAATTATTCGTCTTCAAGAGGCACTGCAAAGTAGCCTTTCTTTCCTGTAGGATAGACACCCTGCACGTAGAGAACTGGCTCCTTCGACTTAGAGGCGTCCTTCACAATCTTCTGCAGATCATCAATAGCCTTAACACTTTGGTCGTTGACTTTCTGGATGATGAATCCCTGAGGCACTCCGGCGTCTTTCAGCTTACCGCTGCTTACCTTCATGACCTGCAGACCATAGCCGATATTCAACTGCTCCTTCTGAGAGTCTGTTACAGGACGGAAGGTACCTCCGAGGATATCAAGATCAGCATCCTTTACAACCTTTGTGTTGCCTTTCTCATTCTTCAAGGTGAGGGTTGCGTTCTTCTTTGACTTGTTGCGCAGATATGTGATAGAGATCTTATCGCCAGGACGCTTCTGAGCTATGATATTCTGAAGTTCACCGAACTTTGCTACCTTCTGACCATCGATATGTGTGATGACGTCACCTTCCTTCATTCCTGCATCAGCAGCAGCACCTTCTTCAATAACTTTTGCTACATAGATACCCTCCATAGTACCGAGGTCAACCTCATTGCCCTTTTCCTTCTCTGTATCTACATATACATTGACGTCTGAACCCTGGATACCGATCATCGCACGCTGAACATTACCATATTTCTTCAGGTCGTCTACCACCTTATTCATAATAGTAGTAGGTATAGCGAATCCGTAACCAATGTTCGAACCTGTCTGAGAATAAATCATAGCATTGATGCCGATGAGGGCACCATTGGTGTTTACGAGGGCACCACCAGAGTTACCCTGATTGATGGCTGCATCTGTCTGTATCATTGATGACACACCCTGACCCATAGAACGGGCCTTAGCAGAAACGATACCTGCCGTTACTGTATTGTTCAGTCCCAGAGGGTTACCTACTGCAAGCACCCACTCACCAACCTTTACATCGTCAGAGTTTGCAATCTGTATTGCTGGCAGATTCTTGGCGTCGATCTTTATGAGAGCAAGGTCTGTAGTGGCATCTGCTCCGATAATACGTGCTGAGTATTCCTTATTGTCATTGAGGGTTACCATCAGTTCGTCAGCACCGTCAACAACGTGATTATTCGTTACGATATATCCATCTGCAGAGATGATAACCCCTGAGCCGGCACCAACTCGCTTAGGAGTCTGCACCTGACGCTGACGCTTTCCGCCATTACCCTGACCTTGTCCACGTCCGAAGAATCCTCCGAAAGGATCAGAGAAGAAATCCTCGAAAGGATCAGAATATTCCACTGTCTGTACCTTTGAGTTCTGGGTGTTCTTGATGTATACCACACATGGCAGAGCTTTCTCTGCTGCGAAAGTGAGATCTACAGGTTGTCCTGCAGGCATGGATGTCACAACTGGTGACTGTGCAGGAGTAGTGGCTGCGTTGGTCTTGTTGAATGCAACAACAGACAAAACGAGTGCTACAGCACATACGGCTGGAGTAGCTACATTTACGATTTTCTTCATATTTACGTTCATTTTGTTATTATTTTAAATTCTACATCTTGTTAACTCTGGACAAAGCACTGTAAATGGTGTCCGTTGTTTTCGAGTGCAAAGATAGGTGCATTTTTTGTTAAACTGACAAATTGTCGTGATTATTTGTCCCATTTTAACACTTCAGCCACTGATTTAAATGCTGTTTGCGTTTAACACTTCAAATCTTAAATAATTGACAAAATTAAGGATTTGCTACATTTTAGTTGCTGTATTGTAATTATATGTTGCGATGCGCGTAATTCTTCCAACCATAATTACCTTATTTCAATAAAAATGTCTACCTTTGCACCCGAAAACACTGTTTCGGCTTGTCGCTGGTATTTTTTATCAGAGGAAAGTCCGGGCAGCAAAGGGCTCTCCACTTCTGAAAGTAGAAGCTATTGGTGACAGTAGGTGCCGGCAGAAGAGAATGACCGCTCAGTAATGAGTAAGGGTGAGAAGGTGGTGTAAGAGACCACCAGCCTGCGGGTGATCGTAGGGCTGTGCCGACTGGAGGCTGCAAGTTCATGTATACCATCGTCAATTAGGGTTGCCCGCCCGAGCATAGCACGATGGAGGGTAGAACGCTAGAGCCATGAGGTGACTTATGGAGTAGATAGATGACAAGCTAAAACAGAACCCGGCTTACGGAGACAGTGTTTTCTTTTTCATTTTTCTTTTTAGACATCGTATAAATTAAGCATGAATTTAGTAGAAAAACTTGCAGGATAATTATTTTTTTCATATCTTTGTGCTCGAATTATTTTTTAATTACTAAACAATACAGCTATTATGAAGAAAAAATTTATTTGCGCCGTTTGTGGATATATCTATGAAGGCGATGCAGCTCCAGAGAAGTGTCCAGTATGTAAGGCTCCTGCTTCAAAGTTCTCTGAACTCCAGGATACAGGTGACGTTACTTATGCAACTGTTCATAAGATTGGCGATGGTAAGATTGAGGGCGTCCCTGAGGAGATGATTGAGGAGTTGCGTAACAACTATCGTGGCGAGTGCGGCGAGGTTGGCATGTATCTGGCTATGGCCCGTCAGGCTGACCGAGAGGGCTATCCCGAAATTGCCGAGGCCTTTAAGCGCTATGGTATGGAAGAGGCTGTACATGCAGCACAGTTTGCTGAGCTGCTTGGTGAGGTGGTGTTCGACACCAAGACCAATCTGGAGAAGCGTGCCGCTGCTGAGCATGGTGCATGTGCCGACAAGTTCGAGTTGGCCAAGCAGGCCAAGGCTATGGGCTTTGATGCCATCCACGACATGGTGCATGAGGCTGCAAAGGACGAGGCTCGCCATGGCGCAGGCTTCGCAGGACTGCTGAAGCGTTACTTTGGAAAGTAAGGATACAATAAATCCGAGAATAATCCGTTTTGTACATAGTATGAAACGGATTTTTTATATCCTCATAGTATTTCTGATGGTAGCTTGTGCTGATGATGACAGTTTCAGTACAAGCAGTAGTCTTCGTTTGTCTTTCTCTGCAGATACCATCAGTATCGACACAGTATTCTCGCGTACCCCTTCGTCTACTTACACCTTCTGGGTGCATAACAACAATGATGAAGGCTTGCGAATTACCGATGTACATCTTAATCGCAGAAATCAGACTGGGTTTCGAGTGAATGTAGATGGTTCTTATCTCGATAATAGTCTTGGTTCTCAGGTGAGCGATATCGAGATACGTCGTAACGACAGCATTCTTGTGTTTGTAGAACTTACATCACCAATGACATCACAGTCAGAGCCTCAGTTAATAGAGGATGACCTTGTTTTTATCCTTGAGAGCGGTCAGCAACAGAAAGTGAATCTTCGTGCTTGGACATGGAATGCCGAAAAACTGTATGATCCTGTTATAGAAGGTAAACAACTAATAGAGTCGTCTACACCTATTATTATATATGGTAATATGACTATTCCTGAGGGTGCAAGTCTTACCCTCCGAAACATCACACTTTTCTTTCACGATAAGTCCGGTATTGAAGTTTACGGAGATCTTTACATCGATAACTGCCTGTTACGTGGCGACAGATTAGACCGTATGTTCTCTAATCTGCCTTACGATCGTGTAAGCGGACAGTGGAGTGGGATTCATTTTTATAAGTCTGCACTTAATGGAATCATTAAAAACTCAGAGATACGTAATGCCTGTAATGCGATCGTGCTCGACTCTGCAGCTCTTGATACTACAAAGGTTCGTCTTGCGATGAAAAGCAGTATTGTTCACAATGCTATGGGATATGGTCTGAAGGCAGTAAACTCTTCGATATCTTTGGAAGACTGTCAGTTTACCAACACTCTTGGCGATTGTGTATCGATTATTGGTGGTGTGGCAGATATCACTCACTGCACACTGGCGCAGTTCTATCCTTTTACTGCAGAGAGCGGTGTAGCCCTGAGTTTTACGAACTTCAACGGCACATCCGACATCCCACTTATGCGTCTTAATTGCAGCGCGTCGATTATTACAGGTTATAAGGATGACGTACTTTTGGGTGGTGTAAGGGATACTGTTGCCGCATTCGAGTATCGTTTCTCAAACACTCTTCTGCGAACACCAAAAGTTACGACTGCCGACAGTGTCCGTTTCAAAAATATCATCTGGGAAACGCCTAAAGACTCTATACAAGGAAAGAACCATTTCCTTGTCATCGACGAGCAAAATCTATATTACGATTTCCACCTCGATTCTCTTTCTACCGCCAAAGGCTTAGGCTGCTATTACTAGAACTCTGAGAATGTGAGTGGCATCAGCGGACGTATGCCCTCGATCACGTATACGTACTTACGGCCATAGAGCAAGATGCGAATCGGATGACCTGCACGTGTCTCACTCTCTATGATTACCTGACGACAAGATCCGCAGGGACCTGTGGGCTCTTCTGTTAGTTCTCCGTCTGTGCCTCTGGCTGCTATCGCCAAAATACTGACACCAACCTCAGGATACTGTGCTCCTGCATAGAAGAGAGCTGTACGCTCTGCACATAGGCCTGAGGGATAAGCAGCATTCTCCTGGTTACAGCCTGCCAACTCTACACCGTTGTCAAGCTTTACTGCTGCTCCTACATGAAACTTTGAATAGGGGGCATAACTACGGTTTGTGGCATCGATAGCCATCTCAACAATATGCTTCTCGTCAGATGTAAGTTCATCCATCTGACAGACCTTTACTAGGGATTTTAGTTCAAGTTCTTGCATAGATAGGTAATATTTTCTGCAAAAATACTACTTTTTTTTCAATAAACATTATTTTATTGGAAAATAAATGTTAATTTTGCAGTCATGAAAGATATGAAGAAAACAGTATTGACAATTGTAGGCTGTCTTTTGGTGACAGTATGTTCTACTGCCCAGATGCGGTGGAACCAGAAATACCAGCAGTATATCGACCAGTATAAGGATATTGCCATCGAACAGATGAAACGTTGGAAGATACCTGCCTCGATAACTCTTGCTCAGGGACTCTTTGAGAGTGGTGCTGGTCAGAGTCGTCTTGCCGTGCAGGGTAATAACCACTTCGGAATAAAGTGTAACGGATGGGAAGGTAGAAAGATATATGAGGATGATGATGCAAACAATGAGTGTTTCAGAGCATATAGCTCCGCTTTCCAGTCGTATGAGGATCACTCCCGATTCCTGGCTAGCGGAAAGAGATATGCATCGCTCTTTGATCTGGAGATCACTGACTATAGGGGTTGGGCAAAGGGGCTTAAAGCTGCCGGATATGCTACTAATCCTCAGTATGCCAATAAACTGATAGAGCTTATCCAGTTCTACAAACTCTACCAGTATGATACAGCCAAGGGGTATGATAAGTTTATGCTTGAACATACCAAAGATCATGGTGTCAGCAGTGCAGCCCTGCATCCGATAAAGATATTCAATAAGAACTATTACCTTATTGCCCGTAGGGGAGATAGTTTTGAATCTATAGGTCAGGAGATAGGTATCAGCTATAAGAAGATTGCCAAATATAATGAGCGCGACAAGCGTGACCAGCTGGAAGAGGGCGAGATAGTATGGCTGAAGAAGAAACAGAAGAAGGCTCCAAAGGATTATAAGGGTCGTCTGCATTATGTGCGTGCTGGCGAATCGTTGTACTCTATAGCCCAGAAATATGGCATCCGCCTTAAGAGTCTCTATAAGATGAATGGTCTGAATCCTGATCATATCATCCAAGTTGGTGACGGCCTGAGGCTAAGATGATTATTCTTTCTTCTTTTTCTTTTTCTTCGTTGAGAAGAGATCCTTCAGACCGTTGAAGTCTTTTTTCATGATAATGCCGATACCCTGAGTGTTCAGCGATGACTTCGTGAAGTATCTGTCGTTAGTCTGATTATAGACCTTCAGTGCGAGGTTTCCATTGGGGAAGAGCAGATACTGAAGGTCGAAGTCGCCAATGAACGATGGTGTCGCCTGTCGTGCATTGTCGCGATAACCGAATTGTCCATTCAGAAGCAGACGGTTATTAAGCATCCTTCCGCTGATGAGTCCTTCATACTCCGCATTATGCCATCCTTCACTTCCTGTAGAGATGTTTGCTCCGAAGTTCCAATTGTCGTTTTTGATAACAGAACTCAAAAGGGTGTTTATCTGCGTTGAGAGGGTTCCTGAGAGGAAACTCTGCATAGCCAGGGTAGTGCGGTCTGACTGATCAGTACCGGAATTATTCTGTCCCTGATTATAGAACCGTCCGATACCAAGGAGATAGAGTACCTGCTGGTTCATCTCCTGCTGACCATTGATAATGGATCGTATCATCTGCTGTTCATCAGCATTCACTGTAGGCATCTCAAGGTCGAAGTCCACCTGTGGCGAATTTGGCATTCCTCCGATATTCATCAGACAGTTCACACGTATAGTGTTCGATGCGAAGCTGTTGCCGATGTTAAGGTCTGACAGTGAGACACCATTCACAGTATAGACCGCCTGCAGGTTGAGTGCTGCATTATACGGATCGCCTCCAAACACGATTGTTCCTCCACGATTGAAGGTGAAGTTCTTCTTGATGATATTCTGAATGGTGATGCCGTAAGTGCCTTGATCTACGGTATATGTGCCGAACATATTAAAGGGTCCTTTATTATGGAATGTGGCTCTTATGGTACCTTCACCATTGAGGGTGATATAGTCGTTGGTATTCGCGTCCATCAGTATCCTCATAGTGGCATCGGGGGTGCAGTTCACAAGGAAGTTGATATATATGTCCGTGGGAATGATAACCTCATCAGGTGTCGTTTTTGTGAGTTGAGGCTGCAGCTTACCGTTATTCTTCAAAGTGCCGGAGCCCCACTGGATAAACTCCTGGTTACTGATGGCATCAGGAGATGATGCATTATACACGAATATGGTGTTCTTCTGCGGGGTGACGTTACAGTCAATAACCACCTCACCGGAACGTCCATGAATAGCCACATCGCCCGAGGCATATACCGTTCCATAGAACGATGACTCTCCGAAATCCCTGAAGTCGTAAGCCAGAAGATTGTCTGCCTCTACAAAGAGGTCGTAGGTCATGCTCGTAAGATGCTTATGGTGTATGCCTCCGCTCAGTGTCCCTTTGTTTCCGTCGGCATCGTATACTGCCATCTGGTGCAGCTCTATCTCGTCGGGTATGAAGTTCACAGTGTCGTTGGTGAGGGTATATGTGGTGTTAAGCGCTGTCACCTCAGCCTTGCCTTCATCTATGATAAGCTGTCCTGTGAGGTTGATATTGTCGAGTGTTCCTGCAAGACGCACATCACCATGCCCTTGACCTGTTATAGACGAGAGGAAGGTCTTCGTGAAGTTATGCATGAAGTCAAGGTATGTACCGTCGGCGCTTATCAGAAGGTCTATGGTGTTGTTTGTGGGCGACACATATCCATTGACGAATGTCTTCGAGTTGAGTCCGTCATCTGCGATAGCGTCAATATCTATCTGTCCGCGCTCCTTTACCCATGATGCTTCGGCATAGAGTGTACCCATGTGACCTCTTTCAAACTTAAAGTCGTCAACCACAATATCCGCATTCATCGCGAAATCTCCGAATGGGGCTACTACAGTAGCGCTGCCGGATGCTCTTCCGCTGAACTCCACACTGTGGAAGTTTATGAGGTCAAGGATATATGCTACCTCCATTTCGTTAAGGTCCACTGTTAAGGCGTCTTCTTGCGATGCTGTGGCCTTTCCGTCGATGATAAGGTGCTGCTGACCATTATTTATACTAAACTGGTTTACGTATAGCTTGTCGGCATTATAAATGATATCTGATGTCTCCACAGTCCATGTGGCACCGTTGAGGATCAGATGTGATGGCTGTACCCTGATATGTGCCTCCGGCTGATTGGCATTGTTCTTATAGAGACTGGTGACGAGATTCAGGTTACCGCTGAAATCATCTTTGCTGGCACCATTCTTAAACGACAGCGATGTGGTGAGATTATTGTCTGATGCTACAGCTTTCAGCGAGAGGTCTATCTTACTTCCATCGTCCATGATCTTATTGAGGGCAATGTCTCCCTTGATACTGTCGGAAGGTGTTGTGATGACGATATTTCCATTCGTATATCTGCTACCGTCGTATGTGATATCAGGCATGAGTCCTTCCAGATTGATTGTTTTCGTATTGTCATTTATACGTGCTCTCATAGTCACAGGGTTGGAAATGCTTATGTTCATGCCCAACAGTTTCTGCAGCCAGTCTGTTTTAAACACTTGGAGTTGCATGGTGAAGTTATTCCCTGACTCTTTCTTCACCTTAGGCAGTCCTGGCAGTGTGGGCAATGCCGTTGCCACGAAGTTGATGATGCTCTGGGGCAGGGTGGTGTATTCAAACTCGCCTTTGATCTCTGCCTTCGCAAAATCGCTGACGAGTGTCACATAATGCATGTCATCTTCAAAGCCGGAAGTGAGATACAGATTGTCGAGATTATACTTATTGCCGTCTTCTTCCACCATCGAGAAATTACTTATTCTCAGTTCTCCTTGGGCATCGTTGATTGTCTTTGCCGTGAGGTCGGCATCCAGATTGGCAGCAAATATGGAATTGCCCCAGTTGTCGGATAGCTTCAGGGCCTTAGGTGCCATACGATTCAGCATTCCCTTTATGTTAATACTGTTAGTGGCTCCAGTCTTCGCCATGTTTCCTTCTAACTCTACCGACAGATTAGGGTCTTCAATCTTCAGGAATCCTGCTACTCCCTTATCAGAATAAGTGCCGTTGATTCCGATATTCGTAAAGGTATACCCCTTGTATTCCAGACGTGATACCATGCCTTGAGCATTGACTGTGGGGATCTTTGACGCTATCTCTCCGTCGAGCTTCAGACTTGCTGCGAGGAGTCCCAGTTGTTCGTCGTCCAACAGCTGTTTCAGGTCTATACCTTCTGTGTCGATGCTGCCATTAAACTGCTTTGTGCCTGACATGATGAAGTCCAGGTCTATATTTCCTATACCTGTCTGTATCAGTGTCTGTGCACTCAGACCTCCGTCAGATTCTCCGTTGAGGTTGCCTCTGAGCCGCAGGTTTCCTATGTTCAATATTTCTCTTGGAATGTCTGGAATGTTCTTCTGCATGAAGTCGAGGATGGTCTCCGACAGAGCGAGGTCATTGACTCTCGCACTCCATGATGGTTTGTCTTTTGAGGTGTCTAAGTGTCCGCTGGCAAGGATTTTCACATCTCCTGTCTCCGTCCATAAATGCAACTCTGGGATAGTAGTCGTATACCCATTGCCTCTGAAGTCAGTCTGCAGGAATATCTGCCTCTGGAAATTCTTTAGTGGATTATAGAAACATCTTAGGTCTGAGAGTGTTATGTGTGAATCTTTAAAATTTCCTTGGAACTTGATTGTCTCTGTAATGAGCTTGTCATTCTTCATAGTATACGATGCCTTCAGTGTGTCGAGGACAATCTTCGTGCTGGGCATCTCGAGGCAGAGGTTCTTTAGTTCTGCATTCTTCTTCCCTGCCTGAAGACGGAATGTGAGATTGTTAAGTTCCAGACCTGATTGCTCCGAAAGTCCCAGGCGTCTTACATTCACATCGATAGAGTCTTCAGTGATTCTCTTCACAGCAATGTTTGCACTAATGTTACTTATCCTCAGATGGTGGGGATTGAAGAGTCCGTCGGTCCTTGGGATGTCTACCTGGTCATACAGTATGCTCGAGCGTCTTATGATAAGCGAATTGATTCTCAGGTCGAGTGGGGAAGTGCTTGTGGTATCTTTCGATGCCAGGGAGTCGAGCACAAACTGGTAGTTGGGCTTCGAGTCGGCATTAGACTTATAGAATCGTCCATTAGCACCAAAGAGTTGTGCTGAGGATATGCTTATCTTTCCCTCTGCAAGTGCCAGAAGGTCTATCTTCACTGACATACGTGAGGCGAGCAGCATTATTCGGTTCTGTTGGTCGTATAGTGTTACATCGTTGATAATCACACGGTTAAGAAATCCTAGGTCTATACTCCCGACATTCACTTTCGTTGCAAGGCGTTCTGATATCGCATCGGCCACTTTCCCTCCGAAAAACCTCTGACATGCAGGCAAGTGGGTGATGATAAGAAGGGATATGTACAGAGCCATCAGACTCCACACAATCCTGTTTATCGTATGTTTTACCACTTTCACCTTTTTGCCTCTTTCTGTCAGTTATGGATAGCAATATTTTTGTCCATCCTTCGAAATTCTCCGCAAATTTACAACAAAAAGTTGTTATTCCCTCATTTTTTATTCTAAAATACGCAGAATTTCAGTAAAATTTATTAATTTTGCCTCGCTTTAGTGCAACTATTCTATCAAACATTTATATAATGGCAAATGTAATTAAGTTACGCAAAGGCTTGGACATTAACCTTCAAGGCAAGGCTGAGGAGAAGAAGATCCAGTTGAAGTCAAATGGCAAGTTCGCACTTGTGCCTGATGATTTCGAAGGAGTCACTCCAAAGGTTGTTGTCAAGGAGGGTGACAAGGTCAAGGCCGGGGATGCGCTGTTTGTCAACAAGCAGTATCCCGAAGTGAAGTTTGCCTCACCAGTGAGCGGAACCGTCCGCGAGGTGGTACGTGGCGAACGGAGAAAAGTGCTCTGCATCAAGGTTGATGCCGATGCCCAGCAGGAGTCATTGGACTTTGGCAAGAAGGACGTCAGCAGCCTCAATGGCGAGCAAGTGATTAATGCATTGTTGGAAGCGGGAATCTTTGGTTACATCAACCAGTTGCCTTATGCTGTGTCCACTAATCCCAGTGTTCAGCCTAAGGCAATTTTCGTATCTGCCCTGCGCGACAAGCCGCTGGCTGCTGACTTCGAGTACGAGGTACAGGGTCAGGAGGCAGACTTCCAGACCGGTCTGACGGCTCTCTCGAAGATTACTAAGACCTATCTCGGTGTAGGCGTTGGCTCTAAGCTCGATGGTATGAAGGATGCTGAGGTTACTGTCTTCGATGGTAAGTGCCCTGCTGGTAACGTAGGTGTTCAGGTGAACAACATCGCCCCAGTTAACAAGGGTGAGGTAGTATGGATCATCGGCGATCCTACCGTAGTGCTCTTCATCGGACGTCTGTTCAACACAGGTAAGGTGAATCTCACTCGTACTATTGCTCTCTGTGGCAGTGAGATCAAGAGTCCTGCTTATGTGGATATGCTCGTGGGCGAGGAGCTCTCAACACTGTTGAGCAACAGCTACGATGCATCACACTCTGTTCGTATTATCAATGGCAACGTGCTCACAGGCATGCCAACGACGAAGGATGGTTTCCTTGGTGCTCACACCTCTGAGATTACCGTTATCCCTGAGGGTGACAAGGCCGACGAGATGCTGGGCTGGATTCTGCCTCGTTTCAAGCAGTTCTCTGTCAGCCGCAGCTATTTCTCTTGGCTCTGCGGTAAGAAACAGTATGCCCTCGATGCCCGTATCAAGGGTGGTGAGCGTCACATGATTATGAGTGGTGAGTATGATAAGGTACTGCCAATGGATATCTATGGTGAGTATCTCATAAAGGCCATCATCGCTGGCGATATCGATCGTCAGGAGGCTCTGGGTATCTATGAGGTTTCTCCTGAGGACTTTGCTCTTGCAGAGTTCGTAGACAGCTCTAAGCTTGAGCTTCAACGCATTGTCCGTGAAGGACTTAATATTTTACGTAAAGAAAACGCATAACGAATATGAAAGCATTACGAAATTATCTCAATAAGGTAAAGCCGAACTTCGAGGAGGGTGGCAAGCTGCATGCTTTCCGTTCGATATTCGACGGCTTCGAGACCTTCCTTTATGTGCCTAACGACACAGCAAAGGCAGGTGGCGTGAACATTCACGACGCTATCGACTCGAAGCGTATTATGAGTATGGTGGTCATCGCCTTGATGCCTGCCATGCTGTTTGGTATGTACAACATCGGTTACCAGAACTATCTCGCTGCAGGCACACTCGCAAGTGCAAGCTTCCTGGAGATCTTCATGTTTGGTTTCCTGGCTGTACTGCCAAAGATTCTGGTGAGCTACATCGTAGGTCTGGGCATCGAGTTTGCCTGGGCTCAGTGGAAGGGTGAGGAGATCCAGGAGGGTTACCTCGTTTCTGGTATCATTATCCCGCTGATCATTCCTATCGGCTGTCCTCTGTGGATGCTGGCGCTGGCTTGTGCATTCTCAGTGATCTTCTGTAAGGAGATCTTCGGCGGTACAGGTATGAACATCTTCAATCCTGCCATCGCAGCCCGTATGTTCCTGTTCTTCGCCTATCCTTCAAAGATGACTGGTGATACAGTCTGGGTTGCTCAGGACTCTATCTTCGGACTTGGCAACACACTGCCCGACGGATTCACCGCTGCCACACCACTCGGACAGATAGGGCAGGGTATCGACCCCAGCGCTTCTATCTGCGACATGATCTGCGGATTCATCCCAGGTTCTATTGGTGAGACATCGCTCATCGCCATTGCTATTGGTGCCATTATCCTGTTGTGGGCTGGCATCGCTTCTTGGCGTACGATGCTCAGCGTGTTCGTTGGTGGTGCTATCATGGCATGCATCTTCGAACAGACAGGTCAGTCGATGACTTGGTGGCATCACTTCATCCTTGGTGGTTTCGCCTTCGGTGCTGTGTTTATGGCAACAGACCCTGTCACCTCTTGCCGCACCTCTTGTGGCCAGTATATCTACGGCTTCCTCATCGGTTCTATGGCCATCATCATCCGTGTGATGAATGCCGGTTATCCTGAGGGTATGATGCTCGCCATCTTCTTTGGTAATATGTTCGCTCCAACGATCGATCACTTCATTGTGGAGCGTAATATCAGCAAACGCCAGAAGAGATTGAAGAATTGAAAAATTGAAGAATTGAAATTATGGCTAAGTTAAATACGAATTCTAACGCGTACATTATAATATATAGCGCGGTACTCGTGGTCATCGTTGCCTTCCTGCTGGCATTTGTCTATCAGGCATTGAAGCCCATGCAGGATGCTAACGTTGCCCTCGACGTGAAGAAGCAGATTCTCTATTCGCTGAACATTCGTGGCTTGGACGGCTCTGAAGCTGAAGCTAAGTATGCTGAGGTCGTGAAGGAAGAGAAGGATCTCGACGGACAGAAGATTTATGAGTGTCAGATTGATGGCCAGAACATCCGTGTTGCCAGTCTGAAAGGTATGGGCCTTTGGGGTGGCATCAGCGGTTATGTGGCTATCGACCCAGAGGGTAAGGTCTATGGTGCTTACTTCAACCATGAGAGTGAAACTGCAGGTCTCGGTGCCGAAATCAAGGACTCTCAGGCTTGGCAGGAGAAGTTCATCGGCAAACAGATCTGGGACGAGAATGGCAACGTTGTTCTCTCGATTGTGAAGAAGGTGGAAGACCCAGCTACTCAAGTTGATGTGGTGACAGGTGCTACCTTGACTTCTAACGGTGTTGATGCTATGCTGAAAGACGGCTTGAAGAATATTAAACCAACTAAAGCTGAGGAGGAGTAAACTATGGCATTATTCAGTAAACAAAATAAAGAGGTCTTTACGAATCCGTTGAACCTCGACCACCCGATTCTCGGACAGGTATTGGGTATCTGCTCAGCCTTGGCCGTCACCTCGCAGCTGAAGCCTGCCATCGTGATGGGATTGGCTGTAACAGTAATCACTGCTTTCTCAAACGTAATCATCTCGATCATCCGCAACACCATTCCTAACCGCATCCGTATTGTGGTTCAGCTGGTGGTTGTGGCTGCTCTTGTAACTATCGTATCTCAGATACTGAAGGCTTTCGCCTACGACGTCAGCGTTCAGCTCTCTGTGTATGTAGGTCTGATCATCACCAACTGTATCCTGATGGGTCGCCTCGAGGCGTTTGCCATGCAGAACAAACCTTGGCCTTCGTTCCTCGATGGTGTGGGCAACGGTCTCGGCTACGCCATGATTCTGGTCATCGTGGGTGCTGTTCGTGAGTTGCTCGGACGTGGTACTCTTCTGGGCTTCCAGGTTATCCCTGATGCCTGCTACGACTTCGGCTATGTCAACAATGGTATGATGACGATGCCTGCAATGGCGCTCATACTCGTTGGCTGTGTGATTTGGGTACATCGTGCTTACTTCTACAAGGAAAAGAAATGAATATGGAACATATTATTAGTTTGTTATTCCGTTCGATTTTCGTCGACAATATGATCTTCGCTTTCTTCCTCGGCATGTGCTCATATCTGGCAGTGTCGAAGACGGTGAAGACATCTATGGGACTCGGACTGGCTGTGACCTTCGTGTTGACAGTTACCGTTCCCGTGAACTATCTGTTACAGACCAAGGTACTGGGTCCCGACTGTCTCGTTGAGGGAGTAGACCTGAGCTACCTTTCGTTTATCCTCTTTATCGCTGTCATTGCAGGTATGGTGCAGCTGGTGGAGATGACAGTCGAGAAATACTCGCCATCGCTCTACGCAGCCCTGGGTATCTTCCTGCCTCTGATTGCTGTAAACTGTGCCATCATGGGTGCTTCGCTCTTCATGCAGCAGCGCATCCTCATGGACCCCTCTAACTCTCAGGCCATCACCTCTATCCTCGATGCCGTTGTCTATGGCTTCGGCTCTGGTATCGGTTGGACGCTGGCCATCGTGGCTATGGGTGCCATCCGCGAGAAGATGCAGTACAGCGATGTCCCCAAGCCTCTTCAGGGCCTCGGCATCGTGTTTATCACTGTAGGTCTCATGGCTATGGCGATGATGTGTTTCTCTGGACTGAACATATAAAGGTAAAAAGGTAAAAAGTAAAAAGGTAAAAATATATGGCTCAGTTTATAGCATATAGTATAGGAGTATTCCTGTTGGTAATACTTTTATTGGTGATTATTCTGTTGGTGGCAAAGAAGTATCTGAGCCCCAGCGGCAATGTGAATATCGAGATCAATGGCGACCGTACCATCTCCGTAGCCCAGGGCAACAATCTGATGGCCACACTCAATCAGAACGGCATCTTCCTGCCTTCTGCCTGTGGTGGTAAGGCCTCTTGCGGACAGTGTAAGGTACAGGTTCTTGAGGGTGGGGGTGAGATTCTCGACTCTGAGAAACCTCATTTCACACGTAAGCAGATCAAAGACCATTGGCGTTTAGGTTGTCAGTGTAAAGTGAAGGGCGACCTGAAGATCCACGTCGACGAGAGCATCCTTGGCGTTAAGGAGTACGAGTGTACCGTTATCTCAAACAAGAACGTGGCTACGTTCATCAAGGAGTTCAAGGTACAGCTGCCTCCGGGCGAGCACATGGACTTCCTGCCTGGCTCTTACGCTCAGATCAAGATTCCTAAGTTCGACTGCATCGACTATGATAAGGACTTCGACAAGAGCCTCATTGGCGACGAGTATCTGCCATCATGGGAGAAGTTCGGTCTGTTCCCACTTAAGTGTAAGAACCCCGAGGATACCATCCGTGCCTACTCAATGGCCAACTATCCTGCCGAGGGCGATGTCTTCATGCTTACCGTTCGTATCGCCACACCTCCGTTCAAGCCCGATCGCAGCGGCTTCATGGATGTGAACCCAGGTATCGCCTCATCTTATATCTTCTCGCTGAAACCAGGCGACAAGGTAATCATGAGCGGACCTTTCGGCGATTTCCACCCACATTTCGACTCGAAGAAGGAGATGATCTGGGTAGGTGGTGGTGCCGGCATGGCTCCTCTGCGCGCGCAAATCATGCACATGACGAAGACTCTGCACACCACAGATCGCGAGATGCACTACTTCTACGGTGCACGTGCCCTCAACGAGGTGTTCTATCTCGACGACTTCCTGGGCCTGGAGAAGGAGTATCCAAACTTCCACTTCCATCTGGCTCTCGACCGTCCGGATCCCGCAGCCGATGCTGCAGGCGTGAAGTATACCCCGGGCTTCGTTCATCAGGTGATGCTCAACACCTACCTGAAGGATCACGAGGCTCCAGAGGATGTAGAGTACTACATGTGCGGTCCTGGCCCGATGTCGGCTGCTGTAGTATCCATGCTCGACTCTCTCGGCGTAGATCCAGAGTCAATCATGTATGATAACTTCGGTGGCTGATGAAACAGACCAAGATAGTAGCTTCCATCAGCGACAGGCGTTGTGACACGGACTTTATCCGTTCGTTGTTCAACGCAGGCATGAACGTTGTTCGTATGAACACCGCTCATGCCTCTGAGGAAGGTATAAAGACGATAATAAGTAATGTCCGTGAGGTGAGCCGTCATATCGGCATCCTCATTGACACCAAGGGCCCAGAGGTACGCACCACAGGTTGTCCGGAGCCTATCGAGTATAAGACAGGCGATGTTGTAAAGATCTTCGGTCGTCCGGAGATGGACACCACCCACGACATCATCAATCTCTCTTACTCAAACTTCGCTGCCGACATCCATGAGGGCGACCATGTGCTCTTCGACGATGGAGCTCTCGACATGCTCGTCATCGGCATCAACGGTCCTGCTGTCATCGCACAGGTACAGAACGATGGTTACCTTGGCTCTCATAAGAGTGTCAACGTGCCTGGCGTGCATATCGCCCTGCCTCCTCTTACGGAGAAGGACCGCAAGAACATCATGCTGGCCATCGATCAGGACATCGACTTCATAGCCCACAGCTTTGTGCGCTCGGCAGCCGATGTGAGAGCCGTACAGGCCATCCTCGATGCCTACAATAGCGATATCAAGATTATCTCGAAGATTGAGAATCAGGAGGGTGTCGACAATATCGATGAGATTATCGACGCCTCGTATGGTATCATGATTGCCCGAGGCGACCTGGGTATCGAGGTGCCCATCGAGCGCATTCCCGGCATCCAGCGTCAGATTATCCGTAAGTGTGTCGAGAAGAAGAAGCCTGTCATTGTGGCTACTCAGATGCTGCATTCGATGATTCAGAATCCCCGTCCCACACGTGCAGAGGTTACCGACATAGCCAATGCCATCTATTCGAGCACCGATGCCTTGATGCTCTCTGGCGAGACTGCCAGCGGCAAGTATCCTGTGGAGGCCGTAAAGACGATGTCGTCTATCGCTGAGCAGGCAGAGCGCGACCGTGCCAATAGTCATATCGACATCAAGTTGTCGGAGAATTGTGATATCCGTGAGTTTATGGCTCATTCTGCCATCGAGGCTACAGAACGTCTGGGTGTCAAGGGTATCATCACCGACTCTACCACAGGTACCACAGCCCGATCCCTGGCTGCTTTCCGTGGACCGCATCCTGTGCTGGCCATCTGTTATAACGACAAGCTCCAGCGACTGCTCAACCTGTCGTATGGTGTCATCCCTGTTTATCAGAAGGAGCATATCGGCGGCGAGAAGCTTTTCCTGGCAGCAGTGCGCATGCTCCGCCAGAAGGGGTATGTGGAACTCGAGGATAAGATTGCGTATCTTAGTGGAAACATCGGAGCCGGAGGTGCTACGAAGTTTTTGGAGATAAACACCGTAAAGGAGGTCTTCGAACAGAATTACCAGTTCCACCTTCCCAACGTATAGGAACAGTAAGGTGGTTGTCAGTAATTGACAATCACCTTTTTTAGTTTAATAACCCAGACAGCTTGTTGCTCCGAGGGCCGTTAGAATTGCTGTTGCGATGCTCGCTACGAGCTGTACGATCCACTTGAGGGTTTCCTTCTTAGTCATGATAAGACTCCTTTCATTACGTTTATCATTTATCCTTTATCATTTATCATTTCAAAAGGTCAGTTTCCCGTCTCGAAGCCGCCGCTACCTACGTTGCTACCGTTCTTGGTGAATACCTTAGTGGCTGCCTCGCTGCTTTCGCCGTTCTTGATGGCGATAGCCTTAACGGTTGCCGTATCAGTCAGAGTGATTGCCTCGCTGTACAGGCTGCTCTGTGCGTTAGGAGCCGTGCCGTCTGTGGTGTAGCGAATCTCTGCTCCGTCAGGACCACTTATCGTCACCTCTGTGCTCTCATCGAATGGAGTCTCACCACTGATTACGGGAGCCTCTACGCTTGCGGTCTCAGAGCCCGTCGAAGAGCCGTTGCCTGACCCCTGCTCTGAACCTGAGCCGTTCTCAGAGCCTGTGCCGTTCTGCTCATTCTGCTCCTCCTCATTGTCCTCCACAGTACCTGGGTCAGACGATGTCACACGCTTCACCTCATTACCGTTACGGTCGTAGCAGGTAATCTGGATGGCAGTGTTTGCCAGCTCGTCCTTCAGGTCTACTGCAGGAACGAAGATGATCCTTCGGGTCTTGATGAGCGATGTCTTCACCTTGTTCACATCCTCCACTGCCTTCGCACGGAGTCCGAAGCGCATGCTTCCCAGACCTGGCAGAGCCACAGAGTGACCTTCGGTTGCCCATGCCTTGATTACCTCACCGGCTGCATCCCAGCACGCCTGCATCACTCCCTTGCTCACTCCACTGCGGAGGGCTGCCTCCTTGATTACCTTCTCTGTGGTCAGAGGGATGTACAGCTCGGGCTGCATCACATAGCGGTAAACGCCTTCATCCTGTTTGTTGAACTTGATCTTCTTCTCAACTGCTTTTACTTTAAGTGCCATAATTTAATTAATTTAAAAAGTTAATAGACTGTTGTTAATTATTTTCTTTGTCGCCATTCGGACTCTCAATTTTGGCTCTGCCCAGGAAAAATTCCCTCGTGCACTAGGTATAATTTTCTCCCTGCCTAGGCCGCAAAAAAATCATCCTCTTTTTGACATTGCAAAGATACGAACATTTTCGCCCGATAGCAAGGTTTTGTTTTAAAACTTCTAGTTAAAATTTGTAAAAATCAAAAATAGACCGTCACAGCGTCACAGCGTCACTGCGTCATTTTTGATTTTTTGTAAATATGCACGCTTTTCGCTTGCAAAAACCCAAAAGTTCGCGTACCTTATATATAATATAATAAATAATTAATATATATTAACTATTCTTCTCTTTTATCTCTGTGTGCATTCCATTTTTTCTAAAAATGACGCAGTGACGCAGTGACGCAGTGACGCTCACCATTTGTATGTATGTGTAAATAGTAATTGAAAAGTATACCACCATAATAATCGAAAAGTATACCATCCAATCAGAGTTTACGTTATAAAATAATAGCTCGCATGAGTGCTGTTTAACGTACAGAGAGTTTAAAATGATTGAGATGGATAAGAAAGAACAAATCCTTCATTACCATCGTGTTGATGGTTTGAGCTTACGGGAGATTTCCCGTAGAGTTGGTCTTAACAGAAAGACCGTAACACGTTACATCCGTGATTATGAAGCATCTATCAGGGAGAATCCTGAAGAGGGGTTAGACATCTGTCTTGCCAGTAAGCCTAAGTATCCTGCACGCAATGTGGAGTGTACCCGCATGACTGAGCCTGTATGTGCCGAGATAGAATACTGGCTTCAGGAAAATGCAAAGCGCCGGCAGACAGGCATGCGTAAGCAATGCCTGAAAAAACAGGACATACATCGTGTCTTGATAGAGAAGGGATTCAACATCAGCTACTCCAGCGTTTGCAAGTACATCCAACGGCGCAAGACGGAGAAGTCAAAGAACCCCAAGGATGTATTTGTCAAACAGTACTACGAGCCAGGACAGGAGTGCGAATTTGACTGGGGAGAGGTTAAACTACGCATAGGAGGCAAGCCTGTTACGTTTACTATGGCCGTGTTTGCTCTGTGTCACAGCGAGGGGCGATGGGCATACCTTTTCCGTCATCAGGACAATCTTGCCTTTATGGAGTCTCACCGCAATTTCTTCCACGATGTGCACGGTGTCCCTCATACGATGGTATATGACAATATGAAGGTGGCTGTCATACTTAAGCCAGATGGCAAGAAACCTACTGAGACTCTGCTCCGCATGCGCACCTTCTACGGATTTGACTACCGTTTCTGCAATGCACGTGCAGGATGGGAGAAAGGACATGTGGAGCGCAGTGTGGACTATGTCAGGGGGCGTGCCTTCACCACACGGGTTGACTTTGATTACTACATAGGCACCCTGATGAAGAAGCCCGGTGCGCTCAAAGGATCTGTAGCACTCAAACAGATGCCGGAGAAGATGCAGGAGCTCTTCCGTGTGCACTTTGCCGAGAACGGTAAGGACTTCCTTAAGCTGCTCAAATACTGCAGAGACAACAAGTACGACTACAAGGATATATTGGATGCAGTGAGAAAGATACTAAGGATAAGGTATTGTGCTCTGCTCTCGTAGACAGACTATGTCACAAATCGTATCTGGTCAACATGACGGGTAAGTCATATCGTATTAAAGAAACTAAAAAAATAATAGGAAACAAGTAGTGTATAACCAACTCTTTGTATATTTGCAGCGCTCTTTTGGACTGGTATACTATTGAATTATTAGTTGGTATACTTTTACGTTATCATTTACAGCTCTCTGACATCTACCGAATAGCATACGAGAACGGTATTGCCGGACAGAAATTCATGTCGGAGAACTCTTTTTCTGGTAAGGCCAAAATCTTTTACAACCTGCTGGTATCAGGCACCCCTCTCTCGATGGGCCATTTCTTCCGGAATGTTGAGGATGGTCTGGTGACAAGAACCATTCCTGTGATATTGCCAGATCAGTTTGGTGCGAAGATTCCCAAGTGGAAGCCTCTGTCGGCCTTGCAGCAGAAGGTGATTACGGACACCGTAAATCATGTGTACCACTCGCTCTCGATGGATGAACAGGGTAATGTGGCAGAGGAGCACTTTATGAACCTCGACTGGCTTAACGACGTGATGGAAGACTGGCTGGAGCAGCAGCGCCTGTTGAGTCTGAAGGAGGTAAGCCGTGCCAGGGATACCTATCGCCGACGTGCTGCCAATGACGGATTCAGGGCCGGAATGATTATCTTCTATCTGCTCGGAGAGAAACCAACGGCAGATGTCAAGAAGAAGGTTATAGCCAATGCTCTCTATGTGAGCAACTACGCTGTGGAGGCGCTGATAGAGAAGTATGGCAAGGATACCAATGAGGTGCTTAATGGCAAGGAGAAGAGGCCTTCGAAGACAGGAATCCTGTTTGATATGATGCCAGAAGAGTTTACTCGTGACCAGCTGAAACAGAAGATGACGGAGCAGAATGTAATGACTCGGATTCGTGAAGTCGTTTATCGCTGGAATAAGGATGGTCTGATAGAAATTCTTGAAAACGGCAGGCTGAAGAAAATCACCAATGATTCAGCTTCAAGTTCCAATAAGAAGAAAAAGAAGCAAGCGTCATAACGTCACACCGTCACAGCGTCAATTCTAATTTTTAATCAATTTACATTTTTACAATTATGACACCAAGAAATATTCGTAATAACAATCCACTGAATATCCGTCGCAGTAAGGATAAGTGGCAGGGTTTGGATGCAAAGCAGAACGACCCTTCATTCTTCAAGTTTGAATCAATGGCAATGGGTTGGAGGGCAGCCTTCGTAATCCTCACCAAGACCTACTATCATAAGTATCGTCTGTTTACCATCCGTAAGATTATCAAGAGATGGGCGCCATCTGTCGAGAATGATACGGATGCTTACATCAAGAAGGTATCAGACCTTACGGGTATCGATCCCGACGAGCCACTGGGCATTCCCTCGCTCTATCCCTCACGCTGGATGGCTGTCGGTCTGGCAATGGCCATCGTCGAGGGCGGTCGTCAGCCCGACGTCTTCTCCATGATGCAAGGCTGGACCCTCGCAAGGGTAGGGCAGTAATAACTGCGAAAACAACTGAAGACCCGGGGTGATGTCCTCCGGGTTTTTTAATTTTTTTCGGGGTTTAAGCAAAATAATATCGTATATTATTTGGTGATTTGGATTATTTTACCTAATTTTGTAGCCAATATGAGGATAAACCTTTAAATAGCCAATGCGACAGAGAATACTAAACCTGCTACTGCTGCTTACGCTTGCCCTTTCGGCAAGTGCTGACAACCTTGGCTATTCAAAGTACAAACCACTGCTCTTCGGTATCGATATGGACTATGCCCCGATGGAATACATCGATGACAAAGGTATTCCCCGTGGCTTCGACGTGGAGTTTACACGCAGGCTGATGAAGAGGTTGGACATCCCATTTACCTATTCTCCTAACACATGGTCGAACATCGCTGAAGATGTGCTCCAGGGGAAGGTAGACCTCGGCATGATGGTGTACTCGCCTTACCGTAAGGACCTGACGAACTATTCAAGAGCCGTGTTCAGACTCTATTACCAGATAGTATATGCCAAGAAGTCGGAGGCCCGTTACGGACTGCGCGACGTGGAGGGAAAGAAGATTGCCCTGATGAAGTCGCGACCTATCGTTGACACTCTCACCAAGGTGGGAGCCAAAGCGATGGTGGTGGAAGACCTGAAGGGCGCGTTCCTTGATCTGCAGAAGGGTAAGTACGACGCACTGATTTGTTTCCGCTATCAGGCCCGTTACATCATCGAGGAACTGGATCTCGACGACCTTACATCTTCCGACCTCGCACTGACTCCGAGAGAGTATTGCTACGTGAGTCACAGCAAAGAGCTTATCGACGCCATCAACACAGAACTCGACAAGATGGAGGAGGATGGAGAGATTGACGATGTCTATGGCAATATAAGATCGGCCTTCGGAAAGACGGTGATACCCAAATGGGTATGGTTGCTGTTGGCCTCTATCATTATAGTTGGTCTCACGCTGGTGGTAATACAGCAACTGGTGGCCAGAAAGAAGATATTAAAGGAGATGGAGCGTGCTAAGAAGAGCGAGGAACTGAAGGATATCTTCCTCAGCAACCTCAGCCACTCGCTGCGTACGCCGCTGAATGCCATCATAGGATTCTCTGACCTGCTGATGAGTTCACCCGCCGACCTTATGCCGGAAGATGAACAGAAGGAACTGCTGGGACTGATAAACACCAACGGACTGCAGCTGCTGCACCTGATAAACGAGCTGCTGTCGCTGTCGGATATCGAGGGCAGGAACCAGCTCTTCGACCGTTCGGTGGTTGACGTGGAACAGAAGATGTCGGTGTATGCCGCAGAGACCCGTATGCAGTTGCAAAAGGGCGTACAGCTGAAGGTGGTTGACCCCATTGGAGGTATGAGGGCAAGGCTGGATGAGAAACTGCTCAGACTGATAGTGATGCACCTGTTGGATAATGCCCGTGAGCATACCACCGAGGGCACCATCACTCTCACTTACTACGCCAAGCAGGACGGTATCTACGTGGAGGTGAAGGATACGGGCCGAGGACTGCCTGAGAACCTCAAGGAGAACATCTTCACTCTCCTGTCTGACAAGAATACCTATCTGCAGAAAGAGACACCGGGTCTTGGACTGAGCATCTGTAAGGCCATCATCGACAAGGGCGGAGGCCAGATAGGTGCAAAGGATAATGAGGAGGACGGACGAGGAACGGTAGTATGGTTCTGGGCTCCGGTGAAGATATTGTAAATGATAACGGAAAAAGAATAGATAATATAGTATGACACTTATCATCGTTTCGATGCTTATTATAAGCTACCTGCTGATTGCCACCGGTCATATGACCAGGGTGAACAAGTCGGCGATAGCTGTGTTTCTGGGTACCATTGGCTGGGTGGTATATATCAGCTGGGGTACCGACTTCGTGATGTCGCAGCACCCGCGTGAGTATGCGGAGTATCTGGCCGGTGAAGAGCCGTCGAGCAATGCGGTGAAGTATTTTATCTATAATGAGATATTCCTGAGCTATGTTGGACGGGCTGCGAGTATCGTGATGTTCCTCCTGGCCACGATGTCGATAATCGAGATCCTCAACAACAACGGATGTTTCGACTTTATTCAGAAATGGATAAAGACCAACAACCCAAAGCGGCTGCTGTGGACCATCACCTTCGCCACGTTTATCATCTCGGCAAACCTCGACAACCTGACTACCGCCACGATGATGCTCGTGATAATGCATTCGATAGTACAGAACCGCCGACAGAGGATGCTCATCGGCAGCGCCATCGTGATAGCAGCCAACTGCGGAGGATGCTTTACCGTGATAGGCGACCCCATGGGAATACTGCTCTGGGAAGACGGACGCGTGACGGCATCAGACTTCTCGATGACTCTCGCACTGCCCGCTGTGCTGGCATGGGTGATACCTACGGTACTGATCAATAGACAGTTGCCTGACAAGCTCGACGCCCAGTGGTCGCCGATGCCGTATCGCGGCGACGACACCAACCTCAACCAGTGGCAGAGAGTGGTAATGCTCTTTGTGGGTATTGGAGGACTGTGGTTTATTCCTACATTCCATAACATCACCAAGTTGTCGCCATTCCTCGGTGCTCTCTGCGTGCTCAGTGTGCTTTGGGTGGTCAACGAGGCATTCAACCGCAAGCTGATGAATGCCGACCTGATGATGGAGCGCCGTATGCCTCAGGCACTGAAATACGGGTCGATACAGCAGATGCTCTTCGTGATGGGTATCATGCTGGGTATGGGCGTGGTGACTGAGACGGGCGTGTTTGGTGATGTGTCGGCATGGATAGACTATAATATACATAATGTGTGGATTGTGGGTGTGCTCTCAGGACTGCTGAGCTGCATCGTCGACACCTTCACCATCGCCATCAGCAACATATCGCTCTATCCTGTGCTCGAGAGTCAGCAGCTCGACATGTGGGTGGACTCTGACTATATGGCCAACTTCGTACAGAACGGTGCCTACTGGAAGATTATTGCCTTTGCCACAGCGACTGGAGGATGCCTGTTGTCTGTGGGAAGCATCGGAGGTATCGCACTGATGAAGATGGAGCATGTGAAACTGGGATGGTATCTGAAGAATATCACCCCGAAGATGCTCGTTGGATGGCTCGTGGGAATGGTTGCCCTGTGGGCGGTGATGTGATAAATGATAATGGATAAATGATAATTGTTTATGCCGGATATTAAGAAGATAGTATTGACGGGAGGACCCTGTGCAGGAAAGACTACTGCACTGGTTAAGATAACGGAGTATTTCTCCGGGTTCGGATATAAGGTGTTTAACGTGCCTGAGGTGCCTACGATATACAGTACGGCGGGATGGAACTACCTCACACCCAACCGCGACCTCTACTATCAGGGAGAGCGGGCTATCCTGGAGACACAGCTCGCTCTGGAGGATCAGTTCAGGACTCTTGCTGAGGTGTGCACAAAACCCGTACTCATCGTATGCGACAGAGGAACGATGGATATCTCGGCATATATCAAACCAGAGGAGTGGCAGGAGATAACGGCGATGGCAGGTACCAATCCCAATGAGCTGTTGGAACGCTATGATGCTGTGCTGCACCTGGTGTCGGCTGCCGATGGCGCTGAGCAGTATTATACCACCGCCACCAATGCCACACGATACGAACAGGCCAACGAGGAGGGACTGCGCATCGCCCGTGAGCTGGACAAGAAGATCATCAATGCGTGGACAGGACATCCTCATCTGCGAGTGATAAACAACCACGACGACTTCGAGGCGAAGCTTAACCGTGTGCTCAATGAGATTGCCAAGGTGGTAGGACTGCCACAGCCTGCACAGGAGGAGAAGATATTCCGAGTGGAGATAACAGGTGAGATACCTGAGTGCTCGGAGAGTGAGATAACACAGACATATCTCGTGGCAGAGCCTGGAACAGAGGTTAGGCTGCGTCGCAGACAGTTCAGCGGAGGTAAGGTGATCAACGTGCACCGCTCGAAGAAACGCATCTCGGAATCGGAGGTGATAGAGACGGAGCGTCAGGTAGACAACAACCTCTACGAACAGATGCTGCAACAGGCAGATCCCTATCGTGCCACCATCAAGAAGCGTCGTCAGAGCTTTATCTGGAAGGGACAGTTCTTTGAGATCGACACCTTCATTGAGCCAATTGGCGACCTCGTGATGATGGAAACAAAGGGAGTGACGGAAAAAGAGACGATCAATTTCCCTCCGTTCGTAAAGGTGATAGAAGAAGTGACAGGAAATCCCAAATATCTCAATTATAACATAGCTCTGAACAGGTAAAAATATACTTTTTTGGAGATAATGTGCTCTAATTAAGAAATATTTCGCGGAATTGTTTTCTTGTTTAAGAAAAAATGATTATCTTTGCAATCGTCTAAAATAACTCTAAACAAAATAAGTAACTTTAAATATTAACAGCGTATGTCACAAATTACAGGACACATTTCGCAGATTATCGGCCCGGTTATTGACGTGTATTTCGATACTGAGGGGCAGGATGCGGAAAAGGTGTTGCCGAAAATTTACGATGCTCTTAAGATTGACCGTGGTGACGGGCGAGACCTTATTGTCGAGGTGCAGCAGCACATCGGCGAGGATACGGTTCGCTGCGTGGCTATGGACAATACCGACGGTCTGCATCGTGGACTCGAGGCGATCCCGCTGGGCTCACCAATCGTGATGCCTGCCGGTGATCAGATTAAAGGTCGAATGCTGAACGTTATCGGACAGCCTATCGACGGTATGAAACAGCTCGATATGCAGGGCGCTTTCCCCATTCACCGTGAGGCACCTACGTTTGAGGAACTCTCTACGAAGAAGGAGATCCTCTCAACAGGTATCAAGGTGATCGATCTGCTGGAGCCTTACATGAAGGGTGGTAAGATCGGACTCTTCGGTGGTGCCGGAGTAGGAAAGACTGTGCTTATCATGGAGCTTATCAACAACATTGCCAAGGGACACAACGGATTCTCTGTGTTCGCTGGAGTAGGAGAGCGCACTCGTGAGGGTAATGACCTTATCCGAGAGATGATCGAGTCGGGCGTTATCCGCTACGGCGAGAAGTTCCGTGAGGCAATGGATGAGGGTAAATGGGACCTGAGTCTCGTTGACCCTGAGGAGCTGAAAAAGAGCCAGGCAACACTGGTTTACGGACAGATGAACGAGCCTCCCGGTGCACGTGCTTCAGTGGCACTCTCAGGACTGACTGTGGCTGAGGGCTTCCGCGACGGTGGTGGTAAGGACGGCGGTGCTGCCGATATCCTGTTCTTCATCGACAACATCTTCCGTTTCACTCAGGCTGGTTCTGAGGTATCGGCTCTGCTGGGTCGTATGCCATCTGCCGTAGGTTATCAGCCTACACTGGCATCTGAGATGGGATCGATGCAGGAGCGAATCACTTCTACGAAGACTGGTTCTATCACATCAGTACAGGCAGTATACGTGCCTGCCGACGACTTGACAGACCCTGCTCCAGCAACAACCTTCACACACCTCGATGCTACTACGGTGCTCGATCGTAAGATTGCAGGTCTGGGTATCTATCCGGCCGTTGACCCGCTGGCTTCTACATCACGTATCCTTGATCCGCTGATCGTGGGTAAGGCTCACTACGACTGTGCCCAGAGAGTTAAGCAGATACTACAGCGTTACAACGAGCTTCAGGATATCATCGCCATCCTCGGTATGGACGAGCTCTCTGATGAGGATAAGCAGACGGTAAACCGTGCCCGTCGTGTACAGCGTTTCCTCTCTCAGCCGTTTACTGTGGCTTCACAGTTCACTGGTCTGCCAGGTGTGATGGTTCCTATCGATGAGACTATCAAGGGCTTCAACGCTATTCTCGACGGAGAGGTTGATGACCTGCCAGAGCAGGCATTCCTCAACGTAGGTACTATCGAGGATGTCAAGGAGAAGGCAAAGAAACTTCTTGAGGCTGCTAAAGCATAATTCAAGAATTCAAGAATTGAAAAATTGAAGTTATGTTGCAGCTGAAGATTGTTTCGCCCGAAAAGATTGAGTTCGATGGAAC
>Ga0310695_10000676_pt1 | contig 85550 bp, 76 predicted proteins | sample RumenRJG_04DNA_FD_203882 | JGI IMG/M metagenome (GOLD analysis project Ga0310695, IMG submission 203882) | Bovine rumen microbial communities from Lethbridge, Alberta, Canada - RJG_04 (v2) (version 2) | ecosystem: Host-associated > Mammals > Digestive system > Stomach > Rumen | place: Canada...
GTATTTTCGGCGACCTCCCCCTCTTAACTTTATATAGCCGACATCACGTGATTTCACGCATGAAGACGCTGAAGGTACGCATCGAACCGAATTCCGCTCAGAGGAAGGTGATTGATCACAATATCGAGGCAAACCGCTACGTCTTCAATGCTTTGGTGACTGCCTGCAAACAGGTGTATAACAAGACGGACAAACTGCCTTCGGTGTTCGACCTGAACAAACTGACCACCAGAATGAGGAACAACTCCTCCTTCATCGGCGGGGCGTATTCCACCACCCTCCTTTCCACGGCATCACAGGTCGTTCAGGCCTGCAAGAAAACTTTGGATACCCACAAGAGAGAAGGCGGGACGCTGACCTTTGAACCGTATATGTTCAGGATGCGCGGAGACCACTTTCCCAGATACCGCACCGGAGGGGGCTCCGGCTCGTTCACGTATCCCAGCACTCGCGACTTCGCCGTCGTCACGGAGAAGCGCAACGGGAAGAAGAGGCGCTTGCTGAAGCTGGGAAAGGTCCCGGGCTCATCAGGTGCTACAACCAGGAGACAAGGATCGACGGGAAGATCAAGACCTGTACGATCAAACAGAAGGACATGGGCAGCCATTACGAGTACTATGCCTGCATATCCTACGAGGAGACACCCAAGCCGTACAAGGATCCTCTCAAAGGTCCCGTAGGAGTGGACCTAGGTATCTCCAACATCGCCGCCCTTTCCGACGGTACCAGGTTCCCTAACGACCGCATCTTCGCCAGGATGTCGAAGAAGGTCGCCAAGATACAAAGGCAGATGAGCCGTGCCCTGTACGGCTCGGAACGTTACGATAAGTTACAAACTAAATTAAATCACACATACGGGAAGATAGAGAACCACAGGAAGAACAACATAGAGAACATCTCCGCTTATATCGTGAAGAACCACGATTTCATCGGGATGGAGAATCTGTCGGTCAAGGCCCTCCGCAATAAATCGGAGAACAGATTCATGACCAACGGATACAACGACGCATCACTGGGAGCACTCATCAGAAGGATAAAGGACAAGGCTTCGAGCGCCGGTCGCGAGATAATCCTTGTGCCTCCCAAGGATACGTCGCAGCTGTGCTCGAAATGCGGAAGCATGGTGAAGAAGGATCTCGGCGTGAGGGCACACGTATGTCCTCACTGCGGGTACACGGAGGACCGGGACGTGAATGCATCCCGCAACGTATTCCAACGTGCCCTCAGGCTGAAGATCCAAGGGATGGGCCGGCCATCCCTGTCCCGGTAAGGGACGGAATAGCCGGGCGCCCCGAGGTGCACCGGCACGGTAGTCCGACAGTCATCTCATTGATCACTGTCGAACTCGGGTTCACAGCGAGACGAGGTAGAAGAAGGTCTCGTTGTCGCCACGGTCCTCGATGTTCTCCTTCAGGAGACAGAGGCCGTAGTGCTCTCCGGCGGACTTTCTGCAGATTACCGCACAGTCTTCGGGAAGTTCTCCATTGGACAGCATCTCGGCTGCATAAGCGGTATCGGAACAGTCCTTCTGTTCGATTCCGGGGAAGAGTTCCTCCAGGCTCTGCCTGCATTGTCCCAGAGCCTGGATGTGGGAGCAGATGTAGTTCACTTTCGCCCCAGCTTTTTTTACGAACAGGCAGTGGTGGATGCGCTCGGAGCCTTCGAGAATCTTCCTGTAACGGATTCCTTCGAGTGATTCCTTGGTCTCCCCGACCTCACCGGCGGAGGAGTTCCTCACCGCGAGGACTCCGTAATCGACCTCTCTTTTGAGAAGTGCGTCGACGGTGGCCTTGGATGACATGAGGGCGATAAGTTCGGTATCTTTCCAGTTCATCTCCCTCAGGAATTCGAGGGCCATGGCCTCGGTGTTTGAGAAGGGGATTCCCATGTAGCCGACTTTGATTCTCTTGGTCATGAAAGCACCGTATGTTTCGGGAAAAGGACGTCTGGGATATATGTTATATGTTAACGGGTGTCAGGTTTGAATCGACTCTCCTATTGACAAATTGAGGGGGAATTCCACCCACTCAAAGTGTTAAAGAACCTATATTGTTGTATAATAGTACGGATTTATTGTATAATTATTGTATATTTATTGTATAATTAGGGTATAATCATATCTTGTCGTCTTTCTTCTTCTCCTTGATGGAGACCTTCTTCCTCTGTCTGCCGCCGGTCTTGCGTATCTTGTCCTGGTCGATTGCCCATTGGAAGTTGTCAATCTCCTGGGGAGCTACGAGCACCAGGTCGCCCTTCTTGTACTTCACACCTGTGGCCCAGTTGGTGAAGGGTGCGAGGACGCGGTATTCGTCGGCATCCATCACAATCTCCCTAATGTTGGGCCTGCCCTTCATGGCGGAGTAGGTTCCGGCGAACGGCTTCACCTTCCCGTCCTTGACCTCGATGACACTGGTGCACACTGCGTCCAGGAAGTACCTGTCGTGGGTGACGGTCAGGATGGTGCCCGTGTAATCTACCAGAGCCTCCTCGATGGCGTGCCTGGCGGGGATGTCGAGGTAGTTGGTGGGCTCGTCTAACACCAGGATATTGGTCTCGTTGAGCAGGAGGATGGTGAGGGCCACGCGGCACCTCTGTCCCCCGGAGAGGGTGGACATGGGGCGGTCCACCTCGTCGTTGGTGAGGAGGAACCTGGCGAGGAGCTTCCTTGCCTCGCCCCTCCTCTCCTTGCCGAGGATCTGCAGCACCTGCTCCTCGGCGGTTAGCCTGAGGTCGAGATTTTCGTGTGTCTGGGAATAGTAACCTATCTTGTTTCCCGGAGCGCTCCAGAAATCCCCTTCAACGGGGAGTTCTCCGAGGAGGGCCTTGATGAGGGTGGACTTCCCCTGTCCGTTGGCACCGAAGATACCAATCTTGTCGCCCTTGTGGATGTCGAGGTTGATGTTTTTGAGGATATAATCCTCAGACCCGGGGTACTTCACGGCGCAGTCCTTCAGGATGTAGACGTTCTTGCCGGATTTGTTGGCGGCCTGGATGCGGACGGTGATCTCCCTGGATTCCTCAGGTTTCTCCTTGACCTCCATCTTGGCGATCATCTTCTCCCTGATCTTGTGGGTGCCCATGAACCACTGGTCGTGGCGCATCTGGTCGGCTATCGCCTGCTGGGCGCGCTTGTTCTGGCTGTACTTGAGGTACTCCTTCTCCATGCGGTCGAGGTCGATCATCTTCTTCATGATGAAGTCGGAGTAGTTCCCTCTGTACTCGCGGGTCTTGCCGTGCTCGATCTCCACCATCTTGGTGGCCATCTTGTCCAGGAAGTACCTGTCGTGGGAGACTACCAGGAAGGCGCAGTTCGTCTTCAGGATGTAGTCCTCCAGCCACTCGATGGTGTAGATGTCGAGGTGGGAGGTGGGCTCGTCCATGATGAGGATGTCGCACTCCTCCGCCTGAACGACGATGCGGGCGAGCATGACCTTGGCCCTCTCGCCTCCGGAGAGAGTGTCCATGTAGCGGTCCATGAAGTCCTTGTTCAGACCCACCTGGGTCAATGCGTACAACAGTGTTTTCTCATCGCCGATGTCGGTGCTCTTGAGCTTGAGTTCGAGTTCGGCGTATTCGGTCGCGATAGCATTCCAGTCGAGGTCCTGACCGGAGGCCATGAGTTCGTCGATCTCATGCATACGGTGCTTGATGTTCTCGATGTGGCCGTAGGGTCTTCCCAGGACTTCCCTGACGGTGACGTGACCGCCTTCGGCGAACTGTTCCAGATATCCGATGCTGTTGGTCTCCTTCTTGATCTCGCCGGTGTCGTAGGGTTCGATCCCCAGGAGGATCTTGATGAAGGTGGACTTCCCCGCACCGTTGAGTCCGATGAGGCCGATTGCGTCATGCTCGTTGATCTGTATGTTGGCGTCGACGAGCACCTTCTTGGGACCGAAGGCCTTGGTGATGGATTCGGCTCTGAACAGCATAACGATACTGGGATGCAGGAGTCCTTTTTAGTGGATTCGGTCCGGACTAACCTACTAACTGCAGTCCACGGACTTTTATCCTTTCCGACGGAAACGTCTCCGGACGAAAATATCGTCCGGTGTTGCAAATGTCCGAAGAAAACAAAAATACGCAATTGAAACCCGCCGGAGACCTGGAATCGAAGACAGTGTTCAATAACCTCCGTTTAGCAGCCACCTTGTTCAAGAACTTCACCGAAGAGTTCAGAGGCATGGACGAAGATGAGATCGAGGAATACATCGAGAAGGACTCCGAGGGATGTCCGCTCGAGTTCAAGGATGAGCTGTATGCTCTTGGAACGGATTTTGTTCGGCTCGACAGTCTCCTCGAGGCCAGGGTGCCGGGAAAGAAGAATGAGTGTGTGAGAATCAGATTCAACATCGAGACCCAAGTGCATTACTCGCCGGGATATTCCCTTGCGGACCGTGTCCAGATGTATGCCGCCATGCTATTGGCAACACAAAACAAAGAGAGCAAGGGGCGTGACAAATACAGCAATCTGAAGAGATCTTATACTGTATGGATTTGCCCGAGAGGCCCGAAATCCCTGGACGGACAATTCTTCCCCTATGGGGTGCTCCCGTACCGCGACTCTCCTGATGAACTGAATTTCAGCAGTTTGATGGACATAGTATTCGTGTTCCCCGGAAAACCCGTTGAAGATCCTGAGGACAAATCGGTGACCGATCTGCTCAGCATCATCTTCTCCGGAGAAAGCGCAGAATTCCGTCAGAGTCAGATCGCCAACAAGTATAATATCACACTTGACCTACTATCACTGATGGAAGTTGAGCATTTCACCGACTGGGGCCTGGAGATCAGACAGGATGCGTATGATGAGGGTTTGGCCGATGGTAAAGCCAAGGGCAAAGCCGAGGGTAAGGCCGAGGGCATGGCCGAGGGCATGGCAATGGCCGTCGTCAGAATTACGGAGAAGCTCGGTTGCACACTTGACGAAGCTATCGATATGTTGAACATTTCTGACGATATGAAAAAGGAAGTCCTCAGATTTGTGAACGAGATTCTTGAAAACTGAAAAACACGGGCCTGATTTTTCGGATTAGGCCCTTTTCTCGTACCGACAAACCCATTTAGAGGGAAGATACCTATATCTGCGGTGGCATTGGCGTTTCATGTCCCGCAGAGGTAATGGCGAAGCCGGAGATCTTCTCACGGATGCTGTGTTGGCACTGATCTATGCGTCGCTGCTGATTGGATGCACCGTTTTCGTGCAGTTGATGGTCCGCGGGGCCTTGGATCAATACGAGGCGTTCGTCGGGGCTTTCGCGGTCTCCCTGTTCGCGTTCTTCTTTGCCATGATTCTGGGAGCAGTCGGAAAAGCACTTCTGAACCTGGTGATGGGAGACATCTATCTTTCCAGGAATTTCGTCCTGTTCGCATGTCTGTTCACTTTCGTGGCATGTGCAATCTGTCATTCCATACTTCTGATGTGGTGGATTACCGCAATCATGAGTGTGGTCGGAATCCTCATCACCTTCATCAAGAAGCTCGTGATGAAGAAGGTGAAGCACAGGGTGGAGACCGTCAGGGACATAGAACACGATCTCAGGCACGAGTCGATCGACCGCGCGAGAGCGGTGAAGGACGAGGTCTGGGACAGGTTCCGCGGAAGAAGATGATCATTCCTTCTTGGCGACGCCGTGGAGGAAGACGGTGCGGCTGCCGGTCTTGGAGTCATGCCCGAGCTCGGCATCGATGTTGAAGACGATCCTCATGTTCTCAGGGCTGAGCACCTCTTCGGGAGTTCCGCAGCACATGACCTTGTGGTCGTGGATCATGGCGATGCGGTCGCAGTACTTGGCGACCATCGGGAGGTCGTGGGACACGATCACGACGGTGAGCCCGGATTTCTTGGAGAGCTCGTAGATGAGGTCGAGGGCCTCCAGCTGGGTGCTGATGTCCAGATGCAGCGTGGGTTCGTCCATCAGGAGGATCCTGGGGGTCTGGGCGAGCGCCCTGGCAATCATCACCCTCTGCCTCTCGCCCCCGCTCATGGTGTTGATGTGCCTGCCGGCGAGGTGGGTCAGACCGACCTTCTCGATGGCTTCGTCGACTATCCTCGCATCCTCCCTGCTCTCGCCCTCCATGGTCCTCTGGAAGGGCATACGGCCCATGGAGATGATCTCGCGGGCGGTGAAGGAGAACCTTATCTCATTGGTCTGGGGGACCACGGCGACGGTCTTGGCGATGTCGCGCTTGGCGAGGGTGTCGAGGTCGGTGCCGTCGAGCATGATGCACCCGCCCATGGGCGAGAGGTTCTTGTTGAGGTTCTTCAGGAGGGTGGTCTTGCCGCAGCCGTTGGGACCGAGGATACCTAATATTTCGCCCTCCCTGATGTCCAGGTCCACGCCGTCGAGGACGGGGTACCTGTTGTAGGAGTACTTCAGGTCCTTCACTTCGAGAGGGTTCAATTCCAGCCCACCTCCTTCTTTCTCCTGATGAGCAGGAAGATGAAGATCGGAGCACCGATGAGTGCGGTGATGACCCCTATGGGAAGGGTGCCGTACTGCGGGATGACGATATGTGCCAGATAGTCGCAGATGGTGATGAAGGCCGCACCTCCGATCATGCTCAGGGGCATGATGATGCGGTTGTCCGGACCGAGGAGGATCCTGAGGATGTGGGGGATGACCAGGCCGATGAACCCGATCACTCCTACGAAGGAAACCGCCGCGGCGACGATGACCGTGGAGAGGATGAGGATGAACAGACGGGTCGTCCTGACATCGATACCGAGGTCCATGGCGTGGATGTCGCCGAGCATCATGGCGTTCAGCGCCTTGCATTGGGTGATGAGGAGCACGGAACACACCGAGATGATGGGGATCATGAACGCGATCTCGTCCCAGCTGGCGTTGCCGAGGTTGCCCATGGTCCAGAAGACGATTCCCTCCATCCTGTCCCCTGCGATGAAAGTGAGCAGGGAGACCACCGCTGAGAGTAACGAGGATACCGCCACTCCGGCGAGGATGAGGGATTCGGTCCTTACGGTTCCTCCGATCCTCGCCATGTTGTATACCAATAGCATAGTGGCGAAGCACATCACGAACGCCAGGGTCGGGGTGACGATGGTCCCGGGAATGAAGGGGATGGTGAAGAGAAGGCTCGCGGCCGCTCCCACGGAGGCTCCGCTCGAAAGACCCAGAATGTATGGGGAGGCGAGAGGATTCCTGAAGATAGCCTGCATGGCGCATCCGGTGACGGCGAGTCCAGCACCCACGAAGAGTCCCGCCACTACCCTGGGGGCGTTGGTGTCCAGGATGATGATCCTGGATCCCCAGGTGCCTCCTCCGAGGAGGGTGTCGATCACTTGAGAGAACGAATAGCTGTGGCCGGCATCGATCCAAGTCAGATCCAAGAGGATGCAGACCAGCGTGGCCGCTGTCAGCAGTATGATTCCGATGAGGATCTTTGCGGCCTTGTTCATTCGTTTCAGCTCCGGATAGGGTGGGGGAAAGGGTTTTTGCTATAAAGGATAGACATCGGGTTCAGTGCCTGCGGAGGAACAGGAATCCGGCTCCGGCGATGACGATGGCTGCCGCCATGCCGACTCCGAAGTACAGGAGGGTGTTGTTCTCGGCCTTGGCGGGCACTGTCGGGACATCGCCAGAGAAGAGGTCGGGATACATGGCGCAGGCCATGGTCCACACACCGTTCATGCTCTCGATACTGTAGTTGTTCCAGAGTGCTTTTAGAGGAACGATCTTAGCGTTCTCACCTACCTGGGTCTTCAGGTCGTTGAGTCTGCTTTCGGTGCCGTTGATGGACTGATCAATGAATATCACGGCCTTGGGATGAGACTCCACGAGACTGGTGAGACTTGCCTCGTAAGTGGGCTTTGCTTTGCCGTCATCGGTGGTGATGGAGGTTCCGCCCGCTGCCCCGATCATGGAGTTGGCGAGGGAGTTGGTGTTGCCTACCTTGAACACGCTTCCGGAGTATGTTACGTAGAATGCTTCCGCTTTTTCGTGACCTTCCACACCGGATGCGATTACATCGGAGACGTGTCTCATCTGTGCGACCTTGTCGGATTCGGAACCGGTGAGGATTTTAGAGATGGTGCTTACGAAGTCAGGAATCTTGGAGTATTCCGTTATGTCATTCCAAAGGAGGATCTTCTGGAATCCGTTGGTGACCAGATAATCTTTGATGGGGGTGATGTAGCTGTTTCCGCCGGTGATGATGACCGGGTCGGTCTCTTTGTTGAAAACTCCTCCGTGGGCAGTGTCGGCTGCGTTGATAATTTCAGCCTGAAGCTGGGACTTTCCGCTGGAGTAGATGTTTCCTCCGGCGGTTATTTTGCCGTCGGTAACATATTGCCTGAGGATGTCAAAGACAGGGTCAGTATCGCTCTTGGAATAACTGTCGGCAACGACGATCTTGTCGATACCGCCCAACTGGATGACCGTGGAGGTTATTCCCTTTCCGACGGTGATTATATGTGCGGGTTCGTCGTCGAAAGAGAATACCGTTCCGTAGCCGTCGGTGATGGTGATTGAAGCAGCATCCGAGCTGTCCGAGAGTCCTGCGGGGATGACTGACACAATCATGGTGATGATTGCGAGGGGTGCGATGACCAAATATGATTTTTTAGTGAAGTTCATAACATCACGTGTTATCTAAGTGGCCCATTAATGTTACTGCTAGTATTAATAATTTGTATGTTAGTAATACCAATATCAAATTTCGAATTCAATCGATTTAAATGAAAAACAAATTGCATGGTTATAACCTATCAATTTTGAATTCGGTTTATAAACTGCACTGTTACAACCTATCAAAATCGTTTTTTTGTAAACACTGAGGTTATCTGAAAAATAGGCACCCCTGCCTGAACGGCAGGGGCATTGTGCCGAAAGGGTTTACCGGGAGAAACCCCCGGTTCAGTTCTCTTCTTCGGATTCCTCTATGATGCTCTCTTTGTCGGAAAGGCTGGGGAGCTTCTTTCCGTGCATGAAGTGGGGACCCTTCCAGTTCCAGTCGCCCATGAGGTGCATGGCGGCGGGAACGATGTAGGTCCTCACGATCAATGCATCGATGAGGATGGCGAAGCACAGGGCGAATCCCATCTGCTGCAGCATGACGGTGCTGGACAGCATGAGGGTTCCGAAGGTACCTGCCATGATGATTCCGCAGATGGTGATGACGGATCCGGAGTGAAGGACGGCTTGGTGGATGGATTCGTCGTGCTCCATTCCCTTGGCGAACCTGTACTCCCTAATCCTGGTGGTCAGCAGGATATCATAGTCCATTCCTAGACCCAGACATATGACCAATAGGATGATTGGTAGGATCCACAGCACTCCCTCGTGCAGCACGCTGCCGAACAGCAGGTGAGTGATCGCCACGGTCCAGATGACGGACATGAAGATGGTGACGACGGCCCTGATGGGGGTGAGGTAGGACTTCAGCACGAGGAACAGCAGGAGGATGATCAGCACGATGGCGGTGATTTCGATCCTGAGGAACTCGGTGTGGACAACATCCTTGATTTCGACCATGACTGCTGCGGTTCCGGTGATCCAGGTGGCCTTGAGGGCGGCGTTGGCGTTCACGTGGTTGTGGACGATGTCCCTGAACTGGCTGACGGTCACGATGGAGGTGTCGGACATGGCCTGCTCCTTGGTGGCCATGGTCATGTTGACGTAGTTGACCTGGTAGGTGTTGGCGGTCTCGGTGGCGGTGATTCCGAGGGTTCCGGTCTGGACGAAGAGGAGCCAGTCCATGATACCGATGCAGACGGGGCTGCCGTAGGGGATTACGTTGGGATCGACGATCAGTCCGGCGGCAACGAGTCCTGCACGGACCTGGGGGCTGAAGATATCTCCGGCTTTCTCTATCATCGCGGTTGCGGTGGCGGGAAGAGGCATCAGAGTGGGAAGCGTGTTGAGGGCAACAACGATGTCGGTGTTGGCGGGGAGTCCTGCACTGAGCATGGTTGCGATACCTCCCCAAGTGACAGACAGTGCGCCGGTAGTTCCGTCGAAGGAACTAACATAGACGCTTTGGACGTTGTTTAGGGCCGCTACTTCGGTCGTTATAGCGGTGAGTTCGGTCTTTGTGTCCGTGAGCGATGTCGCCGTCGACCATTCGAGTGTGGCCAATCCGCCGTGCGCCTTGTCTCCCATGATATAGGTGACGGTTCCGAGGGAATCGGTGGTCTGGATGACGGCGTAGCTGGGCATGATGGCACCTCCGCCAGCGTAGTCGGTGAGGACGGTCATTCCTTCCTGGGACTCTCCGTTCATCATGGAGCCGATCATGTCGTAGCTGTCCTCGGAGGTGGCGTACACGTACACCATGGGGATGGTGAACAGGATGGTGGCTATGATGATGGCCTTGGCGTGCTTGATGGAGAAGCGGGTGGAGACCTCGAAGTACTTGTGAGCTACACCGCTCATCTTCTTGACGTAACCCTGTTTGGTCTTGGGTCCGGCGGCGCCGGAGGGCCAGAACAGTTTGTCGCCGAGAAGCACCAGCAATGCGGACATGAGGGTGAGGGCTGCGAGGAGGGCAAAGATGATACCGATGGCGAGTCCGAGACCCATGGTGCTGACGAGCCTGAAGTTGCAGACCATCATGGATCCGAATCCGATCATGACTGCGAGTCCGGAGGTGAAAACCGCTTCTCCGGCCCAGGTGATAGCGTCCCTGCATGCGTCCTCGTGGCCGAATCCGCGGCGCCTCTCCTCCCTGTACCTGGACAGGATGAAGATACAATAGTCGCAGCCGGCTCCGAGCATCGACACAATCAAGAGCATCTCCACGATGTAGTAGATTTCCAGGATCTGGCCGATGAAGAACAGGGCGCAGAGTACCAGGGCGAAGGCAACACCGATGGTGATGGGGGGTGCGGCGCTGGTGACGAAGGACCTGAAGAACAGTCCGACAAGGACGAGAATCAGCAGGATGGAGAAGGGATCGATACGGGCCATATCGCCGGACATAGCCTGGCTGGCATCGTAGGAGATGGCAGGGGTTCCAGTTACGTAGGTCTTGTAGGCGACGGTGCTGCCCGCGAAGGCGTTGGAGGCTGCAGTCCTGACGAGGTTCCTGAGGTTGCCGGTATCGTCGGAGATTCCGTCTGAGTTGACCTCGGTCTTGTAGCTGACCGCATACATGTTCATATGGCTTCCAGACTCGTTCGTGAACGTTCCGGCAGGAATCACCGCCGAGACTTTGGAATCGGAGGCGGGGATGGCGATCAGGTTGTCGTTCAGTGCGGTCAGCTGGGCATCGGTCGCGTTGTCGTAGACGACCAGGACCATCTGCATACTCTCGTTATCGGACTGCGATTCGAAATGCTGGCCGATGAGGATCAGTCCTTCGATGGACTCCGTGTCGGAGCTTCCCATGCTGGAGGTGCTGTAGCTCAGTTTCTCGCCGGCGTGAAGTGCAGGATAGACGGAGAGTAGCAAAATCACGATCCAAGCTATAACGACAAGCTTGGCGTGCTTCATAACGAAACTTGCTAATTTCTCGAATATCATTCAGTCTCCCTCCGCGGGGTTCCCTCCCGCGCAGATGTTGCCGTCCCTACGGGACGGGACAATAGGTGACTGCAAAACAAACTTCTATAAAACAAATTTGAGCAGGCGCAAAAAGTAGCGTGTGTATTGGGGCTTAGGTGTATGGAAAATCCGAGAAAACCGAATTCTGATTCCGATAGCTATTGGTCCAGGATTCGAGAAATGCTATAGAATCTGACAATCTAGTGATAAAGTAAATAATATAGAAAGTGATAAAGCAAATAATATAGAAAATGATAAAGTAATCTGATAGAAACTAAAGATACTGGATATGTTAAATATCACAAAAATAATTATCAAATAATGAGTCTTGAAATCGGACAGATTCCTTCATTCGAATTCACCCAAAAAATCGCACAGCTACAGAGGGGGATAGATGAACATCTTCGCGACTGCAGAACTATCGGTGACAAATATCTCAAGACAAAGCTTCGTAAGGTCTCAAGACTCAAGTCCATCAACTCGTCACTGGCTATCGAGGCCAACAGTCTGACTCTCGAGACGATGCAGGATATCATTGACGGGAAGCTGGTGGAAGGACCATTCGACGAGGTGCTGGAAGCGAAGAATGCTTCTGCCGCATATGAACTCATGAATTCCGTAGATTTGACATCAGTGGAGGATTTCCTTAAGATCGAATCGGTCATGATGTACGGCTTGGTACCTGTCAACGGATTCAGGGACTGCAATGTGGGGGTCCGCAACGGTGAGGAATGGGAGTACATCGCCCCTCCCGCTGAGGAAGTACCTGCCATGGTAGGCAGACTTTTCGATTGGTATACAGATACAGGATTTCCTCCCTGCGTATCCGGTGCGATTGTGCACTACTATCTTGAGGCAATTTATCCGTTCCGTGACGGCAACGGTCGTATGGGGCGTATCTGGCATAACGAAATTCTTCGCAGAAGCAGCCGCTGTTTTGAATTGATCTCGGTGGAGAATCTCATCTACGAACAGCAGGAGGAATATTACTCGGTGCTGAAGGAATGCCAGGACGATATGGACTGTACCCCGTTTGTGGAATTCTGCATGGTTCTACTAGAGAGGCGGTTAACAGGGATAGCCAGGCTATCAGACAGACGGATACTGGCACTTACGAAGGCTATAGGTTCGGAATATAGGTCTGCAGCCGAGATCATGGAGAAGATGGGGCTGTCCAGTCGTACGAATTTCCTCCGTAATTACATGCGGCCGGCAATCGAATGCGGTTTGGTGGAGATGTCTAATCCGGATAAACCGCTTGACCCCACTCAGAAATATCGTTCTAACCTGTTTTGAGGCTCGGTATACTCGGGTTCCTTGACTTCGAGGAATCGATTTTGCTAGGAAAAAATAGAAAATCCCTATAATTTAGGTTATAAAAAATAGAAAATCCCTATAATTTAGGTCATAAAAAATAGAAATAAATATTATAAATACGATGTTCCAGCATGAAAAGAAAACTGTACGAGGTCCTGAAATCCTGGAAAGGCACTACTGAGAAGGCACTTCTCCTGCGCGGACCCCGTCAGACAGGCAAGACCTATCTCATGAGGGAGTTCGCCAAGGAATGCGGTTCCTCCCTATATCTGAATCTGGAGGACGAACCGATACTCAGAAAAATATTCGAGGAGTCCAGGAACGCCGACGAGATTTACACTTCTCTGTCGGTCCTGAAAGGATTCTCCGTTCCCAAGGACGGGCCGGCCCCGCTGCTGATGATAGACGAGATCCAATCCTCGGAAGCGGCATTCTCTGCGCTGAAACCCCTTGCGATCGACGGCAGGTGCAACATTCTAGCGTCCGGTTCGCTGCTGGGTGTCCTTCTGAACGAAAAACTCCTGTCGCCGATGGGCTATGTGAAGATGGTACATGTAGGTCCCATGGATTTCGAGGAATTCCTGTGGGCATTGGGAACGGAGGAGCAGGTAACCGCAGGAATCCGTGCAATGATTTCGAAAGGGTCCATGCCTGAATCCGTCAGGAAGAGCGTCGACAGGGCATTCCGTAGTTATATGATGGTCGGGGGGATGCCGGCTGCGGTCTCAGCGTTCGCATCTTCTGGGGATTACGGAGAGGTCTGGGAACGTCAGGGGGAGATAATCGAGTTCGCCAGAGCCGATGTGATGAAGTATGCTCCGAATTCTCTCAAAATCCGGATACTGGCATGTTTCGATGCAATCCCCCGCATTCTTGCGAAGGAAAACAAATCGTTCATGTACTCCGAGGTAGAACATCTTCCCGGGTACGGTTCCAGGGAGTACGATCCCGCTTTGGACTGGCTCATCGCAGCGGGTCTGGCGCTGAGGTGCAGGAACCTGACCCAGCTGGCGGAACCGTTCGCGGAGAACGAGAGTGTCAAGAGCTTCAAGATCTATCTCTACGACTCGGGACTGCTGATGCGCATGTACGGGCGCGAGGCCGCCGTTGCCGTTGCTTCCGGTGATGTATATGTGAACCGGGGAGCGGTCATGGAAAGCCTTACTGCTCAGGCACTGGCAGCATCGGGTTTCGGTATACGCTACTATGCGAAGGAGAACAGTACCAGAGAGCTGGATTTCGTAATTTCATATCGGGGCAGGATTACCGCTTTGGAAGTCAAGTCCGGCCGGCAGAAGCATTCCAAATCCCTGCTTATGACTCTGAAGGAGGGCGGGGTGAAGGCGGCGGTGAAATGCGCCGATTTCAAAGTCGAAACCGATGAGAACGGGGTACAGTACCTTCCGCTGTTCGCCTCCGCATTCATGGAGCCCGATACCGATATAGAGCTGGATCTTCCGGATATCTCCGAACTGAACGAGATGGTCAGGAACGCCGATGTGTGATACGGCCCCGCTCCGCGGGGCCCCCGGCCACGCTTTGATTTATCTATTATAAGGGTATGTGCAACCAAGGTATAACCATGGTTGACGAAGCAGCAATCAAGGCAGCGCAGGAGAAGTACGGAATCCTCCTCAGGAAACAGCTCGAGAGGGTCGAGAGGCTGAAGAACGAGCCCGACTGGACCGATTATTCCAAGCTGGACAAGCTCATCATCGGAGTGTGCGGAGGGGACGGAATCGGCCCCTACATCTGCGCATCCGCCCAGAAGGTCATGGAGTTCCTCCTGGCCGACAAGATCAAAGCCGGCAAGGTGGAGATCAGGCAGATCGACGGGCTCACCATCGAGAGGCGCGCGGAGGTCCTGAAGGCCATCCCCGACGATACTCTTGCAGAACTCAAGAAGTGCCACGTGATCCTCAAGGGTCCGACCACCACCCCCGCCAAGGGAGACCCCTGGCCCAACATCGAGAGTGCCAACGTCGCCATGAGGAAGGAGCTCGATTTATTTGCAAACGTGAGGCCCGTCTCCGTCCCCGAGCTGGGAATCGACTGGGTCTTCTACAGGGAGAACACCGAGGGTTCCTACGCACTGGGGTCCGACGGATTCTTCGTCACCGACGATCTCGCGATGGACTACTGCGTCGCGACCAGGCAGGGAACCGAGAGGATCATCAGGGCCGGATTCGAGCATGCCAAAAAGACCGGCAAGAACTATGTATCCATCATCGTCAAGGCTAACATCATCAAGACCACCGACGGTCTCTTCGTTGACCTGGCGGATGAGATCGGCAAGGAGTACCCCGAGGTCAAGCACGACGTCTGGTTCATCGACATAACCACCGCCAAGCTCATCGACCCCGCCAGGAGGGCTGACTTCAAGGTCTTCGTCCTCCCCAACCTTTACGGTGACATCATCACCGACGAAGCAGCACAGATTCAGGGCGGTGTGGGAACCGCGGGTTCCGCCAACATCGGAAAGAGGTACGCCATGTTCGAGGCCATCCACGGATCCGCTCCCAGGATGGTCACCGAGGGACGCGCCCAGTACGCCGACCCCTGTTCCATGATCAAGGCTGTCGCCATGATGATGGAGCACATCGGAGAGGCTGAGAAATCCAGGAAACTTAACATGGCTCTCGATGTGTGTGTGCAGTTCGAGAAGAAGCTCGTCATGACCGGCAGGGACACCGGAGCCACCGGCGACGAGTTCGCCCAGTACGTCATGGACACCATGCAGAGGCCCGACCTCGAGAAGGTATGGCAGGGCTACATCGACAAGGCCAAGTCCAAGGCCTCCAACTGATTGTAAAACCAATTGCCCTGTCCCCTGCGGGACAGGGCTTATATGTATCCAACCGGGCCCCCAACATGTTCGGGGCATATATGTTAATGTGTGTTAACTTTATAAGCAAAACCTGTGGATTCGTGTCTCTTTTTAAATAAGAGTTGGATGGATGCTATATCCAAATAATACGGATTAAATATTGCGAGTTGGATTAGTAGTTTGCATAAAAGAGGTGACCCGATGCACTACTACAAGATTGAGTTGGATAAGACCGAGATGGCTGACCAGCACTCATGCAGGGACCTTCTCCCCCTCGAGGCCGACAAAATCTCCAGCACCGACGTCATAAAATGCTCTTCTTCCGAGGACGGCTGCGGATTCTGCATCATGAGGGTCAACACCAACTCCGATGTGGATGTCAAGGAGACCGTCTACAAGGTGGAGGGAGGAGAGGTGCAGATCGACAAGGTGTCCTCCAACAACTATCTTGCTTCGATCACCAACACCAGGTGCCACCTGTGCGCGATGATCAACAGGTGCAAGTGCTTCCTCATGAGCGCCATCAGCAAGGGCGACAAGATCGAGTGGACCATCGTCGGCCAGGACAGCTCTTCCGTCAGGGAACTTGTTTCCACCCTGAGGGACAAGGGCTACACCGTGAACCTCCTCGCCGGAGGCAAGTTCAACGAGGAGATGACCCTCACCGCCAAGGAGGAGAAGTACCTCAGGATCGCCTTCGACCAGGGTTATTACGATGTCCCGAGGAGGACCGATTTGGATACTCTCTGCGAGAGGATCGGATGCTCCAAGTCCACCCTCAACGTCTCCCTGAGGAACGCCGAGAGGAAGATCATCGGCAACTACGAGGTCGGAAGGAACTGATCCTTCCGAAAAATCTCTTACTCCGGATTCATTTCCGTTTTTGTTCTGATTGGGAATCAATGTCGGTTTTGGATTCTTAATTGCTTTTACCGAGAATTAAAGTTTTGTTTTTGTGAAAGTTTCACAAAATTTAAATTTCAATTAGCCATATCTGTAATTATGCTGATACGGTTCAGTGTCACGAATTTCAAGGTCTTCAAGGACACTGCCACACTGTCTATGGAAGCGACCAAGGACAAGAGACTGCCGGAGAACGTGTTCTCTCCGAAAGGTTACAAGGGGAACCTTCTGAAGCTTTCCGCCACATACGGAGCCAATGCTTCCGGGAAGACCTCATTGTTTTATGCATATCAGTTGTTCCTGAATTTCATCAGAGCCTCGGCAAGCCATGCGGATAAGATTGCACTGAATCACCGCCCCTTCGCATTCGGAGAGGATTCCAAGAAGCCGACCTCCTTCGAGGCAGAGTTCGTGACAGACGGTATCCATTATGTGTACGGGTTCTCCTACGACAGTCAGAGAATTACGGAAGAACACCTCTATTCATATCCTAACGGAAAGAAGAAGACCGTGTTCGAGAGGAATGGATTGGATTACCTATTCAAATCCGATGTCAGGTTCAGGAAAGAGAATGCCAGGAGGGTCAGACCAGTCACTCTGTACGTTTCCGTCTGTGCGCAATTCAACGATCAGGATTGCATCAGTGTGATGAAGTGGGCCACACAGAACCTGGTACTGGTAGGGATCGATGTATCCGCATCTTTGGATATCCTCACAAACGAGTTGCTCAGAGATAAGAAGTTCAGCAAAATCGCCAAACGTGCCTTCAGGATAGCGGACCTAGGTATAACCGATGTACGGGATAGGAACAAGGCAGCTCCTGCGAAACCTGACGCTTCTGGTACGATACTTCTCCCGATGCAGGACATCTGGGTCAAGCATGAGTTCGGAGGGATAAAGAAGGAGCTTCCGCTGGCGGATGAATCGGCTGGAACCATTCGTTTCCTTGCGATGATCGGGTACGTGATTGCGGGACTGAGCAACGGGTGGACCGTGATCATCGACGAAATCGACATGAGTTTCCATACTGATCTATGTGCATGGATCGCGGGACTGTTTCTGGATCCGAACGAGAACCGTAAGAACGCACAGCTGATACTGAACACCCACGACGTGTCCCTGCTGGACCAGTCGGTTCTCAGGAGAGACCAGGTATACATAACCTCCAAGGATTGGAAGACCGGGGAAGCGGAACTCCGCAGGCTGTCCGATTACGGCATCAGGAACGATCTCGATATTAGGAAGGCATACCTAAACGGAAGCTTCGGAGGAAAGCCGTTCATCGCCCCCGAAAGACTGATGGAGGATGAATGAACCGCTATCCTGTGATTCCCACCGTATTGGTGGTGACCGAGGGGCTCACGGAGAAGATCTATCTGGATAGATTCCGCGAGAGAGATGCGGGGTTCAACCTGATTGTGAAACGCAGTCCCGAACAGCGCCCTGAGAAGATCCTAAAATTCTGTGAGTCCCAGATGGTGGAAAGAGGATTGAATCCCAGGGACGGTCACGCGGCGTATTGTGTGTTCGATACAGACTACACCTCCGAGGACAAACTGCAGTACATACTGGACCGTGCGAAGAAAAAGGGGATAGGTATAATCATTTCAAAACCATGTTTCGAGGCGTTCTTCCTGTTGCATTTCACAAGCAATATAGACTCGTTGGCGAGTCCGAAGGATGCCAAAGAAGAATTGAGGCAATATCTGGAAGATTATTCGGAATCGAAGGATTATTGGAAGAAACTGCTGCCGATGCAGCAGGAGGCCATAAATCGCTCCAGACGCTTTGTCCTATCAGAACGTATCAATCTGAAAAAGTGTCCGAACGGTACGAATCTGTATGCGTTGTTCGATGATTTCTCCGAAAGGAAGGTCATGAGATAAACGAGGGATCTGCATGCTCTGCCCGCTTTCGGCAGGCAATCCTTTTATCCACCGTATTCCGATTGATACGTGATGCCTGACGTCCGTATCGAGAACGAGATCAAGATGTACAGCCCCGGCGGGCCGTTCTCCTACGAGGGTGACGACCCCTCGGAGAGGATGGACGCTTTCGTCTACGTCTTCATGGAGGCGGGTTTCTCTTGCACCCCTCCGAAGATCTCGAAGCACATCGATTACTACTACACTGACACCGCGGGGGAGTTCGACGCCCGCAGGACCATTCTCCGCTACCGGGACTTGGGCGGGAAGGCCTTCCTGACCATCAAGATGCCCTCTATGGAGGACGGTCTGGGTCTGTCGAGGAGGGAGATCGAGGGCGAGGTGCTGAACGACTCCCGGTTCGATAGGTGGAAGTCCGTACAGGACTATGCGACGGAGTACTGTGGTCCGGTGGAGATCGGGAGGACTCCGAGTCTGATTACCGAGGTGACCAGGGGCAGGTGCCAGATCACCTCGAAAGTTATGACTTACACTTTTACTTTCGACAAGATGGTGTACCATGACCCGGTGTCGGGACGCAAGAGCAAGGCCTGCTACGAGCTGGAGTTCGAGTCCTTGGATAAGGCGATTGAGGATGACCCGGCCATCGAGAGGCTGGTCGCTCTGCTCTCGGACAGGTACATGTTCGAGGAGGAGCAGATCAGCAAGTACGAGAGGGGAAGGGCGTTCCTCAGGTCACTGAAGGCCTGAGATTACCCTTTTGAACTCTTCGTAATCCTCTTGGAGACGTCCGTCCTCCTCGAGGAGTTCTTTGAATCTCTGTTCGAGTTCGGGTATCCTGGCACTGTCGGTTTTTAGGTAAATCTTGGCGAGTTCGGTGAGCGCCATCGGGTCGCCGGAGTCGGCGGCCATGAGGAAGTATTCCTCTGCTTTGGAGAGATCGATATCGGTGCTTTCTCCCTGAAGATACATGGAGGCTGCGTTGAACGCTCCCTCGGGATTTCCTTCCTCCGCGGACCTCACGAAGCAGTCGAGAGCCTTCTCGAAGGACTGTTCGGTTCCTTTTCCTTCGTAGTGCATGTAGCCGAGATAATCGAGGGCGTAGGGTTCGTCCTGTTCGGCGGCGAGGGAGATCCACTTGAATGCTTTTTTGTCTGATTGCTCCACCCCTTCCCCGTCGAGGTACATCCTTCCGAGGAGGCTTTGGGCTTCAGGATCGCCGGCTTCGGCGGCGGAACGGAAGTATCCTGCCGCTTCTTTGGGAGAACCGAGTTTTGGGTCGGCGATGATGAGCTTGCCGAGCTCCAGCTGGGAGAGGATATGGTTCTTGGAGGCGGCTGCACGGAACTGTTCAGCGGCCATTCCGGTATCGTCCTTTTTTAGATATTCCACTCCTTTCTCGTAGAGGGATTCGATTTCTTCAGGAGAGAGGTCCATGTTAGGCGATTGTATTCCTAACGTAAATCTATTCCCCGAATGTTTGAAAGAAGGGTGAGAAAGCCATTTTGAGACTATCCTGCTGTTCTGTCTTGTATCCTTTTTTAGCGCGCGCGATAAGTATAATTAATATACGGCAATTTAAGAACCCAGAAGGACTCAGTGATGACTTTAAATTTTACAGTTGGGCCCGTCCAATCTCCCGAAGAAGTATGTAAAATCGGCGGAGAACAGGTCCCATACTTCAGAACTGCGGAGTTTTCTGAGATTGTATTTGAAAACGAAAAGTTGATTCTGAATTTCTTGAACGCGCCTCAAGGATCGAAGGTCATTGAATTGACTGGTTCGGGTACTGCTGCGATGGAAGCATCTGTGATGAATCTTCTCAACAAACAGGACAAAGTACTGGTCATCAACGGCGGAAGCTTTGGACAGAGATTCGTAGATATCTGCAGTATCCATGGAGTCCCGTTTACCGAGATAGATATGGATCTCGGGAAGGACATAAAAGAGTCTGATTTGGCACCTTATGACGGAAAGGGTTATACAGGATTCCTGGTCAATATGGGGGAAACCTCCACAGGAGTAAGATATGATATGCAGATGATTTCCGACTTCTGCAGACGTAACAAACTCCTGCTCATAGTTGATGCTATAAGCACCTTTTTGGCAGATCCCATAGATATGACCGAATTATCCGCGGACGCGATTATAACCAGCTCACAGAAGGCATTGGCATGTCATCCCGGGTTGTCACTGATCACATTATCTCCGAAGTCACTCGACAGATTAGAGAGGATAAGCTGCCCTTGCCTGTATTTCGATTTTAAGTCGGCTTTGAAGAATGCAGAGAGGGGTCAGACACCGTTCACTCCCGCGGTTTCGGTCATTAGACAGATAAACGCACGTCTTAAATCAATCGAATCCAAAGGTGGAATAAAGAGCGAAGTCGCAAGGGTGCAGGCATTGGCTGAAGATTTCCGCAGTAAGATCCGCGGATTGCCTGTAGAATACGTTGCGGAATCAAAATCCAATGCTGTAACTGCACTAAGGATTTCCTGTCTCTCAGCCAACGATTTGTTCCTGAGGATGAAATCCGATTATGATATCTGGATATGTCCCAATGGCGGCGCATACAAGGAAATAATCTTCAGGGTGGGCCATATAGGGGACCTTTCACCTAAAGACAATGACACCCTGGTTGAGGCGCTGAAAAAGGAGATACTCGGGTGAAACTATGGTAACGGTGATTACATACGGCACATTCGACCTTCTCCACAGGGGACACATCAGGTTATTGGAGCGTGCAAAACAGCTCGGGGACTTCCTGATTGTGGGCGTAACCGCCGATGATTTTGATAAGGTCCGCGGTAAGATTAACGTACAGCAGTCTCTGTATGAGCGTTTGGAAGCAGTGAAGGCCACGGGTCTTGCCGATAAGATCATCGTTGAGGAATATGAGGGCCAGAAGATCGATGACATTATCAAGTACGATGTGGACATTTTCACTGTCGGATCCGACTGGGTGGGGAAGTTCGACTATCTGAAGGATTACTGTGAAGTGAAATACCTGAGCCGTACAGAGGGAATTTCCAGTTCCGATCTCAGATCTCAGGAATCTCCGATTAAGATGGGAATCCTCGGTGATTCCGCTTTGGTAGGAAAGCTTATCAAAGAATGCTCCTACGTCAACGGCATCGAACTTGAATGTATTTACAGCAAAAACGAGAACCTTCTGCAGGCCCTCAGCTATTCAGGACTCGAAAAGGAGAAAATGTCCGAATCTTACGAGGAAATGCTGAAACGCTGTGATGCAGTATTCATTGTTTCAGCTCCGTCCGATCACTATGAGCATATCAAGACGGCATTGAACTCGGATTGTTCCGTCATCTGTGAATCTCCTGTAGTGATGCGGAAGAGTCAGTGGGGAGAACTCACGGAACTTGCCAAATCCAAGCATCTTGTCCTCATGGAGGCAATCAAAACAGCCCACTCCACCGCATACAAGAGACTGATTCTCCTTGCCAAGAGCGGAAAAATTGGGAAGGTTGTTTCCATTGATTGTACATGTACCACCCTGAGGGACAAAAGGGACATCAAATCCAACAATGTGAAATTCCTATGGAACAGTATTGAGGAGTGGGGGTCTACCGCTATGCTCCCGGTTTTTCAATTGTTGGGATCGAAGTATTCTGACTGCACTATTACGAAGTGCGAGTCTTCATCCGGATACAACATTTTCACGAAAATCGATTTTTATTACCCAGATTCGGTGGCATCGGTGAAACTCGGAACGGGTGTTAAATCCGAGGGAGAGATGATCATCTCAGGTACTGACGGGTACATCTATGTTCCTTCGCCGTGGTGGAAGACCGATTATTTTGAGATTCGTTACGAGGATCAGAACCAGAACAAGAGATACTTCTACCAGCTTGACGGAGAAGGAATCCGTAACGAACTGGTCGATTTCGTAAGATTGGTGAAGAATAGGAGCAGCGGCGGAGGTAGAGGTCTTACTCATGCCCTCGATATCATCGATGTTTTCGAGAGATATCTCGATGGAACCTCCGTGAGAACCATCGAGCTGAATCAAAACGATCAAGACAACCCCTGAGAAGGTGTATAATATGGACGAGACAAGAATCAGGGGTCAGGAAGTCGACATTTCCAGTGATTCCGTGAAGTCATTTTTCGACAAGCGCTGACACAGGTACAGCCAGGACGACAGCAACCCCGAGAAAAGCAAGGATAGGTATGTGCTCATACTGTTCCAGGACGATAATCCGGAATTGGCACTTGAACGGGACCGCTATGAGAAGGCATAATCGATAAACTCGTAGAATTCAAACCTGGAACAGATATCCTTGACATAGGGTGCGGAGTGGGAAGAGGGGCGGATTAGTTCAGGAACAAGGATATCCGCCAATGCATCGGCGTCGATTTCAGCAATGAACTCATCAAGATAGCAAAGGACCTATTCAAAGAGGATTCTCGTTTTTGCTTCAGTCAGGGTGCGTCTTCGGCAACGCCGGACACTTCGACAATGAGATCTCCAAGAAGGACCTTAACGAGCTCGCAGTCTCTAAGGAACAGGTCAGGGATTTCATTGACTGCTGCACCATGAAGGACGGTCGTAAGTTCTACCTCATCGAAGAGGGCAGGCTCATGAACCTCGCCGCAGGTCAGGGACATCCCGCCGAGATTATGGATACCAGTTTCTCCACCCAGGCCATGGCCATCGTGTACATGGTGGAGAACTACGACAAGCTGAAGAACAACATCATCACCGTCCCCGACGAGATCGATGATGAATTGGCAAGGATCAAGCTCCGCACCCTCGGAATCAGCATCGACAAGCTGACCGAGGAGCAGTATAACTATATCCACAGCTGGCAGGAAGGAACCTGAATAAATACGTATTAATGCCCGCGGATATGATATGACCAATCATATCCGCGGCTAGGATTTGTCTTTAAAACCTTGTTTCACTCTTTCGGAGTGTATTCCACTTTATAGTGTTCGGGTTTCTGATACTTTTTGTCTGGCAGGCTCATATAATCTCCATACACCAGAGTATTGATATTGTCGTAGCCCGCGGGAGCGGGGAAGTCCTTCCCCCTTATTTTCAGATAGATAGTGTCTTCGTAGTCCTTCTTATCATACAGGATGAGTATCCCTTTAGGATCCACATTCGAGTTGAATACTTTGCCTTCTTTGTTATGGCATTTTCTTGAAATGTTATCAAAACGTTTGACAATCTTAGCGAGATCCATATGTTTTCCGATACCTCCCAGGAGTTTTCCTGCAAATTTTAGGAAAGCACCTATTTCCTGTCCTCCGTCGATTTCTTTTTGGAATGGACGGTGTCCGCGGGCAAGACCATACAAAAGCATCTTCCTATACCAATGAAGTTTATGCCTCAGACCGACATAACTGGGTTCTAAGACGAAAAGATCTATTCCCGGATTAAACACGTACCGGGGGATATCCTCGCTCATATCACAATCAAACCGGTCGATTTCGATCTTTGTACAAACGAACCTGGGAGTGAAATCAAAGAATACATTATCTTCTCCAGGTTTCACCAAACGGTAGCCTTCAGGACATTCTTCTGACAAGCTGCATAGCTTATCATAATTATCTCTGTCCATAATGACATCAACATCGTCATCCCAAGGGATGAAGTCCTTCTCCCTTACTGCTCCAATCAGGGTTCCGTAGATGATTTGGTACTTGATGTTATGCTCTCTGCAGAATGAATCCAACGCACACATTGTTTCAAAGAAACAATTATGGAGATCCTCGATTTTTAAAGGCATAATGTGTGCATAAGGATGCACTATAAAATCCTCATCGAAACATTGGAAATAATCCGTTTGCATCAATAATCATTAGTGAATAGCAATGTGAAACGTTTCATTATCTTTTCATCGCAATGAAGCAGAAAGAAATATGGAAATTATTAAGCAAAATGCATAAAAGTAGGATAATTCGAAACATTTTCCAGCCAAATACTTATTTTAATGGAAGCGAATCCCGGGTTTGATGTTCAGCACATTCCGTGCGAAATGGGAACAACATTACAGCGAAACTCCCGCACTAACGCTTTTCGTATCTATCCTTGCAGTGTCTTGGTTAGTACTGATTGTTCTAACGTTGGTGACCCACGGATGGGCATTGTGGTATACTATAGACTTCAATCCTCAAAGTTACATCTTTGGAGATCATTTTGACAGTCTTGTGTATGGGATGGATTCCCCGTACGTCAAATGGCACGTAATCTACCCCCCGTTCATCATGATAGTGTATGGTTGTTTGGGATGGCTCACATCGAATTACGAGACAGGATACGGGGAGGATCAGTTCCAGATACTTTCTACGTCTGAGTTTCCTCTGTTCGTGTTCGTTGTCTTTATGATTGTCTCTCTTGTGATTTTCCACAGGATATTTGTGAAGATTGTTTCCAGAGGGTATGAGTACAGTAAAGTCGACATTCTGTTCTTCTTCGTACTCTTTTCTCTCCCTGTGATGTACGCCATCCAGAGGGGCAATTGTGTGTTCTATGCGTTGGATGCGATACTTCTGTTCCTCTTAGGGTACCGTTCGGAAAACAAATGTATCCGGTATCTCTCATACGTGGCGCTGGTCGTTGCGGTCAATATAAAATTATACCCTGCATTGCTGGCATTTCTCGTATTGCGGGAGGGGCGTGCAAAGGAGTTCCTCTTTTGCGTGATTGCCTCGGCAGCACTGTTCCTGGTGCCGTTCTTATTCTTCGAAGGCGGCCTTCCTGTGTTCTTGGACACCCTTTTCAACTATTCCTCCCCATCCGCGGATAACCTGGGATCTCTCATCGGTCTTCGTCAGTGGATAGGCGGAATCGGTTAGCTGCTGATAGGTGACACGCTTAATGTGCTGGGTCTTGCGATTTGTCTCATAATCCTGTTGTTATCGTTTGTGATGATATTCCTCGACAGGGAGATGCCATTCTGGCAGATTCTGGCCATCATCGGTTCCAACATGGCAATCGGTATCGGCGTCTCGACGCTCTATGGTTTCCTTTATCTCCTTCCGGCATTGATGTTCTTCTTTACTGAGTATAAAGCCTGGGATAAGGGGACCAAAACCGTGACGATATTGTTCGCACTGATTTTCACAATCTGTCCTCCTGTGCATGTGATCAAGAGCATATGCACATTCATTCTTCTGATTATTCTTCTGAGAGCGAGTTATCACAGGATAAAGAAGAAAGAAAACGAACGTTCTCTCGACTGTAATCCCTCTGAATGAATGTATGTACCGTATCTGCCACTGGGAATTCAATATAGGGTGACTTAGTACTCGCGGGATGAACATCCGTAACTATTCTCAATTCCGTCTGTGGTCATACTAGATATATATGATGAGATGTATCCAATCACATGAAGGGTATAATACTGGCTGGCGGTAGTGGAACCCGGTTATATCCATTAACTATGGTGGTTTCGAAACAGCTGTTGCCTGTCTACGATAAACCCATGATTTACTACCCGTTATCTACTCTGATGTTGGCAGGAATAAGAGATATAATCATTATTTCCACGCCATCGGACTTGTTGAATTTCCAGCGTTTGCTGGAGGATGGTTCTAATTTCGGGATCCATATTGATTATGTGGTGCAGCCCAAACCTGAGGGGCTTGCACAGGCGTTCATACTTGCTAAAGATCTGATAGGCGATGAGCCATGTGCCATGTGTCTGGGAGACAACATATTCTACGGAAGCGGTTTCACGAAAATCCTGCGTGAAGCCAAAGTCAATGCCGAGGCAGGACTGGCAACGATATTCGGGTACTCCGTAAGCGACCCCAAGAGATTCGGTATAATGGAGATCGATTCGCAGGGTAATGTGTTATCTGTTGAGGAGAAACCGGAGAACCCCAAGTCTAATTACTGCATCACCGGGTTGTATTTCTTCCCGAAGGGGGTATGCAACCTCGCAGAGGATGTACGGCCCTCAGCCAGAGGAGAATTGGAGATCACCAGTCTGATAGAGATGTATCTGCAGAAGAAGGTATTGAAGTCCCTGGTGCTCGGTCGCGGATTTGCCTGGCTGGATACTGGAACCATGGACAGTCTTATCGATGCATCCACTTTCGTCCAACTGGTTCAGAAGAGGCAGGGCATCGTATTCTCCGCGCCGGAGGAGATTGCTTTCTTGAACGGATGGATATCCAGAGAAAAGCTCCTAGAGAGTGCGAACCGGTATGCCAAGAGTTCCTACGGTCAGCATCTGTTGAATGTCGCGCAGGGAAAAATTGTCTACGGATGATTGTATGAAGAAGACCATACTCGTGACGGGCGGAGCAGGATTCATCGGTTCCAATTTCCTTTTTTATATGATGGGAAAGCACCCGGACTGCAGACTGGTCTGCGTGGACAAGCTTACCTATGCAGGGAATCTTTCAACTCTGGGACCGATACTGGACAATCCTTCTTTTCGTTTCGTGAAAGCAGACATCTGCGACAGGGATGCTATCTACTGCCTTTTCGAAGAGGAGTCCCCAGATATTGTTGTCAATTTCGCCGCAGAAAGCCACGTGGATCGTTCCATCTTGAATCCGGAGTTATTCCTACAGACAAACATCATCGGAACCGAGGTGCTTATGGATGCCTGCAGGAAATACGGAATCGAGCGTTTTCACCAGGTATCTACTGACGAGGTCTATGGGGACCTCCCAATCGATCGTCCGGACCTTTTCTTCACGGAGAAGACCCCCGTACACGCCAGCAGCCCTTATAGTGCATCGAAAGCTTCTGCTGATCTGCTGGTAATGGCTTACCACCGTACATACGGTCTGCCGGTAACGATATCACGTTGTTCCAATAATTATGGTCCTTATCAGTTCCCTGAGAAGCTGATTCCTCTGATGATTGCCAACGCATTGGAGGATAAACCGCTGCCAGTATACGGTAAGGGGCTGAATATCAGGGACTGGCTCTATGTGGAGGATCACTGTAAGGCTATCGACCTAATCCTTCAGAATGGAAAAGTGGGAGAGATCTATAACATCGGCGGCCACAACGAGATGAGGAATATCGATATCGTAAAACTCATTTGCAAAGAGCTCGGAAAACCGGAGTCCCTGATAACTTTCGTCAAAGACCGGCAGGGCCACGACCTACGTTATGCCATCGACCCAACCAAGATTCATGAGGAACTCGGGTGGTTGCCGGAGACCAAGTTCGAGGACGGTATCCGGAAGACAATCAAATGGTACCTCGACAACAAGAGCTGGTGGCGGGATATCATCAGCGGAGAGTATCAACAGTATTATCAGAGGATGTACTGCGATAGAAAGTGAGTACAATGATCAGTTTCAACATTCCCCCATGTGTGGGGACCGAATTGGAGTTCGTTTCGGAGGCTATTGCCAACCATAAGATATGTGGCGACGGCCCATTCACCAAGCGGTGCAACAGATGGATGGAAGATAGGTTCGGGGCACAGAAGGTGCTTCTGACAACCAGCGGTACCACCGCCTTGGACATGGCACTCCTTCTGTGTGATCTCTCTCCCGGTGATGAGGTAATCCTACCCAGTTATACATTCTCCAGCACAGCTACGGCACCTGTTCTGGCAGGAGCGAGGCTCGTCTTCGTGGATGTACGGCCGGATACCATGAATATCGATGAGAAGAAGATCGAATCGGAAATCACGGATCGCACCAAGGTCATCATCGCTGTTCACTACGCAGGCGTGGCTTGTGAGATGGACACAATAATGGACATTGCAAGAAGGCATGGTCTGAAAGTCGTGGAGGATGCTGCACAGGGGGTCATGAGCCAATACAAGGGCAGACCCCTAGGAACAATCGGGGATTTCGGTTGTTATTCATTCCATGAGACCAAGAACTATTCCATGGGCGAGGGCGGGGCCATAGTCATCAACAATCCTGAATACAATGAACGTGCTGAGATCCTGAGGGAGAAGGGCACCAATAGGTCCAGGTTCCTCAGGGGACAGGTCGACAAATATACCTGGGTGGATTTCGGTGACAGTTACCTTCCGAGCGACATCAATGCCGCATATCTGTGGGCACAGCTGGAGAAAGCTGATGAGATAAACGAAGATCGTCTGAGGAGCTGGCACATCTATGATGAACTGCTGAGGCCCTTGGCAGATAAGGGTCTGATCCAGCAGCCGACGGTACCGGACGGATGCACTCACAATGCTCACATGTATTACATCAAGTGCAGGGATATCGAGGAGCGTACGGCTCTCATTCAATATCTTAAGGAGAGGGAGATCAGTGCAGTATTTCATTACATACCACTCCATTCCGCCCCTGCGGGTCTGAGATACGGAAGGTTCTCCGGAGAGGACGAATATACCACGAAGGAGAGCGAACGTCTAATGCGTCTCCCGATGTATTACGGACTCAAGAAAGAAGATATCGAAACCGTAGTCAAGGCCATTAGAGAGTACTACGGTGCATAATTCCTTCGTAGGGGTCTGCAAGTATCAAAGGGAATTAAATGTCGATAGATAAACTCGCTGTGCTCATCGCGCTTCATCTGCTTCTTGCCCTCTATTCCATGGGGGGAATCTTCAGCAAGATGGCCGCACAGTCGCAGTTCATGGGATTCGAGTTCTGCATGTATTACGGCGGACTCATTGTCCTGCTCGGGATATATGCCGTGGCCTGGCAGCAGATAATCAAGCGTATGCCCCTAACGGTTGCATTTGCCAACAAGGCCGTTACCGTGATATGGGGAATCGTATGGGGTATGTTCATATTCAACGAGACCGTGACATTAAGGCAGCTGTTCGGTGCTGCATTGATCATAATCGGCATCGTCCTCTATTCGATGGATATCAGGGAGGAGGAAGAATGTCAGAGTTGATCGTCTACTCCTCCATCCTTCTAATCGGAGTCTTCATTGCAGCAGTTTCACAGGTCATTCTGAAGAAAGAATCGATGAAGGAGCATGAATCCCTGTCCAGGGAGTATATGAATCCCCGGGTGATGTTCGCCTATGTCCTTTTCGTAGGGACTACGTTCCTTTCTATTTTTGCTTATAAGGTCGTCCCCCTGTCGATGGGTGCAATACTTGAGGCCACCAGTTACATATGGATTACTATATTTGGAGTAATGATTTTCAGCGAGAGGATTACGAAGGTCAGACTTCTGGCTTTAGCGTTCATCTTGTGCGGAATAATCCTGTTCTCTGTATGATGTTGATTCTCTGCGGTCATTGCTTGTTATATATACCTAAATCCCATCCAGCATCTGAACGTTCGTGATTGCCGTGGAATTCGAACAGTTACTTCAGTTACCGGTGTACGCTCAGGATAGGGCAGAGAAGAGTAGGATACTTACAGATAGGCTCACGTACCTCACTCAGTTGCATTATGATAACTGCAAAGAATACCGCGACATACTGGACAGTCTCGGATGCGAACTCGCTCTTGTTAAGGATTATCGTGACATCCCATTTCTTCCTGTACGCATCTTCAAAGAACTATCCCTGAGGAGTGTGGAAGAGCAGGACATAGTAAAGACCATGACATCTTCCGGAACCTCCGGGCAGCGGGTATCTAAAATATATTTGGATAAAACCACCGCCGCCAATCAGCAGAAGGCGATGATCAAGATTGTTTCGGAGTTCATTGGTTCGCACAGGCTCCCCATGATTGTGATAGACTCGCCTTCGGTTCTAAAGGATCGTGCATCATTTTCAGCGAGGGGTGCCGGCATTCTCGGATTCTCGATGTTCGGTTCTGACAGGATGTTTGCACTGAATGATGATATGAGTCTGAACATAAGCGGCCTGAAAGCTTATCTCGAGAAGTATGCGGGGAAACCTATCCTTCTGTTCGGATTCACTTTCATGATTTGGAAGCATTTCTACTACGAACTGGAGAGACTCGCCAAGGAGGGGGTTCGTTTCGATCTGTCGCAGGGAGTGCTGATTCATGGCGGAGGTTGGAAGAAACTGGTATCCGAGTCCGTCAGCCCCTCGGAGTTCAACCATAGATTGAAGGATATCTGCGGGATAGAGAGGGTCCACAATTACTATGGTATGGTCGAACAAACTGGCTGTATCTATATGGAGTGCGAATGCGGTCATCTGCACGCCAGTGTGTTCTCTGACGTAATAACCCGTAGGCCGATAGATTTCAAGGAATGTCCGATAGGGGAGGAGGGAATCATACAGGTGGTGTCTACCATACCGGAATCTTATCCAGGACATTCGTTATTGACCGAGGATTTGGGAACTATCCTCGGGGAGGATGATTGTCCCTGTGGCAGGAAAGGCAAGTACTTCTCCATATCCGGAAGGATGACCAATGCGGAAATAAGGGGGTGCAGTGATACATATGCCACTAAATTCAATTGACGGAACGATTTCATATCTGCTCGGAGACGAATCGTTTCTGGAAGTATGTACTAAAACACCGGTCTTGGCACCCTTTGATGACAAGATTATCGGCTATCTGGATACCGTATCGAAGATACTCCTTTCCAACCCTGCTGCGAAAACATATCCCGATGTGGTGACATTCGCATTCTGGATCAGGAAATCCTCTTTGACATCTTTCAAAAAGAAATATCCTGTAGCGGATGGGCAGCATGTCATCGGAAGAGGTGTAGTTTTCCACGTGGCTCCATCCAATGTCGCTGTTAACTTCGCTTATTCTCTGGTATCCGGACTCCTGACTGGTAATGTGAATATCGTGCGTGTTCCTTCCAAGGATTTCCCCCAGGTGATGATGATTGCAGACGCCATGAGGAAAGCATTGGATGAACACAAGGACATGGCCGATTATGTCTGTCTGATCAGATACGGTCATGACAAGGGTGTAAACGACAAGCTATCTCTGCTCGCCGATGTCCGTGTTATATGGGGCGGAGACGAGACCATTTCTGTGTTCAGAGAGTCACCTCTGAAACCGCGTGCCACGGAGGTTCTGTTTGCCAATAGGTTCTCTCTTGCGGTCATCGACAGCGAAGCTTATCTGAAGATCGAAGATAAGAAGCAGGTCGCTCAGGATTTCTACAACGACACCTATCTCACGGATCAGAATGCATGCTCCAGCCCAAGGGCCATTGTATGGGTGGGAAATGCCCGTGACAAGGCCAAGGAAGAGTTCTGGCACTACGCACGCTCTGTCATTTCGGAGAAATACCATTTCCAGCAGATACAGGGTGTAGATAAGTATCTGCAGGTGTGTCTCACTGCGACGAAACTTTCTGGCGTCCGCAGGGAAGCTTCAGAGGATAATTTGATCACTCGCATACACATTGATTGCATCGGGAAGGATGTCATCGATTGCTTCGGCAATTCGGGATTCTTCCTGGAATATGACGCGTCCGATATTTCGGAACTCAGGGATATATGCGATGATAGCAGATGTCAGACCATTACGTATATTGGAGATTCGAGGATGTTCGATTCTCTACTGGCAATGGGTCTGAAAGGTGTGGATCGTATAGTTCCGTTCGGTAAATCTATGGATTTTGAACTTATCTGGGATGGATACGATTTGATGACCCATTTGACAAGAATCATCAGAATCCGTTCTAAGTGAGAATCATCCAAGGCTCTTCAGCTGTTCGTAAAGAGTCTTACCCGAGTCATTTTTGGGGATTTGCTCAATCCTGTGGACAGAGAATGCCACGAGGTTGAGTCCAGTCCTGTGTGCGAGGTATTTTCTTATCTCTTCGGTCTCGTCGAAATTGGTAACGAAGACTTCGACGTGATCGTCTGTACCAGATACTGCACAGTCAATACCCACGCATTTGTCCTTGACCAGTTGTTCAATCTCATCCAAATTGACCCTGTTGCCGAAGACTTTCAGGAACCGTTTCTTGCGGCCGACGATATAATAGAAACCGTCTTTGTCGAATTGGGCTATGTCCCCGGTAACGAGGATACCATTCCTCTCGTCACCTTTGCAAAGGTCAGTTTTAGAGAAAGAGTAGCCGAGTGTAACATTGGAGCCGATATAGACAAGTTCTCCGGGCTTGTTGCATGTGGTTATCTCAGTACCGTCGTCTGCCATCACTTTGAACTTTCCACCGGGGATTGCTATACCTATAGAACCGAGATGGTCAGCAGAACATTCGGCAGGAAGATAGCTCATGCGAGCAGTTGCTTCACACTGACCATACATAATTATGAACCCAATCCCCTTCTTTTGGGAAAAGGCTACAAATGATTTTTGAAGTTCAACCGAGAGTTTCCCACCAGCCTGGGTAATGTATCTCAATGAAGGTAGGTCCATCTTTTCGAATCTTAGTCTGTGAAGCATCTCATAGGTATACGGGACTCCTCCGAATGTTGTGGCCTTCTGTTCCTTCAAGAAGGCCCAGAACTCTTTCTGCATGAGGGTCTTTTCCGTTACCAATAGTGTTGCTCCTGAAAATAGGTGAGTGTTGATTATCGAGAGCCCATAAGTATAGTTCATGGGTAGAGTAGTGATTGCCCTGTCAGAAGGAACGATCTTCAGATACTCAACGATGGATTTGGTATTCGATTTGATATTGTCATAACTCTGGCGGACAAACTTGGGGCTGCCGGTAGATCCCGATGTTGTGAGGAGAAGTGCCAGATCTTTGTACAAGCCATAATTCGTTTCGCCCTGGTTCTTAAACAAAGCATAACTCCCATCATCAAAGATTCTATCGAATCCAGTTAAGCAATCTGTTTCGTTGGGTGCCCAAACATATTTGGGAGAATACTCGAAAAGAAGATTGGATAATGCGTTTGAATTCAAATCTGCATTGAGAAGGAGCGGTACCACATGGTTATTCAATGCCGCTACATATCCCTTGATTGAGCTGATTGAGTTTCTGCAAAGGATGAAAATTAGACAACGTTCACCAATTTTAGAGTATAGTTTCTGAGATTCTTCAGATAGCTGATCGTAGGTTAATAATGCACCCGTATCTTCCACGATTGCGATGTTATCCCCGAATGCATTGAGATTCCACATCCGCATACCTTCAAAACGAGATACCGTATTTAGTGGAAAGAATCTCTTTTCCTTTCTGGAATGAACTGAAATCGATGATGTCCTCAGTATCCATCATGATGTCAAATGTCTCTTCGATAGCAGCAATCAGACCCATGTGACCGACAGAATCCCAAGCTTCGATTCCTTGATAAGTAAGGTTTTCTACTTCGTTTTTATCTATTTCAAAGGTGTCTGAAAAAACCTCTACATACTTATCATAATTACTCAAGCGAACACCCCTTTAACGGATACTTGGACGTATTAAGTATATGGCACCCTTAATTTATAGTTACCCGTATTTACATAATAAATCCTGTTAAGGGATTCTTGGAGTTGTTTTCATTAGGGGTAATTTGGTTCTATGAGCTCATGGTTTTTCGTGTTTGTACTGACTCATTATCTGCATGGCTATTTGATCTGGGGTCAGTCCGCTCATCTCCAATTGATACCCATATTCTCCTGGGGGCACAAATTTATCTCTGATTCCGATGGGTATTACCGGAGGGCGTATCTTTTCTTGAACCAATACTTCAGAAACAGCACTGAATAAACCACCGATAACATTGTGTTCCTCAACGCATGCGATAATCTTATGTTTTCTACTAGCCTCGAGTACACATTCAATGTCTAAGGGTTTCAATGTGTGAATATTGATTACTGAGCAAGAAAGATTGTTTTTTTCCAGTATCTCTGCCGCTTTGAGCGAATTGTATACCATAGAGCCTGTCGCCAATAAGCAGATTTCATCTCCCTCCTTAAGATGGACTGCTTTACCTATTTTGAACTCGTAATCCTCCTTGTAAACCACAGGGGTATTCATCGGCCCGGTTAACCGGATGTAGGTCGGATTGTCATTCTCTGAAGTAGCCACCAGGGCCTTTATAATCTCGGTACAATCAGCTGGGGAAATAACCACCACATTCGGTAACGCACGGAATACAGAGATGTCTTCTACACTCATGTGTGTCGCACCAAGTATTCCCGCCCCATATCCTGCGGTTAGCCCTACCAGTTTAATTGGCAAATTCATATACGACATGCAAACTCTGGCTTGATCGGCACATCTTGAACAACAAAAACTGGCATATGTACTTACAAACGGTATGAATCCCTCTTTTGCAAAACCTGCGGCGGCCCCCAACATATTCTGTTCTGCAATCCCAAAATTGTACAGGCGCTCTGGGTAGGTTTTTTTGTATTTCTCCAATCCTGAGAAGAAACATAAATCAGCTGTCAGAAAAACAGCTTTTTCGTTGTTCTCTGAAATCTCACTCGCCGCAGCCCCATATGCTCCGCTTGGACCCAACAGTGAAAGTGTGCGGATTAATCTCTTATCAAAAGTTATCATTGGGCACCACCTAATTCTTTGAGTGCCTCTACATATTGTTCCTGTGAAAGGTAGGAATTGTGATATTTGGGATTATTTTCCATGAAAGAGATCCCCTTCCCCTTTACTGTCTGTGCCAGAATGACGGTTGGACTTGCTGAATCCTGAGCTGTGTCTAAGGAATTCATTAAGTCGGTTAAATCATGGCCGTCCACAACGCTGACGTTCCACCCGAAATACTCCCACTTTTCTCTTAGAGGTTCCAGGTTCATCACGGATTCGGTGTCCCCGTCATATTGAATCTTGTTTACATCAACTATCGCTACAAGATTATTCAAATGGAAATGACTGGCACTCATTATTGATTCCCACACAGAACCTTCATCACATTCTCCGTCTCCAAGAATGACATAAATTTTCGAGGTTCTGTTCGACTTCTTTTTCAATGCTAGCCCAACGCCCACTCCGTAGGAAAGTCCCTGTCCCAGACTCCCACTGGAGAATTCTATTCCGGGTAAACCGTTTAATGACGGATGTCCGCCCAACTTACTACCATTCTGTTTGAAAGTCGACAACAGATTTTCATCGATTATCCCAAATTCAGCAAGTGTTGGGTATAATGCCAATGCCGCATGTCCTTTGCTCAGGATAACTCTGTCACGAGATTCGGAAGAAGGATTGCCTGGGTCGTAGCGAACATACTTGGAGTATAGTGCGACAAGAATTTCGACTAGGGATAAACTTCCTCCAAGGTGCGCACCGGTCTTACCCGTTTGGTAAACCATGTCAATGATTCTTCTCCTGATCTTTGTACATATTTCCTGGAGATCGAGGTTATTCAGATTATCCCTCCATCGACCCGTATTGTTTGCCCAGTTATGTAACTAGACATTTCACTTGCCAGAAAAACCGCTACTTTCGCCACTTCTTCCGGCTTGCCTATCCTTTTCAATGCAGAGTGGTAAATAGTATCAGTTTTCAATTTCTCATCCATTGAGTGTATCATGTCCGTTTCAATTATACCCGGGGCGATACAGTTTACGCGGATAGTGGGAGCAAGTTCCAGAGATAATTTCTTCGTGGCTCCGACCAGAGCAGATTTGCTTGCCACATAATCAAATTGGCCAGGCGTGCCGTCCAATCCTGCCACCGAAGAGATGTTAATAATTGAAGATGTTTGGTTTTTAGGCATCAGTCTAGTAACATATTGGGTCAAGGCAATAATACCAAAAAAGTTCACATCGAATAATTTCTTGATGCTGTTTACAGATTGCATATGAAAACTGGCATTCTCAGAGATTGCGCCTGCGTTATTGACCAGAACGTCTATTTTTTTCTTGTCAGCTTTGATTTCTTTAACTGCTGACAGAATGTCACTCTCTTTAGAAATATCAAACAGGACAGTTTTTATTTCCACATCATATTTTTTTGATAGTTCCAAACAAAAGTCATCAAAATCTTTGTCGGATTTCCGATGACACGCCCAGATGTTTGAGCCGTTTTTTGCAAATTCTTCAACTATCGATCTACCGATACCGCCAGTAGCGCCCGTGATTACCGCATTTTTTCCAGCCAGTAGTTTCTCTTTCATGTCAATGCCGATACTATCCGTACTACCTACGTAATGTCTATTTAATATTACGGTAAACCTAGAGGATATAACTACCTGCATATCAGCCAGACTTTGCAGGTATATATTGATAGAGACCAAACATTAGTAATACCTCTGGCACATACCTTCGGCTGACGCATCAACATGGTACACTACCCTACTAAAGAACAGTTCCTATCGGATATTGTCCCCTACATACTGGTCATGGCGACTCCACTTTTTGCATGTTTGATTTTTTTCATATGCAACGGCTCGTCAATTTTCAATTATGATGCGTTCAACACCAGAGCTAATGATGAACTGGGATATTACCATAATATCCGGATGATTAGGCTTTGGTGGGGACCAGAGGGATATACGGGATATAATGAAGTCCTGACCCCTATGCACGGTTATGGGCCGTACAATGTGTTGACATATGTGCCCTATGTGATTGTTTCATTCCTGACAGGAATCAGTTCCCATAACTTTGTGATGTACTGCAATCTGATTATGATCCTGATATCCTATGCGATTTTAGTGCGTTTCAGTGAGATGTCTCTCTCAAAATCCATAACTGTCTCGATTTTCTTGTCCACGTTCTTAGTTGCAGATTACTACATCCTCTCAGGCATGACTGAAGCGACCCATATCGCATTCATGGTCACCGTATTCGGTGTGATGTACAGGTTATATCTTTCACATGTCGAACTAAACGTACAAACGAAATGGATAATGATCTGGGTTATTACGGCGTTGATTATCTTTTATGGTATCATCCGCCCGTATGAACTTATCTTTATCTTGTTACCATTGTTATATGTGGTCAAGAAAGAAGAAAAACTGAGATATTATTACACAGCGATTGTATCGATTCTGACAGTTTTCGCAGTCTTGATCTATTTTTATTTGGCCAATAACTACGGATCTCCATATTTTACACAGTTTGGAAGCATGGGCATATACCTGGATTATCTTAAACACGGTCAAATAATAGACATAATCGCAGATATTGTCCAAAAAAATATTGAGTCGTTGAATATAATCACCCTATTGAAATACGGGAGCTGGAATGCATCCGTAATAACATTGTTCATAAGCCTTGTTTTGATTATGGGGGTGCTACTCTATACCAAACTGAAACGGCGTGAACTAGATATGCGCTTCTGGTTTGACTCTATCCTCCTTTTCAGCGCGATTGCGATATTCGAATCCAATATTCTGCTATATACCTCCACTAACCTCGAACGTACGCTGTTGGGTATCTCCGTGTTACTGGGTTTATCCTTGTGCATGCAATTGGAGGGGAGATACCGCTTAATTTCTATCATGCCCGCTGCATGTGTTTCTCTGATTGTAATACTGGCCCTAGGGGGTGGCACATTCGCATTACCACAGGAATCTGAAAATAACCCTCACTCTGAAGATGCTGCTCTTAGGGCCGAATTCGAATCACTGATGCCCTTTGTGGATGATCCCTGGGACCACACTATCACATTCGAACCCCAGTTCTCAGATATGTACCTGATGTACTTGTTCCCGAGTTATCTTGGGATGCAGTGTTGTTCAGAGGACTATCTGCTTGAAAACATCGATGCCCATACTCTAAAAAGCAAATATGTTTGGACCGAAAAGGGAAGTCCGATAGACGCCGCGTGTCAAAGTGCGGGAATATCCGAAATATGGACGAACGGGGATTGGGGCATCTACGCAACAAGATGAAAAGCGGTCACTTGTCTATATCCCACCCCTTGATTAATCCGCATTATGCTTGAATTAGTGCTACAGCGACAGTATAGTCCTTTTCATGACTTATTGACACTTGAATAACATAATCTTCAAAATGAACCATAGGTTCTCCGAAGGGTCCATTTGTAATCGTAATTTTCGTAAAATCTGTAATTGGTCTATCTACAAGACACTTGAGTATGGCTTCTTTTGCAGCAATACGGCCTGCAACATAGGTAATCGGATCTTTCCGAACAGAATACTCCGCCAGCTCTTCTTCGGAAAGGATGTGTCTCAAAAAAGAACCGGATAAATACTTCTTTATCCGCCGGTTATCGACCAAATCCACACCGATTCTGTTATTAACGCTCAATGCCGCACCTATAAGGTAAGAAGAACTGGGTCTGTATTTATAGTGCATTAATTCCCCTGCGATTACTGAAACATAAATCAGACTAAACATTATGGGATAGGCCGGAACAGGATATGTCGTAATACTACTCAATCCGTTCAGTCCGTAGACTCATCATTGTCAATGTTCAGCGTTTCTCTTATGACATACTGTGGTGAATTATTCAGACAGATATAGATCCGTCCGATGTATTCGCCAATAATACCCAGCATAATCATTATCAATCCGCCGATAAACAAAATTACTGATATAATCGAGGACCAGCCCAAGACTGTATCGGGATTCAGCAACTTGTTTATCAATATGAATATCAGGGATATGAAACTCAGAGTTCCGATTATCATTCCAACAATGGTTGCAAGCCTTAGGGGCTTGATAGAGAACGAGGTGAATCCGTTGAAGAAGAGACTTATTAACTTCTTCATGGTGTATCCGCTTTTCCCGTCGAGTCTTTCACGATCGGGTATTGGGACATTGATTATTTTTTGTGTGGATCTGAGGACTAATCCCCCGATATATGGATATGGTCCGTGATAACGGGTGATTTCATCCTTTACGAACTTTTTCATTGCAAAGAAGGAGGATAGTTTCAATGAATCGGGTTTATTCAACATCATTTCCAACGATTTGTTGTTCACCCAACTGCCAAAGTTCCTAAATCCGGATTCTTTCTTATAACCGAAATCTGCAATCGATACGTCTGCATTACCTTGCAGAATCGGGTCTAGTAATTCCCACAGGGCATTCACAGGGCTTTGCCCATCATCATCCATACTGACGATAATGTCGCCCTTGCATACTGAATATGCTGCCATGAGTGCGGCATGTTGGCCCATGTTGTGTGCTAGATCGATGGCTTTGATATTATTGTTCGAAGAGGCCATATCACGGATTACGTCGAATACGTTGTCGGGGGAACAATCGTTTACCAACACGATCTCGTAATCATCCTCTCCCCTCATCGCCAGTGTTTCGATAACCTCATTGACCACGGGTGCAATGGTCTTTTCGCTTCTGTAACAAGGAATAGCGACGCTTATCATCATTTTAAGCACTCTGCAACACAAAAGGTTATTTACAAAAGGCAGAGTCATAACAACTATAAAATTCTCTCTCGCTTATGTACCATCTGAGGCCTATAGTACTATTTGCGGCGAACTTTTGAACGCTGATTGAGGAAGTATTAATGAAGATTGTTGATGCATTTTGGGAAAGAAGGAACCTCGGTGTTGACGCTGTATCATTTTACGTAGGTGCAGAAGATGCACTCGAAGAAATAATGGATGCTGTGGGCAATTGTGACAAAGAATACCAGACTGCCATTGTTGACCCTGTGAGGACAGATGTTCTTCTGAGGCTACAGAATATCGGATTCCGTTTCATAGAATGTGCCATATCCCTGTCGGCATCTATCGAAACGGTTGGTGTTCCAGATTATCTTAAAAGATTCCAGAATCAATTGGGTTACCGGCCCGCATCTGATGAAGAGGTAGAAAGAATCAAAAAATCTGTCGGGAGCGGGGAAATATTCAAGACAGATAAGATCTCCTTGGACCCATCCTTCGGGCCAAAGAAGGCAGGGATAAGATACTCATTTTGGATTGACGATTTAAGGAAATCGGGTAATACCGTATTCGTTATAACCTACAAAGAAGAAATAATCGCTTTTGAAATAGCAGGGATTTCCGAAGGTAATGTTGAATATCACCTCGGAGGAATGCTCCCCAGCAAAGCCGGTAGGATGCTGGGGGCCGCAATTTCTTTGCCTGGCACACTTTATTGGAAAGAGAAGGGAGCGAAAAGAATCAGTACAGTGGTATCGTCAAACAATCTCCCTATACTGAAGATACACGAATCATTCGGCCTGAAGATTGTGGGTTGCAAATACGTTCTGATTAAGCACACCAATCAATCGTGATTCGCACACTCAAGACTTATCGATATTGAAGAGAGTCGCCACTTCTTCGAGGATCTTCTTCGGAGTTTCGAGAATATCCCAGAAATGAATGAAACCGTGGACCTGCCCTTCCACCCGCACTAGTGTTGTCGGAACACCATTTTGGCAGAGTTTGTTCGCATATTCCTCTCCTTCGTCACGAAGAGGGTCGCACTCAGCCGTGTAGATATAGGTCCTCGGCATGCCTGACAGGTCCTTCGAACGGTTTGGACATATGCGCGGATCATCGGGGTTGCACCCCGAAGGGAGATATTTGTCCCAATACCATTCCATTTCCTCTGAATCCAGGTTGTATCCTTTTGAATACTCTTTGTAGGATCTTAAATCTGATCTACGGTAATCGGTTCTGGGGTAGAGAAGAATCTGTGCACACGGGGATTTATAACCGTTGAGCTTGGAATCTATAGCTACCTCTGTGGCCAGATATCCGCCGAAACTGTCCCCGATCACCACAACTTTTTCGGAATCTATTTTCAGTTTTTCATGATTGTTGATGACCCACTTGTAAGCAGTAATCGCTTCATTCAATTGGACTGGGAATCTGTATTCCGGAGCAAGATGGTAATCTACCGAGACAACACAGGCCCCGGATACATTGCAGAGATGCCTGCATACGGAATCGAATTCCTCAACAGACAATAAAACCGCACCACCGCCGTGATAATAGACATAGCACAAACCAGGTTTCTTGTGTGTGACGGGCTGATATACCCTCACCTTTATTGAACCGTTTTCTGTTTCAATCGAATAGTCTGTTGAGGACCCTACTTTTTCAGGTTCTGTTTTTTTACGATATTTTGCACTAATGCGCACTCTGGCACTATCGATATCCAGTTTGTAAATCGGAGTTTCGCCAGATTTCATCATTAGCATAATGCCGAGTTTCCGATCCAAAACCATATGATCCCCAGAACATCCTGTGGATGTAATTGCCCGACTTATAGTAATCGCAAACAACCGACAATCGGAATCGACGGTTCTGCAGACATTCAGAATTCTTCGTATATTCAAGTGTTTTTCCCGGCTTTTCTGATTAGTATAAGCGTATGCCTGAATCAAAGCCTGGATATTCCGTATGTCTCCATGAGTACTCAAAGGTTCCAGACGTGTTTTTGGTGTATCGTCTCTAGAACAATTAATCCATGTTGATTGAGATATGAGCAACAGTTATTAACAATCGCGTGATTGGATAGATATCCGACTGAAATATCCATCCAATCTCCAAAGATTGGTGGGAGCGGAGGTGTAAATCTGGATTTGGACACGTATCGCATCAACAGAGCCGTGTTTTTGTTGACACTGATTTTATGTGCGTGCCTTTTCACGGTCCTTTTCTACAATATGTCGACCGCAACCATTGTTGATGATGGATCCCCTTACTATTCGGATTTCGTATTCCACATCGAATCTGCCATAACTGCAGGTTCATATTCATTGATCGGGCTGATTATCAAGTACCTCTTCATGCTCCCCTATGATACTGCAGCCCTTCTTCTTTCAGTTATCATAGCAGCTTTGGAGCTATTGACTGTTTTTGCAGTCTATCTTTTGCTGCTGGAAATGGACAGGATTGCCGGTAAGCAGACAAGCGAAAGGGACCGTGCGGTCTATATGTGGCTATCCCTGGCTTCGATATTCATCATATCGATTGTAATCCCGGGGGTGCTCCCGTCATTCCAGTTCCTGGCTTTCAACATGACCTGTTGGCAGAATGATACCTACCTGGCGATGAGGCCCTTCTCCATCCTGGCACTGGTGTTCTTCCTCAGGATTTACAATACTCTGGAAGAAAGATTCGATTGGAAGGATTTGGTCTGTTTCAGTGTCATGCTGTTTCTTTCCACATGGATGAAACCCAGTTTCTTCATGGGATTCGCCATTCTTCTCCTTTTGCTTGCATTATGGCACCTCATGAAGAATAAGGACAAGTACGAGGTTTTCAAAAGATATCTCATCCTGCTTTTATGTACGGTTCCTTCCTTAGTCTGTATCTTAGTGCAGAATACGATGCTGTTCGGAGACGAGGGGAACAGTATCATCTTAGCGCCATTCCTGTTGGTGTCCTTACGCGTCACAAACTGGCAGCTGGCACTTGCTGTTTTCCTGCTGTTCCCCCTGTTGGTACTCTTTTTAGAGAGGCGTGCCTTGGGTAAGAAAACAATCGGTTTCATCATAATCTGGTTGCTATGGGTGGTCCAGAACTTCATTGCATTTTTCTTAGCCGAGGGCGGATCGCGTACATATGATTTCAATTTCGGATGGGGGATGGTTTTCAGCGACGGATTGCTGTATGTTGCATCATACTATATGTGGTATAACCGTTACACTTCCGATGACCGCGATATGCTGCCGTGTTACATGGACGATCCGGTCAAATCAAAACGTGTTGCTAGGAACTACTACATCTTCGGCGGGGTGCTGCTGGCATATCTGGTGTTCCTCGGCGTATTCTATTTCATCCTGCTGTCCCAGGGATATAGTTTCACGAAACTGTGAGATTGCGAAAAGAACAGGGTGAAGAAAAGGAACGTTCCGGATTGCCCTCTCAATGGCAGATTTCTCTCACTTCTGGAACATCTATGTACTGCGGATGTGCGAGGTTGGGAGAACAGTTCCAAAGCGATACTCCCAGGTTTTATATCTGGAACGATTACGAATCCTGAGTATGAGCAAGACTAAGGAAGTGGTTTACAATACCTTCGGGAACATCATCTCCCTCTTCTGCCAGTGGCTGATTATTCTTCTGATTCCCAAGATAAGCAATTTTGAGGAAGCGGGAGTATTCACCGTGGCTGTATCCGTCGCGTCCATACTGTATTTCATAGCTTCGCTCGCATTAAGGGATCACCAGGTCTCCGATCAGAACAGCCGTTTCTCCCCCAAGGATTACACAACGCTGCGGATAATCACTGTTGCAGTGAGTTTTATCAGCATCATCCCGATTCAGTTGCTCTTCGATTATACGATATATCAGCTCCTGGTCATCATCGGATATGTCGCCTACAGGAACGTTCTGAACTTCGCATACCTTTATGCCGCATCCCTTCAGATCGATTCCCGGTTGGATTATGTGGGCAAATATACGGCACTGGAGGGAGTGATCAGTTTCGTATCTTTCCTCGCAGCATACATGGTTACCAACGACCTTGCCATCTCGGTATTCCTGATGGCATTTATCGGAGGAGGTTCGTACCTCCTCATACTCCGCAGAGGATACGTTAGATACATCGATCCCGAGGTCCGCAGCAGGCCTCTGACGAAGTCCCATCTCAGGATTCTGGTTCTTATCGGTATTCCGCTGATGTTTGCTTCCCTGGTCCCTACGGTCATCAATGCATTGCCCAAACTGCTGCTCCAGAACATGTACGGCGATGCGATGGCGGGTATGTACGGAACCCTTTCCGCACCTATCATTGTCATTCCCACACTCATCGCGGCGCTGTTCTCACCGTTCATCACTTATTTCTCCAACATAGTCAGGAGTGAGGATTTCCCCCTGTTCAAGAAGAATTACGTGAAATGCAATGTTTACATACTTCTTTTCGGAGCGGTGATGGTAATCCTCTCCGTATTCCTGCAGAGGCCCGCATTCCAACTGCTCTACGGTCACAGCGTCGATCAGTTCGTGGATTATTTCGCATACCTGGTTGCTGCCATAGTATTCTACAGCATGGGTATGGTTTCCGCCATTGCGCTGGTGACCAAGAACCAGTGGAAATACTCTGCCGAGGCATGTCTGGCGGCATTGATCTTTTCTTTAATCATCAATGTCCTGATGATAAGGTCCTCCGGATTCGAAGGGGCTACTTTTGCGTTGGTCCTCTCATATCTGGTATATGCGGTTCTCAACATCCTCGTTACGTACTTCGTTCCTCTGACCAGTAATGATTACGATCACATGGATGTAGAATGAATCCTTGAACGTATCTCAGGATATCCTTCCGGAACGAAGGATGATAGTGCCCAAGGCTGTAATAGAGACTACAGATGCAAGCAGTACGTATATGAAGCTGCGTTCATCATTTGGTACATCTTTCGTTGTGTGTACCTCGGTCGGCACTATATATGCCGGTAAGCAGGCAGTTTTATCGGTACCCAAGGACACCGTTGCCGAACCTGCTTTGTTCCAGATGAATCCCAGAGGTCCGAATCCCGCATCGGTCCTGTTGATGGAGTAGGAAACGGAATCCGCGGATAGGATTCCGTTCGAATATGATGTAGTCCCGTTCACCGCAATCAGTTTATCGGCCACATCAAAGTAGAATACGGAGTAGACCTGGGACTCATTCTCGAGGAAGATGCGCCAATCGGGGAGGCAGTTGGAGAAGCATGTGTAATTATCCTTATCGGAGAAAAGGAAAGCAAAACTCAGATAGCTCCAGTCGGCGGACCAGCCGTTACATTCCAGATGTACCTGGTTGCCTCCGACATTACCCGTAACCTGTCCGGATATAGTTTTGGTTATACGGTTGTCCGATGAGTCTATGTACATCAGAATCTCATCCGACAGATAACCTTTGTCGGTGCTTAATATGCTGAGGCCGTCGATTTCGGTCCAGCGGTGAATGTCCCCTCCCACGGTCAGGATGTTCTTGGCAGGATCGTAGGAGAAGTCTACCGTTTCTCCGTCTCCGATCAGTCTCATGTCGTTGTATCCGCGGTTGGTCACGGTCAGCGAGTCGCCTTCCGTAATCAGCGGTACCGCTATCGCGCAGGCAACGAGTCCCATTGTCAGGACATATACTCCGAGGTGTCCGACAGAAATCCTTTCCGTGTGAGTTTTTTCACTCTTTGCATGGGAGGATCTCAGACCGCGCAGGAAACTCCTGAACAGGGTGACACATAGCAGGATCACTGCAATCGAACGGAGTTCGTATGCGTAATCCTTGACGAGGATAGCCGGCAACCAGCATAGTATAAGTATGAACAGCCAGAAGTAAAGACGGTTGTCGGGCCTGATCTCTTTCTCTTCACTGAGGAAGAGGATGAAGCATATCGCAAAGAACAGCCAGTTGTAAGTGGAACCGGAGCCTATACCGAGAGATATCACGCATGAAATAAGCGCTACAAGCCTCCATTTTTTAGCAGGTCTTACGAAGAGGATACACAGCAGGGTCAGAGCATACAGTGCCAGCAACAGAATACGGTAAAGCCATTCGCAGATTGTTTCAGGCAGTATAAGTGTCAGGGCGTTAGTGGTTGTTCTGATGTTTATGAAGGAAAACGTGGTGTCCGAACCTGTGAATCCGAAGGAGTTGTTGAACCAGTTGAATGCGCTTCCGTCGGTAATCAGGAAGGGAATGAAGAAGAATACCAACAGGGGGATCAGGCATAGAATCACGTCCTTGAAAGCCCTTCTGTGTATGAGCAGGAGCATGAAGAGTACGACGTAGATCTTGATAGATGCCGCCAGTCCCAGCATGAGGAATGCTACGTACCTCTTGTATCTGTTTTCCGAGTCGTACCACATTACGAACAATGTAACGAGGGGGACTAGGAAAATGATGGAATTCCCCCTTTCTATCGCATATATCATCGGGAATGAGAATATTATTAGCAGAGAAGTGAGACGAGGATGTTTCACATCCGAAGACATCAGTTTGCTGTTAAGTTCGTAGACTATCAGGATTAACAGGAGGACGAGGATAAAATAAAGCATGAGACCCTGCTGCGAATTCCTCAGCTGGAATGCAATATCACCTTCGATGAAATTGGTATTGGTGTCATAATACGGGCGCAGTGTCGGTATCAGGTAGTAGCCGATGGCTCCGTAGAAGAGGGTTATGAGCGGGGGGTAGATTACATGGTATTTGTGATATGGGTAATCCGAACTGTACATGATGCTGTTGAAGAAATCCATGAAGACATCATGTTCGTCCACAAAGAATGCCAGGCGTATACTGTTCCCGTGAGTGATCAGTCCGTAGAATATGAATACCGTCAGGAATACCAGAAAGACCTGTACGAATCTGCCGCTAATGGACCTATCTTCAAAGATATCGGTTATTTTCTTTGAGAACTGGCCTTTCAGATCCATGGGTGCTCACGCTGTTATCGCTAGGCGGATTAATTATGCTTTTCATTGAAATTAATGCGCTCAGCTTCAACGACCAGCGGACGTTTTCTGGTGTGCTGGTTGGCATCCATTACATATTCACCAACGACACCGATGAAGAACATGTTGAGCGAGACGAGCATCATGATTGCCAGCGGTATGGCGTACCCAGATAGCACGAATGTATTCCAGTTGAGAAGCTTGTAGATCGCAAACCCTCCGATGAGGACAGCAGTCAGGATAGATGCGAAAAATCCTCCGAACAACGCCAGTCTGCACCCCACCTTGGTGTACGCGGTGAGGCTCTGTGCGGCACCGTCGAGGTAGCGCATCATGTTGTTGGTGGATTTCCCGGCTCTTCTGGGGGGCTGTTCGAAGGGGATCAGCTTGATGCCGAATCCCATCTCCGCCACGACGCCTCTGAGGAAGGGCCTGGAATCGTCGACCTGCCTCATGACCTCCACGAAGGAGCGGTCATAGAGACCGGATCCGGTGACCTGCTTGAGGAACTGCACGTCGGAGTGCTTCTTCATGAAGTTATAATAGAATTCCCTGAGGCGGTAGATGAATCTGCTCTCAGTGCTGGAGGTCTTCTGGCACAGTACGATCTTGTAACCGTTCTCCCACTCCTCCAGATACTTGGGGATTAGTTCCACCGGATCCTGGAAGTCGCAGCACATAGAGATGACACAATCTCCGGTTGCCTGAAGGATACCGTAATATGGGGAGCTGAACTGACCGTAGTTCTTGGCGTTGAAGATCGCCTTCACCTTGGGGTTGGATGCACAAATCTGCCTCAGCTTCTCGCGGGTGGAGTCCTGGGAATCGTTATCAATGAAAATCAGTTCATAATCGTATTGTGGAAGAGACTCCATCTGGGCTACGATTGCCTCCGAGAGGGGAACAACATTTTCCTCTTCGTTGTAACAAGGAACGAGTATAGAAACCGTCTTCATGAATATCCCGATGTTGGAAAACGTTTGAAGAGGTGGATTTAGTCGCATTATTTATAACCCGACGATTGACGTAGTACGCGATAATTTATTAAGTGGCGTTGGTTAATCGATATGGATGACGGGATGCATCAGACTGCTTGACTGTACGCTCCGTGACGGAGGGTACGTCAACGATTGGAACTTCGGCAACGGTACGATGACCTGTATTTATGACAGGCTCACCTCGGCAGGCGTCGATATAATCGAGATCGGGTTCCTCGATGACCGTGTCGAGTTCGATATCGACCGTTCTATTCAGCCTGATACACAGAGTCTGATGAAGGCATATGCCAATGTCAATCCCAAGAAAGCCAAGGTCGTGGCCATGATTGACTACGGTACCTGCTCCATAGATAATATCGAACCCCGGGAGAAGACCTTCTTGGATGGAATCCGTGTGATATTCAAGAAGGAGAACATGTACAAGGCTGCCGATTTCGGGAAACAGCTGATCGATAAGGGTTACAAGGTCTTCCTCCAGCTGGTTTCGATTACGGATTACGGGGAGAAGGATATCAGGGCGTTTGCCAAGTATATCCGCCCCATCAAACCCACGGCAGTATCCATAGTGGACACTTACGGCCTCATGCATAAGGAACAGGTGTTCAGGTACTTCCAGCTGCTGGATAAGTATCTGCCCAGAGGAATCGGGATCGGATATCATTCCCATAACAATTTCCAATTAGCATATTCCAACACCATCGAGCTGCTGAATCTCGAGACCAAAAGGGACATAGTCCTGGATGGAACACTGTACGGGATGGGCAAGAGTGCGGGTAATGCGCCGATAGAGCTTCTCGCGATGCACCTTAACGACCGCTGCGGAAAGAACTACGATCTGAACCAGATCCTGGAGGCAATCACCAACGACATAATGCCGATCTATCACGAACATTATTGGGGATACAACCTCTTCTTCTACGTTGCAGCAAAGAACGACTGCCACCCCAATTATGTCAAATATCTGCTTGACAAGAAGACCCTGTCCGTCAGGGATGTGAACATCATCCTGGAAAGGATCGAACCGGAACACAAACTGCGTTACGATGCCGATTACATCGAGACCCTCTACGGAGAATACATCCTGGACATCATCAATGATGACGGGTGCATCGATTCGCTGAAGGACATCCTTTCCGGGAAGGAGGTACTTCTGATGGGCCCGGGTACATCCATCATCTCGCATGCAGATGATATCAGGAAATTTGCCAAGAAGTACGATCCGATTGTAATCTCCACCAACTTCGTGCCCGAGGACATGAAGACAGATTTCGTTTTCATCAGCAATCCCCTCAGATACACTCTGGTCCTTCCCAAACTGGCCAACACCGATGTAAAGATCATCGGTACTTCCAACGTCACTTCGGTGGACAAACCGTTCGACTATACGGTCAGGTATGATTCGCTCATATCCCAGAAGTCCATCTGGGATAATTCCCTCGCGATACTGTTGAACCTCCTGAGGAAGATCGGCGTAGGGAAGGTATCCCTGGCAGGATTCGACGGTTTCAAGAAGAACGTCGAGGAGAATTATATCGATACCGATTTCGACCTCTCCAAACAGTTCGGTTACCTGTCCTCGGTGAACCGGTGCATGACCAAGATGATCAAGGACATGCGTTCGAGCATGAACATCGAGTTCGTGACGGAATCCATCTACGAGGGTAAACAGTGAGCAGGCATCCTCTGGTCATCTTCGATCTCGACGGTACGCTTATAGATTCCAGCGAAGGAATAGTCCATGCGGTTCTGGAGACCATCGAAGAGTTGGATTATGAACCTCTGTCGGAGGAGTTCATAGAGTCCTGCATCGGGCCTCCGATAGGCGATTCCATCGGATCCCGGGTCGGTTATACCCCCGAGCAGATCAAGCGCTTCTACGAGGTGTTCAGGCCACTTTACAAGACGAAGTATCTGATGGAGTGCACGGTGTATCCGGGGATCACGGAACTTCTGAAGGCCTTGAGAACCAGGGGTATCAAGACCGCCATCGCCACCAATAAGAGAGAGGACTACACGAAGACCCTTTTGGACAATCTGGGTCTTAGCGAAAATCTCGATTATATCGAGGCCATGGACATGGAAGGGAAACTGAAGAAAGCGGACCTGATCGGCAACTGTATCTCAGCGTCCGGCTGTTCTGTTAAAGATGCCGTGATGGTAGGCGATGCGGACAGCGACCTCAATGCCGCCAAGGCCTGCGGAGTGGATTTTATCGGTGTGAGATACGGATTCGGTTTCAGGACCCTGGAGAATCCCAGTTTCGACATGGCCGAGACCGTGGAAGAACTGAGCAGGATGCTACTTTAATCAATTCTTCCCGCGGAGATACTTAACGACCTTTGCGATTCCCTCTTCGAATGTGTATCTCGGAACGAATCCCGTATCCTCGGTGAGTTCGGAGATGTCCGCACAGAGCATCATCGCCTGATGGGGGTAGTAATCCTTCACTCCGAATCTGAGCTCGAGTGCGGGATCGATGGCATCCCTGAGGGTTTCCACATACTCCCTGAGCCTGCGGGGCTTACCGCTGCCGATGCAGTAGGTCTTTCCTTCTTTACCTTTCTGCCCTATGCAAAGGATGGCTCTGGCACAGTCCTCGGCATAGATGTAGTCCCAGGTCTGTTCGCATTTCGTGAGCTCCGGAACGTCATCATTCAGGAGGGTCTTCAGAAGGTACATTATGAGTGTGTGATCAGCATCCTTTTCTCCGTAGACACTGAGCACACGGGCCCAGTTGAAGCGGAGACCGAGCTGCTGGCAGCGGAGAGAACAGAGTCTTCCGGAGGCGTATTTCGCAATGCCGTATCCGCTTTCAGGATTCACGGGGAGGGAACCGTTCAGGGGGACGTCGGAATGGCCGTATTCGGCCTGGGATCCTACTCCCACGAAGGCCTTGGCACCCCAGGAATGGGCTAGTTCGACCGCATCCACTGAGTATCTGATGTTGTTGATCTGGGTATCGACATCGTCACGTTCGGCACCGAAGGTCTTGGCCCATGCCAGATGGTAGAATACATCGCAGGAGTATTTCTCCCGGATGGATGCGTAGTCGGAGATGTCGCATTCGACCACAGTCACTTTTGGGTGTTCGGGGAGATTGCCGGAACGATTGCTGCCGGGGCGGACGATGGCTATGACTTCATCTCCGTCGGCAAGTGCCAGACGCACTATTTCGGAACCTATGGCCCCGGTGGGGCCGGTGACTGCGATCCTCATTCTTCCCTCGGATAGTAAAGGTTCTTCTCGAGTTCCTCGCGGGGGAGGAAGGGCGCCATGTCCTCGAGCGGAGGTGAATACAATGTTCCGTCGGGGTTCTTCCTGGTGGCCGATTTGGGCTCGAAGAACTGCTCGGTGTTCACGAACACCTCGCAGACCAGGAATCCGGGTTTGGAGAGGACGTCGTCGAGTTTCGACATTTCTTTGTTGGAATTAATGGAGTAATATGGGATGCCGAAGGCTGCGGATACCTTTCCGAAATCGGGGAATCCTAGATCTCCGGACTGTTCGCCGATTCCGACGAACTGCTTGTTGAACAGATTCGTCTGTGTGATCCTGATGGATTGGTAGCCCTGGTTGTTGATGATGAAAAGCTTGATAGGTAGCTTGTTGGTGACCATGGTCTGCAGTTCCTGCAGGTTCATCATGATGCTTCCGTCGCCTGCGATGCAGACTATGTCTTTGCATCCGTTTGCAACGCATGCCCCGATTCCGGCAGGCAGATCGTACCCCATGCTGGCTATAGCGGAGTTCACGATGAATCTTTGTCCCTTCTTGATGACATAGGCATGGCTTCCCACCGCGCAGGCGGTACCGTTGCCGACGACGGTGATGTAACCTTCGGGAAGACGCCTGCTGAGTTCTTTGAGGAAGCAGTAGGGGTTGCTGAGATTGGTATCGTCATAGTGCTTCTGTTCGACGACAGGATATTTCTTCTTCCAAGCCTGGCACTGGTCGAGCCAGCCTTGTTTGTCGAAGACCTTGCTGCCGGCAAGGGCATCAATCTTCTCGAGCAGAACCTTGGCGTCCACGTGGAGGGGCATCTCCACGTGCAGGATGGGTTTCTTCATCTCGTCGGCACAGATGTCCTCCATGATGACGAATGCGTGAGGGGCCCATTTGGTCCAGTTGAAGCCGGTCTGTCTCAGGCTGAGCCTGCTGCCAATTGAAAGTATAAGGTCACTGTTCTGTACAGCGAAGTTCCCTGCCCTGTCTCCGAGACTGCCTCCGCGGCCTGTATAGAGGGGATCGTCGTCAGCGATGAGGTCTATGCTGTCCCAGTTGGTGACAACCGGGATATTCAGTTTGCGGATGACCTTCAGGAATATATCGTATCCTCCGGAGAGACGGATACCGTTGCCGGCATAGAACACGGGGCGTTCTGCGTTCCTGACCTTTTCCAGGACCTCTTTGACGACGGAGTCCTCGATGGAAAGCGGGAGGGTGTCAAGGTATTCCTTGGGATCGTAATCGACGAGGTCGTCGGTCTCGATGAATGCTCCCTGTACATTGAGAGGTATGTCCAGCCAGCAGGGGCCGGGACGGCCGTTGGTGGCCATGACGAGCGCCTTGTGGAGGCAGTAGAGAATCCTGTTGGGGTCGTCGACGAGCTCGCAGTACTTCGTCATGGTGCGGATGGCTTTGGTGATATCGAATTCCTGGTCACCCATGCTCCTGATGTCCAGGCCGGTGGTCCTGACCATGGTGTCGTAGCGGACCTGTCCGGAGATGACCAGCATGGGGATGGAGTCCATCCATCCTCCCACGACTCCGGTGATGGCGTTGGTGCCTCCGGGGCCGGTAGTCACGCAGAGGAGAGCGAGCTTGTTGTGGATCCTCGCATATGCTTCGGCGGCGATGGCACATGCCTGTTCATGGTGCTGATAGTAACACTTCAGGCCCTTCTGATGGCCGAATGAATCGTTCATGTGCATGGCACCGCCGCCGGTGATGGTGAATGCGTCGGTGATACCCCAGTCTACGATGTACTGTGCTATGAAATCGGAAACTTTCATCCTCATGATATCACTGGAGGGATTCGATGATGGTCTTGGCCATGTAGTCGATCATCTCGTCGGTCATACCGGGATAGACGCCGATCCAGAAGGTCTTCTCGACGACGGTGTCGGTGTTCTTTAGGTCTCCGACCACGCGGTAGCCCTTTCCCGACTTCCTCATCTGGTCGAAGCAGGGGTGCCTGATGATGTTGCCTGCGAAGAGCATACGGGTCTGGACACCGTGGCTCTCCAGGTACTGGACGACATGGTTCTTGTCGACGTTATCCTTGCAGGTGATCATGAATCCGAACCAGCTGGGCTCGCTGCCGGGAAGAGGTTCGGGAAGAATGAGTTTATCCTTGACGGGCTGGAGCTTCTCAAGGAGCCTGGCATGGTTATGCCTCCTCCTGACGACGAAGTTCGGGAACTTCTCGATCTGTGCACATCCGATGGCAGCTTGGAGATCCGTGGCCTTCAGGTTGTATCCGAAGTGTGAATAAACGTACTTGTGATCATATCCCAAGGGAAGTTCGCCGTACTGCATGGTGAATCTGTGTCCGCAGGTGTCGTCCTTTCCGGAAGGACATGAACAGTCTCTTCCCCAATCCCTGAATGAGCGGATAACCTTGTGGAGAAGGGGATTGTTGGTGTATACTGCTCCCCCTTCCCCCGTGGTCATATGGTGAGGCGGATAAAAACTAGATGTTCCGATATCTCCGACCGTTCCGGTGAATCTGAGCTCTCCGTTGTACATGTATTTAGAACCGAGTGCGTCGCAGTTGTCCTCAATGAGCCAGAGGTTGTGTTTGTCGCAGAATTCCTTGACCTTTTCGATGTCGAAGGGATTGCCGAGGGTGTGTGCGATCATGACTGCTTTGGTCTTTTCTGAGAGGGCTTTCTCCAGCATATCGGTGTCGATATTGTACTGGGGGATGGTGACGTCCACGAAAACGGGGATTGCGCCGTATTGGATGCAGGGGGTGACGGTGGTGGGGAATCCGCATGCGACGGTGATGATCTCGTCGCCGGGAAGAACCTGGCGGTCACCCAGAAGGGAGGAGGTGAGGGCGGTGAATGCAAGGAGGTTGGCTGAGGATCCGGAGTTCACATAGCTGCAGAACCTCACACCGAGATAATCGCAGATGGCCTGCTCGAACTCGTCGGTCCAGTGACCGGAAGTGAGCCAGAATTCCAGAGAAGCATCGACGAGGTTTACCATTTCCTCGTGGTCGTAGACCCTGGACGCATAGGGGATGCGGTCCCCCTCGTGGTATTGTTTGGTGTTGTGGTACTTGTCGCAGTACTCTTCTACCATCTTCAGGATCTCTTTCCTGGCCTGTTTCTCGGTCTTTCCGTCAAACATCTATTCCCCTTCCTTTCATGTATTCCCTGATTTGATTGTCGGTGCATCCCAGAATGTCTCCATCGGAATTCCATATCCTGGTCCATTCGACAGTCTTTGATATGGCCTCGTCGATATGCCAGAGCGGGCTGACGCCGAATGTCGTTCTGAGTTTGGAATTGTCGAGTTTCAAGAAGTTTGCTTCATGCGGCCCGTTGTCATCGAGGCTCTTCCATTTCATGCCGTCACCCCAGGACTCGCAGAACTTCCGTGCCAGTTCTCCGGTCGTGACACAGTCCTCTCTCCCGGGACCGATGTTGTAGTTCCCTGCGAGTTTAGGGTTATTGTACTGTTCCATTGCTACCACCAGGTAGGAGTACAGAGGCTCCAGGACGTGCTGGTAGGGCCTTACGGAGTTGGGATTCCTGAGAATGACTTCGTTACCGGAGATTGCTGCTCTGACACAGTCGGGAACGATCCGGTCCGATGCGAAGTCTCCGCCGCCGATGACGTTGCCCGCACGGGCCGTGGATACAGGACATTTATCGCTGAGGAAACTGCGGACGTAGCTGTGGGTAACGAGCTCGGAACAGCTTTTGGAGTTGGAGTAAGGGTCGAAACCGTCGAGGCGTTCGTCTTCGCGGTATTCGTGGGAATAGTCCTCGATGTTGTCGTAGACCTTGTCGGTGGTCACATTGAGGACGGATTTCGCACCGAAGTTTCTGACGCATTCGAGGATATTCACGGTACCCATGACGTTTGTCTGATAGGTGCCTCTGGGATTGCGGTATCCTTCGCGTACGATGGGCTGGGCGGCCAGATGGAAGACGATATCAGGTTTGATCTCGGAATAGAATTTCGAAAGCGCATCGTAGTCCGCGATATCTCCAATGCATGAACGAACATAATCGTCGGAACCGAGAATCTCATAGAGGTTTGGATCAGTGGGAGGTTCCAAAGAGTAACCGTAGACCTCCGCACCGAGATTCTTCAGGATGCGGCACAGCCAAGAACCTTTGAAACCGGTATGCCCGGTGACCAGTACTCTCCTCCCGGAATAGAACTGCGGAAGCATGTTCATTCCCAGATTTTCCAGGGGGCTTCGCCGGATTCCCAAAGCTCCTCCAGGTTCTGTTTGTCGCGGAGGGTGTCCATGCACTGCCAGAATCCGGGGTGCCTGTAGGCCATCAGCTGACCCTCCGAGCTGAGTTTGTTGAGGGGCGCCTTCTCGAAGGTGGTCTTGTCGCCGGAGATGTAATCTATAACTTTCGGATCGAGGACCATGAATCCCCCGTTAATCCAGTCGGTCTTGGATTCGGTCTTCTCGCCGAAGTTGTCAATCTTGTCGCCGTTCAGGGTGAGGACACCGAAACGGCCGATGGGATGGACTGCGGTGAGGGTGGCGAGCTTGCCGTGTTTCTTGTGGAAGGCGATTAGTTTTTGGATATCGACATCGGAAACTCCGTCGCCGTAGGTCATCAGGAACGGTTCGTTTCCGAGGTACTTTTTGATCCTCTTGAGCCTCCCTCCGGTCATGGTGTTGAGGCCGGTGTCGACCACTGTGATCTTCCATTTCTCGGATGATGTGGAGTGGACGACGGTCTTTTCTCCGTTGGTAAAGTCGAAAGTGATGTCGCTACGGTGGAGGAAGTAATCGGCGAAGTACTCTTTGATCATGTGCTGTTTGTATCCAGCACAGATGATGAATTCATCAATCCCCTGAGAGTAGAAAATCTTCAGGATATGCCAAAGGATGGGGTAGCCGCCGATTTCGATCATGGGTTTCGGCCTGAGGTAGCTCTCTTCGGAGATACGAGTCCCCAGACCCCCAGCCAGTATGACCGCTTTCATACAAGCAAAAAGACCGACTCTCTATATATTGTTTTATAGGGGGTAATCAAGTCAGATTGAGCAGTCTGTTCCAGAATTCTTCGGTGGTGAAACGGCCGCGGCTGCGTTTGTATTCTTCCCTGAGCTTCGGGAACAGCCTCATCGCCTTCCTTCTGAGGAGGGTGATGCGTATCGCACAGGCGATCGCTTCGGACGCTTTGCGTTGGGCGATGAATCCCTCTTGGTCATTGACCTTGTAGAGGACCTTCCCGACCCGGTAGAAGTGGGCGGAGTCCATGTCGAACGGTGTTGTCTCGATGTCTCCGACCGATTTCCTGAAGACTCCGTTGAGCGACCTCCTGCGTCTGGAGAACTCCTCCGCGGGGACGGAGCCGGCAGGGGAGATCCTTTGCCTGAGGATTTCCAGATCCTCCAGCTCCGGTCTCTCCGCGGGATGCATCCCGTCCACGCACTGCATGAACACGTAATCCGGGCCTTTGAGGAAGTCCTGCATGCCGAGGATCATCTGCCGGCAGGAGAGGTAGCGGTAGGAGCAGGCCTCGGTGGCCATCTCGTCGAAGAATTTGTCCAAGATAGAGATGTCCGGGTCGCCGGAGCAGCAGAGAGCGGCGAGGCGGTTGCGCACATAGTAGTAGTAATTGCCGGGGCTGTAGTCGCTGGTGTAGGTGGGGTGTTTTACGTAAACTCCCGGGACGGTGACTATCTCCGCTTTCAGTCTGAGGCCGTACTCGACATCGTCCTCGCGGACGAACATCGGGAGGGGGAGGCCGTGCTCCTTCACCAGGGAGACGGGGACGCAGAAGTAGGTCCAGTTGGCGAAGTCGATGTGATCCCGCTCCTCAAGTGCCAGGAGCCCTTCATCAGTGGAGATGTCGGCACCGTGTTTGAGGGGGATGAGATTTCCGTCGGAGACTTGTGCGCCGGCCTCGTAGACTATGTTAGGATTGTGGGAATCGAGCATTATGCCACTGATGCAGACGTCTTTCTTCTTCGGAGGGAGTTGGGAGAGGTATCCGACCGTCTTGCGGATCGCGTCGGGTTCCACCTCGGCGTCGTCGTCGTTGAGGAGGATGTGTGTCGCTTCGGTTCTGAGGGCTTCCAATATGCCCCTGGTGAAGCCGGCGCTGCCGCCGTAGTTGGGGGAATGGATGATTTTTAGATAGTCATCGTCGGTCTCGGGGAGGGTGCTCCCGTTGTCGATGACGATGATGCGGTATGAATCGGAGAGGAGAGGTCTCAGGAGTTCTATCTTTTGATATACGGTCCCCTCGCGGCGATAGGTGCAGATGACATGTGCCAGTATAACCTTGGCATATGCTTTTTCTCCGGAGGGGATGTCTTCGTTCATGGTATTAACAATCGTTAAGTATGCTTACCCTTCCGGGTTCAGTTCTCTGTAGAGGTCGAGCGCGCGCTTGACCGCCTTGTCCATATCATAATACTTGTAATCGCCGAGCCTGCCGAGGAAGTGCATGTTGGGATACTTCTTTTTGGCGAGTTCCAAGTATCTGTTGTAGAGTTCGGCGTTCTCGTCGGAGGGCACGGGGTAGTAGCGGTCGTTCTTCCCGGGGACGAAGTCCTCGGAGTACTCCTTGGCGATCACTGTCTTGGGGGATTTGTCGTTGAGATAGTATTTGTACTCGTGGATGCGGGTGCAGTCGTAGTTGTTGGGGTAGTTGACGGCGGCGCCGGACTGATAGTGCTCCATGTCATAGGTTTCGAGTTCGAAGTGCACGCTGCGGTAGGGTAATTGTCCAAGTTGGTAATCCATCAGCTCGTCGATGGCGCCGGTGAAGAACACCTCGTCGTACTGGGAGAAGTCGTATCCTTTGGCGTCGGTGCTGAGCTTGATAGAGATGTTGGGCCTGTCGAGCATCTTCTCGATCATGCGGGTGTAGCCTTCGAGAGGGATGCCCTGGTAGGTGTTCTGGAAGTAGCGGTCGTCCCTGGAGAGGTAGACGGGGACGCGGGCGGTGACGGCGCCGTCGATCTGGGAGGGATCCTTTCCCCATTGTTTCTCGGTGTAATGGAGGAAGACGTTCTCGTAGATGTATTCGGCAAGGAATCTGAGGTCTTCGTCGTCCTGTTCCATGAAGTCCTTGATGGGGATCTTGGTGCCGTATTTGAATTTGGAGAGGAGCTTCTGCTCGATCCTGTCGGCGAGGGTCTTGGGGAAGGCCATCTGTATTGTGTTGAAGTTGAAGGGGATGGGGAGTTCGTTGCCTTCGATGACGGCGACGACCCTGTGCATGTAGGTGTTGAATCCGGTGAACAGTCTGAGGAATTGCCAGACGTCCTTTTCGGAGGTGTGGAAGATATGGGATCCGTATTTGTGGATCATTATTCCGTTTTCGTCACGGTAATCGAAGCAGTTGCCTGCGATGTGGTCGAGGCGGTCGACGACAGTTATCTGGGTGTCTTTTTGAGAAGAATATTTGTTCGCGATGACAGCACCGGAGATTCCTGCGCCGACGATCAGGATTTTCTGCATATGCGGGTATTGGTGCAAGGGTTTTAAAAGTGAGTGGGCCCGCCCGGATTTGAACCGGGGTCAAGAACTCCCGAAGCTCCAAGGATACCAAGCTACCCCACGGGCCCGTCTGACACCCGATTTCCTCAACAGTATAAAATGTGTTGTTTGACTGTATTTAAGGTATTATTAAAATAGGTAGCGGTACTACCTTGTGCAATGAAGGGAATCATCCTTGCGGCTGGCAAAGGGACTAGATTATATCCGGCCTCGAAGCATATTTCGAAGATCCTGTTGCCTGTGTACGATAAGCCTATGATTTATTATCCGTTATCCATGCTCATGGGTGCTGGCATCCAGGATATCATGGTTATTGTTTCTAAGGATGACAAGGATTATTTTAAGAGATTGCTTGGTAACGGGGAGCAGTTTGGGATATCTATCAAATATAAAGTTCAGAAGGTTCAAAGAGGAATCGCTGATGCATTAATGGTAGCAGAAAAGTTCATCGATGGAGATATGGTTGCATTAGCATTAGGAGATAACATATTTTACGGCGATGAGTTGTATGAACATTTGGTTCAGGCTATTGCTGAACCTGTGGGAGCAACCATATTCTGTAAAGAGGTCGAAGATCCGAGGGCATTTGGAGTAGCTGAGGTTGATTCTGAGGGGAGAGTATTATCCTTGGAGGAGAAGCCCAAAGAGCCTAAGTCTAAGTGGGTTGCGACAGGATTGTATGTGTACGACAAAGATGCCTGTGTGTATGCCAAGACTCTCAAGCCATCTGCAAGAGGGGAGTTAGAAATTACTGATTTGAACAGGATTTATCTAGAGAATGGTAAATTGAAGGCACAATTGTTGGAGGATGACGCTTTTTGGGCAGATACAGGTACATTTGATTCCTTGCTTGAGACGTCAAATATTATTCATGATTTGGAATCAACGAGGCGTATAGTTCTTGGATCCCCGGAAGAAGTAGCTTTGGCAAGGGGATTTATTACTAAGACAAAACTCGCTGAGTGGGTGGAGAAGCACCCATCAAATGGTTATTATGAGTATCTTAGGTCTTTAGTTCGTGAGGCCTAAATCTTTTTGGAAAAAGTTTACGCTATTTAGATGTATTATTGAATAAGAGATTCCCAAATCGTGTAACTATACCACGATCAGGGTTTGTTCTTACGGGGACGTCCGCGGGGATTCTTCACTGTTATGAGGTCGGGAATCAGCCCCAGATCTGTCAGGATCTCACTGTCCTTCACAGTGAGTCTCACCAGGTTCCATTTGCCGTCTATGCGTACCTTCTTCGCCCTCTCCAACACGGCCATGCTCTTCCCGTAACTGAGGTTGTCCAGTGATTTGGCCGAATCGAATCTCTTCAGGATCCTGCTGCTGATTATGCTCGACAGGAAACAGACGAACTCCGATGAGATCACGGAATGATCGGAATGCACCCGGGTCTCGTCGAATTCGTTGACGTCCTTGTAGTAACGGAACACCATCTCGATGAGCCAGCGTTCTTCGTATGCTTTGTAGATGAGTTCGCAGGGACAATCGTAATCGGATTCGAATACTATCGTTTCGAACTCCTCCCTCCTGGCTTCGTGGTCTTTCGGATCGTAATCATCCTTGTTCTTCTGCAGGTATGCGTATTCCTCGTTGGCCGCTTTGGAGGCATCCCTGAACGAGTACAGCCATTTCCTCTCGTTGTTGATCTTCGCTTTTCTGCAGACGATCTGGGGATTGCCGTCCAGGGACATCTCGAATTGATACATCCCGTAATGGTCGATGAGTGCAGCGTCCCTTTTCAGCGGGAGTAGATAATGGAGTTCCGGATTATCCGCGAATACTTGGTTGGCGGCTTTTACCGTGAATCCCTTGTCCGCTATGATCAGGCCTTTGGAGATCCTGTTGGTGTTCAGGAAGTCCTTGAAAGCGACGATGTCCAGCATGTTGCCGGGATAGATCTTGGAACACACAGGTTCCCGGGTCTCCACGTCGTAGGCGTACAGCACCGAGATGTCCCTGGTGCCCTTGGTACGGGCCTTGCGGGAGTAATTGGACAGGGAATTGACGGTGCTCTCGTCTGATTTCAGAGTACCGTCTATCACGAGATGGTGGGATTCCTGCAGTTTCGTGACACGGTTGCGCATGTACTCCACGATCTTGGAGTATGTCTTTCCCACATCCTTGTGGAACTCGGATACGGTGTTGCGCGATAGCGCGACACCGGGATACATCTCCGAAAGGAACGAGTTGTCGTAGGCGTCCTTCAGCTCGTCGTCCTTGATACCATGGTAGCATACCCTGAGGACGGCCATACAGTACAGCTTGAGTGCGTCGTCCCTGTGATATACTTCGCACAGCTCGTCCAGGAGGTCGGATGAGCAGTAGGTGACGAATTCTATGTTGGCCCAATCCTTGATGTCCACCGGACTCTCCGATACCCTCTGTTTCTCATCGATCGGAACGTATTCTCCGTTGATTATGTGACCTATGATCGGACCTTCGACGGGCACCCTGCGCCCGACGATGTTCCTGCAGCCGATCCTCGACCTTACTGCGTACTTGTCCTTGTCCTTCCCGTATGCCACCACGACTGTGTTCGCAGGTCTTTCGACCTTCCTGATCTCTTCCGGAATGCCCATCTTACCACTGTATGTGTATAGTACTATTAGTACTTAAATTACACTATACCAACCTTCCGCAGAACACGAAATCGCATCGAAAATTAGCCCCGGAAACAGAGAAATCGGATACTGTCCAGGACATGACCCAGTAACCTAAATCTGCGGATTGTATAGGTTACATCATCCCAGAACGATCTGGCCCGATTCCATCTGCTCCAGTCCGAAGACGTTGAATATCTCTCTGATGTTCTTCGATATGTGCGTGAGCCTCCAGTCGCCCGTGTTGCCGATGGCGAACACAGTATTCAGCGACAGGAGGAGTTCGCTCACCGACATCCCGTTGACGGAATCCTTCTTCGCCTTGGTCCGCAGCACATCCCGGTCGTGATCTCTCAGCACGTTCTGGATGCGGATCCTCATCATCAGCGCTATGAACTTTATGAACAGCCGTCCTCTGGCGCGTTCCGGATTGCCGGTGTTGTTCCTGTCACCTTCCAGTTCGTTCTTGTATACGTCGAAGGCTTTCTCCACCCAATCCCTCACATCGTAGGAGGTCATCATCTGATCGAATGTCGTACCTGAGGAAGCCAGCATCACGAACATCCCGGCCCTGTTGTCCGCGAATGTGAATGCGTTCTGCTTCCTCTCGATGTGCATGTATCCCTCATCGTCGACTGAGTAGTCCAAATACCTCCTTACGAACGGCGGGAGCTTCCTGTACACCAGCTCCGGGTTGCGGTGTTTCGTGTTCTCCAGCCTCAACTCCGTCTCCGAGACCATCGACATCATCTTCGTGATGTCGTCCGAAGCCTTCGAAGGATCGAAGACCACGAACGCCTTCAGTTTCCTGGCTTTTACGAACTTTTCATTCACTGCGGCAGAATCCTTGTGGTTCCTGGGGACCTCGACGATATACTCGTATCCATCTTCGGTATCGATCACCCCAACCTCATAATCCGCATACTTGTACGCCTTCCCCTCGTGGAAGGCGAACGAGGACGATGCCTTCAGTTCGTCTATCGCTTTGGACATCAGCTTCTTGATCGGCTCAGCTTTCACGTTCGAAGGCATGGTGAAATCCATATCCAGATCCATCAGAGCGGATACGTTGGCCGCACTCTCGAATCCTCTGTCCATGACCATCCTTCCCTTGCAGCCCATGTCCTTCATATCACGGACGGTGTCCTTCATCACCGCCATGTCAGCAATGCTCCCGGGGAGCATACGGAACATGACAGGGATCCCATCGCCATCGGTGACCATGGCTATGTTTGTCTGTTTCAAATCCTCTCCGTCGCGGTTGTGTCCCCACTGTGCCCATCCCTCCATCTTGGAATAGGTTGATACCGATGTCAAATCGAGGGAGAAGAACCCGCTGGAGGATCTGGCTATGCGTCTCGTGAAGAATCTGTCCATGGTGTTCATCATTTCTCCGACATCCTCGCAGACGGTACCCATAGTGCTCGGAGATAATGTTCCTCTAAGCTTCATGGTCTCCCTGATCACGGTGTTCTCCACCGTATAGTGGATCGAATCCATGGAGGTGGGATTGATCGCCAGGGCCATGGCGGCACCCATGATGTTGGGTGCCAAGGTGGTGAACACCTCATCCAGGTCCTCGAAGATGCCCATGTCCTTCTGTATGCCGTCAAGGAACCTGACGGACCCGTAATGCTTCGCATATTCCTCCTTGGGACGGCTCCTCGACTCTTTAGGAATGATCTTACCCGTCTCCGGGTCCACCCTGCCCAGGTACGTCTTGATAGTTTTCGGATTTTTCCTTCCCGGTACCCTGATAGAGGTACTTTCGTAGGCGTACTTCTGGCCGTTGCGTTCCATATAGAATATGCTTCCCATTAGTAACCTATATGTAAGGTTACATATATAATACCTTTATTTATATATTCTTTAAATACCGTATATAAATAAGAATCAACAATCTGTATGGTTACATCGTTGTAGTACTACAAACCGCAGATTTAGGTTCGAGGGAGAACGCGATGATGTTCGTGATATCCCTTGCTACGATGGTATCGGATATTGTCACTCATGTGCTGAAGGAGAACGGCATGGATCTGACGATGCAGGGAGTATCGGGCAAGATCTATTCGATGGACCTGGTGTGCGAGGGTGATGAAGAGTATCTTGACGGTTCTCCGGAACATGAGGAACTGTTCATGAGGATGGTCGAAGTCCTCGGACTCGATCCGGATCACCTCATCGACTGATAGAATTCGGCTATTCCGTGCAAAGTGCCAGCGTCAGCTATGGCGGAATCAGGGAAATTCAAAAAGATGTGCCGAATTCACGTAAATACCATATATAAAGAAGAATCAAAGATCCGTACGGTTACATCGCTGTAGTACTACAATCCGCAGATTTAGGTCAGTAAATGATACCGGATCTGCACGGAAACCCCAGGACTATCGTGAAAAATCCCCCGATCCATAGATCGGGGTTTATGAAAAGTATAGTTGTTCAATTTGGGAAATTCTTATTCAAGAATTTAGGAATAAATTTAGTTCTTCAGGAGTGCCTAGGACATGAACTTTTGATGGATTCAAATTGCTGATAGAAACGGTTTTCCCTTTCCTAATGAGAAGATTATACATTGGGGCGATATATTTCTCCCCTTTGACGAGATTATTGCTATTTGAATAATATTCTTCGTAAGTATCTTTGAATAACTGGGCAGAAGAGAAGTAATATGCACCAATTGAACAATAGTTGGAAATACGATCTTTCTCAGTTACTTCGGTCGCATTACCGTTCTTATCGATTTTCACGAAGCTCCAGTGATTTCCTGGTGCATTAAAACAAGGGATGTGGCCATCACCAGAAATATCTAGATATTTCATTTCGTAGGGTTCCACATAGGTGTCTATGTTGTAAATAAGAATGGGGGAGTCAGGCTTACAATGTAGCATTGCAAGCATGCAGGTGGTTGCTTGTCCGTCCGTTAATTTTTCAATTTCTATAATATCTATGTTGGTGATGTTATAGTTTTTACATTTGTTTTGAATAAAAGTTGAAGCATCATCTTTTTTTTGGACTATGAATATGTATTTTTCAACACGTGGGTTGTAGTCTAGCAGACTGTCCATAGACCACTCAAAAAGGGTTTTGCCCTTGGCGTTTATCATGAACTTGGGGAGAGTATAGCCTGCTTTTTTGAACCGTGAACCCATTCCTGCCATAGTAATGATTATAGTGAGTTTGTTCATTTTTCACCTCTGAGCAGTTTTACGAGAGTTCTCACAGATGTCCTCTAATTGATCTACAGAGTGACTGATAAATTCATCCGGACGGATGGAGCGGTCATCTACATAGAAGCCTTTTTGTCCTGGCCATACTTTTCCAAAGTATATCTCATCATATGGTATATTCCATTTTTTTAACCATTCGAGCATCGTTGGCGCGGTGTTTTTGTTAATCAGACCTAAATCTCCCCCGTAGGTGTTCATATTGCGTGACGTGTAGAGAATTATTTTTGCGCCGTGTTCGTGATAATAACATAGTTTTTCAACTATCGCTGGAAAAGGTATTAAATCAGAATAAGATTCATCTTTATTCTTAATAGGGCAGATTGTTCCATCTACATCGAAAACAAAGGTATATCCTTGATAGTCATTCACTAGACTCACTCCTGATGTCTACAACACGATTTAGGATTTGCAATCCCGTTCCAAGCATGGCTAATTGGTGTTTGCTATTTTCGTTGTGTAGGGGAATCATACTGAGGAAAAGTAGAGATTCGATGAATTCAATATTCTTCATTTGGTCTTTAATTTCGTCTTTGAATACTATTTGCATTAAGTTGAATAAATCTAGGTTTTTTTGTGGAGTATCAATCTTGAAATCAATTTTGTTGTTCTTTTTGTCAAATTCAAGGTTAAATAGGTTTTTAATGATGAAATCGTATTTTCCATCAACACTATGGAAAAGTTTTGCTAAATCATACCGAGGATCACCATAGATATCGAATTTACCGAATTTTCCACGCGGATCGATAAGTTTGACGAATGAGTAATTATCATCAATTAGCATGTTTGTAAAACACAAGTCTCCATGAATTATTGTGAATTGGTGAAGATTACATAGTTTTGAAGGAATCTCTTTTGAGATATAATCAATTATCTCATTCAATGGTTTGTATTTCACGCCATTCACGATAATGGGTTTACTGAACAGTTTTTCAAATAGGGAGTTCTCGGATAACAGTTGTATACGAGAAATAGTTTTGTCTAAGTACATCTCTTTCAGCGCAGTTGGAATACTGTCATCTTGAACTTTATATCTTGAAAAATCGCCCCTTATAAACGCAACTTTCTCCAATACTTTTTTCCATTGTAGATATGAAAGATCTCCATAAAGCAGCAGTTCATGTATTGTGCGGTATGAATAATATTCCATTTCTATGTATGGTTGGGCGTATGATGTAGAGTATGTGAATATCCGGGGGCGGCAGTATTCGATATCTGAAGGTAATTTTAGATACCATTCTATTTCTCCAATAAACTTCTCTTTATCCTTACTTGTTTTACGAAGTATTCCCCTATCTATATCGATAGATATATGGTTGAACTCTCTCGTTTTTACTTTTGTTTTAGAACTAATGTATTTATCAAGGTGACCAAGATCATACCAATTGTTTGTTTCTTTAGGTTTCAGTGGATATTTTTTGTTGTATTTGAGTAATGCAAGATAAAATTTAGAACAATTCGACGTATCATCCACAAAAGAGTCTAATAAACATCTTTTAAAATATGCTTGATTAGATAATCTGAAAACTCCGCAAAACATTTTTTCGAATACATCTTTGGAATCATCTGGTTTATCTATTATCTCGGATATTACTCCATTCTGCTCTTTAAAAAATGTCCAATATTTGGAAAATATTTCTTTTGAATAATAGAATTCGTCTCCGCCCAGAGTAGAGTAATCTTCATCAACGAATGTGTCCCCAAAATTAATTATTATTTCATTGGGGGCATCTGATAATCCTTCGTATATTGTGTGAGCAAGATCATTTAAGGTTTGTAGTTTAGTTAATTTAATTTTAGGGTATAGATTCTTTGTTAATTTCTTTTCCATTAAATGGAATCCTTCAAATCCAATTATTGTTATTGACCTAACATGGTCTTTATATTGGGCATATAAGTAGTCAACAACAATCCCAGATCCCAGAGGATATAAAACTGGGGGCATTTTTCCTATGGTTTGTAGTTCTTCAGGGATATATTTTGCAGACGGGATAAGAAGATCTGCATCCATACCGATTATTATGCCCTCTTGATATTTATTAGTAGTTTAAGGTATTTTATACACGTTCAACTGGGGTGTTTTTGTTAAAAGAGGTGTTCCCTCCCCTATTAACTATGTAGTCCTCAGTATGTTTTTATTACTCCATCTGAGAAAAGTAAAATTAAAGAGAATCAGATTATATTTACCGTGTCAGATGTCGGTATAATATTCGAATGTAGCTTAATAGTACTTTTAGTGGTCAGTATTATTTTCTATATTGTCCAATTCAAGTTTCCACGATGCGTTATTGGACAGTTTTATAGCTTTTTGCATCAGTTTTTTTGATTGAGATATATCTTTGTCAACGCCTTTACCTTCTTTATATGCTCTAGCAAGCCTCATGATTGCCGCAGGATCATGCGAATCAAGGTTTGGTTGTATGACTCTAATCATGAATGGGTATAGTGATTCGTTTTTTGAGACAAATATTGAATCAAAAAGATCTAGAGATATTTCAGTGCATCCGTTTTCCCAGAGTTCACTCATTATTTCTATAGATTTTTCTAAATCTTTCTTTTTCCCTTTTCCATCTCTTAAACCTTTGGCATAATATTCTTTGGCAACAACGTTGTTCTTTTGGAGAAGTATATCGATGAGTGTCCAATATATGGAATAATTATTGATATTGATCCGGAGATATCTGTCTAATTCATAACGAAGCAGTGAGTTATTGGGAATAAGGTAATTAGGATCAATTAGTTTAGTTAGCAATTTGTTTTTTACGGTTGGAGAGATATCAAATTCATTAAAGTGAATTAAAAGAATATACCTATTGAATTTTTCACCAGTTAATTCTTTAGTCTTTTCTATAAGCAACGAGTCAAGAATAGATTCAAACAACGAATCGATAGTGTTGCTTTTCAACGAGACGGGTATAACGTTCGCAATTTTTTTAATTGATTCGGAACAAATAGTGTTATTATTTTTTTGACTGTAGTAATATTGGTTTAATAGGTAATGGTAGTATTGTCTATGTAGTAAACATATTCTTTCAAGGATGGAATTGTTGCGAAATAGTGAAAATCTAGATTTGGTTGATTTTTTCAATTGATTGTTATATTCAACGATAGAATCAACGTCACCATATCTAATCATCATTTTTAATGATTCAAGGTATAGCTCGTAATCATTAATTGATAAACCAGTAATCATTTGATAGGTCAATCTTTGTTTTTGGAGGACTGCATCGGATATTTGTTTGTATGCTTTCGAATCCTTGAAATGTGTCCATTCCGTATCGGTCAATGCAGGGGAAGAAACTGGCTCCGGTAGCGTTATCCACTTCTCTGGAGCAAGATTTAGATTTTTCATTCCCCATTTTTTTAATTCGTCCCAATCCTCAGTTGAATAATGTTGAATAATTGCGTAGTCATAATTATTCATTTTATCTATTTCTGATAGAAGGTTAACGTAGGCTTTCGTGAATAATAATTTACCCTCGGAGATCATATTGACTACTTGCCAGTTTGATTCACAGTTACGGTTGCCTGGAATCATGTGACCAAATAATAATTCCTCAAATGTTTTTAAAGAAAGGGACTATTTACAAGCGTCATTTTCTTTAATATAATAACACTTCTTCAGAATAACAAAGTAAAGTGCATAGAACTGATTTAGTATCTTTGGGAGAGTAACCTCTTTGTTTGAGAGCCTGTAGCGAGTTAAAGCACGAAGATCAATATATCTCATCACAGTCGTAATAATCGGGAATTCTGAATGTACGAGGAATAGTTTATCATCGCTAGAAAAATCGTATTTTGATAATTCTACATTGTTAAATTTTACAACCTTAAGCAAATCCTCTTTCTGACCTACAAAAAATGGATCTCCGAATTTAAAGGGGGGGATGAGAGTTAGTGCATTCCATTCAGTTATTATTTTTTTCTTTTGAGAGCATGTGCCCCAGTCAACATTTGCATCCAGGTATTTATTTGAAAATATTACTTCTTCGTTTTCAATTATTTTATAGGTAGTTAAATCCGTCCTACATTTCAACACTAATGAATTATCAGGAATAATTTTTAAAGCGTTAACTAACTGATAATCTTGTATCTGTCTAGACGATTTTCCAATTACTTCTGATGCAGTATTTACTGGGTTATCATTTTCCACCAAGATTATTCCATTTTTTTCAAGCATTGTGCGAAGATCATCAATCGAGTCGATGTGATTTTTCCACGTTGAAAAAATTATGCCGGATAATTGTCCACAATTACGTTTTTTAATAAGCCAGTCAAGAGTAAGATAGAATTCTAATTTAACATTAATCGAACCAGTGATTATTGCCCAAAAATGGTTTTGCTTAGAATTATCAAGTTTATTGTGGGAATATAGCGATTTATATTTATTTTCATCAAAATTTGGGTATGTGCGTTTACAATAGTTAAAATATTTGTCATAATCCTCTCCAACGCAGTAGGAGTTATATAGCAAGCTTCCTATTTTTGCGCTGATTTCTGGTATTTTCCAATATTTTTTGCACAATGTGTACGCTTCTTGATATTTATGGTCTTCAATCAACACATCGAATAGTTCGATAGGCCAATTATAATACTCGGCAGATTGTTGAATTGCCAAGTACATATAATTAATTGCAAGAGCAAAATCACGTTTTACTCCCGCTCCATCTCTATACGCACGTCCAAGGCGAATTAATGAAGATGGATCACCTTTTTGAATAAGAGGTTCGATGATTTCAATCATTCTCTTATAAGATTGTTTGGTTCCAATACGCCAGAGTACATCGAATAATTCAATTCTTATTTTTTCATATCCGTTGTTAATGGCATCTTCAAACAAAGTTGCGGCTGCCCATAAATCTGAGATATTTTTAGGATTGGCACAATTTCTTCTTGCTTGTGTTAGCTTACTAGTTATTTCTTGATTCATGTCTATCACAGTTTATCGATAGAACAAATCGATTCATATATCCTATCACAATTGTTTTTATCAAAAAATTCAAAAAATTCTTCTATACGCCACATATAAATCTCATTATTTTTACAATTGTTTTTAAGCACATTTTCGAGTTGTTCATACAGATTTTGAAGTTCAGTTACCACTGGACCAAAGCCATCTTTTGAATAATCAAAGTAGCCGGGTTTGTAGGTATGTTCAGTAAAAATTTGAGTTTGGTCGTATTGGTAGTAAATAATTGGTTTTTTGAGATAAGCAAAATCAAAAGCGACCGAGGAATAGTCTGTGATGAGGACACTCCCATTCTTGAATATTTCTGAATAGGGCGTATTACAATCGATTTCGATACCAGACATCTCGGACGATGCAAACAGTTTTTTCATTAGTGGATGTGGGACATATTTGATAGTATATCCGTAGTTATTTGCTAAATCTATGAGGTTGATATCATTAATCAATTGAACATTGGCTTTGTAATAATCAGTTTGTTTCAATTCTTCTATTTTATTATCTTTATATAGATCGGCTATTTTTTTCCTCCAAGTTGGAATAATGTAGATGATTTTTTGCGGATCATTAACTAAATTATCAAACCTTGCGAAACCAGTTAACGCAACATTAAATGGAAGTAATCCATAACTAAAGTTTCCTATGATACTCTCTCTTTCACGTTTGGAAGCGGTAATAAAAAGCGAAATGTTTTGATTGAACTTGGAATAGGCTCTGCTAATATCATCCTTTGTAATTCCATGCTGCAAGAATATAATTTTTTGATTGAGCAATTTGTCTTTTAGCTGTTCGAGGTTAAATGGTTCAAATTCAATCAAGTCTAATTGAGAGGATACTATTTTGTTTGCCTTTAAAAATAGATATTTGTATCTGAATGAATAGGGCGAAATGACCTGGCCGATAGTTTTTAGCCGTTTATAATCAGGGGAATGTTTGTCGATGACAAATATGGACTCTACATCATTCTTATGTTCTCTGTTCAAGTATCTAAAAAATACCTCTCCATTGTCTCCTGCAACACCTGTGCGGTCCGAGATTAGCCACAACTCTTTTTTGTTGGCGGGGGGGAGGAGTTTGCGCACTTTTCCTAAACGCAAATATTTTGTTTTTGTATTTTTTTTGATATTCTCAATAATCCTTTTTTCACTTTGATCTATATCGAAGACAGTATTAGTTTTCAAACAATTGTCCTTAATGAAAAATTGATGATTATTAATATAAAACACACTCGATATTGTTTTGTTTATTGGGAAGTATTTTCCAGTAAGTAAAGGTAATTTCTCATCACGTTCTTCTCTGTGGAAATAAATGTTTAAATCACTTAATTCAGAGCAGGGTATTTCGATGATGAAAAAGTTTTGTACATAACAATATCCTCTCAAATCTATATTTCTTGAATAAATAATCTTCAAATCGTAGTCTTTATCTAGAGTATATTTGATTTTATTGCCATACAAGTATTGTTCTATAGAGTAAAATGCGCCAGTGAGGAATAGTTTATCTTCGTGTTTGTCGATGAATTGTAAGACTACATAATTTTTCATACCAATCGAGTTGTAACGTTGGTAAATAATATCTTTAAATGATTGAGCCTTTGACACATATTTGAAGAAGTAGGCCGTATATTGCGTATTGTAATTATTCCATGGTTTTATATTACTTGTATAATGAATCAGTTTCAAATCTGATTTCGACAGTTCATCATATCTTTTTTGATCATCCGGGGACAATAATAGATCTGGGGTCTGATTAAATCTGGGGAAATTATAATGCCAAATATAGTTCCAAGTGGGATCAATAATGTGGATGTGTCCCTGACAGCTTATATTTATAATATCTTGATCAGGGTATCTGAATTTAATTTCCGATGTTTTTAAAATATCAAAGCATTTCTCTTTTATTTTTTGTTTGTTAAATTCTCCAGTATCGATTAATAACATCCCAGAATTGATATAATTGGCCGGATCTATTTTTACGGTATTTATTATGTAATTCTTAGAGATGCTGTGAGAGATATCGTTGACACCCCCTAGTACATTGCCTTTTAAATCAATATTATACAAATTATTGATGTCTGATAGAACAACCATATCGCAATCTAAATACAAGACTTTATTGAACACCCCTAACAACGTAGGAATCAATATGCGATAATACATCTCTTTGGAAAAATGAAGATTTTCATAGAGACTAATTTCATTATCAAGATATTTCGTGATATTGATACAATGTACGCTATGCCTGTAACTTTTTATTTTTTCAAAACGTGCAATATATTCTTCTGATAAATCTGTATGAAGGATAAAAAATTCATAGCATACATCCTTTTTTGAAACATCTAGGATAGATTCAATCGTTACCGCCGCATAAGGAGCATAATTCTCATTAGTGGCGAAAACAATAGGAACATACCATTGTTGTATATCGTGTATATCTGATAATCTCTCCGTGTCCCACAGCATATCAAATAGTTCTGTTTTGCACCAAAATATTCCTGATTTGGCCGATTTTAGCATCAAGTCTATGGCTAAATCGATATTCTTTTCCGTACCTTTACCATAGTAGTAAGCTTTTGCCAAACGAGCATTTATGTAATCAATATTGCCTGGGATTGATTTTAGAATGTCGATACATTGGGGTAACGATTCGTCTTCACAGCCCCAAACTAAATCAAACAATTCCACTGCGTATTTTGGATTCAGGGTTTTCGATACATATAACAACAATTCGATCGCAGTTTTTTTATCTTTTTCACAACCAATTCCGTCGCGGTATTGTTTTGCAATTGTGACTATCTCTGCGGGGGTTTTGGATTCAATGATTTTGTTTATGTTAACAGGCATATTACTTTTCTCCTGATAAACTATCTATTTTTTGAATCGCCCACTCATCTCCAAGGGCGGCTGCTTTTTTCAACAGCACATATGCTTGATCTGTATCTTTAGGGAGTATATCTCCCTCTAGGTATAATATAGCGAGTCTACGTGTAGCCTCAACATTATTGGAATTTACCATTTTATTCAAATTCGATAGGATTATCTCTAAAGCTTTATGATCTGTTATTAATTTGGTACGATAATAATAGATAAATCTCGCTATTGAATCAAGGTGTGAATGAGATAGTTCAATAATTATGGTTGTTGCTTTGGCGATATTTTCCTCAGAGGGGAATAGGGAAAGATACATGTCAATAACTCTTTTTTTACAACTAATATCTCCAAGTTTGGCACCTTTTTCATACCAGTATAATGATTTTTCATCATCGTGTGTGGGTATGTTTTTTTGATGATAGTGATTTCCGAGCGTTAGAATAGCTTGTAAATTGTTTTCATTGGCCATTCTTGTCAAGTTATCAATAGTGTTCAAAAATACTTCATCGCTGTTTATCGTTCCGGATATGCAAAGTGTCAATAATTTTTGTAAGGATTGTACGTTTCCCGAATAGTATACTATTTCATAATATGACGAAGGTATCTCTTTCTCAGTTATTTTAGACAATTGCTTTATTATTACTTCTGAATAAGAATACAGATTAGTTATCGATGAGAGAGAAAACCACTTTTTTGACAAGTTTTGATTCTTTTTTACTCCATCGCCTTCTGTATATTTTTTTGCCACAGTATATATTGCCTTCCAATTTCCATCTTTGGCAGCAATCAAATAAAGATCAAATGATTTAGAAGGATTACGTTCAATGATAATTCCCTGCTCATAGATATCGGCTAATATCAAAACTGAGTTAGTATTCCCCATTTTTACAGATTTTTCTAAATATTCAATGGCTTTCTCAATGTTTTTTGTAACACCCAAACCATCTTTATACATTATTCCAAGTTGATGAGTAGCATTCCGATTGCCAAGTTCCGAAGATTGTTCAAAAAGTGTAACCGATTTTGCAACCAATTTCGGGTCGTGGGAATTAAACATATACATAGCTATTTTGAATAAATCTTCTGAATCGGTTTGGTCAATTTCAGTCATATACTCCTCAAGAACAGAGAGTATATCGGTATTCCCACTGAGTAAACGAGATAATTTCAAACAAGCAATTTGATTTCCTTTCTGGGATGCAGATTCCAAATATGTAATTGCAGTAGTTTTATCTTCTTTTTTGTTTGAAGATAATAAATAATCTGCATAATCAATTTCAGCTTGAGAGTTACCTTGTTCCGCAGCTTTTTTTAAGTATTCAACATACAATGAATGATTTTTTTCAAAATATTGCCCATCACGATAAAAAATAGCTAGCTTGTATAACGCCTCTGGCGATCCTAATTTAGCCATATCTAGAATGATATCTTTAGATTCTGTGATTGCATAGGTATATTTTGAACATGCTTCACTGGGCGTTCCATCAAATTGTATTTTTCCATTTTCTATCCAGACGGCCCTATTACAGATTTTTTGTATTGTAGTCAAATCATGTGATACAATAATGATAGTTTTACCTGATTTTGACAGTTTTTTAAAATGATGAATCGCCTTGGATGCAAACGCAGCATCTCCTGTGCTTAATACCTCATCTACAATCATTATCTCGGCATCGACATTAACCATTATTGAAAAAGCAAGACGCCCCACCATTCCTGTAGAGTATGTTCTTATTGGATTATCGATATATTCTTCAAGGCCAGAATAATCAATAATCGATTCAATTTTTGAATTTATTTCTTTCTTTGAAAAACCATATAGTTTGCTTTTTAAGATAATATTCTCTCTTCCTGACAGATCGGGATGAAATCCCATACCCAGTTCTAAGATAGTGGCGATTTTCCCATAAATTTTAATTGTGCCCAATGAGGGTTCAATAATTTGAGAGATTATACTCAGTAAGGTACTCTTACCGGATCCATTACGTCCGATTATTCCAAGGACTTCACCGGGTTTAACATCGATAGAAATGTTATCAAGAACTATTTTTTTCTCTTTTGTTAGTTTATTTTTATCTGTTTTATGTTTAATATAATAATATTTGGAAAGATTTTTAATTTCGATGGCGTACTCTGTCATTTTAAATCCTCTCGGCAAATCCGCCTTCTAGTTTCTTAAAAGTATAATATCCAATTAGCAGAGTTACAATCGAAATCACTGAGGCAATCAACAGACAGTCATAATTCGGAATGTTGTAATAGAAAAGGCTTTGATGGAATAGTTCTATGAAATAAGTAAATGGATTTAATAATATAGTTTCTGATAGAACGCCTGTTGTTTGATTGATTTCGAAGTAAATGGGCGTAATAAAATAAAAAATAATGCTTAATGTGCCAATCGCAAACTGTAAATCCCTTACGTAAACAACAAGGGATGAAATGATGAACACGAATCCTGCTACGAAAATAAATGATACTATTAGTGCAGGAATTAACATAAGTATTGATAAATTGATTTCGCAAGTCGGGATACTAAGTAGTATTACTATTGCAACTCCGATTAATAATATTATAAAAGAGCTTATGATTTGAGACAGCACCAATAATTCCCTTGGAAAGTACATCTTTTTTACAATGTTAGAATTGCCCACTATACACGAACATCCCACATTTAGATTTGTTATCATGAAGTTTAATGGAAAAATACCTGTAGCGAGATATAGCCACAAATTATCTAAATTGGATGTTCTCAATTCTGTGAAAACAATGTAATATATGACGATAAGTAAAATCGGCAATATAAAATTCCAACCAAATCCGAGAACGGAATTTTTGTATTTTCCGACTAAATTACGTTGGACTAAACCCATCAAAATGTTGAAGTTTTTTTGGTAAGTATCCATTTGTTTGATCGTCATCACGCGAACCTTCGACTTGTGTGTCTTCTTAATAATTTATCTTTGTATGTTATCAGTCTATTTTTAAGAGTAGTTTTTAGTCTTGTTTTCTTGATTGATTCACGTGCGGGGGCATCACACTTAATTATGTTTTTCTCCCCCCCCCCTCTAACTTATGTAATTCATTTTTAAGCAGATACTCTTCATTCCACAATTCGCTTAGTATAAGATATAAATATTTGTCATTGTCAAGTTTTCTTTTAGTACTGCCCGTCAGATAATCAATGCTTTGCATTAGCGCTTTAGTTTCAAAAACATTATGAGGTATCCAAAAATTTGAATTGTATACCCATGCAATCATATTGTTTTTGATATTAAGCCCATAGCGAATATCAAATTTTAAATAATCACAAATATTTTTAAAAGGAATATAATCTAAATCCGATGCTGAGTTGACAATGTATATTATTTTACTCGATTTCTGAATTGAATGTATTATATCGTCTCTTGCAAAAACATCATTCCAGAGATCATATTGTATTTTTTTCTGCAGTATTGATGCAGAATCATATCTTTCAAAAACAGAGGTTTGAGGATTCAACGCAATCGCCGTCGATCCTTCTAATAGACTTGATAAATGAATCGCTGCAGTGCCTCCGCCTGAGGAGCCATAAAAAATAATATTTTCTTTCTGAATGCCGAACTTATTAGCGATATATTTGCATATTTCAGCAAGGTAACTACGATAATCTTCATTTTTTGTACCCCAGTACCATCCCAAGGAGTAGCCTAGTAAATTCATAGGGTCACTCACAGTCAGTGTATAACAACCAAGTTGAGAATAGTATGACCAACGACTGTATTCAGGCTGATTGAGGGGGTGCTCTGATGAATGGCGCCCTTGTAAGAATACATATAGTTTTTTTATAATCGCTTTTTTGAAAATACAATTAAATTTAGCTGTACCCAATGTAATAGAGAATGCCCCATCTGTTATTTCGTCTAATTCCTCGATGGATTGGAATTCTCTTCTTTTACTGGTTACAAATGTTTTGTCGCCCTCATAAATTGTTTTTCTTGTAGCATCGATAGATGCGGGTTTGGCTGTTAATAAATTTATATCGGACAAACGACTCAATTCGTGAGAGGTGGATGAGGAAATAGGAAAATCTTTCTTCGAATATGACCGTTTTTTTGCTTTATTTAATTCAATATAGCACTTAGAAATAGTCGTAATGGCAGGCAAATAATTGCATCTTATAGATTTTACCAAGTTGTCGAATGCCTGATTTAGATTTTTTGATGCGCCCCTACCATAGAGACAGCATAGCGCTGAACGGTATAGCGCGCCACTGTCGGAACGTTGTACCGCATCTCTAATCACTTCCATCAAATAATGATCGTAATCTTGCGATTCTAATTCCCAGATTATATCGAAGCATTCATTATACCAACCATATTGATTAACTGCTTTCATCATCCATTGCGCAGCTTGAACCAAATCTTTTTCGACGCCTTTTCCATCACGATATAATCTGGCAAGCCGGCCCTGTGCGGCTTGATCGCCTTCCTCGGCAAAAGGTTTGATCAATGGTAATAATTTATCAATGGATTTTTTATCATCTAATAGCCACATCACATCGAAGAGATCATTGTGGGCATGGGGAACATGTTTTTTCACTGCAAGTGACAAGTAGTCTTTTGCCTTTTGAAGATCCTCTACACTTTTGTGATTTTTTTTCAATTGAATGCCTAACTCATATGACCGGTAAGGATCCAAAGTGTTATCGTCCATAGTATTCTGCCCCGCCCAACTATATTTCACTCATTTTGTTTTAATGCTAGTAGTTCATGTTCCCAGTTGACATTATCAACGATGTTGATTGCTTTAGTCATTAATTCTTTTGAACGCGCTGTATCTCTGGGGACACCGCGACCGTCACGATATGCGCGGGCAAGCCTCATCAATGCGTCTGGCCTAAGTTTATTTGCGTCTGGCGATATAATCCTCACCATTTCTTTATAGTCTTCTTGTGTGCCGCTCATCCAAAGTAAATCAAATAGTTCCGGTGCGATAGATTCACCTTTATTTAATGCGACTCTCATCAGTTGTATAGCTTTCGATATATCTTTAGTTACTCCTTTTCCATCGCGATATAGTCTTGCTAAACGAATATATGATTTGACATCTCCTGAATTAATCCCTTCATTCGATATTTCAACCATGGCGTTGTAGTATTGGGTGTCATTAAGGGACTGATATACATCGAACAATTCAGAGAATGAATTTAAACATTTGAATGCCCAGCCCTTAACTTTCGTTGCCTGCTTTAATAAATCAATGCAACGTGACACATCTTTAGTTACTCCTTTTCCCTCGCGATATGCCCTAGCCAGGCGAACCATACAATTGGCATCACCCAATTTAACCCCCTTCTCGGCAATTTTACACATTTCCTTATAGGACTCTTCAGTACCTTTAATCCACAATAAATCAAACAATTCTGGTTTTGCCCAAAATATATTGCCCTCTGCCGCAATCCTCATATTTTCTATAGCTAAATCTATATTTTTGGGGTACAGTGTTCCATCCCGGTAAGCTCTTCCGATAACTCCGTAAACCTCTGTGGAGCCTTGATCTATTAATTTTTGAATCAATTGTCTCGATAAGTTTGCATCAGCGGTGGCGTTTAATTCAATGCGTTTTATGGTGTTACGAATACTGTAGTAGGCTCCTGTATTTATTCTAATGAATTTATATTGGTATTCGTAGTATAGTTGATCCATTAACTGGACTAGATTATTGGGGGAATCGATAATTAAGCACAGGCACGAGTAAACGTATTGGTAGTATTCTTCTACAAAATGAACTGGTTCAAAACCCCAGCGATGATAACAGTCTGCGGGTAAATAATTTGGACACTTAATTGTATAACAATTAGTTTTTTTAATAAATTCTAGATTCAATTTAGATTCGAATTCAATTTTTTTCAATTGAATTGAATCAATGGTTACTTTGCCATTACTGTTTTGGAGACATGCCGATTCTAAAACTTCTAACAGGATAATATTGTTGCCATACCGCCTTTTTAAAAATGAAGTGAATTCGTCAAAGTATTTTTCATATGAAAAATCATTATATTCGAGTTTTACAATGTTTTTAATGCCCGCATTCTGATAGGCTTTTTTCTTGATGTCGGGCCTATCATAAGTAATGTATTCTGTGCAATTAGATCCTAGGTCTATTTTTAATAAACCATAGGACATCGTCCGCAAATCGACTAGTATCCAGTCAGAGTCACTGTTGTTTAATTCGTCAAGTAGTGTCTTATTACTATCATAACAAAAACATTTTTTTAGAAAGTTTGCGCATCCCTCGAAAGAATCTAGAGTAAATGTCGGACAAATGTGGGGTGTGAATTGAACGAGGGGCGAACATCCTTGTGCATATACACCAATCTTGAATCCAGAATCATCACCGCCTATGGAAATGCAGTCCCTCGAGACGCAACAGCCCCATATATCAATTGTCCGCTCTTTGTTTTTCATTCAATACCCCCCTAAATACACTCAATACCAGGTTTATATTTTAGTGTAAGGATTCGATCTTAATTGTAGATGGGTCTTGTAATAACAGATCCAGTTAATTCTTGTATAACATGCACAAATAATTTTATTGTGGTTTGAATCATCAGAGGATGGTTGTTTCGTTCATGTTTTAGTCATACTCCAATCGTTATTTAGTTTTGTCAATCACGATACTTCTATATCAATAATCAGCAGTATTGTGCAGGAAGTAATGTTTATGGTTGCAAGGTCTAAAAAAGAGGGGGATTATCCCCCTCTAAATGGTAATTGAATGTATGGTCAAAACATCATACTGTTTTCTACAGGAGCCATTTTACTCAGTTTTGTCCTTGTTCCTAGGGTCTCTGATGCGGCGGAAGGTACTGTTGTTGATGCGATCATAATAGATGGTTAGAGTAACGCTGAGGCTTAGGGCAGTTTTGCATCAGAAATCAATACCCTCTATGATGCCGAACCAGTCAAACCATTCTATTACTACGGTTCCCCCCCCCCCACAGCACGACACATTGTGCCGACTTCTTGGTCACAGTTGCAACGATTGGGGTCCAACCGATGTATAAAGAAAACAAATGGGCAATCGGCGGGTATGCACCCGTGCTTTGCAATGATTATGCTGCTAAGAGCGGTCACGAGGTCTGCTATAATCACATCGGATGTAGTGGCAGAGCGATTAGCGTATTAGCTCCGACTGGCGTGGTTGGAGCATGGGGGTTTGATGTACTATGTAGTAATATTCAATTAGGATTGAATCTATAGAAGAACCAGTTGAGATTATTATGATGTTTAAAACGGACTCCCTCAACCAGATGGCTAGAGAGATCGGCGGATTGGAATCCGACCTCACCGCGGCCCTGGACATTCCCAGTGGTATTACCAAATCATACAAACACATCATGATCTGCGGAATGGGCGCATCCGCCATCGGCGGAGCCCTCTTCGTCGATTCCATGTACTACACCTCCAAGGTCAGCGTCGAGGTCGTCAAGACCATGAACCTGCCTGCCTGGGTCGACAACGATACCCTCTTCGTGGCATGCAGCTACTCCGGCAACACCTACGAGACCGTCCAGATGTACAAGGAGGCCATCGCCAAAGGCATCGATGTCATCGCCGTCACCCACGGCGGACAGCTCGAGGAGCTCTCCCGGCAGAACGGCAACCTCATGATGAAGATCGGAGGCGAGCTCATCCAGCCCCGTTCCGCCATCGGATGGTTCATCGGCCTTCTCGGAGGAATCATTCAGGACGCCGGCGGACCCCAGGTCAGGGAGCAGCTCAGGAAGCTCCTGCCCCGCATCCGCGAGTACAACTACGAGTTCACCGCCGACGACAGCTACGCCAGGGCCATCGCCCTCCGCATCAAGGGCAAGATCCCCGTCATCTACGGTGCTCCCAACCTCTCCGCTATGGCGCTGAGGATGAAGACCCAGCTCAACGAGAACTCCAAAGTCATTGCCTTCTCCGGAGTCCTCCCCGAGTTCAACCACAATGAGATCGTCGGATGGTACGACGACGATCACAAGTACCAGTTCCACCCCGTCCTCATCGTCGACGACGACTACGAGGAGATCGCCAAGATCATCAAGGCGACCAAGGGACTTCTCAGCAGCCGCGACGTAGGATTGGATGTCTTCAAGGTCAAGGGCGACTCCGTCCTCGAGAAGAACATCTACGCGGTCATGTTCGGGGACTACGTCTCCCTCTATCTCGCAGCACTCCGCGAGGTGGACCCCTGCAACGTCGACCCCATCGTCGATATCAAAGCACGTATCAGGGCGGTGCTGCCGGAATGATCAGTCTGATTCCCGCATAGTGTGGAAATTCATTTGCGGGCAATCAGTAAGTTGGTTGACCCCGCGGGATATCAGTCAATTCTGTCTAAAGGTAATCAGCCAGATTAGTTTATAGCATGTTTTCGAGAAGTGAGGCTTTATTTGGGTCTGATAGGTTTTGCTGAACGGAGCCTTTCTGTATCAATGCCTTTATTTTTTTCCTGTTTTCCTCGGTCCTATGTGATTCCATGAAAGAGGTGTATAGGGTATCGAAGACCCATTCGGCGAAATACTGGGAGTCTAATTGTACTTCCGAAAGGACTTCTTCCACCAATCTGATATTTGAGTCGCAGAGTTTGTCCGGGTCATATATCGTTTGTTCTAACCAAGTATTAGAATTACGGTGATGACAGTACAGCTTTCTGCTGGTGAACAGTACCCGATCGACCTTGAGCATGTATTTGATTATAAACTCCTGATCCTCCCCGATCGCCAGAGCCTCTTTGAACCTCAAGTCACCAATAAGGTCCCTGTGTATGAAATGCATCCACACGAACGGTCTGCAATCCTTGAACCTGAAGATATCCTCCGGAGTGAAGTTCTCCACCAATTCATCATGTTTCTGGAAAGAATCCTTCATCCATTTGCTTCCGTGGACAAGTTTGGCATTGAACTTGACGCAATCGCATCCTGTCGCCTCCGCCATATCGATCAAAGTTTTCAGAGCATCCTTAAGCAGTTTATCATCCGAATCCACGAAGGCCACATACTTCCCGACGGCGGCATCCAATCCCAGATTCCTCGCATGGGATACACCGCAGTGTTCACTGCGGATGATCCTGAATCTATTATCCTGAAAAGCGAAGCGTTCGCAGATCTCCAGGGAACCGTCAGTGGAACCGTCATCTATCAAAATGAACTCCGCATCCACTCCTTTCTGATATGCGAGACTCCTCAGACATCTTCCGATGTATCTCTCGGTGTTGTAGAAGGGAACAATGACGCTGACATCCACCATACTGATTCATCTCCGTGTTATGGGCGGATGACGGCATGTATTATGGATATAATAGCGTATTATCCGCGGTCGGCGGCTGATATCCGTAGTGCCGGGGACGTTATGTCTTATTAACACAAAGATCAGGTTCCGAACGATGCTGGTGCCACTAATTGTTGGCGTATTGTTGTTCATATTTAAGGCCTGTTAACGATTGTAGTCTCTACATCGATATAAATGGTATGTAACCAATGGTTTACATAAATATTTATATAAGAACTATCTCAGTCAATGTATGAATGAATTATATTCAATTCAGAAGCTCACGAGTAACCCGGGCGGTATAGAGGCATATCTGTCCGGCATAGCGCTATGGTTAGCCGGACATGAGGCCATATTGGCCGCTGACTATCTGGGCGAGTTGAAAGAAATCAGAGAGGTAATAGAACTCATCCGTAAAGAAAACCAAGATGAAAGAGTATGCCAATATTTGGCAATACTCCTGTACTACCTTATGAATGAACTAATAAACGCTATAGATTCGGAAGTAACTACAGACGATACTTCTTTTTCAAGAAAGGAGGTTGTTTGATGGGTTACAACGTATTCGTGTCGTACAAGTACCATGATAATACGGTAAAATCCCTTGGTAACGGAAGAGAGACTGTACGCGATTATGTGGATGAATTAGAAAGGATTTTGGGCAAATCGAGTTCATACCGTTATCGTGGAGAAAAAGACGGGAATGATCTATCGGAATTGAACGAGGATACGATAACAAACATCCTTGCGGATATGATTTACTACACTTCCGTGACGATTGTACTAATCTCTCCCAACATGGCCGAACCGGGAAAAACGGAGAGGGAGCAGTGGATCCCCTGGGAAGTTTCTTATTCTTTAAAGGAAAGCCGTCGTGAAAGCGGAAAGAGCCATACCAACGCGATAATAGCTGTTGTATTGCCGGACCGTTCCGGGAACTATGACTATATGATAGAATCCCACGGTTGTCATAGGACCATAATGACGGATAAGTTGTTCCCGATACTTGCAAACAACATGTTCAATAAGAAGGGGATAGAATCAATCCGTTGCAGTTGCGGGTGCACAATTAATCCCTCAGGTTCCAGTTACATTCCCATTGTGACCTGGGATTCGTTCAAAAACAATGTTTCATACTATATGGAAGAAGCAATACGGAACCGCGAAAACAAAGAACAGTTTCAAATATGTAAAACTCTGAGTGGATGACAATGTCTGCTAAGTCTGAGCACTTGTCCATGATCCAGAACGTAATCGCCCGTATGGCAAACAACAGTCTTCAGATAAAATGCTGGACCATAGCAGTCATCGGTGTCATGGTTTCCTTCGAGTCGACGCGTCTGGTCATAATAGGGTTGATTCCTGTGGTATTGTTCTGTTTGATGGATGCAGAATACCTATCCTTGGAAAAGGCTTACCGGGACCTCTATGAGTCTGTCCGTATCAAAACCGATACCGAAATCGATTATTCTATGATATTCGAAAAGGTATCAATAAAGTACGGTCTGAAATCCTGGTCTGTATGGGCATTCTATCTCGCGATATGTGCTATGGTAGTAATCGTAGCCGTCTGCAGGGGGCTTGTCTGATGGGCAGGAACGTTTTCGTATCCTACAAATACAGCGATGATAGCGTATGTCAGTTCTCCAATCTTCCCTACGGAAGCACCACTGTCAGAGATTACGTTGACGATTTGGCATTCCGGCTCGATAAGACCGACAGGTACTACTATCGCGGGGAACAGGACGGAGAGGATCTATCCGAGTTCGATCCGGAGATCATCGAGAGCGAACTGAGGGACAAAATGTTCCAAACGAGCATAACAATAGTGATGATCTCCCCGCGCATGTTCGAGAACATTTCGGAGATAGAGCAGTGGATCCCCTGGGAGATAGCATATTCGCTGAAGAACAAGTCGCGTAGCTTTGGAAAGAGCTATATGAATGCCATACTCGCGATCGTGCTTCCCGACAGGCGGGGCGAATATGATTATGCTATGTACTCTGCAGGAAGGCAGGTTTTCGTGAAAGAGGATGCTTTCTTCGAGATTATTTTAGCAAACATGTTTAATCGGAGAGGGGTCGAGTACTACACGGATCGGTACAACAATCCTCAGTACAAGCAGGGGGAGAGTTACATCGCTTTAGCAAAATGGTGTGATTTTTGTAGCAATCCTGAATACTATATGGGCGTAGCACTGAAAAATCGTGGTGAGTGGGATCAGTTCGATATCGTGAAGAGAATCGATGAAGATTGGATATCGTGATTCACGTTTTCGAAAAGGATGGCCCTATCCGATTTTACAGAATGTGCATGAGAAGATGTATCTCGTAAATCAGATTCCAAGAGCTCAGATGATTTCTACGCTCGCGAAATACGAGGGTCTGACCCTAAGAGTCTAAGTTCTCAGACACGTTTAGATAATATCCTCAACTGGTGGAAACTGGCATTCGTGGAAGCTTCACGTGTGAACTCTGCTTTCATCCCTCCTGGGAAAATTACTCCGTATTCATACTTTATAACAAGACATTCTCCGAAGGTTTCGTTTCACCAAATCAAGAATAATCCCAATGTCAGGAACCGAGTTATATCCGTATGCAGTAAACTCCACGCAAATCTTTGCTGTAGCAGTGCGGTTTCGGTGCACAGTTACCGTTCTGTTATGCAAAGATTGGCAATTTTAATAATTATTCCGTGGTGGTTATCAATAAAATAATTAACAATTGTTAACACATTGTTACGAACACGGCAACCATCAAGAAACTTCCACAGGTGCATTTGATCCCTAATCAGAACTTCCTTTCAGAATGAACACTCGGTAGAACCATTATCGAACAGGATGAACTCCGCATCCACACCCTTCTGACGGACGAGACTCCTCAGACATCTTCCGATGTACCTCTCGGTGTTGTAGAATGGAACGATGACGCTGACATCCACCATGCTGATGCATCTCCGTGCTATAGGCGGATGACGGCATGCATTATGGATATAATAGCGTATTATTCGTGATTGAAGACGGATAGAATCGTGCGGACGATGATTCAGGATTAATGGGTCTTAGCTGGTAGGTATCAGATCAGTTTTGCTTCTTCATTATGTCACAATCTATTCAACGAGGGTCGATTCGTTATACTCAGGTAGTCTATAATGAGTAGGAATTGAGATATATCAGTATGTAGTGGAACTCATGCAAATCTTTGCCGTAATAGTGCGCTTTCGGTGAACAGTTGGCGTTCTGTTATGGCAAAGATTGGCGATCTGTGTTAATTCTTTCTGTAGTAGTTATCAATGTATAATTAACTATTGTTAATTAATTAGCAGATATAAGAGTCATCATAGCATCAATAGTTTTGAATTGCCTCTTAAGGGGGTATTACGTCACTCCTGCCACGTGCAGGGATATTTATCCCCGAATCTTTCCAAAGTGTCTCCCAGCACGGTAAGGTTTCTTTCAATTGTTTGGATATTATGCAAATCCCCCTCACAAATCAAATCAAGGTCTTGTACAAAGGCCTCGCATAAACATCCTTTTTCGCCATTATAGTATACCTCCAACTATCTTTGAAGCTAATTGGGATCAATCCCCAATTTTTTGTGTATATAGTCCATTATCTCGTCTGACCTAAGTTTTGTCATAAATTTGACCATCATTCTGAGATATATAAAGAGATCATGACCGATTGGAGGATAATATTTAGAAGAAACCTGTTATGGCAATAGGTTTCTTCTATGATTGCAAGTTTCAGTGTTATAAATCAAATGTGTAATTCACTTCGATAACTATGTTTCCAATTTATACAGACTATTCGACTTCTTGAAGAGGTGAAAGAGATATAATCGAACGGTTTTAAGCCGGAGAACGTAGTCTCACTCCCATCTCATGGAATAAAAGACATATTTGATAAACAATAACGATATGCGTGAATATGGGCGACGAACATCCTATAGACATTTTGCTAAGTGACTGTGTGATAGCATATGTTGATGTTCTTGGTACAACGTCTATGCTTAATTCCTCGGACGAAACTCGCGTAAGAGAGTTTATTAGTAATTTAAAAGCTGTTTTCCAAGAAATGGGTGCGTCCGACAATGCCAAAGTTCGTATATTCTCGGATAATATTTTGATTTTTGAAGAATATTCTGAAGATGCCGTTAAAAGGATTGTAGGTATGACAAGCCAATTTCAATACAGTCTGGTTGTGAAGTACGGACTACTATGCAGAGGTGGGATACTTCGCGGATTGTTGTATTATGATGATAATTTCGTCATAGGTAAAGGGTTGGTTGATGTATATAAGATAGAATCTGAAATTGCCCAAGTCCCGAGAATACTCGTCGACAGTTCAATAGATAGTTCAACCGATTCAATTTGTTTATTCAACGATTCATAGATTATTGATTATCTTGATAATTCGATATTAGAT
>Ga0310695_10000677_pt1 | contig 85517 bp, 78 predicted proteins | sample RumenRJG_04DNA_FD_203882 | JGI IMG/M metagenome (GOLD analysis project Ga0310695, IMG submission 203882) | Bovine rumen microbial communities from Lethbridge, Alberta, Canada - RJG_04 (v2) (version 2) | ecosystem: Host-associated > Mammals > Digestive system > Stomach > Rumen | place: Canada...
ACATTTTTATTAGCAATTGTACTATCTGTGGTGTTCTTGTTTGTGGCGGCTTGCTCTGATGGCGATGACACTACAAAGGCAGAGAAACCAAGAGAGGAAACAGGAAAGGGCATACAGGTGCAGAGAATTTCGAGTTTTACAGTGATAGATAGCATGAGGGTTGATACGATAAAAGTAGATATGGAATGAGAATCCTTTTATTCCAGAAAATGAAAAAGGAAACAGCACCTGTGCTGGAACTGCTGAAGAATATAAGGGAGGTACATTTTAATAATAGAAAAAAGACATGTTTGGAACAGCTTTTTATTACCCAATGTTAGACATCAAAGATAAGGATTGGATAAAATACTTCCTTTAGAGGCTCTGCATGATGTACACTTACCCCCATTGATTATCGATTGAGCCCAAGAAATGGGGTGTTGCGAAACGTTAATTGAGATAGTTTCTGGAAGTGTGCCTACAATGTGCCTACAACTTTGAAACGTCTGGATATGAAAAGTCCCCTAAGTTGTTTACTTACAGGACTTTAACTTTTGGGTGCCCGGACGGACTCGATCTCAACCCGGTCGACCGCCTGGTGAGTCTTGCGAAACCACTTGTCAAACTCTTCATAGGGTACACCATTCTTTTCGCAGAATGAATTAATGGACTCCTCCTCGGGAACTCCCTCTGTCTGGTGCAGAAACCAGAGCTTTTCAAAATCTTTGCTACTGAACCGAAGGTCACTGTTCGCGAAGCGAGGGAAAGTAACATAATTGAGAATTTTAGAATTCAGTGCAAAGGTAAAATTTTATCTTGATAGCTGCAATACGTCATTTTTGGACGCTTACCATATTTATTATGATGGCCACTGGCAACAAATTCTATCCATTCGACCCCTGGTATACTTTTGAATTATTATTTGGTATACTTTTGCGTTATCATTTACATACACAGGCGAAGGCGATATGTTTCTTGCCGGCATAAAACCCTTTGAGCAACATGTAAGGTCTGAAAATGAAAGACTGTTCTACAACACAGATTTTGAATTATGTCTGAGCAATGATGGCCAGCCAATAACGACAGGTTGCGTAATACCAATATCTTTACCTATGGCAGGAGATTTCGATTTCATGTGTATCAACAATGACAAATCACTTGCACCAATCATCATGCCAGGTGATGTCATCGCACTGAAGAAACTCGCAACATGGAAAACATATATTCCTGGTGATTTCATCTGCGTCATCGTTACCAACGAGTTTAAAGTACTCCGCAAGGTGTCTGTCACTCAGCCTGACGAGCAGAGCATCAACTTCACACAGATGGTCGATGGCACTCCCGAAGAGTCCAGCATCCCCAAGGACATCATAGTAGAGATTTACAAGGTAGTAGGCAACTACCGCCGCCAGTAACCAAAACAGACATCCCCCGACCCAGCTCACGAAAAGCTGAATCGGGGGATGCTCATATACTAACAGTGCTCAACGGTTCACCCGTTGAGATAGTCACTAAGCCCTGCACCTCTCCGCAGGGCCAATCAAACTAATAATACCTCATACTTATATTCAGCTCTTCCATCACCAATCCTACGGACACACCTTTCCCGTACCCAATGAACCCTCCAAATCCGAAGTCCATGAGGTAAGCCGGAATGTCTCTGCATGTTGAAGTATAGAGCCTTATCATTTTTGAATTTTCTTCTTATCTTGTATGCTTCCATGTCATGGAAGCCAACATTTCTTTTTCCCCTATAAATGATATATCTAGTCTGTAATATCCATCTTCTCAATATAATCCCCTATATCTGTATCACCCGCCTTTTCTTCGTTATATCTATAGTCTTCTACATATATCTTCTCAACATGAATCTTCAAAGTACCCTCAGCCGGAAAATGGCGTGACAGCAGTTTCCATGAAATATTCACATCATCTATTCCATCTGGAATATGCACAAAGAAATCATCAGAACACGAATTATCGCCAGGAATGATGCTTTTCCCAAACATTTGAACACCTACGCCGTCTTCCAATATCACATTAGACACACCACGACTAAAGGATATTTCCGGCATCAGCATTTTCTTCTCTACGTTGTTCCGTATGAATGTGACATTGGGATTATCAAAGAAAAATAATATCTTAAAATCATCAATAGGTGTTCGTCCTTGGTTTGCCACCATGAACTTCAAAGGGCAGAATGCGTGATTAGTCTCAACGCTTCCTCTAACTATCCTTGGGGAAGCAATCACTGGCTTGCTATATGCTTCAGCCAATGCTGTTATATGCTCTAATTGGGTAGCCAGTCCGCCAAGCGCCAATCTCCTGACAGCATCGTTAGTACTGGCAATTTTACGTGGCTGGCCTTTCGGTGCTGGCTTCAAATAATATATCTTCGAATATTGTGGATGAATTGTCGTTTCAGAAGCCCCATCCTCGAAAGTAACAGCGACAGCATAATCCTCTGCCACTATATCCAGATAAATATTCAGAACGGACTTATTACGTTCGAGCAAGTCAATAATATCCTGCCAAGATTTTATGTCGATGCTAAAAAGACCTTTCTTGCGGTTCTCATCATCTTTTAATCGCACATATTCTTCAATAGTGGCATCTTTATCAGCTGTTGTTGCAAAAACCAATCGACGAAGGGCCGGCTTAAATGCTTTAGCGTTATTTATTTCTTCATCTATTTCATCCATGGCAAGACCTTTGTTTCCCGGTTTACACTTACATTGTATTCCGCTAAACTCACCTTCGCCGTCTCGGTGACCGCTAATGTCAACCCCATTCTGTGCCTGACCGTTGCGGCCATTCTTCTTCAAGTCCTCACTCTTCCACTCTTCCCTCCACAACAGAAGGCAAAGAGATTCAAAATCCTGCCAGTTTGCTGGCCGTCTAAGCGTTTGCGTTATCTTCATTTTCTTGTTCTTTCCAAAGTTTAACCACATCCAGCGTTTCGTTGTCAGGTTTGTTCTCTTCCTCTATACGGTCTATCTTCACCACTACTGGCATATCAGCCAACTGCCCTGCTATTACGCATACACCCGTAGAAAGTATTGGAAGTGATTCCACAGAGACTTTATCAAGATAGGATATGGTGTTATTCACTTGTTCTATGTCATGTTGATTGACAAGTCGGTGAATAAAATAATTATGTAATTGTGAGATAATTGTTGATGAGATGTCCGAAGGTCGTTGACTGGCTATAGTCATAAAAACGCCAAATTTTCGTCCTTCCTTGATGATTTCCTCAAAAACTTCAAGCCTATAGTCTTTCCATTCTTCGCTTTCACGTGTTGACTGATAAGACAGTATATTATGGGCTTCATCAACTATGATGTTCAGATGTCCAGTGTTTCTCCCCTGCTTCTTATGTTCGTTATAGAGCTTGTTTGAAATGAGCAAGGGTATCCTCTTTTTAGTATCGACATTTACATCACTCAAGTCTATCACCACCACATTACAACCATCCCACATATCTGCATTGTTTGCAAATCCCAAAACCTTTTCAATATCTTTCTCGGCACTCTTCAATTTATGGAGGGCCGGTGATATATGTTCATTAACTGCTCGATTATCCAGTACATCATATATAAGTCGCAGATACATAATGTCGATGAAGTTCTTCAGAATATTATCAGAGAACCGATAGTTTGACACCTGTCTGTATATCGTCAGTGTCTGAACTTGGTTAGGATTGGTATTAAAATAGGTGTAGGTGCCTCCAATCAGAGCATAATAGCATTTACTTACGGAGTGAAAACCGAAATCTACTTTCAATCCCAAATCAACTCCAGTCTGCGGGTCGCGGTTTCTAGGCAAGATAGCCTCTATATAATTAATCAGCAGGTCTCCTTTTACGTTGTCCGACATGCCCAAAATCCTAACAATTACACCTCTCAGATAATTCTTGAAGCGGTTCTCGTTTAGAGCAGGGTCATTGTCTCGGTTGATATTCTCATACAAGTCTATACACCGTTTGATGAAGGGCCTTTGTGTCTTCTCGGTGGCATTGGCAAATATACAAAGAAGATTTAAGTCAAGCAAGTCCTTGGCTTCCATCGGTATTCTGTCTTGTCCTTCTTCTCTTCTGGTAGAAAGTCGGTAAACCTTCTTCCCTCCGATAATGGCGTTTTCCTTCGAGTACTCACCATTAAAATCAAAAAACAAGAACTTTGATTTATCATGGAATTGTTGGACTCCCTCATAATGCTTGAAAAGTTGCCTATATAGCTTTGACAAGGTATAAGACTTTCCACTACCCGTATTTCCAAAAATACCAATGTGGCTGGAGAATAATCTTCCTATCCCTACTTGAATAGGCACAAGCGGGTCATTTGATAGTGTTCCTATTCGTATATACTCATCTTTATTACCACCAAAGGAATGAATCATACTAAATTCGTCCTCTGTCAGCAAGAAGCACTCGTTGTCTATCAGCGGTAGTTCATTAACGCCTCTGTAATAATGACCATCCTCCAAGAATCCTATTAGTTTCACTATAAGACTCCTTCCTATATGCTGGGCAGCATCTAAATAATCGGATTCATCTGCTTTCTTATCCTCAACGATATACTCAGATTCTACTTTACCTATGATAGGTACAAATCCTTTTAGTATCTTGACATAGCTACCCACAGAGACATTCTTTATCAGAGTCCCCTTATAAATCAAGTGGGAGGAGTTCTTGTTTTTGTCCACACGTATTTTCACCGTGCGCCCATCTACAGAGAACACGACTCCTATCTTGAATACGGAATTATATATAGCAATGTCTGTATTATCTACCATAGACTACAATCCCTTGCGAAATCAACTCAAACAGGTTGTTGACAGTCGTAAAATCGAACTGGGTTACACCAGCTGCGAAATTCCTGTATTTCTCCTCCTGACTTTGGTCATTATGCGACTTAAAAACAGTGGGCGTGAGTATTTCTACGTTGTTATTCAGACAAACATCATGTAACTTAAGGTTATTTTTAATGGTAGTCCCGTCACCATCATTAAAACCAAACACTACAATATGAAGTGTCGGATTCGTGTTGGCCGCTCTAAGTGTTATATCTGCAATATGTTCGTCTGCAAAAGAAAAACCTGAGACAAGCAGCAATGTATTCTCTTTTTCCAAGTTATTAGAGTATTGCCGCATTAACTCATAGAAATGATGGTCTATTACCGATTCTTTGAACTTCCTCTTTGTAGGATTAATCATCACTAACTTCCGATACTGCTCAAAGAAAGGATTGAAAACATCTGCGTTTGCCAAACCTTTTGCCTCTGCCTCAGTTATCATCTCTGCCAAGGTTTTATCTGTAGCATCGCCTGTAGCAGGGTCAATTTTCGTCGTACTGATAAAGTTCCCTGCATCAATTCCATCCAAGGCTGCCCTCACAGCCTGAACAATTGGCAATCCTAAATCATTCTTAATGACATCAGCTTCAGACTTCCAATTGATGGAGCCGTGAATCTTGATAAGATTGAACACAGGTATATCAGAAACATTCTGAAAATGAAGACTGGTCTTGCTGACGGTCTTTTGGAAACTACCTGCATCATAAACCTGCTCAATACTCCCTTGGAAGCCATCATTCAACTCTACTCCATACCCTAAGGCAGCGCGTTCCATCATAATATCTACATTGGTTGTAAACAGATTCACTTGCTTTCCAACCAATCGGTTGCTACGTTTATTGATAAGACCATTCCAATTACGCAAAAAACGTCTGTATTCATTAATTGTCGCATCATAATTGGCACCTGCAGGGGCAACATTGGGATACATCACGCTCTCGAAATACAATTTCAAGATTGACGCTTCTACTATAGTGAACGGAACATTATCCCCTTCTCTATGACGTTTCTCATTCAGCTCTGTCAGCCACTTTTCGATATTACCCAATATCGAAAGAAATGGACATGATAAACCAGAGCCATACAGAAAATTAACGTTGGCTGACTGGATGTAATATTTTAAAGTTTCTATATGCATAACTGACAAATGCGTTATTTATCTCACTTCAATATATCTCTCTTCAACTTTTCAAAGCACCGCTCCCTTTGATCCAATACTCTTTGGAATATATCGTCCTTTATCCTCTGGGCAGAAAATGATGCATCATGAATCGAGTTGGCCATCAAGGCTATTCTGCTATCCGTATAGCGGTATTTCAATTCTAACCAAAACAGCGCTTCTATCTTATGAAATCTGTAGCGTTCCAGCAGATGGAACATCTCTACGAATATATTATAGTCTTGATTCTTCACATCCATATCCAACTCGTAATCATCCTCATGTGCTGTTGGTCTGTTTCCTATTCTTTTACCAGGCCTAGGATTCAGCATAAAGGTAACTTGCCTGTCGAAATCAAACTTTTTACTCGTCGGGCTCAATTCTTCTATAGGATTCCCTCCGCGACCCAGTATTTTTGTCTTCTTCAGTTTCTCATTACACACACTACAGGACGGTACAAAGTTCATCAGACTGATGGCTGTTATTGGGCATCGTCCTTTATCCAACACATGATCCAAATCGAAGTGATTCTTATCAACTTTGTCTGGAAATATAGTGTGGAATTTATCTTTCGTTCTAAACGCAGCAGACCGGTTAAACTGTGCAACACTCATATAGGGTTTGCCCGTAAAGACTTGCTGTATTGTTGTCCTTGTCTTTATTTTCAGCAGTTTCCCTAGTTCTGCTATACTTGCATCGTTGATGATATCAAGACCATCTTGATCTCCCTTCACTGTATATTTATTGATGTATGAGGCTCCACAATAATGGCATACACTTAGATTAAACCCATTCTGTGCATCCATAAAGAAAGCAGCAATGGCATCATGACAGGCATCATACGAGAATATTTGTTTCAGTTTGTTTATATCTGTCGATAATATATGTGGCTCTATCTGAACATATAGCTGATAGTAGGCAATCAGTTTGGGGTATTCCGCACGCAATATCTTCCTAATATCAGAAGGGAAATGACTGCCTTGTGGCAACCGCCTCCTTATTTTCCGCCATTCTTTTTGTGCCTGCTCCAGTTTATTCTTTCCGTTCTTATTCTTCAGAACAGATAGAGCAGCCACATATTTCTGTTTCAGACTAATCCTTGCGGCCTGGTCTGTTGGGTATATTACTGCTTTCATTGCTCAACAGTTTTGTCAGTCGTTCCCTCTCTTGTTCAATCTCATTGAGTTTTTGTTGCCACATCGTCCTCGCAGAATCTGGCTTATATTGTTCCTGTAATTTCTGGAACATATACTCGTATGTCTTCTTCAGATAGGCTTCTCCAAGATGATTGAGCACGAACTCGAACTCTGCATATCTCGCCTCAAATTTCTTTCTCCTACTATCAGAATCTTCTTGATTGTATAGTCCAACCAGCTCATTAATCTTAGAATATGCCAATTCACCTATATCTGAATCAAGGAAGAAACTATCTTGTAGCAAGTCATATATATTGGCTCCGAATGTAGAACTTGGCGTATGACCGTCTTTTGTTCCAAGATACAGCACATTGCTCTCTGGAATATCGGATAGGATAAACGGTGAGTGTGTCACTATCATGATATTGATGCTTCTGATGTTTGTCTTATTGATATGACACATAGCCAGCCTTTCCAGCAGACGCTTCAAGAATACACGTTGAAATTCTGGATGGTAATACAGTTCTGCCTCGTCAAAAATCAAGTTGATATGGTGATAACCTACAACTCGTTTCCCGTCTTTCTTATTGCTTGCAATGTTCCTTATGTGATAATAGATGTAACTCAGGCTATACAGCAACTGCTTCTCTCCACTACTCATAGACCGCAGTGTTATCTCCTTCGGTTCTTCGCTCTTATCCTTGCGTTTCTTATAATGCAGTTCAGCTTTAAAGAATGGTGGTGGCATCAATTGTTGCACGTCGTCGTAATTTTCAAACTTATGATCAACAAGTTCGTCCACCTTGACAAAAGCACCTTGTTTATACCGCTTTCCTTGTAAATAATTGAGGCTTTGGAAAATTTTGGCGGTAATATGTCTGCCCTTATCCTTCAATATGGTTTCAATCACTTTTTTCACATTGTCTGTATGGGCATTCATCCAAAGCGTACAATCTTCCGCCCCTACAACTCTCTCTTCCTGTCCTTTTCCATCATCTACATAAACATAGCTTTTTATCCCTTTATTATAATGTTCCGCGTATGTTTTCGCCAGCGACAACAAGTCTTTGACTTCAAACAGGTCTTCATATTCAGGATAAGTCAAGCATATCTTCACAGCTTTATACGCAAAATAGAACAACTCTATTTCTGCCTTGTCGTCCTCCAATTCGATTTCTTGTTCGTCAAAATACTTCTGCCATGCCTGTACAAAGTGTTTAATTATCACATCCAGACACGCCTTCAATTCTGGGTAACGCAGTTTCTTTCTGAATGTAGCCAATTTATTATCTTTATAATCCTTGTCAAACTCATAAAATAGTTTGTATGGCTCATAGTCATCCAAAAATTCTTTCCCTTGAGAGTGATATAACAATGAAAGTACACTGATACGTTGTTCTGCAAGTAAATTCTCATTAGTCACATTCATCTCACCTTGTTTCCTGAATGGAGTAAGGACTAATGGTATATAATAGCCATCGTTTTTGTGGAACAAGTAGTCAAGCCATTCTCCACCGTAAATTTCCAAATTTTCTTTTTCACCAAGCGGTGCTTTATAATCATTAGGGTTAAAAGCATAAATACTATAATTTACGCTAATGGTGTAAAAGAACCTGTTGAGGAGTATATTTCGTTCATTGTCGCTCAAATCATATATTTTCTGCGTCTCGCTTCTGTTCTCATCATATTCATAATACATCACTTTTTCATCTGCAACATCTATGAATCGTTGTACACCATCCTGTTCAAAATAAAGACGTGCATACAATCCCTTGGTTGCCTGAACCTCTTCACATTCATCTCCGACGTCCTTGACAAATAAGGAAACAGCGAAATTGTTGAGTATCCTGTAAAATATATCCAGAAGCGTAGATTTCCCGCTACCATTCTTTCCTGCTATGGCAGAATTGTAATGCGAGGCAACCCCTCTTCTATATTATAGAAACCTTGTGGGCAGACATCTTCGCTCACAAATGGAAACTTTTTCTTATCAGTACCAATGTCCTCTTTTGTATGCACAAACGGATACCAACCTGGAGTCAGTGATTTCCTGATGTGAGCCACTGTTTCAGCAAATAATTGAATCCCTATAAGCCTAAGGGGTAAATTAGTATTTAATGGAAATAGCATAACATTTATATCTTAAAATTCCACTGTATTATCTGTTAACCACGTAGTATCCAACATGAAGGTTGTTCTCCCATTATTGGCAGAATCACCATGTGCTCCCCTAGTCAAGCCATCACCCACCATCATAGGTTCTTCCATGCTACATGCTTCAAAGGACATTGTATCAACAAGACGAATAAGTACAACAACAGACAGACTCTTCAAAATCACGCTCTACTATCCATATTGATTCTTATGCTTACAACGCTCACTCAACTCCAACAGTTCCTTAAACATCTCCAGCCTAGGTCCCTTCAACTCACCTGCGTTCATCAGTTTTCGTCCACGCTTCAGGAAATGCACCATTAACTTTTCTTCTGGAGCGTATTTAGACGGATTCCGATGGTTAGCCTCAATGAAACTAACCACCTCCTTATATCTTGTCATCCACCGTTCATCTTGCCTCATAGTTTCTCCTTATCTACTTACATCCAGTATTACCCCATCACCACCTTATCATTCTCCCAGTCCAGCACTAGATAGTGGAGCGCATTCTCCGTATATTCCAACACACCCATCGCATTTCCCCAATAGTCTATCACCCTTTGGCTGTATATACCACGATAGGCCTCGTTCCTTCCCATAAGTATCGCCTTCTTCACATTCACGCCTGTCCCCCTGACTGCTCAATCAATTTTGTAATAACCTCTTTCGAGTGTTAATGAATTTACGTCTGGATTGCCAATTAAGCCACCTATATACTTCGAAGGCAGGCATACACCAAAACCCATAATATCAAACCGTTTTCCCTCAAAGCCACCTTCGTTGTCAAATGGCAACTGAATCACTGTTCCCACAACCTGGCCTTCGTTATTAATTACAGGCCCCCCGCTGTTGCCACCCTTAACACGAGCGCTGATAAGAAAATAGTCCAACTGGTTGAAGTAGGTATCCGCTGTGGCAACCACTTGTCCAATTACAGCCTTCCGCTGGAATCTGTTGTACGTGGCTATCGTTGCAGTTTCAGCTGTAATAATCGGGTTGAGTCCAGGAATAGGAGGATAGCCCATCACTAGAACATCAGCAAGCACAGATGGCTCACCCATCCACAAGGGCTGGCACGATGGTGCTTCCAGAGTAACAATAACAGCCAAATCATAGTCATCATAGTTTTGCCCTGCAGCAAACCACACCTCTCGTAAGGTATAAGGTGTACCGTCTGGTTTCAGCAGATTAAATCGTTCAAGGCCTTCAATACAGTGGGCGGCAGTCACAAAGCGATTTTCGCCAATATAATAGGCTGTACCATTGTCCTCATCACCGTTTGCTTTTATACCTACAATAGGCACTACAGATTCCTTGAAGTAGTTATAAGTATAAGTAAAACCACGATACTTGAAATCGTATGTACCATAGTTCAATGCCATATTTAAAGCCTGAGGATCTGTACAGTTGGCACTATGAACAGCAAGGTATTGCGTCATAATACCCATCACCGGATTTGTCTTGATGCGCATTAAAAGCAAATCGTCAACCATCTTTTCGCAAATTCTGTAATACTCCATGCCCAACGAAACGTTCATGCTTCCGATACTGTCTTTTCCCTCTTCTAGAAATCCTGGAACAGTCTTCATAAAATCCATCAGTGTCAAATGCTTGCCACCATTTGAAAAAAACTGCAAAAAGAAGTCGTATATCTCTTTTACTGTCTTCATTTTTCTATACCATATGTAATATTTTCACAGTTCATACACAAAACGTCAAAATTGACAGCGTACAGCTAGTCAGCAGTTATTTCATTGAGGCATTAAGGATAATTATTTTCCATTAGTTAATTCTTTTCTCTAACCATTCCGAGCATTACAAGCACATGCAACAGACGAATGGCTGCACTATATTCAAAATATTGCGGTGGCATTATACCATGACATAGGAGATTGCGTATATTTAACGACCTTTGATCTGTTAAGACAAGCCGTAAATAATAAGCACCATCAGGGGTGAATGCATCTTCTATAGGCTTGCTCCTGAGAAGTTCATCTAGTGTTATTAGTTGAAATCCGATCATTCCCTTCCCTTGAGGTTTGATTACTGGACAATTTGACATCTGAACCAGATTACGCACAGCATTCTCTATTTGCGGTACTATCAGATGACACATTATAGAATATTTATCATCAAAGAAGAAATCAAGCGACTGCTTAATAATATCATAACTCTCTTCCTCAAACAATGGGCATGGTTCTATCAATTCTGACATTAGACGATCCGACTTAAGTAGCCCTACATCTATCATTTTCTTTACAGCAATTCTCAAAAAATGATCCGTAAGATTCATTTTTTCTGTTATATATAGTATTAAGGAACCTTCTGGATCCTGCTCATATCCTTTAACAACAGACATCGGTCTGCCCTTAATATCCATCATATTTGTAGTAACCATGTACTTTAATGGATACTTCTTAACCAACTCCTTCAAAGACGATTCTTCTTTATCTTTCCTAGGTATGAAATAGGCAGCAAAGTTTGACCAGCGTTCCTTATCGCTTGCAGCACCAGTTCCAAACATCAGTTCAGCCCGATCTAATATTTCATGTGGTATCTTATACTCAAAATAATCTTGGTTCATTGATGCGGCATTCGCTTCACCTGTATCTTGAAGTTCAGATATAATTCTCTTTGAATCTTCTACTAGACCATAGTGCAAATACTTTTTGTGCAAATCTTGAAGTATACCCTGTTTCTGTAGTGGTGAATAAGTCATAAAGTTTAATCGATGGGAATATTCCTCTACACCCAAAACTCTTTTTACATCCTCCATCTTCTTCTGCCTGTTGTAATAATCACATAGTAAATGACATTGCTTTGCAATAAGCCATACATTTGCCTTGGCGTTTTCATCAGTTAAAGCTAGTCTACTTAACCTTTCTTCATGAGCTTTAACTAAAGTTACTTTTTCTTGCAGAGAAAAGCACTTAGAATATTCTAGCATCAACAAGAACTGGCAAGCCCAAGACCTAACAGCACTATCTACAGCATACCTTGATTCATATCTTTTTAAAGACGATTTAACTCGTACAACATCAGATTCCTGTTTATTAACTAAAGCAAATAAACGATCATAAATATTAGCCGTAACAACAGGGTGAGGGGAAAAATCATTATCACACACATCAAGCATGCTGTCAACATATGATTTATACAAATTCGCAGGATAAGCCTGTTGCACAACACTTGGTTTAAAATCCCATACTAAAGCAGAGTACCTCATTTTCAGTAAAGAGTTTGATACTTGCCTATATCTTCTCTCCCAATAAAGAACAGCATCTTTACTTACATCTTCTTGAGTAGGAGCGTATATCGGATTCCCCTTTTCATCAGCAAAAGTAAACTGAGGACCATAATAAGTACCCCAAGGATTATTCTCACTACCTGGTTGTAAACAGAACGCAGTGTATTCGTACTGGTATTCTGGTCTATTCTGCTCTTCAGAATCCAACTTCCTCAAAGATGCTAGTATGTCCGAATAATCAAACTTAGCACCCTTAACATCATACCTAAGGAAGATGTCTTCTACTGTTAGTTTCATGACAGACATTATGGGACTACGTTTAAAAGGATGTCTTGCTTCACTTGGAGACGAAGCCTATATCGTTTCTTTATTCCCGATAGTCATAGGGTAACTTCTGCGGTGAATAGTCAGACGCCTGTCCCCCCGACTATATCTATTGTCTTTTCTGTCTTATAGCGGCACCTTAGGGTCACCCCATTCCGCAACAGGGAGAACATATAAAACTTACGATTGCCACATTATTCATGAGTTATTGATGTCCAAAAGCAACATGACTAGCAGTAATCGAGGCCAAAGTTACAAATAATTTGGAAAAAAATAAAGGAAAAGACGTTTTAATTTTAATTTTCTAGTGAAAGTATCTTAATAACACCTCAGAATTGGAAAGTTTTTTTGAGCCATTGTGTCCCTTCGGCTCTTATCACTACCGAAGAGATGTAAGAAGTGCCGACCGACGGTGCTCCTGCATCCCCTGATCAAAAACAATGAAAAGCCAGCCCTAAAGCTGACTTTTCACCTTTCTTCTAGTCTGAATTTACTATTTTGTTTTATTTGAATGCAGTAGCCTTGGCGACTGCCTCTTCTATCAGACGGTCAACATCTGACTTGCGGATCATATCCGTGGCTATCTGATTAAGCAGGCGGAGGACTTCACTGTCCTTCTCCTGAAGCTTGGTTTCTTGAGTGTCGGTCTGCATCCTAAGTCTGCTGTTTTCCGATTTCAAGTCTGCATTTTCCTGTTGCATCACCACACTGGACCTGCTCTTCATAAGACTCCACCTCAAGCTTCTCCTGCTTCAACGCCTCAACCATCTCATAATAGTCCAACATGTTTTCACGGCAGAAGTCTGCCACCCTCACTTTCTTGTGACTCTTCTGCAAGTCACGCAATTGCTTCACATAATCTTTTATTTCCATATTGCGCTTAACTTTAATGAATAAAATCTTGCGCAAAATTAGAAAAACATTTTATCTCAACCAAATTAGGCCAGGCCCAAGGTTCGGACGCTTACTTCTTTTATTCCCGATACTTATGTGGTAACTTCTGCGGTGAATAGTCAGACGCCTGTCCCCCTGACTGCGTTACGTGACTCACCTTTTTACGAAGGGAGGTTTATCTTTATTATCCGCAAATTTAATACTCCAGCGACAACATCTCCTGTGTCAATTGATTCGCACCGCTTACGTCCTTTTTCACCTGCATTATTTCCCGGCTGATAGCGACACTGTCAAAATTTAGTTTCTCCAAAACATAATGATGTCTTAACTCAAACTCCTTAAATAAATCATCCCAAGTCATAGCGTATATCTCGTAATGGCCCTGAGTGTAAACCAAGTACCGCTTATTGTACACCTTAAAACTGTCATACTTGTCTGTAACATCCTTATCCAAGACCCTTCCTACCACAAAGAATTTCCAAATTCTGCTTTGGGCATTAAATTGCGGTTCGCTCTTTATCTTTCTGAAATAATCTTCTATCTGTCTATACTCATTGGTGCCGATATTCACCGTAGGACGTTTTAACTCAACGATGATGTTATCCTCAAGCATCGACGATGTGTTAGCATCGTTCACAATTCTTTTCCTCGCAAGGAATATATCTGGCCTTCTGTTCTTCTGATTATTATCAATAGTGGTGGTTTGGGGGTTATCCTCCCCATCCAGTATATATGTGTAGTTCTCAAGTGCCTTTTCAAAAGTCAAGTCGGCCGAGACCAGGTTGAATTGTTCACCAAACAACCAGAAACACTTTTCCATTATCTTTTGAATGTGATCTCTCTCAGTTGTAAACTTTGTCAGATCATTAACCAGCAGTTTTAGCCTCTCTATAGCAACCAGTCGGTTATGCATCATATTTGCTACTTTGCTGATATTCTTGATAGAGGTTGTTTTTAATACTTCATATAGTCCGTTTCTCTCTTCATCTGTTAGCGTTACAATGCCATCCAAGATACCCAAAATTTTCTCGCGCTCTTCAGAACTAAGAAGAATATTCAAGAATGCAACTAATGTCTTCGACTGATCGTCGTTCAGTCCATTGAATATTTTCGGCTGTATATAGTATATCTGCTTGATAGTCTCTATCAAGTCTTTTTTGCGACTCTGATCGTATTCATCTTGCTTGAAATGCGGCAGTATTCCATCTCTTTCATACATGTCTACCAATTTTTTTGCAGCTATATCTTGGACGAAACATTTTTCCTTTTCTTCCAGCACCCTCTTCAGTTCCTTTTGTAGCTTCCTATACACCCCATCTGCTTGATTCTTCTTACCATCATAACGCTCTGAAGGATTCTCTTCATAAATGAAATTATCAAAATACGATGATTTAACATAGATGCTATGATAAAAGCCTGTTGTCTTATTGTTAAATGACGTTAGAGTCTTGAAATTCTCATGAAGATTAGAATTCATCATATAGAAATAGAATTTGTCACTGATTCTTTTGTCCCACCTAATATATGTTACATCAAAATGATTGTTTTCTATATCTATTGGGACATCATCAGAATCTCCAATGATGTCATCATAAGCCAATTCCGTTCCATTAATTTTCAATTCTACACCCTGGGCTTCTTTCAAATACAAAAACCAAGCAAATTGCTGCTCTAAATATTCATAAAAAGACCGGTTCTCCAAATTCTCAACAGAGATATCATGAAAATTAATGAATTTGACTTCTGTTCCTGTTGAGAACATGTCTTTATCCTGGTTCCTCTCTTCTGATATTTCGTAAGAAGAAAGATCCTGTATGTCAATTGATATGGTATATTCTTTGAGCTGATCTTGCTGGTTCAAATACCTTGTTACCCACTCTGCACGATATGCAAATTTTTGAAAAGAAAATCTGCCTTTGCCTTTTTTACCATGTACATCTGAAGTGCGTTGATATGACTGCTTCTTTTGTGAATCAAGAAACTGGCCGAAAGTATACTCTAGCAAGTCCCTTCTTATGCCTTTACCATTATCCGAAATTACCAGATAAGCCAGATTGCCTATTTCGTCAGCTTTTCTATATTGAATATCTACTATCTTTGCCTCTGCGTCAAAACCATTCCAAATATACTCTACGATGGCTTGGCGATAGTCATCTGTCAGCCCGGAATTAATCACACTTCTACTACTTGCAGATAGCTTATGCTTTACATTGTTTGTAGCCATATTAATAAATTTTACTAAGTGTCTTTTTTCTCACCATTCCTTTAACGACGACACATTATAACACTCTTCCAGCATCCGAAACATCATGTAAAACTTGATATGGATTGTCCCCAGTTCTTTTGTAGTAGACATACCGTTTGCAAGTTTCTCAACCTCTATTTTATTAATAACTCCAGGTTTGAACTTAACAATATAATAATCAACAAACGACTGATAGCTAGCAAAAAACACATCACTCGATTGTAAATGTAACGGATAGACAAGTTCAATGTAACTTGCCACATTTTGGTCACTCTGCAGTTCGAGGTCACTTTGTATCTCTTTTTTATCCAGCCCACACTCTATCATTAGACACAGAAGCTTGAATATTGGCAAATCGCAAGAAAACTGGTAGACCATAATCTTAATATCCGTTTTCTTTTGCCTGCTCTTATAGTCAAAATTAATAATTCTATCTATGTCTCTTAATGACATGCCGCCAATATGCTTCTTTAAATTCGGCATACATTCTATCACATCATTCAGTCCCACAAAATCCGTTATGTACCTATATAAAACATGTCTGGCTTCTAATTCCAAGCTAAAATAGAATGGCTGACAAGTCAAGAACTTACTCATATATCCCTCATACGAAGCATCAGGACCATAGAAATGCTTAAATATTTGCTTGGTCACACTATAGTCCATCACCAGTACAATATTGTCAAAGCCAAACTTATTATCGCCCTTTTTCCCATTGTATTCTGGATTGTCTATATGCGCACTAATCACATTCAGTATTCTGAACAAATGGCCAGGATCAAGTCTATCCAAATCTTCAATCACCAGAACAGACTTCTTATTACCTCCCTCAATGATAGTACTTTCTCGTAGAAGTCGCAGTCCCTCTCTAATTATTTGGGTGTAACCATCTTCTTCATATAGCCCACCCTTCATTACTTTAAATACCGCATCAAACTTTTCCAATGTTTCTTTCTGCTCTTTATAGCGGTCTTTTATAGCGAGGCCTTTTTCTATCAGTTTGTTGATGACTTCACCATGAGGCATACATGATATTAGAAAAGCAAGTACCTCTTTGAAAGTCTCGTATGAAGCAAGCGATCCTATGAGTGCTTCGAGGTCTATACTGTTCAGCAGACTAGCTTCCCCTAATTGTAGCAGTATGTCCCGCTTAACATACTCGAAGATATCATCATTATCAGCCACCACATAGTTGACAGGTTAAATGGTGAAGAACTGGTACTTATCAAATTCCTCATTCTGCACAACTTCCTTCAAAAACTGCGTTTTCCCATCACCGAATTTCGCTGACAACACAATCCTCGGGGAGTTTTCAAGATAGCACTTAAACTCTATCTGTTTTTCTAAAGTATTTATATGCTGCATTTGTGTCTCCTGCAATCGTCAAAAAGTATGCCAAGCCCATTTAAAGACGGGGAACCCTGTAAAGCCATCAACTATCGAGATATTTACGACCTTTTCTTCATAGAACACTTTTGGACGCTTACAGACTAAACCTATATCGTTTTTTATTCCAGATAGTCATGTGGTAACTTCTGCGGTGAATAGCCATATCTGTCCCCCCGACTGCCCCCGACTGATAAAGTCGCCCGACTGATCTGTCAGTATCATCCAGTTTCTCAAATGACACAATATGCCCCCTGCAATTCTACCCATTCGCCTCCTTTACGGCATTTGTAATTCCAATCCTGATGATGAAGTTTACATCCTCTGACACATTTACAAGATGTACCCTTTTCTTATACTCTTCACGTCCTAATTCTACATAGAGCCTTCCAAATATCTGTTTAGCACAGAAGGTAGTCATAGACACTATTTTAGTCATCATCACATCTACCTCTCCATTCTTATCAATTCCTTCTTTTATGAGAGTGTAAATCTCATCTCCTAATTCCCTACGTGTTACCAGAGGGGAGTACTTATTTAAATCAATTACAGCCATTATCTTGCATTTTTATATTTCTATCAATCCTTCTTCCATTATTTCTCTCATTTTCATTAGAGCTTTTTTACTATTAAACGGAAGGTAAACATATATTATTGTACCCTTCCAGTAAGGACACTCTCCACGCTTGACTTTTCCTTGATGATTAATATAATAAGCTCCTTCAGAGTATATATGCAACTCTCCTTTCAATCCTGTCACAAATGAGTCTATAAGCCAAAGTCCACAACCAGTGTGATTCGTATTCAATTTTGATGTTACCTCTTTCTCAACAGACTTCTGTAGTATCTCATATTTTTCTTTTCGTTGATATTCCTGTCCTAATGCAGGTTTTAATGAGGAAATGATGCCAACACCAGTGTCAGCGCAAGCAATACGAAAGTTCGATTCATTGCCCGATGCTACAAGTATGGCATTTGTTTTATCATTAGAGTGTTCATGAAAATTTGAAGCGACCTCTCCCATACACGAAAGAACCACAAACTGCACTTTTATATCACGATAGTAAGATGTTATACGAGGGGCATATAGTGCTTCGGCCTCATCTCTTGTTTTTGTAGTCAAGTTTATCGGGACAATGAAAATGCCTCTAAACTCACGGAATTTCAACTCCTTGTAATTGACATCTTGATTTCTAATAAAATCATTTACCAGACTCCAAAATGTCGATTTCTTCAGTTCATCTGTAACCTTATTATTAACGTTAATCTTAGGGAAATAAAAACAATGGTGCTTCACGCTGTATTCAAGGAACTTATACAACAAAAGCTGACCAAATATGTCTATCTTCTCAGTATGTCCAACGTCAAGTTGAAAATTCTTCTTTTCAAGATTGTTCCACTTGAAAACACTTTCAACTTCATCTAAGAAATACCTTGCCGCAGAAATAGTAAACTCTGGTGGAGTTCTGAAAATAATATCACTCACTATATAAACTCTTTAGTCTAAAGACTATTTCCTCTTCCCTCTCAGGATCCTCGTCCTTCGTGCCGTCCTTCACCTGCAGAAAATAATCCGCGAGTCTCATAAGGGATGTATATAAATCCTCAGATATGTACAATCTGTGTTTCTCAGTATCCCTACGTAATTTGTTCACAGACTTTGCGTCATAGTCATTGTTTTTTATCTTTTGTATTTGATTATATATTTCTTCTGCCGCCTCTTCTCTCTTCTTAGCTTTTCTATCCTCCTTGTCCATTTTTCTTGTTATAATAAGAGCAATAAATGCCAAGATAAGCGAACAACAACCGCCAATATAGTCTCCAAACGTGCCCCAACTGTCTGTAGATTTACTTATTCCATTCTCTCCAAAGTTCAACCAATAAAAAAATACGGGTAATCCGATAAATACTAATGTGATGTATATATAGCGGTTGCATGTGAGGTGCCTAACAATCCTCAGCCCCTGAATTTTATAGTACCATTTTCTATAAAAAGGCTTTTTTGATTCTTTATTTTGTTCTGCCATAACAATAATCGTTATCACTATATCTTACCAAGTTCCCTGGCTTTTAGTCACCACCCGTTTTTCTGGCTACTATATGAAAACCGATATCTTTACCAATAAAAAATGCTCTGCTACGGAAGTACAACATCTTGCTTCATATACTGCGTTCACGCTTCACTTGGAGGCGAAGCCTATATCGTTTTTATTCCCGATAGTTACGACATCTGCGGTGAATAGTCATACGCCTGTCCCCCCGACTGAAATTCTACTAATTAATCTTTAATATAAGTAAGCATGAGGCGAACCTATAAGATCACGATGATGATACAATCCCATGATAATGATTGGCTCGATATCCTCCTTGTAACATCCAACTGTGGACGAATACGTTCTAAAACCATATCCATGTTCATCATATAGTCAGTCGAAACCTCTCTCATAGGAAATCGATTTTTTATATCCGGTCTCTAAATCTATTTAGGTCAAATTATTATTGCGGGCATATTCTTTTGCCTCCACAATAGTAAAATTCGGAGACTCAATGAGTCCTTTTACAAATACTGTATGCCAGTCATTTATTCCTCTGCGACGATAGTGTTTTCTATACTCTCGTTCCAAAGTTTCATCCAAACTCTCATGTGACCATTCATCCATCCCTGAAAGCATATCTGAGAGCATCTCATTGGTTTCATTCATCAGTCTTTTATAGAGTTTGATAATACCTATCTGATTATTAATTTTGTCTATCAGAAGCTGATTTCCTATTAAAGCCTCATTTATTCCAAAATTCCAATATACTTTATGTGTATCTGGGGTTGAATTAACCTCAATTATGAAGAATGGAACATCCTTGATCGCATGGTCGTAATAGGGGTGAATGAATGTAGTAGAGTCATTCTTACGCTTTTTATTATTACATACACCGCAAGTTGGAACTAGATTTAATCGACAAACCGATAATGACTTGTAATCAGCACGTGGCATCTGATGGTCTAGCTGGCTTATCTCGCCAAAACCACACATCGGACAGACTTTTGCTAATTTGAAAAGTTCCTCACGTATGTAATACAAATCTTGGCCTTCGTATGTTTGAGACTCATATAAGTAGTAAAGGGCTTTCTTTTGTGCATCACATAGTTTATCATCATCTGCCGTGGTAATTACTCCATTATTCTTATCATATTCTCGATAGAGATAATTCATGATTACTCCATCACTTTTGGACAGTTTACCTTTACTTGCAGCTATCACTTTTGCGATATCTGCTATAGCGTCATTTAGTAACGGTTTATCTAGCGTCCACATAATCAAGATACCCTCTCATTTAAGTGCTTATTTGTCAAATAAGCTATCATCTGACTACTTAATTCTTCGCAACCTAAACGGTGCTGATAAAGTTCAATCAAATCGTCCACACTTTCAATGTTTTCACAATGCCAGTGTATGTACAAGTCATCGAACAAATCATGGAAATTGCTAATGTCGCTGTTAAGGCGAAACACAAGATTATTAATATATCCGAAATTCTCACCATAGGTCTCTGTATCTGGTTTGCTAAATGACAGTTGATCTCCGCGTCTGTCTACAACATAAATATTGCTACTAAACATTTCTTGAAGGATAACTGGAGAATGAGTCGATACCAGCATGACGCTATGGGTCTCGCGAATGGCTATTCTAATTTCATTCATCATAAAAGACAGCATAGGTGGGTGCAGATGATTTTCAGGCTCATCAAAGAGTAATAGGCTGTTATCTTCATTATAAGCAATAATGTGGCTCATAATATGAAGGAAAAATTTAACACCTGTAGAGAACCTCAGATAATATGATTCTGCACTGGTTCCTAAAAGGAATATATCAGAATCCAATGCTGCAATGTCTGCATATAGAGACGGTAATTTCTCTTCGCAGCGACTAAGCATTTCTTCCCATAGTCTCTTTTTGGTACTGTCCCTAAATATTTCCACAAGGGCAGTGCCAAATTCATTTGCCAAAGTATTAACTGGCTTCAGTTTTATTTCATCAAGTCTCTCATCTTTGATAATTATTCTTTGATCCTCAGCCGTCGATGCTTCACCTTGTTTAGGGAGGTGTTTACTAATAATGCCCTCTAGCTCTTGTTTGACATCTCTTACGCCGCAATAAACGAATCGTCCCTCACGTGATTCTACTCCATCGGCCATTAATCGATAGTCAGCAATAGTTCTTCCTGGGAATAAGAAATTATCAAAAGCACTATAAGAGAACAACAGCAATTTCGAAATGCCAACATCGTTAGGTTCAATCTTTATTTCATCTTGAAGAGCTTTCCTTTCTGTTGGCGGCATATAGAGGAGCTTCGCCAAGAGATAGAGCAATGTGCTCTTACCACAGCCATTATGACCTATAAAAGCAATCATTCCATAAGGTATCTCTTCTATGCTCCATTCGCCTGCTGGCGTATTAAAATCAAGCTCTATCTCATGGTCTGCCTTAGCATAATGAACAGCTATTTTCTTTCTCTCAAAATCATAGAATACAGCCTCGTCAAACATGTATTGTTTTCCTTTGCGTAAGGTAAAGGAATCCATCGTCGCATTCCTAAGCACTGATGTATTAAAGCACTCGTCATTCTCAAGTTCCTTAAAACGAGGGTCATCTGAACCAAACAGCATATGAGTAGCATTCACAAATTCTATTCTCTTTTCCTTAGAAGGCAATACCTTCGACAACCCTCTATAAAGGTCTTGAGAGAATGATATGCTTATCACATTATTGGGGAACTCAATAAATATTTCCTCATTAATATTAAAAGCACTTGCTAGAATGAGACCATCTGTTGTCTTCTGACCAGGCATCATGACATTCATGAAGCCCAAATACCTTGTTGTAGTTCCGGTCAAACGTCGGCTGGCATGGAGATGATAGAGTGTGCAATAGCCAAAATCATTCCAATTATCCACCTCAATCAAGAAATCAGCATCTTCTTTATCGAGATACTGAGCATCCTGATAGCAATTCCTTATAAGCTTAAACTTCAATGCCATTTTATAAGACTCCTTCTTTCAAAATCTACGTTTTTTACATTTCGTTAAACATTTCCTTCATTTCATCAAAATCTTCCGGCATCTCCTGAGCGGAGTTTACGAAATTAACAATAGCAGGTACCTTTTCATGCTTTACTTTGCCCAAAAGGTCAAGGTAATGCTGTCGTTTACCTTCAAATATCCGCAATTTATTCTCTTTTCTCCTTACTTCAAACATTTCATATATGAATCCTATCGTAGATTCTATAGATGATTGAGCCTTCAACTGGTCATTGCAGTTTATCAATTCTTCCAACCCGTCAAAGAGAAGTGATATGGCATTTATCGGATGACTCATCTGCCATAGGTTGTGAGCTATCGCAATACTACGCTCAGCCTCTCTTATTCGTTCTTCATCCGCTAAATCATCATCTTTTGCATCCTTCAGCCAATTGTCATTGATGAATAGTTGCAACTTCTGACGGAATGAATTCTCAAAATCAGTAGTGTCCCAAAAATCTACCCACATAACTGATGTTTGGATTTCTCTTTGGAATTGCTTTAACTTGCCTAATTGGTCTAGGTCTATCTTGCTCAAGTCAGCGCTGTTCTTGAAGAATACCATAACGGGCTTTCCTGACTTAACATGCAGGTTTATTTCCTCAATGGTTCCACTGAGCTCATCACCTGTCGGAGTTCCTATACGTGTACCAAAAATGCTAATCAGCAGGTCGCTCTTATCGACCAGCTGATGATCAATACTTGCCTGAGGGCGTGTTCCTGTAGCAGGATAGGTACTATGTGCCCAATACAATGGCAACATAACAATTCTCTCCATAGCAGAATGAAGTCTGTTCCACTCCGCAAGTACCTTCTGAACTACCGCAACTTCATCTACGATATCCGAAGGTGTTCCTATCATCACATTGTATACACGCGCTCTAAACATTGTCCTTCAATTCCAAACTTCATCCAGCCCATACTTCCATGCAGGGAAAGGAGGATTTTTCTGAAGTTCCAAGTACATCTTCAAACATTTATTGGCCAGCAGCCGTCCTTTGGAGAATATCTCCGGAGTGATGCACTCCAGAATGGCCAGCCCCTTGGGCACCTCCACCTTCAGCGCAAAACCGTGATACATTGTTCCGTCGGGTTTGCACTCGCACTCATACACGCCATCAGCATCATCGCCTGTCATCACAGCATAGAGTGTGTGGCAGTTTTTTCAATCTTCGGCATCTGCACCTGCTGGTTTTGCAAACGGTCGAAATAGTTCGCCCAGTTCACAAAGAGCATCGCCTCACCGTCACTGACATGCAGCATCGACACCACGACATACACCGACGGCTTCACCTTGTAGATCAGCTCCACACAGTCCTTCCGTATGCATATCGTCTGCGTCGCCACCTCCTGATTGAACGAAGCACCTGCCGTTCTGCTTAAGAACTTTCTCATTGCCTTATATTAATTCCTGCTAAGAAATTCCTACACAAAGAACTCATCCATTGACAGTCCAGACCATGACAGGCTCGTCAATGGTCTCAATGGGGCAAGTTCCTTCAAGCCCTTCAATGGCTTAAGAGCCTTCAATCCCTTCAAAGGTGTCAGACCCTTTAGAGGCTTCAATGGGCCACCTGTGGATTGCTCAGAAAAGAGTAGATACTTGCCGGAATGGTCAATAATCCACCCCTTATGCATGAAGCCAAGGTGCTTGCCATCGTAATTCCATACGCTTTCGCGGTCAATGTATGCGATAGGATTGCCATCAAAATCATAAATATGACAGTCATCCTCTGTATAACAGAATGGATTTCCATTCTTATCATAATATGTAATACCTCTCATCGTCGTTATTCATTTATTGGCAGTCTTGGTGCAAGCACCAAAACCGTATATTTGGTTAAAAATTGTTTTGTAACTCAAAATTATGTTTTCGCGTCAAACATCAGACTTTTCGGTTTCCCTCGGATTTTTCCTTGACTCCTCGGAACCCCGATTTTCCGTCTTTATCCCTCACTGCCTCCTTCATCACTTTCAACCTCGCTTCAAAAGCCCCTCTCGAATTAACATTCCTTTACATTCGATCATTAATCGTCTATGTTGTTTATATTATTCAATTACTTTTATAAATGCACTTGGCGAACCAACAATTAACAATCCTTTTTAGGATAATCATCTGCCGGATTAACCGAAAATTCTCAACCTATTTCTTTTCATAACACTCTTGTGGTACTGGAACAAGAGTTGTATCTACATCCATCGGCACTTGGTTCTCAGGATTATTGCATTTACTACAGAGTGGAGTAAAAAACCACTCTGTAGGATTTCCTTCCTTGTAAACATGTGCTCCATCAAGCGTAGAATTCTTCTTGCTCATCGGTTTCCCACAAGCAGGGCAATAATATACAGAGTCATTATTTATCTCATGTCCCGTCTGCTTTTCCCAGTATCCAATGCAAGAATCGCCGTTAGGCTCTTTGTACAGCGATGAGTCTGGCACATTAACCACCTTTACCTTCTCTGCCTTCGGCAACAATGCATAGCCTGCTACCCTCACCAGGTCTTCCTTCTGTGCCTCAAGTTGCTTCTGCAACCTTTCAGCATTTCTCTTAAGTATCATATTCACCAGTGCTTTCTATGCAGTAATCATGGACAAATACCCCCCCCCATCCTTTGTCGGTTAAAATCCAGCCTGGCAAAGATGTTCCTAACTTCGATGGCTGTGAAGGTTTTTCTTTCATATACCCATCTTCAACAAGTTGAAAGAACAGCATTCTAGCATCATAAACAGTTTCTATTCCTGCAATTCTCCCTACTATTTGATTTGGAAGTATTATGCTATCCCTTCTTAGTCCGTAATCAAATCCAGTAAATAGCCGTATTACCTGCTCTATCATAATTCTCAAACTTTTAAAATATCTTCTATCAGTTTATCCAAGATATCATTGTATTTCGCATCATCAGTAAAATCCGCTCCCCAGCGATTGCCAAGGTAGCGAGGATAATACTGATTTCCGCATCCCTCTCGTATTATTGGTATGAATTTGATAGTATTCTGGTCATTTACCAGTTCTCCAGTAATGATACCAGTTTCGTATCCAACACCAGCCATGCGGCCATCTGCTTTTGATTTGTACTTGGCTGTGATTACTATCAGCACACGGTCTGAATGGGCAACACTCTCCTCCATGAAAAGGTTGGTATCTTGACCATATCTGATGTCTGCATCGGTAATTACCTTTATCCCGCTGGACCTGATGTCTTTTGCAAATTTATCTACCCATGCCTCATGTTGTGGAGTATCGTGGCTATATGACACAAATATCGTCTTATTATGCGACGATACTGGTTGTGTTGTACTCGCACTATCGTCTGTTCTTTGCTGAAGAATTTGCTCCAGCTCATCAAGATCTGGTTCTTCCGACGGGCTGATTATTTGTCTATCTGCGTTATATGCATTGCGGATTATCCTAGACAGAGTATCAAGAAACATGTCCATTTCTTCGGGTTTAATGCCCTTAAAAAGTGAATTATACCAAATGACGCGTGATATGCTTTGGCCGTTCTGTTGTAACAGATTCATAAAGTCGCTATACGACACAGCATCAATATGCACAAAGTTCTTTGCAACGTTAAAATACTCGGGACCCGTCACATAGAATGGAGCTTCATTTTCCTTACCAATGAAAGTCCATAAAGTCTGGAAGGTCGGCTTCTTATGGTCAAGATAGTTAATGACTTCTTTTAAGTCAATACTTATCTCCTCCAACTGACCGTCCTGGGTATAGGCATATCCTTTTTCTGTCAACTTCATGAAATTTCCATCATCAGAATAGAAATAACCCTGATCAATAAGGTTTACCATCACTTTAGTAAGAACCCTTACTTTTTCAATGTCGTTGCGATTCTGGGCACCAAGTTGTCTGAAGAAGAAGCATCCCTCCCCTTCCTTACAGCCTTTGAAATAGCCAAAGACTTCTGCAACATATTTCTCATATATCTTATTTTCTCTCATATACTATATTTGATTGGAAAGTCTATTGGAAAAGTTATTCCTCACATAAGGCTCCGGTCTCTACGTCATAGACGAAAGAAACAGAGTCAATGACAGGGGCCTTATGGAATTCGTCAAGTTCTGCTACCGTCACATAGTACAAGTCCACCCTGTCCTCAACATCAATATACGACTCAACACACTCGATCCTGTTGACAATTTCGTTCTTCATCTCACGGACAGAGACATCCGACCTTGCACGCAAGGTGTAGGTGGACTGGTCTTCCTGCTTCTCGAAGTCCATGTCCTCAATCATCTCCTCGAATGACTCCCGGGTCTCGTCGTTACTAAAGTTATATGTTATGAGTTGCTTGTACATGGCTTATCATATTTTTTCAAAATTTGTCATTTTATGTTCTTCTGTTTCACCAGGCCTTTGAACTTTCAAAACCACCCTTATTTACTTGATAGTTGTACTGGTCAATCACATTAGCAATACAATTCTTCAACCAATTATAAAGACGCTGAAGTGTAAATTCTTCAACCGCGTAATCCTGCGCAGCCCACTTAGCAGCCATTGCATAATGCAATTCCTGGAAGTCAATTGAAGGGAGTGAAGGCTCGCCAGTAGATAATTCTTCCATAAAGCCACCTCCTTGTCCGTCCATAGTTGCAGTGGTCACGAAGGCCTGGGGTTTTCCCTCTTCTTTTTCTCCTCCCCAGTGCCAATGAGGCTGAGGATGTTCTAACTTGTCCATTTTCTTCTTCACATCCCATTCTGCACGGCAAAACAGCCTGCCTGTTCCTTGAAGGAACTGCACACTGATTCCTTCAAACTCATGGCTCGTTTCGACTGAGGCTCCCGGATATGGTGCTTTAACAGTCACGCTGACATGCAGATAGAGTCCCTTGCTATTCTTTACCCTAAGTATGTAGAATTGGGGATCGTCATCCATAGATATAGCGTTAGCGGAATTGCGCAAGACATAGACGCCTTTCGTCATATCTATAAGTTCGAACTGCAATTGGTCGTGACTTTCGACAAATTTTGAAACAATCGTTATGCAGTTGCTGAATAGATTCTTTGGCTTTAACTGACTATTCGACATGTTTCATCATTTCATTTACCAGTACATTCAGTTCTGTAGCTTCCCAATACTCATCTTCCTTCATCAACTTGGCAAAACGACGTAATTCTGGAATATATTGCTCAAATATTGGAAGCGATAAATCAGGCAGAAAGACATTCCTTACATAGGAAGCGCCCAATCTATACACTTCTGCACCCGCCAAGCGGTCTCCGAAAAACTCAAGTAAGGTATTCATATAGCTTGAGGTGAAAAAGGCAAGGTAGGCTTCTTCATATTTTTGATGTGGCGTGAACTTTTTAGGATTCAAGTTCCAGATATGTCCGCGTTGCACAACATATTCGCCGCTATAGTCTATTGCAAAACTTCCTGCGTGGCCAAATTCAGTAGAAATCAACTTGGGTTTCTTTTCTTCAAGATAATTACGGTGTTCTGAGAGTTCCCACCAACAGGGATTACCTCGCAGAGAAGTGCGTTCACTCAAATTTCTTTTGGCCGGTAAAAGCAGGCGCTGATAGGTTTCTGGCAATAAATTCTGAAGCTGCTCTTCGTTTTCAATGGGTTCCAGTCCCTTTGTATTGGGATAGAAAACATAGTTTATCTTATAAAGGTGCCCCATATCAATAGCCAGGTTGTCGGAGGCGGGTCTGAAATAGGAACGCTCGTTCTCTGGCAAGGACAACACAAACTCCTCGGGTACAACAAATGTTTTGTTGTCACCAGTCCTTACACCTTGCTGGATGTCAAACAACTCATTGACCTTCTTTAAAAGGCCATGTTCGACGGCTGCAATCAGGCGCTGTTTCAATGCCAGATTCTTATAGTTGTCTATTCGCCATGTCGGTTGTTCCGGAGATATCTGATATTCATAGACTGAATAATCTTTCCCCTCCATAACAGCATTCGTGTAACGATGCTTGCGAAGGGCTTTCAGACCTTCGCTGGCTGCTCCGGAATCATTATTGGTCCATAAAACGGTGGTCTGTCCATAAGGATCATAATCCTTGGTGGCTACCACCATACTCGTGTAGGCCAAGACATTCTCAAAAACATAGCTACCAAGTCCACCTATCAGCTTCAAACTCATCTGGTCGCGCAGGCTGTTACGGAACCGCTCATAGCTCTGGTCATTGAGTAGTTGAGTCGGTACCACGGCACCAAGAACGCCGCCATGAGCCACAGATTCAACTGCCTTGGCAAGAAAAGCCGCAGAAAGGTTGGCTTTAGGTACCTCGGGAGTGATTTCCCTAACGCGGTCGCGTAGCTCCGGGCTATCCTTCATCCTGTCCCAAGACAGGAAGGGGGGATTCATCAGCAGGAGATCTACATTCTGCGGCCAGGCATTCTCTTCTGCCAGTGAGTCACAATGCTGTATTTCAAAAGTCAAAAGGTCGCCCCATTCTTGTTTTTCAAAACTCAACACGAAATTCGACATCATCACGGCGGTTTCTGCCTTATCCCAGCCTATCACATGGACAGGCCTTTCATACGGCACTTTCTTCAACTGTCGAAGGACTTCAACCAGAAAGCCGCTGGCACCGCAAGATGGGTCAAAGATGGTCAGATGCTCTTTTTCTTGAAGGTTGACGTGGCTTAAACATTCCTCTACTATAGAACGGGCTACGTAGGATGGGGTGAAATAAGCACCGTCTTGTTGAGTTGCATAACTATAGCGAATCTTCTCGTCTGGGAAAAGTGTCAGTTGCGAGGGGAGATAAGCTATATAGTTGGCTTCTTCAAATAGTTTCCCCGCTGTATGACGAAGTATCAAATCTATGTCTGGTTTCAACCATTTGTCGGTGAAGCAGACCCCTCTCATAAACTGTTCTGCTATCGCAGCCCACTTATTACCATTTATTGTTTGTATGATTTCAGCATCGCGTGCGGTCAGGCCCCAATTCTCAAGATTCACTTGTCCTTCATCACGACTGTATGCCAACAGATAAAGCAAGGCTCGTAAAGAATCTGTTCCGCTGTTCTCTGAGCGAATCTCATTACGTATCTGACGATAAGTCCTAAGCACGTAGGGGACAATCGTGTTTTCTGCGTTGCTAGCACCTTTACCTAAATACGCAATGAATTTATCTGCATTATCGAAAACGAGTTCCTCATCATAGCTTTCTATCTGCGGTCTGTCAAAACGGAAGATATGACATTTACCGCCTGAGAAGCCAAGGTAAGTGTTATTACCAGAAGACCAGGCCATTTTCCTGTACCACTCGCTTTTCCGCTCTCCCTGTCCGTCTAAGCACAGGTTGTTCTTACTGCCATTCAGCAAGGCATAGTACTCCATGCCCGCAGCCTGACAGTGCAGTAGCGGTACACTAAGCAGTCCCTGCTGCTGAATCATTGTACATATCCTGGCATTCATGATAAACCCTTATTTTTGTTATTCTATTCTCTTCCAATCCATTATCTGTTTATTCTATCTGCATCGCCTCGCGATACGCGCCCTCCGTCAGCTCCTTAAGCCACGACGGTGGAACAAATGCCAAAGCCATCGCTGCAAAGCCTTCCAGTTGCACCACCACGCACTGCGTCTTCTTGATGCGCTTGATGGTACCTACCGTTCCGGCAAAGTCTCCTTGGGTCACGCGAACCCGCTTCCCGGCCTTCGCTATAAAGTCAGTATATTCCAGCACTGCAGCCTTCTCGCCAGCACACTCATAAACCCTCATAAAGTTCGTCATTTCACCATCAGGCACCGTCAGAATCCGATCTGTAGCCTTCCCCGTCATACGGTCGGTAATCATATTCATATAAAATCGCAGCGGTTCAAACTCACTCTTCGTCATCTTCAGTCGCGTAAGCTCCTCCTGCGTACTATGCACGAATATCAGACCATTCACCGCCGGCACACGCGTCTTCCGAACCTTGAAGTCATCAGTACGCTCATACACATCGCGCCACACCATTAAACTCTCTATCCCTTGTCTCTCCAGAGCAGCCTGCAACCGCTCCATCCGCTCAGCCCGTCCATAAGCCACCCGCATCGGATACCACGCAAGATTGGGGGTCACTGCCATTTCACCTGCAGCGCCTCCAATAACCTCTTTTCTCGTCTCATGCACTGGCATTCAGCAACACTTTTTGACTTTCCGCTGCAAAGGTACAACATTTTTTCCAATTTCGCGTCCCAAACTAGGAAATCTTTAATTCCAAACATCATCCAACCCATCCTACCACGCTGTCCTTGACCTTTTGTCAAGCCTGCTCAAGCTTGGGATAGCTCATGCGAGCATGGCTCTCCTCTCGGTGTATGTATGATATCATTACCAAAAGCAATTTGTTGTATTTGTTACTTCGAAAAAATTATTCTTTCTCTCCAAACAATTCATCTTCCTTAAACATATTCCAACTGCTTCTTGGAAGCCACCCCCAGCGATCTTTAGCAACTCTATTTATCAAATACCGTTACCCTGGGAATTTCTCTTGTAGTTTATCGCTCAATTGGCGTGCAGAAAGAGTGGTCTTCACAAAGATGCTTCGTGCTCACAATGTGCAAAGTTAGTCATTTTCGTACACCATTCGCTCGAAAAGGCTACGCTGCTCACCATCAGGGAGCGAATACTGCTCACTGCCGTCAGCGTCAAGGTGCTCAAGACAAAAGTGGTCATCGAGTATCCAAAGTACCATTCAGACGAGTATGAGAGTACAAAAACGGAACGAAGAAGACTGGACGCAAAGCTTTTGACAAAAGAAATGTGTCAAGAAATCGGAATAATTTTACAACTGACTCTTTCAGAAGCCCAGGGACACCCTATTACACAATAGGGAGTATATTGAGACTAATGCAATTGCTACATAATTCATAGATGATTGATATCCAAATACATCATGATAAGCAGAAATCGAGGCCAAAGTTACAAATAATTTGGAAAAAAACAAAGGAAAAGACGTTTTAATTTTAATTTTCGAGTGAAAGTATCTTAATAACACCTCAGAATTGGAAAATTTGTTTGAGCCCCTGATCAAAAACAATGAAAATCCAGCCCTCTTCAGTATCTCATCTCCGCTGATCTTTACAAACAATGCCTTTATTGCTGTACTTATATTCTCCATACGTCTATTGATTCATCTAAAACATTACCAATATTTTTACTATCATATGCCGCATCTTCGCCCTCTACGATAATTCTTTCTAGATTATTGATTTCTCAAAGCACCTGCCATAATTACTTATGAGTTTGAAGTGCAACTCGGCATCTCTTACCGCCTCCCGACCTTTGGCCGCTTCGATAATAATTAAGTTCTTAGGCACAAATATTGAGCCCCTCATAAAAATAGTCTACTATATACCGGTCAAAATCGTCCATTGTTGAGATGGATTTAATTTTTCTCGGACCTATTTCTTTTAATAGTATCAAAGATTTATCAAGTGACATGTCCTCTGCTTCAAAATCAATCATTTTCTCGTTATGAATCTTTCGACTTATCATTCGTGGTAAACCATATTCTTCCAGATCATATACTGCTGCTGGCAAAAAAGCATGTGAAGCACGATAGCCAAATGATGAAATATCTATATTCTTCTCAGGCATCAGGCTATTCTTTAGGAAGTCGATATCATGCAGTAACGAAGCCAATTTGAAAGTAACAGATCTCTCCAGTTTAAAGAACTCATCAATACCAATATCAAGACTCTCCAGGTCATATAATAGTTCAGGGATTGTCTTATTCCAATTTTGACTTAAAGTTTTGATAAACGCAACAAACTTTGAAAACGGAGCATCCCATCCGATTGGTCGCATATCTATTAATTTGTATAATGCTTTATCCCAATACCTTGGTTCATATGAAAGATTGGCCATTATATCCCATTGATCTGGATCTTTCTTCATCTCAATGGCAACATCTTTCATCAAAGAATAATTACTTGTTTGAAAGCCCTCGCCTGTTTTTATCTTCGAATACACATCTGCTCCTAGTAAATCTGTCATTTCTGCTTCATTACGCTTAATTGCTCTAATCTGTTCATCTGTCAGATACCCAGAATATTTTACTCCATCAATTTCCCCAATAATCTGTTCAGGGAATTCTATATTCAAAGAAACGGGGGAGTCGTTCGGAGCTTGTTGCAACACATAGATGTTTCCAATAAAATGCCTAAACATCCTTCCAGCACGTCCGATGACATTTTTGTATGAAAAGCTATCAAGAGAAAATCCCCTTGTTGACGTGGTCCATACAATAACATTCTCTGCAGAAGTATTTACTCCTTCAATAATAGATGAGGTTGAGACCAGCCTATTAAGGCCATCTTCTTCCTCAAACAGTTTTACCTGAATCTGGGAAAGCGATCGGTGAAGTAGGCCTGTATGAATACCGATTCCTCTTTCAGCTAGTATAGGGAGCCGCCAATTATATTCATAATTTTTTCCAAGCCATTCGCAAAAAGAAGATAGAAGCGGAGATCTTGACTTTTCCACATTGGCAGACAATAGGGTTGAAACCTTGTCAACTTGACTATGTGTACCTGCAAAAATAAGTGTCTTTCCTTGCAGTTTCTTATTCAGCTCTAGCAACTTTTCCCCTTTACTTTTCTCATCCTTTCCAATCTCTTGTGAATAATCTGTCTTTTTTAGGAAAACTGTATTGAAATCTAGTTTCAAAAATTCCATGTCTTTTGTAAAAGGGCTCTCTTCTAAACTTGAGATGTTTGGAGCTAAGAAATAACGTTGCTTTGCCTTACTGCCTAATTTTATAATAGCTTTAACGAGTGTTGGTACCCTACCATCATTTGCCAATTGACTGCTGGCTTTATAAAACTCGTCTATTATTAAAATATCCAATTTCTCTATCTTTTCCACCCACGAAAGTGCACGTTCTTGTGGAAAAATGAAAATATTCTTTTCAGCAGGTTCTGTATCGCTTGTTGTGATTACCTTATACTCAGAAGAAAATTTCTTATAAATACGACGTCTGGTTTCATCAGTTAATGCGATAGTGGGCACAATAATCATCACATTAGTCGGTTTTTTTATTTTTATAAAAGAATCTATGACGAAACTCTTTCCAAAACTTGTTGGTGCACTTACTGCAATATTTACTCCTTCTAATAGTTTCCTTAATAACAAAAACTGATCTCTATGAAGTACAACATCCTTCTGATAACCTGCATCCACTTTAAAACAATTCATTAGGATACGGTCCTCAAACGAACAAGTATTTTCTTCCATATATGGATAAAGTCCCGTTTGTCTAATGATGTTATTGCACAAGGGCGACGCTTTTAACTTATGTTGGTGGTGATACTCAAGAAGCATTATCGTTTCTTGTCGCGCTTCAGCCTCTTTATTTTCGTTAAGCAGAGACACTATGTGCTGACACTGGTTAAAGATATCAGAAACTATTTTATCGTCCAATTGCATGACATCTCTTTATAAATGATTCAACAATACTTTTCTTATCAGGAACAGGGAACAAAATTAAATGAAATGTAATCTCGTCATAGAGATTTATATCAATGATATCCGATTCTATCTTTTTATGTATAAAAGCATTAGCTCTATCAATATGGTACTTTTTAATGCTTTCTATATACTCTTCCGTTAATTTACTATTTTCCTTTGTGATATCACATTGGTGAAGAAGTAATATTGGAATGTGTAAGCGCGGTTTTATAAAATCAATAGATAGTTTTTCGTCTAATGATTCATAAATCTTATCCACAATCTCTTTTTCAAGCCCCAAGTCTTCTATTTGTCTCAAATTTGTAATAATAGAATTTTCTTTGCGTATCTTATCTGTTCTTAATGTGTCGCTCACAGAACTTATAATCTGTCCTAACCTAGCATCTTTTATATCAGAATAGAACTTTGCCTCTCCTAACCACAGAGAAAAATCGCCCTCTGGTTCTATTACGACATGAACGCTATCGGCCCCTTTGGCAAAATCATTCACATTTTGCTTATAGAAGATTTTGGGTACTACTGGCAAGGCATTGTAATGATGTCGTAATATTCCATATAAGAGAATCTCAGCAATCTCACCACCAGTGTCATCATTTTCAGTAATTCTAAGGTTTTTAACCGCCTGTGACAGGATACTAAATTCCTGACCACCAAGAGTTTCAATCTCTTTCTTACTTAGAGCGGTTTCCTTTAGATTATCCAATATAAAACGTTCAAATTGATCTTGCCTCCATCTTCCGTCCTCAAAATCATTAATAATACTGAGAACCATCTCTTTGTCAATATGATCAGCATCATCTAATATGCAAATTTCTTTAAATGGACAATCTACAATAATCTTGAAAGGCAACTTCATATGCTCATTTTTAATATAACTCAAGTTTTGCAAATGACGACACATCTGCATAATTTGTTATAAGATATTCTCTGCTATATCTTCGTCATGCCAGAGCATTTACAAATTAAATCAACTTAAGATCCTCAAGTACTTGCCTTGTAAAGCGCTTCGCTCCCTGGCTGTTCATAAAATAGGCATCTCTAAACAGATTATTTACAGAAAAGTCCTCGGATTTCAAATAATCTAATACCTCTACACCAGAAACATTGATTTCTTCAATAAAAGAATATATATAATTCTTACAGAACGTCTCACTGAAGTAAGCGTTTAGAGAGGGATGTGCAGGAGGAATGACAACAACAGGTCGTAAACTTCTTTCAAAGCAGAACTTAATCATTTCACGCACGGTTTCCAATCTAATATTTCTTCCCTTTCTATTCTCTTCACTTAAAGGTGCATTCAAATCGGATATCTTAAATTCTTTCATCCAATTTTTAATCCATACAGCAGCATTGTCTATGAATTCTTTATCAGTCTTGCATTGTATATTATAGGAATAATTATCAGAAACGGGAATATCTTTGATCAGTCTCTTTATTGCCTCTTTTGGATTTGACAATAACGGATGTGCACGTCTTTTATATACATCAGGGTAATTATCAATCAATGTATAATCGAGAATATGATAATATTTATCATTTGCCGTTTCAGTCCATTTTCCGGCCACGGAGAGGCCGGAAAATGGACTGAAAGGAATTAGAACAATTCCTTTCTGTCCAAGAATACTAAAGTATTGCTTAAGTACCTTGAAACTATATTCCATTGATTGTGGTTTGAGAGCCCAGTTAAAAGCTTTAACAGGTAATCCTGTATAGTCAAAACAAAAAACAGCAGAAGAACTACCAAGATTAACGATATCATAATTCCGTTCTAGATGATTACGATACCATTTGTTTCCCGGATAATTCTCAATATTTGGTATGCTGTTTCGATACCAATTTGTTTGTTTGACTTTTGCTTCCAATCGATTGATAGGAAACATCATTATTCTTCTAATTAAATATTTTACCAACATTCTAATAACCAGGGCAGTTACATGACTCTATGTGATATTTATAATCCATGTTTAGTCCAAAGATCGCGTCCATTTCTTCTTCTGTCAATTCAAAATCGAAAATGTCTGCATTTTCTTTAAAACGAGTCGGTTTATATGACTTAAATATAGGCATTACATTACCTTGTTGAACATGCCAACGAAGAATAATCTGGCCTATTGACTTGTGATACTTTTCACTATAATTCTTAAGGATTAATGAACTCTTCAAAGGTTCAATAAGCCTACACAATGGTGCATATGCTTGTAGTTTTATATTATGACTTTGCATAAAGTCCTTGATATCTATAGCAGTTCTTAGCGGATGATACTCCATTTGGTTAACCATAGGAATAAGCTCTTTTCCGGTTTTTAAAAGCTGTTCAAAATGCCTTACCTGATAATTTGCGACTCCAATAGCCCTAACCTTTTTTAACGTTTTATATACATCTGTCATTTTTTGCCAAGTTGTCTCAAAATAATTGGGGTATGGCCAGTGCATCAACCAAAGATCAACATATTCTGTACGCAAGTTCTTCAGAGAAATGTCTATCTGCTCAGAGATATTACCCTTAATTTGTTGACCATTACCGATTTTTGTGGTTATAAAAATTTCTGAACGATGCAGCCCCATATCTTTGAGAACGTCTCTTAATACAGCACCAACAACATCCTCATTACCATAATCTCTTGCAGTATCTATAGCGCGAAAGCCTGCTTCAAATCCTGCTCGCATCACAGAATAAAGTTCTTTGTATCCCATCCAATTAGTGCCTATAGCCATAATCGGCATTTCAACACCATTGCTCAATATAATCTTTTTCATTTTCCTTGAAGCTTAGATTTTATCATTAAAACTACCTTCTGACGCATATCTCTATTTAAACCAATCACCCAAACGGTAGAAATAATAGATAGCGTTGATATAACCATTGTTAGAAGAAGTCGTATAAATGAAGGTTCCATAAATCTGTCATAAACCAGATATGGTATTACAAGTGATATCGCAGTTACAAAAGCACAGCGAAAATGAACATTTAGCAGATAATTTGCGATATCATATTCAACGTATTTCCTTACTATAAAAACACTTATGAACTCAGACAGGAACATTGTAATATTGGCTGCCCAAAATACACTTTCAGGTTCTCCGCCAAGTTTTAGAAAAAAGTATGCCAAAGGAAATGCGCCACATAGGAGAGATCCTATTACTACGTTTGCTAATAAAAGCTTTCCCGTTGCATGGAGTACTATCGTTCTTGGGGTCTTTAGTGTCTGTATTAAGCATATAATAAATATCAATATAAGAAATGAGACAGAATGCTCTGGGTATTTCCCTAACCATAACGAGAGTATATAATCAGCTTCTAGGCTAACCGGCAAAATTAACAGCCACATCAAATAGTAGGAGAAATTGCTACTTAGATACACTAGCCTAAACATTTCTTTTATTTCTCCTGACGCGTAAAGTTTAATAATTTGTGGTCGTACTGCCATCATAAAATTATTTCCAAACTGGGTTACTGCTCCTTGTACCTGATATGCTATTGCACGAGCAGCATTAACAACAGGGCCAAAGAACACATTAAGCAGAAGGTTAAGGCCCTGACCTTGAGCGAGAACTGATATGTTTCCAATTAAATCAGAGCCTGCGTACTTGAACATATCTTTATATAGCCCTCCTTCACGACAGAAATTTATTTTGCTTTCGCTGTAATGTCTAATACAATATATGCGATAGAAAACAATTATACATAAAGAGAGCAGGAAAAGAAGAATTGCATAAAATATAAGTTTATCAAATGGGGATATTAAAAGTAAATAAACAACAGCAAGTTTGGCAAATACTTCAACAATCCCCACATAAGCATATACTTTCATGTTCTCATGTGCAATAAGTGTTGCATTATAAGGAACTTGAGTTAATGAGATGAGCGAGGATAGTATTGAGATCTGGTACACCCAAAATGCCGCATTCATACGATCTTCGGGTATTATCATTTTATTGAATAAAAACCAAAGTCCTACAGTTTCTGCAAGGGAAACAATTACTAACCCCAGAATTATATGAGTTAAAAGAGCTACATTGAAGATTTTATTCAGCCTGGCATAATCTTTTCTTCCGAGTTCAAACGTTATGTATCGAGATGTGGCACCTCCAAGTGAGCCATTGAGAACAGAAAACATTGTAACAATACCACCAACTACGTTATATATACCATAGTCTTCTACTCCCAACGTTTGAAGCACGACACGTGATGTATATAGCGAAACTCCCATATTCAGAAACATCCTGAAATATAGGAACATAGTATTTTGGGCTATACGTTTATTGTCTGACATCATGTCTTGATGGTTAATACCACTCAATATTTTCCTTGATTACCTTGGCTGGAGAACCTGCAACCAGCGAATGTGGTGGGACATTCTTTGTAACAGTTGCATTTGCAGCAACGACACTTCCTTCTCCAACAGTTACTCCTGGCATAATAGTGCATCCGGAACAGAGCCAAACATGGTTCTCTATATGAACCGGGGCATGATTCTTATAAGTGCTGCTAATAATAACATGTGGGCCATTCCAGTCACGAATGGATACATCACGCCCAATTCTTACGCCATTACCAATGGTGACTTCTTTAGCGCACATGATAGTAAGACCTACATTAGCTGCACCTTGCCCTATAGTGAGATGACCTCCATTAACGACCTCGATATATGCACCATACCTCAGATTATAAGGACCGTTACTATAGCGTGTCAATGGACCGTCATGAAACTCAAAAGTCGTTCCTGCCTCCATACGCAAGCATGTTGGCATTCTTAACCCTTTTACAGGATTATTGCCATAAAGGAAACCCGTTCCCGCTATAATCTTTGCCGTAGGATGGATGTCAAAAACTGCACTATTCATGGGTATAAGCATTTTTCCATTTTGAATATCAGCAATAGTATTCTTTCGGAAGTTTACTTTCAGGAACTTATACCATTTAGTAATGCTTAAGCCATAACGTTTATAGAGAAGATAGTAAGGCTTGATATACTCCTTGATCTTTGCCTTACGTCCTTCTGTAACCTTCTTTAGAGGATAGTACTTCTCTGTTACATAATCGAAGTCATGAGTATCAAGATCTTCAAAGAATGCCTTGCGATCAATCTTTGCAGGCTCTATGGACTTGCGAAGGGCGATATTGCCTCCAAAAATAGATTCAAACTTTGTTTCCTTGTATTCCAGTTCATCCTTGACAAGTTCGAAATACTGCTCTCCCTTTTTAGAGTTAAGCAGAATCATGGAAGTTCCGATATTGTTATCAAGGTTTCTGTCAATTTTCTCTATGCCCCAATAATCAGCTATTGTTATATCCGCCATTCTGGGAAATCCTTTAAATTTACAGTCATAGCAAGAAGGGCGACAGAAAACATTAGTATGATATCCCCTACGGAAGTCATCCTCCATGTGGACGCCATAATATGACTGTCCGTTGGCAAATGTTACCTTACGTGTCAGGTTGCGCCAGCCTAATTCTTTGTTCTTAGCCTTTACATATACAACCTTGCTGCCATATTTCTTCTCAAGAGAGTCCAGATATGCACGATATACTTTGGGGGAATTTACTCCCCGACAAACAAAATCAATGATTACAAGGTTTTCATAGTCTTTACGAAGGTAAGCACGTAGCGCAGCCATTTGACATGGAGTGCCACAAGCTAGAACCTTTTCACCATTTTTAAGCAATTTCTGTATCTCTTTGTATATACCTACGGCTTTACTTTGAAGATATTTTGAACTACGCAAACGGGGTAGATCATCAGGATTATTACTAATGTAGTTCCTAACTGAAAAATCCTCGTTATAAAGAGCTCCGGAAACATACCCGTTCTGAACATACATAGCATCTGCCAAAGCAGAGAAAGCGCCACCAGAAGTACTATCCCAACGGACCTCGAGATTATTATGAATAGCAGCGAAAGTATGGGAAGGGGTATCGAAATCATTCTTCTTAAGGTCTTTTATATTCAGAATAGGACACACCCTATCGCAGAGATGGCAGTCAGTACATTTAGCCTTATCTACCTCTGGATACCAGAAGCCCTCTTTGTCAGTTTGGAATGAAATAGCTTGCTGCGCACAAATATCGCCGCAGGCGTTACATCCGCAACAATCTTCTTTATTCAGAATTTGAATCATTTTGCTTTAATATTTTAATTTGATTTCGAAACCTCTTCTCTCACTCTTCCCAAGCCCTTCGCAAGCATATAGCAAGCTCAAACAGCCACTTTGAGTATGCCAACACCTTGGGTAGAGTATGCGAACACTATGCCTACACTATGGCTGAACCTTTTTAAGTCTGCGTTTCCGTTCACTCCAGGCTGTGTTAATATGGATGCGTAGGTTGTCAATGCCGCGACCTGATTCAACACCATTAATAAAGGGTATAATTTTTTCGATAAACTCCTTCTTGGCAATTCGTTCCGCTGTGAGTCCTGGTTCATTTTCGCACATCACGGCTACAACTTCGCCCACCTCGGCAGCCGTCTTGCATACAGCCAGGCTGGCTATGTAATTGCGCAGCGACTCCTCTTTTTCAACAAACATAAGCAACCGGCGTTCATCATCGGTGAGCGTCGGTTCTGTGACTGCACCCTTACGTAGGGCTTCCTTGGCAAACTGATCTCCATAAAAATGTTGTTCAGCTTTTGCGGCATTAGGCAGTATCTGGTTGCTACCGCCATAAATATTGATTGTGATGCCGTTTTTTCCTTCTTCCATAATGTTTATAAGCAATTTTCAGTCAATTATTCAATGATGTTTCAACCATTATTCAATGCCTTTCAACAGAATTGAAAAAGCGTCCATATCGTATTACCTTTGCACTCGAGATCATACGACAGTCGCATCCCGGGTAGCAACTCTCCGATGGTCTCACGAGATAATAAACATATATCATAATCAAAAAATGTACGCTTATGCAAAACATTTTATTATCGCCGCATTTCTGCCTGCACGAGTTCACTGAGAGCCGGACGGCACGTAAGCATGGTATCGAGAACTCGCCGCCGATGGAGGCCGTAGAGAATCTCCAGCGTTTGTGTCTTGGCACTATGGAACCGCTTCGTGAGGCACTGGGGCTTCCAGTGATTATCACCAGCGGCTATCGTTCCAAACGTCTCAACGACATCATGGCCCATGCTGCCCCCAACTCGCAGCACTGTGTCGGCAGCGCCTGTGACTTCTATGTTGGCTGGAGCACCTCTTTGAACGCTCGCGGTCAGGCAGGCACCGAGTGCCCCACCGCCCGTGAACGCCTCATCCAGGCCTTCCGCTTGATTCTCACCAGCCCGTCGATTGATTACGACCAGCTGATCCTCTATCCAAACTTCATTCATGTGAGCTTCGTCTCCCCCAAGGTCAACCGTCATAAGATCATGACTGCCAATGGCCGAGGCCTATATCGCAGCATATCAAAAGACGTCGCCCTCACAATCGTATGATTATTATCATTTATCATTTTTCATTTATCATTTAATTTAATTCACTATGGCAAAAGTAACTCAAGTCGGCCCTGGCCGCAAAACCACCGGTACCATCGACGGTATCACGTATGTAACCCGCAACGGTGTCACCTACGCCCGTTCTGCTCCAACCATGCCTGCGAGTGCCTATAACACTCCTGAAGCCAAGCTCCGTCAGGCAATCTTCAAGATGATCCAGATGCACCTGAAGTTCCATCTGCGTACCATTAAGCAGACCTTCACTCCCAAGGGCAACGGTAGCGCAACTAATCGCTACTACAGCCTCAACAGCAAGGGCCTTACTGCCGCTCTTACTACTCTGGCTGAGCTCTATGTGGATGGTCAGGATGTCACTATCTCTGATGTTGAGGCTGCTATCAGCGCCTATGCCCAGGAGCATCCAACCTCTATTAAGATTGCCTCTAAGAGCGGTTATGCAGAGGTCTACCTTACTGGCGAATGGCCTGATACCATTACCCTCAACGCCCTCTCTGGCGACAGTACTGTCATAATCATCGTGAATGAGAACGGAGTCCAGACCACCATCAATGCTGATGGTACTGTGACTACAGGTACTTATAGCGGTAATTCTGGCACAGGCGGCTCTTCGACTCCTTCGACAGGATCAGGGACCGGGGAGGGCACAGGCGGCTCTTCGACAGGCTCAGAGACCGCTAGCGTAGAAGCTCCGGTTATTAGTGGAGAGACTCCGTTTGACGAGAGCACTCAGGTGACGATAAGTGGCCCTGATGGTGCGGAAATCCGTTATACCACAGATGGAACGGCTCCAAATGCCGAGAGCACCCTATACAGCGAGGCGATTAATCTGACTGACACTACTACCGTTAAGGCTATCGCCATTAAGAATGGTGTAAGCAGTGAGGCTGCTACAAAGGTCTTCACTAAGAACGGTAGCAACGTTGGCAGCGGCGGCTTCGAGACCGGAAACTAATTTTATTAATTTCAAAACTTTACAACAATGAAAATCAAACTTACTCAAGAGCAAATTGACGACATCGTCAACAATCCCGAAAAGGCCCAAGAGGCTGGTATTAAAGCCAAAGACCCATGGTGGGTCATCGTCCTCAAGGCCTTAGCCTACGTCATCGGACTCCTCCTTGGCGGTACTCTCACCACGTCTTGTGTTTCTCACCTGATGTAACTATCCCCCGCGGCCCCGAAGCGGTCCCTGAGCCTGTGAAAGGGCCGCGGTTTTATATTCATATTTAAAAAGAAGCAGCAATGAAACAGATTAAATTCATCGTCCTCAATGAAACCTCATCTCCGTCCCCAACTCCTGCTACTCTTAGCAGCCTTGCTCCTGACTTCCGACACAGCCACATTGTCGACTCAGCAGGACTCTCACGTCCAGACCTCATCAAAGTGCTTCTCCTCGCCCGTAGCCATTACCCCGAAGCCAAAATCCTCGGCCTCTCCGAAATCAATGGTGGTGAAATCCACCCTTCCGATTCCATGAACGAGCTACGACGTGCACTTAGCAACTTCACATGACTGACATCCATCTATCCTTAATCAGTAAGCTGTCAATTTTGACGTCCAGACTTATAAATGCCCTTTTTAGGGCAGCCTTCACCACCTGAAGTGTCTAAATCAAATTAAGTTTATTGTTTTTTAATACCGATGGTCATCGGTAACATATTCTTGCGTCCCGTTGGTAGCAAGCGAGCGGAGCTCGAGCGCTCATAATCTGTTCTTCCCTGCATGATTGCCTTGGATAGTATCCGAAGCTGCTCACGCTCGACATTTCTCAAATTCATTTGGAACTGTTCTCGCTTAATCGCAGCATTGAAGAATTCCTTAAAATACTCCAACATGGATACCCCACACATCTTGCAGGTCTCGATAAATGTGTGGTAGATAACTGATATCTGCACACCTTCATGGCTACCAAAACCCAACGGGACGCAAGAACCAAAGGCTCTCAACTTTTGGAGCAGCGAACACCATCATGCTCGCATGTTTGGTTGAGTCGCGACAAAAGTCAACTAAGTTAAAATCCTTACTACTGTATACCATTTGTCGCATTCTTAAAATCAGCGCCGCTCGGCTCTGCCGCTTGTTCCGTAGGTCTCAAGAAAGGTATCATTTTCCCATTTCATGTACAATACGTCAAAATTGACAGCTTACGTAACGTCTGCGGTGAATAGCCAGACGCCTGTCTCCGTGACTATTTTGCTACAATATAGCTGTATGACAAACCTTCAATAATGGAGTTAGCCGCATCATCTTTCTCTATGTTGATAATAAACCAGAACCACCCAAGCCTAATCTGTATAACAGCATATAAGCATAGAAGGCATATGAAAAGAACAATCCAATCTAAACGTTTCATCTTTTGCCAAATCTATCTATACGTCAAAAAAGACAGCTTACTTCTACTTTATTTCCATCAAATAGTCATTCTTAGCAAACATCCTTCCAATCTCTGGTTTAAGAATAGAAGAATCAACTTTCTCTCCTTTTACCCATTGAATAATCGCCTTGGGCATATTCACGCCAGCCTCGTAAGAGAATGGATAGCCGCCACCAAATCTAGGATTCAATTCGAGTACACAATAATTACCATTCGCTCTCTGCATAATATCCACATCCAAATTACCAATGTGACGAAGGTTCTCACCTATCTTGCGCCCAATCTCATAAAGCTCAGGAATATCAACCGTAATTGCTTTATCGGTCTCGCCTGCTCTCATCGCCAGTTTTTGCTTAACAGACACACCCACATTGTTGCCTTCAAGGTCGTTCATCACATCCAAGCCATACTCTTTACCAGTCAATTTCTCCTGAATCATAATATACTCGTCACCCACAGAAGCCGTAGCCAATATGGATTTCTTTATTTTTTTCATCAACAGATGATAGTATATCTCTAGTTCTTCCATATCTTCAATGGTCTCAAGTCCAATCGATCCAGAACCCCAACGTGGCTTCATAAACAGAGGAAATACAATCTCACCTGCTGCCAATGCTTTCCTTGCGTCCTCCAGTCGCACATAGGTCTTGGGTGCATTCAGTCCGAGCAACTCTATCCATTGTGCTGTCTTATATTTATCAAATGTAATATCAATCACATCAGGATCGCTCACAATCACCTTTACGCCCAAAGATTCAAAACTCGCCCTGTTCTTAGCAAGAATAGGAAGTTCAAGGTCATTCAGACAAAGCAGAGCGTCTATCTTCTGTTCTTTGCAAATGTCCAGCGTTATATCAATATACATTGGGTCATATACCGCAGGCACCTGTTTCTTCACATCAGCCACCTGTAATGCCGGTGCCGATAACTGCATATCTGTTGCCACTACCTTGTCACCCTCAGAGAGATTCTCTTTGAAGTATTTAAGCAGATATGTGCGTCTGCCAGCACATGTAAACAATACATTCATGCTATTTCATAAAATTCATGATTCCACCTGTGTGCCAGAATACAATCTTCTTATCTTGTAATCCTTCCTTTTTGATGATATTCATCATACCATAAAAAGCCTTACCGGAATAGGTAGTGTCAAAGACCAACCCCGTTTCCTTCATCGCCTTTTTCAAATAAGCATCCATCTCTGGCGTGAACTGTTCATATCCACCATAGAGATAATCTGTATTAAACAGAATGCGGTCATCATAACGCTCAGTCATACCATAATATTCTGAAAGCATATTGGCAAACTCTGCTATTATTTGCTTCCCCCGCTCATATTGACGAGCCACTGAGATACCAATACATTTCACATCGTTCCAGCCGACTCGGTCTAAACCGACCACGATTCCAGCCTGTGTCGAACCTGTTCCTGATGCATGAAAGATAAAATCTGGCTTCTCAATCTGTTTGACCAGTTCTTCAACAGCATCCACAAAGCAAGTTCCTCCAGGCAAATCGTGCCCTCCACCGTGACAATAGTAAGGCTTATATCCTTGTGCAGCCAGCTGCTCCATTGCTCTATCCATCGCAACGGCTGTTTCTTCCGACTTTATAAATTCACACTCTGCCCCACCCAATCTGTCAAGCAAGGCATTGCCCTTTTCTGCCAAGAAACGCTCTTCTGTTCCTTGAATGCACAGATGACATTTCCAACAGTTCTTTGCACACATCAATGCAATGGCCCTGTTGTGGTTACTTTGGATGCCACCACAGGTCACAACAGCATTATAGCAACCTTCACGAAGCAATGCTTCATAATGTACTGCCTTACGAGCTTTACCGCCACCACCTATAAACGGGAATACATCATCGCGGACGACAATTATTTCAGCACCTTCAATATTTCTTTTTTCCGTTAAAATCCAATTTTTCATAATTTATTTTCTGCCAGTCCTCTTTCAAGAGTCCGAAATATAGCCTAGCCATTTTCATACCGTTAGTCAATACATATTCCTCACGGAATCGGCCTTCAAGCTGATAGCCAAATTTACGCTGCAGCGCTATGCTGGCATCGTTATTCTCGTTGATTACTACAAATAATTTGTTCAGCCCCAGCTTATTAAAGGCATAGTCTATCATTAGCCGCTTTGCCTTTGTTCCTATGCCGCAATGATGCAAATATGGGCTAACAAAAAGATATGTTTCAGCCTTCAGAATTTTCGCATCTATTCCTGTTATACCACAAAAAGCTACAATCTCACTATTGTCCTCTACCACAAGGTCAGCCCTTTTCTTTGAGCCAAGATTACCCCTAAACCAATCAAAGGTCTTTTCCATGGTCACAGGCACATCAAAGTGCATACTCATATAGATTGTAGGTTTGTTCATCCACGCAACCCTCGTTTCGAGGTCTCTTTCTTCGAGTTTTCTGATTTTCATTTTGATGCCACAATTACTGGTGACATCATTACTCGGTCATGCTGTCACCTTTTCCAGTTCTCTTTTAATAACCCCAAATAAAATCTGTCTTTCAGTCGTCCTTCTGAGTCACGGTATTCTTGTCTCAAACGACCTTCCAGCTCATATCCAACTTTCAGATGAAGATGGAAACTCGCATCGTTGTCCTCTTGGTATAAGCATATAATTTGTTAAGACCAAGTCTCTCAAACCCATACTGGCAGAGTAAAGCCATAGCTTGGGTTCCTATGCCATGATGGTGTGCCTCTGGATTTGTAAAGATATATGTTTCACCTTTACCCGTTTCCTTATCAATTGAGGTAATTCCTCCAAAGGCCAAAATTGCCCCCCCCAGGCCGTCCGAGAAGGCAAAGTCCACCCTGTCCTCACGTTGTTGATTACGCTCAAACCACGCTATGGTTTTATTCTGCATAATAGGCACCGCGAAGTGCATAGAGCGGTATATTGCAGGATTATTCATCCACGCCACCCGTATTCCAAGATCCTTTTTGCTGAGTTTTCTTATTTCCATCATACCTTCCAGTCTTTTCTTTCTTCGTTAAGCTTACAACTCTTGGAGCTTGGCACAACGTTCACATCTTTTCCTGTTAGAACATTCTTCACCGTCATCAATACCACACGACAGTCCATCCACAACGAAAGATGTTCTACATAGTATGCATCGTACTCTAGTTTATTATTCCATCCGGCATTATTCCTTCCATGAACCTGCGCCCAACCACTGATGCCAGGCCTAACCTTATGTCTCTGTTTTTCCCGCTCCGTATAGTACGGCAAATACTCTGGCAATAAAGGACGTGGCCCAATCAAAGCCATATCACCTATCAAAACATTCCACAATTGTGGTAACTCATCGATAGAGGTCTTTCTTACGAAGGCTCCCAATTTAGTCAACCGCTGTGCATCTGGCAACAAGTTCCCCTCTGCATCCCGTTCGTCAGTCATGCTTTTAAACTTGATTACCTTGAATATTTTTGTATCCTTGCCTGGTCGTTCTTGAAAAAAGAAAACTCCAGCCCCCTTATTGGCAAAATGCAGCCATATTGTTACAGCCAGCATGATGGGTGACATTATAATTAATGCTATCAGCGATATCCAAAAGTCAAAGAAACGCTTAAAGAAGTGTTTATACATATTTCATTTAATACATAATTCATCGAATATTCGCATATACTTTTCCACTGCAACTTCTAAGGAATATTGTTCTTCACCTAACTTATATGCATTTTCTCCTTGTTCTTTAAGCAAAAAATCATTCACCATATAGTCCACAAATGCTTTCGCGGCTTCGTCACTTACTCTGGGAGGAAGCACAAATCCGATATTATACTTTCTGATGACGTCTGCCTGCCAACCTTCATGGTTAATTACCATTGGACGATGTGCGGCCAACGTATCAAAGAACTTATTGGCAGAATTATCCCAAAGTGCTGGTATATCAATAACAAAAGAGCTGCCTACTGTAACAATTGAATAAAGGTAAGGCAAGTCTGTTTTCTTAACAGGATCAAATATAAACACATTTTTGTTCAATACCCCCTGTGTTTCAGCCTTCTTAATGACATCATCTTTTTCTTTACCTTTCCCAATTAGATAGTACCATACGTCTGGATTGTATTTCAGCGTAAGAGCTGCCATATCAACGATGTAGCCCACTCCATTAACATTTCCAAATGTACCTGCATACAGCAACACCTTCTTTCCTTCAGGAACCGTGATATCAACTTCTTTTTTTATATTTGAGAATCGTTTTATCTCACTTATGTTTGGTATAACCACGGACTTATTATTAGGGAAACGCTGTTTTATATTTTCATCCATACCCGTTGAAAGAGGGACGATAGCTGCAGCTTTTTTATAGATTCTCCTCTCAAACGCAAACAGAATCTTCTGTATCAGTATATTTTTAAAATATCCCATGGCAATAGGCACTCCAGGCCATACATCACGCACCTCAAAGACAAACGGCTTATGTTTCATTCTATGCATCACTAAGGCTGGAAAACCAATAGACAGAGGTGTCGACGTAGCCAACACTACATCGCAGTCAATCGCCAATGCCTTCTTTGTGGCATTCAACATAAAGTAAAAAAACGCTTTCATCCGCTCTTTAGTACTCATATAATTGCTATAAGGACAATTCAACTCATTGAATTTTATTCCTTCGCGTTCATACTTTCTCCATTTAGGGTCACTTGGTGTTCCACTATAGCTAGTTATCACAATTACATCGATACCCTTTTTTACAAACGAAGTTGTCAAGTCGTATTTCCGAGCACTTCCTGATTTTTCAGGGAACCCAAAGTACTGAGTTATATACAACAGTTTCATCTTTTATGGAGTTGTTATAGAAATTTTAATTGAGGCCTCATATATCTCTAAATAATTCTTTGCGATATTCTCCCAGCGGAGGCAAGAAAAATCAATAGACTTATTTCCATAAAATGAAGGGTTTAACAGTATCGTTCGGATAGCTTCCTTAATATCAGAAACTGATAACGCATTGACTGCTAAGCCAACACTATTATCAAATAACCCATCAATGCCTTGTCCTTTTGAATAAATAACAGGGAGATTCTGACTTAATGCTTCTAAATATACCAAACCAAATGTCTCATGAATACTCGGCATAGCAAATATTGCGCAAGATCTCATTTCCTCCATCAATATATTTTTATCACAGATAAATCCTAATGTTTTTATAGCCATTGGATTATCCATAATAACTTGTTCGATATTATAGTCATTCTTTGAAACTATGCCTTCTTTTCTTCCCCCAATTATCAATAAATTTATTCCTTCAAAAGCTTTTTCTTCCCTTAACTGAAGAACCGCATCTGCAAGCCGACATATATTTTTATTAACAGAAAAGTCGCCCACATACAAAATAGTTTGACCACTATGTTTACCATAATAAATATTAGCATGCCAAAAGTCATCAATCCCGTTTGGCTGACATACGATTTTTTTCTCTATTTCTTTATATATGCATTTTGCAAAATCAGATTCTTCGAATTCTTTTTTCTCCGCTTTGGAAATAAAAATAATCCTACATGCATTTACAAGGATTTCCCTTCCTAAATTGTGTGTATGTTTCAGTTTTCGGATATACACATTAATATCAGTATTTCTTACTGCCACGATGTAGGGTATTCCATGTGTTTTATGAACCTTCAAGGCAAGTCCTCCGTCAGAAAAAAGTGTTGCAGCATGAATCACATCGAAATTTTTTAGATTTATCTTGCGTTTCATGTCACGATACAACATCCACCTCTTATAGTGATAGACGAATTTGTACCACGGTTTAATACAGAAGCTATACACAAAATTTATATGCTTGCCATCAAACTGATTCTTTCCCAATAAGCGTTCTTCACGCACAGGGCAATACACTGTCTGCTCTATCCCCAAGTCATCCAAAGCTCTCGTAAGATTGCAATGCACTTTACTGTCTGCATAACCGTTGCATATATGTAGGATTCTCATTATATCCTTTATCGAAAAATCGCGTTAATTAACTTTGTAACACTAGGAACAACTTCTTCCTCATCAAATTAGCTATTTTAAATAGTGGTGAGTAATAGTGCTTTGTTGCAACTACCTGCCCCCCAAACGAGGTTTTGAACTGCCCTATGCCATACTTCTCTGCATCATTTGAATCATCTGAAAAGCCAGAGAAATCATACAATTTATATCCCGCTTCTTTGAAATAACGGAATTCTTCATAATGAAGAAATTTGTTTGCGAAACCAACTATCTTCTTATCTACACCTTCACCAAATCGATTTGAGGCCGAAAACAAAAGAAAGACCTTCTTCTCTTGTTCATCGGTAAATGAGACATGAGCTGATAGTACATGGACTCCTATTGAGGCTGCAAATATAAAGTATTTAGGATATTTGGTAATAGCCTTCATACTTATTCTGGCAAGCCCTCGGTTGACTGCGAAATCATTATAAAAATCTACGAATTGCTGCACCGTCATCTCATCATCAAATTCAATACCTTCTCTGCTTGCCCTACGTATTTCATTTCTGAAATTACTCTTAATTCCATTCATTATAGCGTCCATTTCTTGAGTCAGGTCTATCTGAACTGTGTTACCTTTTCGCACTGCAAATCCAAATGGTTTTTCCCCTTGAAAGAAAGAATAAACTGCAAGACGTAAATAATCGTACCACCTCACGTTATTGCCATTGATAACCAAGTGATACATCCAGTGTCCACTAATATCTATCATTTTACCAGGCTTCCTAAATCTTTACTCCATTGAATTCGCGAAAAGATAAAATTCTTCTATTAAGGATATCCACCAGACGATCCTCAATATAGTCCGGGTGAACCATTAGTTCAATGCTATTCTCCTCAATGGATAACCGCTCAAAGATTGATGCTGAAACAAACTTCCTTGTTGTATCAAAATATTTTAAAATACGTCTGTTCTCGTAGAATTTTAGCAGTAATTTATATCTACCTTTACCAGTATACACATTCCGCGAAATGCGCATGCTCTTGAAGTTATGCTCTTTTGCCAATCGAATAACAAGCATTTGTAATGCAGGTATGGTATGCACATGATGATGCGAGTCAATATGCATCATGGTGAATCCTGCATCTATATACCGATGCATCTGTGCCTCTATTTCTAATGAAATGGCTCGCCTTTCTGATGGTTTCAGCCACAAGTAGCATCTCTTGCTTCGTCTGAATGCTCCATTAAACTTTCCTTCACTGTCGCAGAATAGCGATTGTTTCTTTATAAGGTCTGTCAAAGGGATTCCCTCTGACAGGTTCAGATGTAGCCCGACCTTTCCAATAAGTTTTTTCTCCTTGCTCATTTGTTTAGCATCATTGTAGCCAGGCATATTCACCATCACAGTGGTTTGTGTAATTAAGCCATTGTCCAAACAATACACAATGGCTCTGTTTACCGATTCTGAATAACCAAAGTCATCAGCATTAATAACAGTTCCTTGAATTATTCTTCCCATTATTATTTAAAGATTAATTCTTTTCGCAAAAGGGTCTTTTCCTATAGCCAAAAGATAATGTTGAGATACATTCTTAATTTGGTCGTCATTACGACTTACACCACGATTTTCTACAGCGAGAGCTTTACTCTCATCACTCTGGATAGGAAGAAAAAAGTCCTGTTTCAATTTAACCACGGGTATATCTGAAAGCCGCACCATAGCATTCAACCATATATCATCTGCTGTTGGTGTCATTTCTGTAGCTTTTTCTATGTTTGTTAAATCATTGTGTAGCCATGAGGGGCAAAACAAAGTACCACCTCCACTTCCAAAGAACAAATCATTTGATTGCGACGGATAACTCTCCTTTTTCCATGAATTATAAGGCTTCAGTTTTCCATCTTTGTCGTAGCTAAAGTGATAAGCATAGTTGCAGATTACGGCACAAGGGTACTCCAAATGTGCCTTCATAGCTCGTTCAATAATGTCGGTTTCATAATAGATATCATCATCTATAATAAACAACAGCGAGTCCGGATATTCCTTTGAAGCATAATAATACTTCTTATGAGAACGTATATCACCATCCACCATGCGTATCTCAAACAAGTCACCCTCTCTTTCTTTTAACGAAGCTGGTATACCTGATCCATCAGGAAACTGCTCCTTAGAAAGCCAAAGGATAATCTTTGCTGGCTGATATGTTTGGCGCATCATGCATTCCACCACCTGCCAAACGTTATTAATACGAGCGGGAAAAGAGGTGAAAGAAACCAACACCCCTTGATCAACCTTTCCCTTAGGAGTGCGTTTTTGGGCTAAATACTTAGGCAAGGTTTTATTAGCTAGGTATCTTACAAACCTCCGCAATGGTGTCAACACCCAATAAGGTACTCCTGGGTAATTATGTAAACGGGCGTATGTTCTAGTAAACAAATCCAGTAAGTTCATAACAAGACAAGCTATTCTTTCAACACACCATCAAGCCACTTCATAGAATCATTTCGCATTTTTTTCAATATTGCCGCTACTTCTGTATAATCAATATTTTCTTGAGTCACCTCGTCAGCTGTATCAATCATTCGGTTGGGCAGATTACATTTACTCAAGATTGATTCCACTCGAGCCATATCCCCTCCCTTTACAGAATAAAAATCCTTTTCATAGAGCAGTGACAAGGCTGTGCCATGAAATGATAAGGCCACAACACATTCTGCATACTTTATTAAACTAAGCATCTCTTCTACGCTAGCATTTTTATACCTGATACCATTCTGGATATCCTCAAAAGTTCTTGATAGAGCATTGGATCCTATTCGTATGATTTTTGCATGATGCAATGCCGCGACTTTCTTAACAATAGTGTTTATAGCAGGCGTACTTTCTACGGTATATAGTAATACGTAAGGTTCCTTTATTATCCTTGGTAGCGTGATCTTTTCAAAAATATCTACTCCTGCCAACAACGTAGGGTCAACTACAACTTTTGCTTTCTGTTTAGAATGTGCTTCCACATAATCTTTTAGCCTCTCTTCTCTGACACTTATAGCATCAAATCTGTCCAGCCAATGGTTTACCTCACAAAAATCATCAGTTTCCATTGTTGACAATGCATTCGAACTAGCCGCATACGTTATCAGTTTAGCTTTTTTCGGTTTGTATGCTCCCCAATACACAGGATCTGGGCCTCCAGTAATGATAGGACTCCACACCTGGTCACTGCCTATGATTATTATGTCATAATCTGATTTTTGAATATCTGTAGGGGCATGCCGCTTCTTTGTAACATTCAAATAACTACGTTCGAAAGCAGAAAAATTTCTCACTTTCCTGAGATAGTTCAAATACACATTCAAAAACAAAAGGACAAATTTCTTTGGATTCGCTTTGAAGTGTTTAAGAGTGAACAGGGTTTTTCTGTCCTCTAAGGTTGGCGACCTATAGTCTATAACCTCTACAAAATGTCCTTTACTGCTTAGCACCTCCTTTAATCCATAAGCTTGCAGTACCGCACCGTAATTGCGTGAATTGTGAAATGTAAGAATTCCTATTTTCACCGAAATGCTAATAACTTTTTCTAATATTTAATCTTTCCACACTCACCAAGAGGGCGATTGAAAGAAAATACATAATTAAACCTGTACCACTGAGTTCGTTACCGGTAAAACAATATAAAATGTAAAAGATTTGTATTCCCAAAGACACCTTAAGATAATTCAGGATGCTTTTATCCTCTTCCCTTCTAACCAGATCTATTGCTTTTCTTATACTCAAGAATATTGCAATGATAAAGAAGAAAAAACCAATAAGCCCCTGCTCGCAAAGCACTTGGAGATAGGTATTATGCACATAATGCTCAATTCCTGTATATGAACTATATTCACCTAAACCTATTCCAAATAGGGGATAATCTTGGAAAGCATCCCATGCCTCCTTATAAAATTCAATGCGTCCTGATGTTATATCTTCTCCATTCTGAAACATTGTATACGTTAGTGCAAGCCTACGAAACATACTTGTCTGAATCAGATTTTCTATGTTCGAAATGAATAGTTCGCCTACAAAAATAAGTAACAATACTATCGTTAAGAACATAACTATTTTTTTTGCACTCATTCTCTCTAATAATAATGGCACTATAAATGGTAAACTTGCTGCTACCAAGAAATGCAGGCGCTTACCTGTTAACAACACCCCTGTGATAAATAATATTAACAGCAGATAGAAAGAAATACTTTTTTGAAACTTTTTAGGAAGTAAAATATCCTTCAAAAAGAGAAGGACTATTTCGCCATAGATAATTATTCTTGCCGTTATTGCTATTTGGGAAGTAAATCCACTCAGACCATAATCTTTTTCAAACCATCTTAAAATAGAATCTTCACTTACAAATATACTAGATATTCTACTATAATAAAAATCTGGAAGAAACACTTGAACTGCTATTCCTGAAATGGCAAATAATCCACTCCACATAATAAATTTGACTGGAATTTGATACAATATTGGTGTTCTAGCAGCTATTAATATCAGAGACAAGCAAACGAAATATTCTATGAAAAGAATAAAATTACGTGACAGAAATAATAATGTATATGTCAAATACGCTAATGAATAAACTATATATGGTGCCCATACTTTACCTGTATTTGTCAAAATACTTAAGCCATGTCTTCCTACATAATATAATGAAAGTATAAAAACCAAAATAAGATGGACATATTGAAATGATTTTGATCCATATATTGTTGTACTATAGGCAAATCCCCACAAAGCATAAAAGACTATCAATGACAATAAAATTGTCAATAGAATGTTATTTGACATTTTTCTTTCTGATAGATTTACCATAGCTAGATATACAATATCATTGAGTAATGTTAATAAACATAATTACCCTTTATTTCTATTTCGAATTCATTATCAAGAAATAGTTTCTTATGAATCTGATGATACTTCCAAAAAAGTTTATGTGATTCTTCATCTTTCCATATAAACCTATTCCATCCCCATAAATATGGTATCAACTCCTTATATCCCATTATGTAAAGAATGATTTTTGTAGTGCTTATCTGTTTTACTGGTTTAAGTAAAAGGTTGACAGATTTTGCTATTATATGGAATACAACTCCTAAAAATGACAAACATTTACTTTCGGAGTAAATGCTACCCAAATTATCCTTAGAGCCAGGTTGTTTTTTAGTTCGAGTCGCATGATTTTTATCTGCCAAAGCCCTTATTTGCTCAGCATCACCAAACTCTTTACGCAGAGTTACAGAAATAATCACCCCTCTAAGTTCTCCTCGTTTTAGTGCAGAAGATCGTTTTATTAACTTTAAATCTTCGGGTTTTAGTTTAATAATATCGCCATTTTCTTTAAGCAGTTCAAAAGAAACTAGCATGTTATTAATACTACAATCATAGCAAGAAGCATTACCATAAACCGAAGCCGCAACTGTACCAGGCAAATCAATCAAGCCCTCAAAGCCTTTAATCCCTTCATTTACCATAGCACGAGCAAGCGCTTTAACATTTGCGCCACAATCAGCTATGATAAGATTATCTTGATATTCTACCTCTTTAACCCTTCGTGTCGACACCATAATATCAACACTATAATTGGGTAAGAAATATATATTGCTGGTATGACCAACTAGATCGAACTTCTTTCCTTCATTATATAAGGAACGACATAAGTCTACAAGTTCGTCCTTAGTCTCTGGTTCATAGAAAACACCTATCACTCCGCCTTTGGCATGATTGAGCCAAGAGATATTATATATTGGAATATTTCTTTTTATAATCATTTAGTAACATCGAATTACTTTAGGTAGTTTTATTATTTTCATTTCAATTCTATGGATCTTCCTTAGAAAACAAAGAAGAAAATATCTATAAACAGAAGGGGGCTTACTTACAACTGATATTATATATTGCATCGTTATAGAATTAGTTCTTACTTCCTGATTCACTGGATATCTTTTTAAGAAATTAAAAAAGAACTTTTGATTACGAAAATAATCATATTTACTATTCATGCTTCTACATACTATCCATGTATATAAAAGACGCCACAAATAGTTTTTTAAATCATTAAGCACTGAGACATCAGGATTATCCTTAATAATAATATTTTTTATTACTTGTGACATCAACTCTATCGTATGATAGTATTTGTCTGCCGGTAATGTATGTCCAACAACTGTCAAAGAACCATCTCGTTTTGTATAATGATATCCACAGGAATTTATGATTAGATAATTGTTCGTATGAAGTATGTAGTTTAAAAAGAAAATAGCATCTTCTGCGAATGATATGCCAACAGGATAATATATCTGATTATCTTTTATTATATCTAATTTAAATAGTCTGTGCCATACAAATCCATTATGCACTACATCCGCAGACTCTAAAAAACAGACTAATTCCGATGCTTTCTCTATTGTTTTATTTGGCAATAAAATAGGCACACATCTTCGTGAATTTTCATAATTAATATAGAAACTCTGCAATACTACTCCATACTTACCAGGCATTGTATCCATGAAGTTCTGCAGGTAAGTAGGCTCCAACCAGTCATCAGAATCTATAAAACAACAATATTCCCCTTTTGCAGCTTCAATGCCCTTATTTCGAGCAGTGCTAACGCCACCATTTTCTTTATGGATTACTATAAATCTATTATCCTTTTCTGCATATTTATCACAAAGTACACCACTCTTATCTGTGCTGCCATCATCCACCAATAAACATTCCCAGTCGTCCACCGTCTGATTTTGCACAGACTGCAGGCATCTGCTAATATATGCTTCAGTATTATATACAGGTATTATTATACTTACTTTTGGCATATTTCATTATTGAATGCCTTCTCCAATATTTCGAGAGAAACTATCTTCATCTCTTCAATTTTACCATTCACTTTGTCCCAGTTTATTGGTTCGCTTATATCAACATTAGCTAATTCATCAACGCTTATCAGTCTGTTCCCCAATCCGAATAATCCCAATAGCGATGTAAAACGCGACATTCCTCTTTTCTTATTTCCAATTACCCAAAATGGTTTATTGAAAATTATCGAAAACACCATCCCATGAAACGAATCGACTATGGTCATATCTGCATCCATGAATGCTCTTAGCCACGTTGTCACTGGAGGGAAAACACAATCATCAAAATGGTGTTTAATAATTTCTTTCGTAATGCTATCCCCTTTAAATTCTGGCATTACTTTAAATGGTTTCAACCTAAGTTTTTCTCCTACTGCATTTACCGCAGCAATTTTACTTTTATCAGCATCTAATAGGTAATAAAATAGATTTCCATCACTGGCAGAAGTGTTTTCTACCTCTAGCAAATTTATATAATCCTCTTTTGTCAATAGGAGCGTCGGATCTAATACTAACTTAGCTTTCACACCAAATTTTTCTATACACAAATCTACACCGCTTACTTCTCTTGCTGTAATAAGGTCAAACATTTTTGCTAATCTTGCACATTCCTGTGTATTTTTCCTATTCATTTCCCATTCTGAAGTACCAAATGATATTGCATATGCTACCCTTTTTAAGCCTTTAGCTTCTTCAGCAAATCCGAGAAACATCTCGCGTAGAAATGTCTTATTGTACTTTGGGCGCCAGCATTGGTCACTCCCAACGACATAAGTTTGGTACTTTCTTTTATCTACTAATGATATAAAATCCTCATGACTCTTAAGAACATCTGTTTTCCTTATATATTTTTCTATAAAGGCTTGGGTATTTTGCCGAATATAAGCTCTTTCATTATTGATAGGAACATACTTAGTTCCCTTAAACCATTTAGGGTTGATGCTATGTAGAAGAAATCTTTTTATATAAGATAGCCTGCTCACAAACGTCATTTTTTTCTTTTGATCCTCATATAAAATAGTTTCTGGCTCATGCCCCATATGTATCAGGACCTGTTGAAGTGCATAGTTCTGAAGTAATCCTCCATAGTTAGTTTGCAATGGCTGGGTTAATATTCCTATTTTCATTATAGATTCATGTATGTATCAGAAACTGAAAGCGTAAATTTTTACGCCATCAGTGTGAATGAGAATTTACAAACCATTGCTGATTAGATATGTTCTTCTTCCCCCCGAAAATGAACATTAAGTTCGTGAAGGTGTTCCAACAGAATTCCCAATGACGTGCCCTTGGTTATCTTGGCAAAAGCATTTACATCCTTAGGGAAACACTTACCGCCATATCCAAATTTTCCGTCAGGACCGGGAACAAAGGTGTGAGTATCATTAATATATCCAGACAACAATACACCTGTATGCACCTTGCGCCAGTCTGCTCCCATCTGCTCACAATATTCGCGACAAGCATTAAAATAAGTTACCTTATAGGCACCAAACACATTATGCATATACTTTGTCAATTCAGCCTCCAATGGTGTCATAACTGTGAATTTCTTGCCAACGAAGATTTTAGTGAGCAATTCATGAGCGCCTGTGAAAACCATCGTCTGCTTCTTAAAATCTGCAATATGAGTGCGTTCTGTCAAAAATTCAGGCATATAGTATACGTTATGAGCCGTCTCCTTTGAGAGTCGATCACTAGTGCCAGGGAGAATAGTGGTACGTACGAATACAGGAACATCTGGTAATTCCCTTATAAGCTCAGTCATCAGGTTTAAATCCTGGGTTCCATCATCTTCTGTAGGTACGTGAATCTGGAGAAAAGCAATATCAATATTACTCAGGTCATCATTGTAGCCTTTGTAAGGGTCGCTAATAAACAATTTACACTCTGGATTATTATGCTCCAACCAATCTTTAAGTGCTCCGCCTACGAAGCCACATCCAATAATTCCAACGTTAATCATTGTTCTTTTCAACTTTTGGCAATAAGACATGGGGTCACCCCATTATAGAATAGGATTTAAGATTAAATTTTCATAAAAAAAACAAATCCGCAGGGTATTGATATCCAGTGCCCTGCGGAATTGATGGATTTATTCTGCAATACAGATAGTTACACGGTTGAGGTCGTTCTCAGCGAATGGCTGTACGCGGCTACCCTTAGAATCGTAGGTGATACGATCCTGAGCGATTCCGTAGTCATTTACGAGTGACTTAACAACAGCGTCAGCACGACCTGCAGCGAGACGATCGTTGATCTTGTCGTTACCTGTACCTGCGTCAGCATAACCGGTTACAACAACCTTTGACTCAGGATACTTAGCCATGTAGTCAGCGATATCCTTAACCTTCTGAGCCTCCTCAGTGCGGATCTCTGTCTTGTTGATCAGGAAGAACACGTCACGACGGATTGGCTCGATAACTGGAGCTGGTGCTGGAGCAGGTGCTGGCTCTGGCTCGGGCTCAACGATTGGCTCTGGCTCTGGCTCTGGAGCTGGTGGAGGAGGCAGGATCTTATTGTAGGTCTTGCCGAGGTTGATCTTCAGACCAACGAGAGCATTGAAGTACCAGTCGGCCTTCATCTTACCGCCACTGTGGTTCTTTGAGTTGTACTTGTCGCTCAGGATGTTTGCATTACCCTCAACTGTGAGAGCTACAGCATCAGAGAGCTTGAAAGCAGCCTCAAGACCAGCGCGACCGAACAGACGAACTTTTGAGCCATCCCAGAGATACTCCAGGTTGTAAGCGTTCAGGTTCTGAAGGTTCTTTGCGATGTCGTTTGCCTCGTCGTTACCCCAAGCGATGTTTGCACCACCACCAACGAATGCGGTGAGGTTGAACACGCGGTTAGGGTTCCAACCACAGAACAGGTTGCTGAGGTTGAACATGAAGTCCAGACCAGGAGCAACATACTTGTACTTAAAGTCGTTTGTGTAAGGCTCTGCACCAACCTGAGTGCGAAAACCGTTCCAGCCGCCCTTGCTCTGCCAAGCGTTAGCCTGGATGCGGGCACCGAATACTGGAGTGAACTGGTAGCCAAGGCCAAGCTGGATGTTTGGAGACAGCAGCTTAGAGAACTTAGCCTCACCGAGAGTGTACTGAGCACCAGCCTCGATATTCAGGAAGGCGTGCTTCTGGAACTCATACTTTGTGCCGTCGGCTGCCTCATAGGTGGCCTGGGCGTTAGCTGACAAAGCACCAATCATCATCAGTGCAGCAGCCATCAGAGTCTTCATTTTCTTCATTTCACTAAATGTTTAAACGTTATACTTCGGTTTATACCTATTTCTTAATTGAGTCTATAGGTGCTTTTGCCCCACGAGTAACAATGGAATCAGATGGTTCAAAATACTGTGCGGCACGTGGAAGGACAGTAACCACAAGTGCACGAAGATCATTGTCTTTACCATCGATATAATCCAAAATAACCGAATCGCCTTCGATAGCAATTCCATTTTGGAATCGTGCATCTAGTAATGTGACGGTCTTAACTTCATCACCTACAGAGAGCATCATAGACTTAATTGTATCGTTTTTTATCTCAACAGACTTTACCTGTCCATGGAGATTTTTCAGTTCTGGTTTGCAACCTGTTAAAACTATCGCAACACTACACAGAACCATTAATACAAGAAATGCTTTCTTCATTTCAATTTTTCTTAAAAATAAGGGAGAGCACCCCGTATTGGGAAGCTCCCCCTTGGGATAAGTATCTAGAATCTAATTTTTAGTAACTTAGAATTCTAATACAAGAGTTTAGTTGTTAGCCTTCACACTGAAAGGAATCTCACCAATTGTTACATTATTACCAAACTGAGTATAACCACTCAGAGTAATCTTACCAGAGTAAGGTACTGTAATTGTTGGTCCATTAGTTGTGTACTGAGAAAGAGCAACATAAGTTCCGGCTGTTTCACTCCATGCGAAGTAATAATCAGCTGCGCCACCACTCAGAACAGACTTAACACGACAAACAGTTGCACCGTTCAGAGGCAAAGCTGCTGCTTGACCCAAAGCCTTCTCATTCTTAGGCTGAATAGACATTGGGATATATTTAGTACCATCAAATGCACCGGCATAGGTCCTTGGATAGACAGAGTTCGTCTGGCTCATATACTTAGCAAAACCAAGCAATACGGTCTGAACGCCAGCTGAAGATGTATATGTAGTCTGAGAAGCTTTATCAGCAATATGACTACCATCATTTGCATTAGGTGCTACACCAAACAAGCCTAAATCATCCTGAGCATAGAATACCTTACCAGGTATTGCATTGGTTGCTACATATAATCCGTCAAAGTTTTTAACATAAACATTATTAGTCAAAGTATTTGCATCTGCAATAGTAGCAGGCAGAGCAATTGACTTATTCAAAGGTCCAAAAGTAAATGCAGTTCCGCCAGCTGTGTATTCCATTCCAAATGCATTTGAATTAGTCCACTGAGCAAGATACTTAGTAGCATCAGAGTTTGCACTGAATGAAGATACATACTGATAGTTCACGAGCTTAGCTGTTGTGCTTGCCTGAACATCACAGAAGTGAATATTGAAGGTCTTGGCAGCTGCAGTATAATCACCCTGAACAAGAGTTCCATATACATACTTTGCAGAAACATTAGCATATACCTTATTTACAACAGCTTCCTTAGCAGCACCAGTAACCTTGTTATTCCAACGAGCATTCTGGTAACCAGTATTATCAGCTTTCAGACGGAGGTCAGAAGCAGGAACAGCGAAGAAGAGGTCTGCATCAGATCCTTTAATGGTATAGTCTGCATCATTGCGGACACCATTCCGAATATCATTACCATCACCCAAGTTTCTGAAGGTTGCACCCTTCAAGACAACATTATAAGTAGATGTTGCAGAACCTAACTCAGGAATTACAAGGTCATTAGCCAATGTATAACCACCGAAGGCAGCCTGGTTTCCAGCAGCTACTGGAGTAGCCATGTCAGCAATAGTAGGAGCTGCATAATCAATAATATCCTTAGTAGCATCAAATGCTGTCAGAGGAGTCATATATACATAAAGATCTGTGTTGTTACGGAAGTCAGCACCAGCCTTAATACTAATACCAGTATCATCACCATCAGGCATAACCTTCTTAACGTTCAGAACGATTGAGTTAACAACCTTTTCACCAGATTTGCCTTCGATAGTAACAGATGTCTCTGCATTATCAAGCCAATCAGTTGGGTTGTCAATAGCAATCTTAATCTTCTTTGCATCCTTCCAGTCAGTAACAGCATTGCTGTTAGCATCCAAAAGATTGTACCAAAGATCAATATTATTTACAAGAACTTCATCATTAACAAACTGCTCTACCTTAACCTGCTGATATCCAGATACAGGAAGGGTTTCGAAGCCATCCTCAGGAAGAACGAGGTCATAGATTGCAGAAGCATTGACCTTTGAATTCTTTGCAGGCTTAGCGGTTACAGAACCTACAGCAGTATTAGCTGTCCATGCAACAGTAGATGCAACAGAACCCTCACTAGCAGGAGCATTACCGTCAACAAGTACATAGAAAGCACGACCATCAGGATCAGCCAAAGTACCATCATAGTTTACAGCGTATACACGGAAACCGATAATATCGTGACTAGCCTTCTCAGAAGTAATCTTAATCTTCAGATCCTCTGTAGCAGGAGTCATAGTGTTCAGACCCTCATATGTATATGTATGCCATGCACGAATCTCTGATGGAGCAGACTCTATAGCATTCAGCTCATCAAGAACAACATAGTAACGATCAATCTTTGTATAATCAAATCCACTCAGTGTGAAAGCCACATTAGTCTTTACAGGGAGGAGATCCTTACCCCAACGAACTTCATTGGCTGATGTTAATTTAGCAACAGCAGTCTGATAGTTTGTTACAGCACCACTCTTCTGAAGCTCTGTTGCAGGAATCTCAAGACCAGCAGCAATAGCCTTGGCATAATTTGAAGTAGCAGTCCAAGGGTTGTAATCAGGCCACTCAAGCTCAGGATTCTTTACAGAAATTGCGTCATCCTCTGCCTTAACCTGTACTCCATCCCAACGATTCTTAATTTCGTCAATACCTTTATTATTAACCGTGAAATCAAAAGAGAATTCAGGATAATAATCGTTAGCGTAAGCATCAATATCGAATGTAGTTGTTACATAACGACCAGCAGCAGCCTCAGCGGTATTATTTACAGCTACAGCATACAACTTATAAGTGAATACGCCCCAAGTAGGAGACACAACATTTGGATTTCTTTCAACATAACGCACATCGAAATCTGTCATAGAATTGTTGTTGAAGTCATTATTCTTAATACCCTTCTTCAACGCAACAGAAATCTGCCAAAGACCTGTCTGTACATTACCGCGAGTAATAAGAGTCTTAAACTCCTTAACATCTGTTACGTCAACATAGTCGCTCAAATCGTTACCCTCAGAGTCAATCAGCTTAACATCCTTTGCTGCCAAAGTAGCGTTCACTGGATTTACCTTTACAACGATAACGTTTGAGATCTTCACCGAATCACCCTTTGTATAGGTAACAGTCTCTGTAGCTTTCTGACCTGCAGCATCCTCATCATTACCAAATACTGAAGACTTCGCAATCTCACCAGTGAGGAATGCAAGGGTTTTAGTGCCAGTAATGCCAGAAATAGCATTCCAATTAATTCTTCCAGGAAGACCTGTATAAGTACCGAACAATTCGATGCCAGTTACAGCAGCCCATATAGCGTCAACAGAAGCAACAGCGTTGTTAACCTCCTGAATCTTGGCATCAATCTTCTCATCGATAGCAGCCTCGAGCTCATCCTTAAGACCCTCAACCTCAGCCTTCAGCTCCTCAGCCTCAGCCTTTGTGAAAGCAGCGTCAGCAATAGCCTTTACAGCATCAATTGCCTTGTCAGTCTCAGCAGCCTTTGCAGCAGCGTCAGCCTTTGTCTCATAAGTCTCCTCGATGGTCTTCAAAGCAGCCTCGAGAGCAGCCTTGGCATCCTCGTCAGCCTTCTTGGCAGCAGCAGCAGCAGCGTCAGCTGTCTCCTGAGCCTTGTTGGCAGCTGCAATAGCTGTACCAGCCTGAGTACCTGCATCGGTACCAGCCTTCTTAGCGTCAGCAATAGCTGTCTCAAGGGCCTTCTTCAGCTCGTCTACAGAAGTCTTTGTAGCAGCAGCATCAGCCTTAGCCTGAGCAGCTGCAGCGGCACTCTGAGCAGCAGCAATCTTGCTGTCCAGTGTAGACTGGAGAGCAGTCAGCTCGCTGAGAGCAGCCTTTGCATCGATTTGTTTCTGCAAGTTGTTGATGTCATCATCGTAGTCCTTACAAGAAACGAAAGAACCTACAGCAGCGATTACGAGCGCTACCATAAGTAACTTACTAAAAATCTTTCTTTTCATACGATTAAAAAAATTAAAATTAATAAAAAACTAAATTAAGTTGTTATACATTTTTTCTTCTCTCAAATCTATGCCGTTAACTGCCTGTTACAGCACTTTCGGGCATTATATCTCCTGCGCGGAGATACAGTGAGGCAGGGGGAGTTAGGTGGAGCCGGGGGCAGTCTTGGGGGCAGTCATGGGGGACAGGCGTCTGGGCTTATCGCCACAGAACGCCAGTCCCCGTGACTGCCCCCAAGACTGCCTGTCGACAGCATTTTTATGGCGAAATATTTGGAAGTTTCGGAAATAGTTCGTAACTTTGCAGCATTATATATATAATAAGGTATGAAGAGAGCGTTCTTGATGATGGCGATGATGGTGCTCGCGATGGGATCGTGGGCGCAATTGAAGAACCCTATTATCCAGGGATATCACCCGGACCCGAGCGTGTGCAGGGTGGGGGATGACTTCTACCTGGTGAACTCATCGTTTCATTATTTCCCGGGAGTGCCCATCTATCACTCTAAGGACCTGGTGAACTGGGAGCTGATCGGAAATGTGCTCGACAGGGAGAGTCAGTTGCCGTTGAAGGGCGCAAATTCGTGGCTGGGCATCTACGCCCCGACTATCCGATACCATGAGGGTACCTATTATATGATAACCACCAACGTTGGCAATGGCGGTAACTTCATGGTTACGGCAAAAGACCCGAGAGGTCCGTGGAGTGAGCCGATGTGGCTGGAACAGCAGGGTATCGACCCCTCGTTGTGGTTCGAGAATGGCAAGTGTTATATGGTGTCGAACCCCGACAACACCATCATGCTCTGTGAGATAGACGTGAAGACAGGAAAACAGCTCACCCCGAGTAAGCCCATCTGGCGAGGCACGGGAGGCAGATATCCTGAGGGACCGCATATCTATAAGAAAGACGGCTATTACTATCTGCTTATCTCTGAGGGAGGTACCGAACTGGCTCATAAGCTCACCATCGCCCGAAGCAGGAACATCTACGGCCCGTATGTGGGCAATCCCAAGAACCCTATCCTCACCAACTGTAACATGCTCGGACAGACGATGCAGATACAGGGCACAGGTCATGGTGACTTCGTACAGGCGAAGGACGGTTCGTGGTGGGTGACATTCCTCGCCTATCGTAACTTCGGAGGGGCATATCACCACCTGGGGCGTGAGACATTCCTCGCACCTGTGGAGTGGAAGAAGGGACAGTGGCCAGTGGTGAACGGGGGCAATCCCATCGACACGCTGATGAAGGTGAAGACACTGCCAGAGGTGAAGATGCCGCAACTGCCTACGGAGTACACCTTCGACAAACCGCTGGGGCCTGAGTGGGTGTATATCCAAAACCCGGACTCGATAAGATATCATCTCAACTACAACAAACTGCGCCTGTATGGTTCGCTGTCGTCACTGACGAAGAATGAGAGACCATCGTTCGTGGGGCGTCGTCAGGAGGGCCCGAACCTTCTTATGGAGACATTCGTGGACTTCAGGGAGTCGTTTTCCGGCGATGAGGCGGGTCTTACGGTGTATCAGATAAACGATGGTCATGCGGAGATATGTCTCGAGGGTCATCGTGAGAAGATGAAGGTTTGCTTTAAGGCTACGTTGAAAGACCTCTCAGGCACCTTTGCGAGTGCAGAAATCGACGGCTACGTGGCATGGCTCAGGGTCAGGAGCGATGGGAACCAGTATTTCTGGGAGTACTCTGTTGACGGAAAGAAGTATAAGACGCTGTTTAAGATGAGTTGTACGTTGCTGAGCACCGAGACCGTGGGAGGATTTACGGGAGTGGTTGCGGGGATGTACTGTAGTAAATTGGAGAAAGAGGATTTGACGTATGCGAACTTTAGTCGGTTCAGATTTGAAAGTAAATAAAAAATAAAAAATATAAAATAAAAAATAAAAAATAAAAAATAAAAAATATTATTCAAACTATAAACTGAACGATTATGAAAAAGTATTTAGCAGAGATGGTGGGCACGATGGTGCTCGTGTTGATGGGCTGCGGCGTAGCCGTTAGTCTGGGTTGTGATCCTATTAACAATATCCCCGCTGTGGTGGGAACAGCCTTCGCCTTCGGACTGGCTGTGGTGGCTATGGCATACACCATCGGAGGTATCTCCGGTTGCCATATCAACCCCGCAATCACACTGGGTTGTTATCTGAGCGGAAGGATGAGCGCTAAGGACTGTGGAATGTATATGGTGTTCCAGGTGATTGGTGCTTTCATCGGCAGTTTCCTGCTTTTCTTCCTCACAGAGAACGTGCCTGGACTCGATGGAACAGGTGCTAATGACCTGCAGGCGAACGTGAGTGTGCTGGGAGGACTGTTGGCTGAGGTTATCTTTACCTGTGTGTTTGTGCTGGTAGTGCTTGGTGCAACATCGAAGACCAATGGAGCAACGAATAACTTCGCTGGACTGGCGATCGGTCTGTCACTGGTGCTCGTGCATCTGGTATGTATCAGATATACAGGTACTTCGGTTAATCCAGCGAGAAGTATTGCTCCGGCTGTGTTCCAGGGTGGTACGGCACTGGCGAATTTGTGGATATTTATTGTGGGGCCATTTGTTGGGGCTGCGTGTGCTGCGGGAATATGGAAGGCAATCGAGCCGGAGAAGTAGTTAGAAGGAGAAGGAGTTAGGGGGAGTTAGAAGGAGTTAGAGGTCATTACCAAGACACTCAACAGACTATTTGGTTAGTTGGTATAGCTGAGTATTGACTTCTAACTCCATGAGCGAAGCGGTAACTCCTTCTAACTCCTTCTAACTCCTTCTACCCCCCTCTCTAATTCGCTTAACAAAATCGGCTGTTCGTTGAATATTATGACGGACAACCGCTTTTTTATGGCCTTTTCTTTTCATATTTTACGAAAAAATGATTATCTTTGCAGCGGAAAAGGAAATGATGATGAAGAAAGGATTATTGTTATTTGGTTTGATGATGTTTGTCGTGTTGAGTGTGGGGGCACAGAAACAGTGGACGCTGCAGGAGTGTCTCGACTACGCGATGGCAAACAATATCACCCTGAAGAAGAAGCAACTGCAACAGCAGAGTGCGTTGGAAGAACTGAAAGGAGCGAAGGGCGCACTGTTGCCTTCCGTCTCTGCATCAACAAACCAGAGCGTGGGATACCAGCCATGGAAAGACTCTGGCATATCTACCGTTACCAACGGGGTGGTGAACACAACGGTTGACAAGACCTCGTATAACGGCTCGTATAACCTCAGTGCACAGTGGACTGTGTGGAACGGAGGAAGGAACTATAATACCGTTAAGCTCGACAAGCTCTCGGAACAGCAGGCAGAGCTCTCCGCACAGGAGACTGCCAACAGTATCCAGGAGAAGATTGCACAGCTCTATTCACAGATACTCTACCTCACAGAGAACGTGAAGGTCAACGAGAAGATGCTCGAGACCAGCAAGAAGAACGAGGAGAGAGGTCAGGAGATGGTGAACGTGGGGAAGATGTCGAAGGCTGACCTGGCACAGTTGACCTCGCAGAGAGCCAACGACGAGTACAGTATCGTGGAGGCCAAGACACAGTTGATGAACTACAAGCTCCAGCTGAAGCAGTTGCTCGAGATTACCGATGAACAGGATTTTGACGTGGCTATCCCCGACATCACCGATGAGAGGATATACGCGGAGATACCATCGCTGCAGAGTGTGTATGAGGAGGCACTGCTGAACCGTCCTGAGATAGAGCGGCTGCAACTGGCCGTGAAGAGCAGTGACGTCAGCCTGCGTATCGCCAAGGCAGGATGGTTGCCGAATATCTCTGTCAATGGAGGTGTCACCACGTCGACCAACTCACTGAACAGCAAAGGATGGGGAGAACAGTTTAAGACGAATGTAAACACCTCTCTCGGACTGGGCGTGAGTGTGCCTATCTATGACGGGCGTTCTACGAAGACTGCCGTCAACAAGGCGAAGATACAACAGCTGCAGGCACAGCTTGACCTGCAGGACCAGCAGAAGACTCTGTATACGAGTATTCAGAACCACTGGATCAACGCCACGAACAATCAGGAGAAATACAGGGCTGCCTCGAGCAGTGTGGAGAGCGCAGAACAGAGCTATGACCTGTTGTCAGAGCAGTTCCGTCTGGGTCTGAAGAATATCGTGGAACTGATGACTGGCAAGGATAACCTGATGCAGGCGCAGCAGAATAGGTTGCAGGCGAAGTATACGGAGGAGTATAATAGGCAGATGCTGGAGTTCTACCGAGGAGGAGAAATAAAATAAAAAATAAAAAATATAAAATAAAAAATATTGGCCGCGAGATATGAAAAGGATAGAGAAGAAATGGTGGATTGCGGGGGCTGTGGTGGCAGTGATTGTTGTCGCTTGGGCTCTGATCGGTGGAGGAAAGAAGGAAGAGAAGGTGTCGTTTGATACCGCGAAAGTGGAGAACCAGAATATACATACGTCGATAACGGCTACGGGTACCATCGAACCGGTGACAAGTGTCACTGTAGGTACTCAGGTGTCGGGTATCGTGGCGAAACTGTATGTGGACTATAACTCGATAGTGAAGAAAGGGCAGGTGATAGCGGAGTTGGACCGTACCAATCTTATCAGTGAACTGAATGCACAGAAGGCTAACCTCGCCAGTGCACAGAGTTCGCTGGACTACCAGAAGGCCAACTTCGACAGATACCAGACTCTTTATGACAAGGGGCTCGTGAGTGCCGATGAGTTTGAGAATGCCAAACTGAAGTATATCCAGGCAAAGGAACAGGTGGCATCGTCGCGTGAGAGTGTGCAGAGGGCACAGACCAACCTGGGTTATGCTACCATCACTTCTCCTATCGATGGAGTGGTGCTGTCGAAGGCCGTGGAGGAAGGTCAGACAGTGGCTGCTTCGTTTAACACCCCTGAGCTCTTCACCATCGCACAGGACCTTACCGACATGCGCGTCATCGCTGACATCGATGAGGCAGACATCGGTGGTGTGAAGGAAGGACAGAGGGTGAGCTTCACCGTTGACGCCTTCCCGGATGATAAGTTTGAGGGTGCCGTGACACAGGTGCGTCAGCAGGCTACCACATCGAGTAACGTCGTTACATACGAGGTGGTTATCTCCGCTCCCAACAACGACCTGAAGCTGAAGCCGGGACTGACAGCAAACGTCACTATCTTTACTCTCGAGAAAAACAACGTACTGGCTGTGCCGGCCAAGGCACTGCGTTTCCAGCCCAACGAGGCCCTGTTGCAGAAGGGCGAGAGCATCGAGGACTGCCAGGGAGAACATAAGCTGTGGACCAAAGAGGGAAATGTGTTTAAGGCACATAAGGTGGAGACAGGAACGACGAATGGTATCCTTACGGAGATCACGAGTGGTATAGCCGCAGGGACTGAGGTGCTGACGGACTTCGATATTTCTGGAGGCGGAGCGCCAGAGGAAGGACAGCAGGCGGGGAATCCGTTTATGCCACGTCCCCGTGGGAATAATAATAAGCAGAAGAAGTAGTTAGAAGGAGTTAGAAGGAGTTAGAGGTCATTACTTATGATGAAATAAGATGGATGAGAGGAAGGTTGTAATTGAGCTGCAGAATGTGAAACGGTACTTCCAGGTGGGAGAGGAGACTGTGAAGGCGCTGAGGGGAGTGTCGTTTAAGATATATGAGGGTGAGTTTGTCACCATACAGGGAACATCGGGTTCGGGAAAGTCGACACTGCTGAACCAACTCGGTTGTCTGGATACACCAACGAGTGGGGAGTATCTGCTCGATGGCATCAGCGTACGTTCGATGTCAAAGACCAAACGTGCACGTCTGAGAAACAGGAAGATAGGCTTCGTGTTCCAGAGCTATAACCTGTTGCCGAAGACCACAGCACTGGAGAATGTGGAACTGCCGTTGATGTACAACTCGGAGGTGTCGGCCGAGGAGCGTAGGGAGAGAGCCATCAAGGCCCTGCAGGCAGTGGGACTGGGTGACAGGATGTATCATAAGTCGAACCAGATGTCGGGTGGTCAGATGCAACGTGTGGCCATCGCCAGGGCACTGGTGAACGACCCCGCCGTGCTGTTGGCCGATGAGGCAACGGGTAACCTCGACACACGTACCTCGTTCGAGATGCTCGTGCTCTTCCAGGAACTGTATAAGCAGGGTAACACCATCATCTTCGTGACCCACAACCCGGAGATTGCGGAATACAGTAGCCGTAACATCAACCTACGTGACGGGAAGATACGTGAGGATACGATAAATACGAATATTAAGTCGGCAGCAGAAGCCCTAGCGCAGTTGCCGGCGCCACAGGATGATTAATAAATGATAAATGATAAAGGATAAATGATAAACGTGATAAATGAATATACTGAATCTGATAAAGGTTAGTCTGAAGGCGGTGGCGAATAATAAGATGCGATCGTTTCTCTCGATGCTGGGTATCATCATCGGAGTGGCTGCCGTGATCATCATGATGAGCATCGGACAGGGCTCGAAGGAGAGTATCCGTAAGGAACTGTCAACGATGGGTACCAACCTGTTGACTGTTCGTCCCGGAGCTGACATGCGTGGTGGTGTGCGTCAGGACCCATCGGCAATGCAGACGCTGAAGATGGCCGACTACGAGCGTATCATGCGTGAGAAACGGTTTGTCACGAAGGTGTCGCCAGAGGTGACTGCCTCAGGACAGGCTATCTACGGTAATAACAACACCAACACCTCGATGTATGGCGAGAGCGTGGACTACCTCGACATCAAACAGTGGAATGTGGATGAAGGTGACTGTTTCACCGAGGAGGATATAAAGAAAGCGGCAAAGGTGTGTGTCGTGGGTACTACCATCGTGAAGGAGCTGCTCGGAGAGAACACCGACCCGATAGGTAAGACCATCCGTTTTAAGTCTATCCCCATGCGTATCGTGGGTGTGTTGAAGTCGAAGGGCTACAACTCATGGGGCATGGACCAGGATAATGTCATCATCGCACCCTATACTACGGTGATGAAACGTATCAACGCACAGACGTTCTTCTCAAGTATCGTCTGTTCGGCAGTGACAGAGGAACTCTCTGACGCAGCCATCGAGGAACTGACACAGATACTGCGCGACAACCATAAGCTCAAGGATGATGCCGAGGACGACTTCACCATCCGTTCTCAGGCGGAGATGATGGAGACGATGTCGAGCACCATGGACACGGTGACCATCATCCTCGTGGTGGCAGCAGCCTTCTCACTGCTTGTGGCTGGTATCGGTATCATGAACATCATGCTCGTGTCAGTGACAGAGCGAACGAAGGAGATCGGTCTGAGGATGGCCGTGGGTGCCACCGGTCCGGTGATATCCCTGCAGTTCCTCATCGAGTCGGTGCTGATATCTGTCACGGGAGGACTGATAGGAGTACTTGTCGGGGTGGGGGCCAGCAGTGCCGTCTCGGCCTTCGGCATGCCGTCGAGTGTCCCGGCATGGAGCATCTACGTGTCGTTCCTCGTCTGTGTGTTTATCGGTGTGCTCTTCGGATATATCCCGGCACAGAAGGCAGCGAATATGGATCCAATAGAAGCGATACGACATGAATAGATATCTCTACCGTTTCCTTCATGTGGCGATATGGACGTTTATGTTCTTATCGCCGTTGACGTATCTCAGAGGAAACGGTATGTCGATGCTCCACTACCTGATGAACTGCATGTCGCCGTTCCTGATGATGGTGGTGTTCTACGTCAACTACTTCTGGCTCACACCGAAGTATTTCGTGATAGGCAAGAGGAGGTACTACACGCTGATAAACCTCGTGATGGTGGTGGCGTTCGGTATCGTACTGCACAACTGGGTGGGATTCACCAACAGTCTGTTCCTGCCTATCAAGATTGGTCCCGCCCTCAGGGAGACATCCATCGACAGCTTCTTCTTCGTGATGCGTGACATACTCAGTCTGGCGATGTCGGCTGCCGTGGCTACTGCCATCATCCTCGCACAACGGATACAGCATAACGAGGAGGCACGTCTTGAGGTGGAGGCAGCACGTTCTGAGGTGGAACTGAAGAACCTGCGTTCGCAGATAAACCCCCATTTCCTGCTCAACACACTGAACAATATCTACGCCCTCACCGCCTTCGACCAGAAGAGGGCACAGGATGCCATCAAACAACTCTCGGAACTGCTGCGACACATGCTCTACGACAACCAGTTTGACATGGTGCCCCTGCAGAATGAGGTGATGTTTGTTGAGAGTTACGTCAGTCTGATGAAGATCCGTCTGCCGAAACAGGTGGACGTGCAGTTTATCAATGACGTGAAGGACACGGAACTGAAGATTACCCCTCTGTTGTTCGTGCCACTCGTGGAGAACGCCTTCAAACATGGTGTGAGCCAGAGTGAACCGAGTTTTGTACATATAAGGATCGAGCAACAGGAGAAACCCTCCGTGCTCATCTGTTCTATCACTAATTCTAATTATCCCAAGTCGACACATGACCGCAGCGGACATGGTATCGGACTGGAACAGACGCAGAAACGTCTCGACCTGTCGTACCCCAACCGTTATGAGTGGGTGAAAGGTGTCAGCGACGACGGGAAAATCTACACTTCAACCATAAAAATAAAGTTATGACTCTAAATTGTGCCATTATCGACGACGAGCCATTGGCAGTGGAACTGCTGGAGAGCTATGTCGCAAAGACCCCTTATCTTAATCTTATCGGCAGTTACACGAATACCGTGAATGCCATCCATGACCTGCGTGAGAACAGGATTGACGTGATATATCTCGACATCCAGATGCCTAACCTCAGTGGACTGGAGTTTGCGAAGATCATACCGTCTACCACAAAGGTGATACTGACAACAGCCTTCCCTCAGTATGCCATCGAGGGATATAAGGTCAACGCCATCGACTACCTGTTGAAGCCTATCTCGTATGAGGAGTTTGTCCGTTCTACGGATAAGGTGATGGAGTGGGCCACTCAGGTACACAGACAGGACTCGAACCTCAACGACCGTACTATCTATGTGAAGACCGACTATAAGCTGCAGCAGCTCAGTCTCGATGATATACTGTATGTGGAGAACTATAAGGACTATGTGCATTTCCACATGAGAAACGGAGAGAGAATGTCAACGAAGATAAGCATGCGCCGTCTGGAGGAGTTCCTGCCCAGTCCGGAGTTTATGAGAGTGCACCGCTCGTTTGTTGTCAGAATGCCGGAGGTGAGGACGATAGAGAGAGGAAATATCGTGTTCGGGGATCTGTATGTGCCGATAACGGACAAGTATATGGAGGAGGTGCAGAGGTATTTAGACCAGCGGACGCTGGGCTAAATAAATGATAAATGATAAATGATAAATGATAAACGTGATTAGCAAAATGCGGATTATGTTGGAGCGTTTCTTAAAATAATCATTAAAAATGATGATGCGGGGTGGAAATTTATCATTTATCATTTATCATTTATCATTTTATTTCCTTACCTTTGCATGCGGAAAGAAGATAAGCATTTAAAACTTAAATAATTAATTTTTTAGTAATATGGTAAACTACAAGGATTTAGGTCTCGTAAATACACGCGAGATGTTCAAGAGAGCAGTTGCCGGCGGATATGCTATCCCAGCATTCAACTTCAACACAATGGAGCAGATGCAGGCTATCGTTCAGGCTGCAGTAGAGACAAAGTCACCTGTCATCATGCAGGTATCTAAGGGTGCTCGTAACTATGCTAACGCTACTATCCTGCGTTACATGGCTGAGGGTGCTGTGGCTTATGCTAAGGAACTCGGTTGCGCTCATCCTGAGATCGTGCTTCACCTCGACCATGGTGACAGCTTCGAGCTCTGTAAGGATTGTATTGACATGGGCTTCTCTTCAGTGATGTACGACGGTAGCTCACTGCCTTACGAGGAGAATATCAAGATCTCTCGTCAGGTTGTTGAGTATGCACACAAGTACGATGTGACTGTTGAGTGTGAGCTCGGTGTCCTCGCTGGTGTTGAGGATGAGGTAGTTGCTGAGGAGTCTCACTACACAAAGCCTGAGGAGGTTATCGACTTCGCTACACGTACTGGCTGTGACTCACTGGCTATCTCTATCGGTACTTCTCACGGTGCTTATAAGTTCAAGCCCGAGCAGTGTACACGTGACCCGAAGACTGGCAAGCTCGTTCCTCCTCCATTGGCATTCGACGTGCTGCATGAGATCGAGCAGAAGCTCCCTGGATTCCCCATCGTGCTCCACGGTTCTTCTTCTGTTCCACAGGATGAGGTTGACACCATCAACAAGTATGGCGGTAACCTGCCTGATGCAGTAGGTATCCCTGAGGAGCAGCTCCGTGAGGCTTCTAAGAGTGCTGTTTGTAAGATCAACATCGACTCAGACTCTCGTCTGGCTATGACAGCTGCTATCCGTAAGTACTTGGCTGAGAATCCTGCTCACTTCGATCCTCGCCAGTATCTGAAGCCAGCTCGTGAGAATATGAAGAAGATGTACATTCACAAGATTGTGAACGTGCTTGGTTCTGATGGCAAGCTCGCCAAGTGCTAAATATAAAATACAAAATAAAAAAGATCCTCACCAAACTCTGGCGGGGATCTTATTTTTTATTTTTTATTTTTTATTTTTTATTTCATTTTGGCTGCTCGGCATCGAGGCGGTCGACCGCTCCCGTGACGGGGTTGAGCCACAAGTGCGTGGTGTAACGCTTATTGAACAGGGCTCCGCTGAGCAGTTCGGTGTTGCCGTACTGCGCTGCAGGCAGCTCCTCCTCGGAGATGGTGCCATCGGCACTGAAGATGGCTGACTTCATCTTACCGGGAACGTTGACATATATGCCCGGCTCCTGTTTGTTTTTCTTCTTCTCCACAACTTCAGCCAACGGGGTTGTATGGAGATCCTCTACTATAATATAATAAGGTGTACCTGCGAGGTCGTCGTTGTCAACGATACCCAGGCGCTTGGAGAAACGGAACAGCAGTTCCTGTCTGGGTTCCTGGCTATCCTGGTCAGGTGCGCCAGGTACGAAGGTGATGACCCTCTCGAGGGTGTCCTTCTGGATGTTACCCGCAAAGAGACTTGTCAGTGAGCGGTCCTGCAGGTCGAGTTGGGTGAGCATCAGTTTCAGTTGGGCTCCGTCCTGAGGCATGTTCTCTGCCTGACCACGTACGAGGAGGTTACGACTCTCACGTATCTCGTAGATGTCCTTTGCCGTCAGTTCTGCCATCTTCGCAGTACTACCCGCAATGAGGATCTCCTCACTCATAAACTGTCGGGGATTGGCCATCTCCTGTCGTGGGGCTGGTCTGAAGGCCGGTTGCAGTGGGGTAGGGACAGGTGTGGCGTTGATAGCAAGGAGTACACCATCGTTGGACAGGGCTATATTCGCTGCCACAGACTTAGCATCGAACTTCACCGCATAACCCTTCAGAGTGTCAGCCACGCCCACTGCCTCCTGACGAACAGAGGTGATACGGTAAGACACAGAGGGTTCGGTAGACACGTTCTTCAACCGCAGGTAACGGTCAGCATACTTACAGAACTCCCCAGGCGTATATGTCGTCTTCTCCATCTGTACTGTCACTCTGATGGCAGTCTTGGGGAGGAAGTAGATGGCGCCCTCGGGGGTGATGCCGGGCGTATAATGACTAATACTCGTCTGCGCAGAAAGGGAAAGGATAAAGGATAAATGATAAATGATAAATGATAAACGTATTGCGAATCTATTCATTGGAATATTTTTTATTTTTTATTTTTTATTTTTTATTTGAATCTCACTCCCTCACCTTCTTAAACGCCTGTGGCAGATACCTGATTATATCACTTGCCACCACACTCTCCTCACCCAGTACCTGTGCAGCGATGTCGCCAGCCAGTCCGTGAAGGTACATACCTATGATACAGGCATCCTGTCGTTTGTAGCCTCTGGCAAGCAGTCCTGTGATGATACCTGTGAGTACGTCGCCACTGCCAGCCGTTGCCATACCGGCATTGCCTGTGGAGTTGAAGATGACATGTCCGTCGGGAAGACAGAGGGCGGAGTGATGACCCTTGAGGATGACATAGCCCTGGATATGTTCTGCGAGGTTACGTGCCTTGGAGAGTCGTTCGTAACTGTCGTTACAGTGGCCCTCGAGCCGTTCTAGTTCCTTGGGATGGGGTGTGAGGATGACACCCTTGGGCAACTGCTGCATCCATGCCCTGTGGTTGGCCAGGATGTTTATCGCATCGGCATCAGCCACGATAGGACACTGTGAGCGTCTGAGCTGTGAGATGAGTGCCACTGCCGTCTGTTCACTGGTACCCAGTCCGGGACCGATGCCCAGTGCGTCGAAGTCCTCTGTGTCGACTGCCTCAGAGAAGATCGTCTCATCGCGGTCAAACTGTATGACGGCCTCAGGAACACTTATCTGGAGGATCATACTGTTCTGTTTCGGGGTGTGGGCATGCACCTTTCCCACTCCCGACCTGAGACAGGCCTGTGTGGCAAGGACAGAGGCACCCGCCATGCCGTAGCTGCCTGCGATGATGAGGGCGTTGCCCATGTTACCCTTGTGGGCGTAGGGGTTACGTTTGAGAAGCAGAGGACGGATATCGTTCTCCTCGGCAATGGAGTAGTTGGCCTCTATCTTCTCTATCCCCTCCTGACTGAGTCGTATGTCGAGCACCTTCAGGCGACCTATGAGCTGTTGGTTTTCGGGGAAGAGGAATGACAGCTTCTTCTGTCCGAGTGTCAGTGTGAGGTCAGCACGGATGATGTTTGCACGGATATTATAGCTGTTGTCCTCAGTCATCAGTCCTGAGGGTATGTCGATGCTCACCACCTTGGAAGGGGAGCTGTTGATATACTTCACCAGTGAGGCGAAGCCCCCTGCGAGGGGTTTGTTGAGACCGGACCCGAAGAGGCCGTCGACAACGAGCGTGCCCTCCTCAAGACGTGGAGGCTCGAACTCGTCAGTCACCTCAACGAAACCGCTGACCTTCTTGTCAATCATCCGCGCCTTGTTGGCCGCGCAGTCTTCGGAGAGATGTCCGGAGATGTTGAAGAGGTAGGTCTGTACGTCGTATCCCTTGTCGGAGAGCATACGTGCCACTGCCAGGGCGTCGCCGCCATTGTTGCCGGGACCGGCGAAGACGATGACAGGGGTGGCAACCGACCACTCGTAGGTGATGGCCGCAGTGATGGCCTTGGCAGCCCTCTCCATCAGATCGATGGATTTGATGGGCTCGTGCTCTATCGTATATCTGTCCAGTTCGTGTATCTGGGCGCCTGTGAACAGTTTCATAATGCAAAAGTAATTAAAAAGAGCCACAGATAACAAGGATTAACACAGATTAATACTATTTTTCCGATAAAATCAATGAAATATGTGGGTTTTTTAGTAATTTTGCAGAAAATTTCGTCTTTTTGTGTTATGAACATCGTTAAAATCAAGGACAAGAGTTTCAGAGTGTCCATTCCTGAGGCAGAGATAAAGAGTAGGGTAAAGGCTGTGGCAGAGCAGATTAACAAGGATCTGGAAGGTAAGAATCCGTTGTTTCTGTGTGTACTCAACGGTTCGTTTATCTTCGCTGCCGACCTGTATCGTGAGATAACCATTTCTTCGAACATCTCTTTCGTGAAGCTGGCCTCGTATCAGGGCACAATATCTACGGGAAAGGTGCAGGAGGTGATAGGACTGAATGAGGATATCTCAGGACGTACTGTCGTCATCGTTGAGGATATCGTTGACACCGGTCGTACGATGAGACAGATGATAGAGTCGTTGGGTACCCGTAATCCTGAGTCAGTGCATATCTGTGCACTGTTTGTCAAGCCGGATAAGTTGGAGGAACCCATTGACGTGGAGTATGCGGCATTCAGTATCCCCGATGACTTTATTGTAGGTTATGGACTGGATTATGACCAGGATGGGAGAGGGTTGAAGGACGTGTATACCATAGTAAATGATAATGGATAAATGATAAATGATAAACGCAAAGAAATAAAAAATAAAAAATAATTCAGGGTAATGAAAAACATTGTGATTTTTGGAGCTCCGGGATCTGGGAAGGGAACGCAGAGCGATAAGATGATTGAGAAGTACGGCCTTAACCATATCTCTACAGGAGACGTGCTTCGTGAAGAGATAAAGAAAGGCAGTGAGTTGGGTAATACCGCTGCCGGTTATATCGACAAGGGACAGCTGATCCCTGATGAACTGATGGTGAGCATCCTCGCATCTGTCTATGACCAGTTCGGCCGTGAGAGCAAGGGTGTCATCTTCGACGGTTTTCCACGTACCATCCCACAGGCAGAGGCACTGAAGAAGATGCTCGACGAACGTGGGGACAAGGTGGCAGCGATGATAGAACTAGACGTGCCTGAGGATGAACTGATGAAACGTCTTATCCTCAGAGGACAACAGAGTGGTCGTGCCGATGACAACGAGGAGACGATAAAGAAACGTCTCGTGGTTTATCACTCTCAGACACAGCCACTTATCGAGTGGTATAAGAACGAGGGCCTGCATCATCATATCGATGGCATGGGAGAACTCGACCGTATCTTTGGCGATATCTGTGAGGTCATAGATAATATATAATGGAAAGTAATTTCGTAGACTACGTAAAGATAATGTGCCGCTCCGGAAAGGGTGGTAAGGGTAGCATGCACCTCAAGCATGTAAAATATAATCCCAACGGTGGTCCCGATGGCGGCGATGGGGGAAAGGGCGGTAGCATCTATCTGAGAGGCAACCATAACTACTGGACCCTGCTGCATCTGAAATACGAGAGGCATATCTTTGCCGAACATGGTGGCAACGGGGGTAGGGACAAGTGTCACGGTACAGATGGCAAGGACGTGTATATAGATGTGCCCTGCGGTACTGTGGTGTATAATGCCGAAACGGGAAAATATGTCTGCGATGTTACATACGATGGACAGGAGGTGCTGTTGTTGAAGGGTGGTCGCGGAGGACTGGGCAACTTCCAGTTCCGTACGTCAACCAACCAGGCACCGCGTTATGCTCAGCCCGGAGAACCGATGCAGGAGATGACCATCATCCTCGAACTGAAGCTCCTGGCAGACGTGGGACTTGTGGGATTCCCCAATGCGGGGAAGTCGACACTCGTGTCGTCACTCTCCAACGCCCGTCCGAAGATAGCCAACTACCCCTTCACCACCATGGAACCCTCACTGGGTATCGTGGGCTATCGTGACAATAAGTCGTTTGTGATGGCCGACATCCCCGGTATCATCGAGGGGGCATCGGAAGGTAAGGGTCTGGGACTGAGGTTCTTACGTCATATAGAACGAAACTCGCTCCTGCTCTTTATGGTGCCGGGAGATACCGATGATATCAAACGCGAATACGAGATACTGCTCAACGAACTGAGACAGTTTAATCCCGAGATGTTAGACAAGCACAGGGTACTGGCTGTGACGAAGTGTGACCTCCTTGACGAAGAACTCATAGAGATGCTCAGGGAGACACTGCCAGAGGACCTGCCAGTGGTGTTTATCTCAGCTGTCTCGGGTTTCGGACTCGAGGAACTGAAGGATGTGCTATGGCGCGAACTCAATGCCGAGAGCAACAAACTGCAGGCGCTCACCTCAGAGGACTCACTCGTGCACAGGGACAAGGATATGACCCGGTTTGCAGAGGAACTGGCCGATGAGGGAGAAGACGAGGATATCGAGTATATCGATGACGATGACATCGAAGACCTGGATGACTTCGAGTATGATGAAGACATAGAGACGGAAGACTAAAGTCCGTCTCTTTTTTGTAATATCACCTATTTCCGCAAGTAATTTTACTAATTTTTAAAAAAGTTGGGGAATTATAACAGTAATTCAAATCTTTTTTTTAACTTTGCACCGTAAATAGTAAATAATGGGTGAGAACCCCTAATTAATTAATTAACAACAATTCTAAATTATGCAGAAAAGATTGTTCTTTCTGGTTGCCGTGCTGTTGACATTATCGTTGACGGCTATGGCCCAAATCACAACTTCAAGTATGGCAGGAAAGGTGACTCTCGACGATGAGAAGGGCGAGGAAGTCATCGGTGCTACTGTTGTGGCTGTACACGAGCCTTCTGGCACTCGTTACACTGCAGTGACCAACACCACTGGTCGTTTTTCTATCAACGGTATGCGTACTGGTGGCCCATACAATGTAACCGTTTCATACATCGGTTATCAGTCCAAGACTGTCAAGGGTATCGTCCTGCAGCTCGCTGAGACCTACAACCTCGCAGTATGGCTCTCTGAGGATGCCACACAGCTCTCTGAGGTTGTCATCAGCGGTAAGGCTTCGAAGTTTGCTGCTGAGAAGACCGGTGCTGCCACCAACATCAACAGTTCGCAGATAGCCAATCTGCCGACTGTCAGCCGTTCTATCACTGACGTTACGCGTCTGTCTCCCTATGGAGGTAACGGTATGACATTTGCGGGCCGTGATCCGCGTACGGCAAACTTCACTGTTGACGGTGCAAACTTCAATAATAACTTTGGTCTTAGCGGAAACCTGCCAGGTGGTGGTAACCCCATCTCTATTGATGCCATCGAGGAACTGCAGGTTGTAATATCTCCCTATGATGTCCGTCAGACCAACTTCATCGGTGGTGGTGTGAACGCCATTACAAAGTCTGGTACAAATACCTTCAAAGGTTCTGCCTATGTATATCATCGCAATGAGAACATGCGTGGTGACGCCATTGACCGTCAGGAAATTACCGGTTCTCGTGCAAAAGACCAGAATACTACATGGGGCTTTACCCTTGGTGGTCCGATTATAAAGGATAAGCTTTTCTTCTTCGTAAATGGTGAGTGGACAAATACTCCTACGGTAGCCAACCGTTGGAGAGGCTCAACTGATGGTGTCGCTAATCCTGATGACTATATCTCACGTACAAGGCTCTCTGATCTTCAGACAGTGAAAGACTTTGTCCTGAACAAATACGGTTATGATACAGGCTCCTATGAGAGTTTCCCTGCCGACAACAGCAGTACAAAGTTGCTGGCACGTATTGACTGGAATATCACAGACAAGCATCATCTGGCGTTAAGATATAACTTTACTAAGGCTCGTAGCTGGATAAGCCCTAATGCTTCTTCTATGGATGGCGGTGTACGTTCTGCCTATGCACGTACTTCAGAGTACTCTATGTCGTTTGCAAACTCTATGTACATTAGCAACAATAAGGTACATACCTTCTCTGTAGATTTGAACAGCCGTTTCACAAACAACCTTTCAAATCAGTTCCTTGCAACTTATTCGAAGCTTGAGGATCCTGTTCGTGAGTCACCTTCTGCAACCTTCCCGTTTATTGATATTCTGGACGGTAATGGTGGAAACTATATGGCTCTCGGCTATGAGTTGTTTACATGGACAAACGCTGTTAACAACAATACCTTTAATATTAAGGATGACGTAACCTATTATAATGGCGACCACAAGTTCATGGCAGGTGTAAGTTATGAGTATCAGATGGCCGACAACCACTATATGCGTAATGGTACAGGTTACTATCGTTACAACACACTCTCAGACTTCCTGAATGGTGGTATTCCGGAAGTTGTTGCCCTTACCTATGGCTACAATGGTGAGGAGGAACCGGCAGCTAAGGTTCGGTTCAGCAGAGCCGGCATATATGCACAGGACGAGTGGAACGTAACAGACAAGTTCAAACTCACATACGGCTTGCGTTTGGATGGTATCTTCTTTAATAATAATGATATCATGACAAATAATGCCATCCTGAAGCTTGACTACAACGGACGTAACCTTGATACAGGTAAATGGCCTACATCAAAGGCTTCAATCTCTCCACGTGTAGGTTTCACTTATGATGTGTTTGGTGATAAGAGCCTGAAGATTCGTGGAGGTTCCGGACTCTTCGAGGGCCGTCTCCCGCTTGTTTTCTTCACTAACATGCCAACAAACTCGGATATGTTCCAGAAGAAGGCAATCTTCAATGCTACGGGTAAGAACTCTGGTGCGAAGACCGATATGTCAATGTTTGCAGGTGGTATTAAGGTTGATGCCAATGGCTATCCTACAATCGATGCCCTGAAGAACTTCATCGTTGACAATGGCCTTGCTCCTGGCACAATATCTCCTGAAGATGGTACTGCCGGTTCTACTATCAATGCCATCGACCCTGATTACAAGATGCCGCAGGTTTGGAAGACATCTCTGGCTGTTGACTACCAGATTCCTGTCAGTTTCCCGTTCACCGTTACTCTGGAGGGAATCTTCAACAAGACAATCAATGATGTATGTATCCGTGACTGGAGTATCAAGGACGTTGGTGGATATGCTCGTCTGAACGGTGTTGACAACCGTGCTCTCTATCAGGATTACAAGTATTCCTATGTAGATGATAATGGCGTTACAAAATCTCTGCCTAACGCATTCGTGCTGACAAATACAAGTAAGGGTTATGGATGGTCTGCAAACGTAACTCTTAATGCCCAGCCATTTGAGTGGATGAGTCTGATGGCCGCATATACCCATAGCGTTGCAAAGGAGGTGACCGGTATGCCGGGTTCTGACGCATCATCTGCATTTACTTATGTTCCTTCTGTTGAAGGTCCGAACTTTACCAGACTCCACAATTCCCAGTATGTTACTCCAGACCGTATCGTTGCAAATGCCACTATTCATGACAAGAGCGGTAACCACTACAGCTTTATCTATGAGACATGGCGTGGAGGATACAACTACACATTCCTGACACAGAATGATATTAATGGTGACGGATATAAGTATGACCCGATCTATATCCCGACAGATGCCGAGGTAGCAAACCGTGAGTTCCGCTTTGTATCTAACGACGATGCCATTCGGTTCATGGACTTTGTTCACAACAACAGTTATCTGAGCAGTCATCAGGGTGAGTATGCTGAGGCTTATAGCGTTTATTCTCCTTGGGTACACCGTGTTGACTTTGCGTACAAGCACGACTTCAACTTCAAGGTCGGCAACACAAAGCATACCTTGCAGCTTACTCTCGACGTAAAGAACGTACTGAACCTCTTTAATTCCACATGGGGTGTAAGCAAGCAGCTGAATCCTGAGTTCGGAGGCAACGGATATATCCTCAACTATGCAGGTGTTGACGAGGATGGTTATGCAACATTCTCTACACCGGAATTTATCAATGCCAACACCCAGACATGGACATACAATCATGCCATTGGCCAGTGCTGGTATGCTTCTGTAGGTTTCAAGTATATTTTCAACTAAAAAGTCCAGACAGATATGAAAATAAAGAATATTATCCCGGCTTTTATAGCAGTGGCAGCTGCTATGTTTACAGGATGCTCTGAGAATAATGATCCTACATATCTCGGTGAGATCCGTGTGTCACAATCCTATGTGTCACTTCCTGCTAATGGCGGTGCCTCAAATATTACTGTGACGACAACAGGTTCCTGGAATGTCAAGACGGATCTGTCGTATTCGAAGTGGCTTACCATTAATCCTGCTCAAGGAGGTGCCGGAACGACAACGATCTCTTTCTCTGCCAATGCAGCATCTGCTTCAAATACTGCTACTGTTATTTTGGAGTGTGATGGCAAGACACAGGAAATAAATGTTCAACAGATTACAGAGAAGGTGGAACTTCCTGTTTCTACATGTGCTGAAGTTGTTGCTGGTGAAGACGGCAAGACATTCCGTGTGAAGGGTACTTGCACAGCCATTGCCAACACAACATACGGCAACTGGTATCTTAATGACGGAACCGAGGAGGTTTATATCTATGGAACTCTTGACGCCAAGGGTGCTGAGAAGAATTTCCTCAGTCTGGGCATCGAGGTGGGCGACATCCTTACCGTAGAGGGTCCGAAGACCACTTATAATGGTACCGTTGAGCTTGTTAATGTGACTGTTCTTAATATAGAGAAGTCGCTTATTAAGGCTGATTCTGTTGTGATTAACGGTGAGAAGAACGATGTCCTTCCTCTTGAGGGTGGCGACTTCGAGATAATGCTCACCAACAAGTGTAATGGTATTAGTGTTGATATTCCTGCTGACGCTCAGTCTTGGCTCTCCGTTCTTGGAATACAGTCATCCGGTAACGCATCTGTCGTTAAGTTCCGTGCAGCTGCCAATACAGGCGGTGATCGCAATACTACTCTGACATTCAAGACGACTGATGGTAAGAGGGATTACTCTTCTCAGATAGCAGTAAGTCAGAAGGGTGCTATCGTCGAGGGTCCGATCTCTGGCTTCCTCGCTGCTGCAGTAGGCGACACTCAGTTCCGTCTGACAGGTGTTATCACAGAGCTGTATGCAAGTGACAAGCAGGGTAAGAGCTTCTATATTGCCGACTACTCAGGCAAGACTCTGATTTACCGTGTAGAGGGCTTCATCGAGGCTGGTGCAAAGGTTGGTGATGTAGTTACCGTTGTCGGTAAGCGTGGTGCTTACAAGGACAGCCCGCAGATGGTAAACGGTACATTCGAGAAACTCCAGCATGCTGTCACAGAGGTTACTATCGCTGACTTCCTGACAAAGGCTGACGCTAAGGATGTATATTATAAGGTGTCAGGTACAGTGGCTGAGATAGCCAACGACACATACGGCAACCTCTATATCTCTGACGGTACAAACAAGTTGTATGTCTATGGCTGTTATCCCGGCTGGGGTGCAACAGGTGATGCCCGTAAGGGTGCTGTTGCTGCCAATAACATCGCTGTAGGTGACAAGCTTACTGTTATCGGTCCTAAGTCTACCTATAAGGATACTCCACAGGTTAATGGAGGTATATTCTTCGCAGTAGAAAAGGCTGAGTAAAAACACTTTAAACAGATAAATACTCCCGGTGTCGCAAGATACCGGGAGTTTTTTTGAAATAAAAAGCCAAAAATATTGTTAAATAGAAATAAATGTGTACCTTTGCACCAGAATAATAAATCTATAGATAAAAATGAGAAGATTGTTTATAATAGCTGTTTCGCTGCTTATGATGACAGTGTCAGCTGTTGCACAGGTGACAACATCGGCTATCACAGGTATTGTGAAGGCAGATGGTGAGGAAGCCATTGGTGCTACTATAACAGCAAAGGATACACGTTCAGGTGCAATCTATCGTGCTGTGACCAATGTCGACGGACGATACACCATCACTGGTATGCGTGCGGGTGGCCCTTATGAGGTAGAAGTGTCATATATCGGCTATCAGACCAGCAAGTTTACAGGTTATCAGCTTGCCCTTGGTGAGACAACAGTTCTTGACGCTACTCTGACCGAGGGTAGTGAGATGATTCAGGAGGTGCTGGTTGTGGCAAAGGCAAACAATACGATGCGTTCTGACCGTAGTGGTGCTGTGACAAACCTCAACTCCCAGCAGATGGCAGCTATACCTACTATAGGTCGTTCTATGACAGACCTCATGAAGATGACCCCGCAGTCGAGCTCTGCCAGTGGTATGGCCATTGGTGGTGGTAACTACCGACAGTCGAGTGTCACCATCGATGGTGCCTCGTTTAACAATGCCTTCGGTCTGGGAGCAAGTCCTCTGCCTGGTGGCGGTACCCCAATATCTCTCGATGCACTCGAGCAGATGACGGTGTCGATCACTCCTTACGATGTACGTCAGAGCGGTTTTACAGGAGGTGGTATCAATGCTGTAACAAA
>Ga0310695_10000679_pt1 | contig 85412 bp, 69 predicted proteins | sample RumenRJG_04DNA_FD_203882 | JGI IMG/M metagenome (GOLD analysis project Ga0310695, IMG submission 203882) | Bovine rumen microbial communities from Lethbridge, Alberta, Canada - RJG_04 (v2) (version 2) | ecosystem: Host-associated > Mammals > Digestive system > Stomach > Rumen | place: Canada...
TGTCTTCCTTTTTGCGCTATTCCACAGCGATCTGCGTAATAATATTTCCCACTTTATTTTTATAGGAATCAGTATATTTGTTATCCTTGTTTCTTTATGCCTCAGCATCCTTTCCAAAAATGTTTCCTCAGAAAAAGCATTCATTTATAAGAACATTCCCGTGTATTTGGTTTTTTGCTGGGGCATAGGAAGCGGCAGTTATAATTCCTATATTCAGCAAAATCCGTTTCTAGGCATTATGAATTTTTTCCTTTCAGGGCTTTTGTTACTGTGTGTCTTTTATGTTTTGCTTCTGCCATTTTTTCTTATTACCCTGTCGGGTTTTTTTGGAATGTTTTTTTCTGTATACAGGACATTTGATTTTTTAGAATTGTATTACTTTGTCTTGATTACGCTCATACTGCTTTCACTTTCTGTAGTCTTAAAATTCAGGCAAAAACAATATCTTACAATTTTAAAAAAGCAGAAGAAAAGCCTCGAAGTAATCTGCTTTGGGAATTTTACGCCTTTATATGATAAAAAATTAATAAAGTTTTCCCGCTCAAAGTCAACTGAACTTCTGGCATATTTGGTATATAAAAACGGCAGCTCCGTAAACACAAAGGAACTGCTTTCTGTTCTTTATGGCGAACATGCCGACAGCGAACACTACGGCGTAAGCTTACGCCAGCTCATTTCTGATATTAAGCACACTTTTTCTTCATTGGAAATACAGGATTTTTTTATAACCGAACACAACAGCTTCCGCATAAATCCAGAAGTAGTTCAGTGTGATTACTACGATTTTCTTGACTGCAAACCCCAGGCCCGGAATATTTTTACCGGCGAATTCATGAACCAATACAGTTGGGCAGAAGACACGGCGGCATTTTTGACACAAAAAACTTTTGCCTTAAGCGTCTGTTAGAGAATTATAGAATCTGACTTCACTCCGAAAATTCCAGCTCACCGTGCAAGTTTTTATCGACGACACCGCGCCATAAAAACAAAAAGCCGTACCAAAACTGATACGGCTTTAAGTCACTCATGTCCGTGGCAGGGCTTAGCCCTCAACTGCGGGCTTTTTGGTGCGCTTTGCAACAGCCTCATTCGCTCGGCTGATTTCTGCCTCTACGCTTTTCGTAAAGTTCTGGCAATTCTCGTTCTTTGCAATCGTCATCGCATCAAGATACGGAATAAGTCGCTCATTCACAAGCAATACAATCGGCTTTTTAAAGCTTGAAGCAGAAGCGGACTTATTTGTGCTCGCCTTCACGTAATCATCATTTGCCTTTGTGAAAGCGTCCTGTGCAGAACGAATAGCAGCAATCGCCTCTGCGACACCATCCAGGCTTTTTATGCTCTCGGAAAGATTTTCTGAGGCAAAATCCTGCAACATGCTCTCTATCATTGAAGATTCACTGTTGTAGTTTGCCGTGACAATTCCCGCCTTTGCATACTTATCGTAGACAGCTTTGAGCGGAGCAGCAGATTCCCGCTTGCTTTCAATCGGAAAGACGGAATACGCAGCAAGCATAGTTCCCAAAGTCCTGATAGCCTCGTCTCGCGCATCATCGGCACTGTCCAAGGTCGAGACAATTTTGTCCTGCAAAATCGCCACCGTAATCTGACCAGAAAGACTTTCCAGCTCGTCCATCAAGGATTTCAAGAAAGCATCTGCCTGAGCCTTTGCATCCGCCTTAAAATTGCGGATAAGACTGTCCGAAAATCCGTCAATTTCAGTAACACGGATTTGACTTCGTAATTTTTTCATAAACAAAACCTCCTTTTATGAAAATCACTTTATAAAATCAAGCTTCAGCGTCATGCCGAAGCTCATTTTTTACCTGGAACAGCTTTCGGCACCATGCCGAAGGTCGTTTTTTTACCGGAACGGCTTTCGGCACCATGCCGAAGGTCGTTTTTTTACCAGAACGGCTTTCGGCACCATGCCGAAGGTCATTTTTACCCCGGAATGATATTCGGCATGGTGCGCTAACAAATATTTCCTAGATTCTGCTAATTTTTTATAGCTAAGTCAAGAGGGTTAACGAAGATTTGCGAAAAACTTTACTGATGTGTGTACAATTTCCCCACATCATGTTATCCTAATTGTGGAGGTTGATATGGCAGTCGCATTAAAAGCCGAGCGAATCGATTTCAGGGCAAATATAAATCAAAAAGCTATTCTTGAACGTGCAGCAGAAATCAAGCATGTTTCCCTTTCCTCATATATACTCACATCCTCGCTCAAACAAGCACAAATCGATTTGGCAGAGAATGAAATCGTGCTTCTCTCCAACCGTGACAGAGATTTAATAATGTCACTTTTAGAAAATCCGCCAGAGCCAAATGAAGCATTGAAAGGATTGTTCAGATAATGTCGGATTTTAAATTAGTCCCTGTCAAAGATATTCAGAAATCACTTCTCAAAGATTTTGATTGCGGCGTTGAGGTCCTTAATGAATTTCTTTCGAGATACGCATTGAAGAATGACGCTCTTGGAATCGGAAAAACTTTTGTCGCGCTTGATAAAAATGATAAAGTCGCCGGATATTTTACTCTTGCAACGGCACAAGTCACATTCAATGAAATCCCCGACGATTACAGGGCAAAGCTCCCCAAATACCCGATTCCCGCGCTAAGAATAGCCAGGCTTGCAACCGCCAAAACTTTACAAGGAAAAGGTATCGGGAAATGGCTTCTTTCACAGGCTTTCATAAAAGCAGTTCGTGTTTCGGAAGTCACAGGTCTATATTTTATCATTGTCGATGCAAAAGAATCTTCAAAAACTTTCTACGAGCATTACGGATTTCACCAATTCAACGACGAGGCTCTGACTTATTTTATTCTGGTTGAAACTGTAAGAAAGGCTATAGAGGGGAAGTAGGGGGTGTCCAAAAAGTTCAAAAACTGTCATTTTCAGTTTCAGCATAAGGGGCTTTTTCAAAAAGACATCTGAGATAATCTTTTTGTGAATTTGCAGCAGCCGCAAGAATTGTCAGACTTCTCCCCCTCAGTTGTAAAACCCCTTGCAATTCAATAAAATATCTTCTATGAAAACATCAAAATTCTATCTTTCGACACTCCGCGAAGCTCCTAGTGAGGCTGTAATCGCCAGCCACAAACTCATGCTTCGGGCTGGAATCACACGCAAACTTGGAAACGGACTTTACACTTATCTTCCTTTGGGCGTCCGCTCTCTTTATAAACTTGAACAAATTATCCGCGAAGAACTTGACGAGTCTGGCGCGCTTGAATTCAAATCAACCGTAATCGTTCCTGGCGAAATCTGGAAGGAATCTGGTCGCTGGGAAACAATGGGTCCTCAGATGCTCAAGGCAAAAAACCGCGGCGAGCAGGACATGGTTGTCTCTCCTACAGCCGAAGAAGCTTACACTGCAATCGTTCGTGACGGGCTGGACTCATACAAGCAGCTTCCTGTAAACCTCTATCAGATTAACACAAAATACCGCGATGAAATCCGCCCTCGATACGGCGTAATGCGTGGCCGAGAGTTCATCATGATGGACGCATACTCAATGCACGCAACTCAGGAGTCATTGGACGAGACTTACGAAGAGTACGCAAAGGCTTACCACAAGATTTTCAAGCGACTCGGCCTCAAAATCATTCCTGTAAAGGCTGACTCAGGCGCAATGGGCGGAAGCGGCTCAGAAGAGTTCATGGTTGAGTCTCCAATCGGTGACGACACACTCATTATCTGTCCAAAATGTGGTTACGCCGCAAATGCAGAGAAGGCTGCCTGCGCACAGGACAATCCTCCTTCTGTCAAAACAGATGCCGCTCCGGAAGAAGTTGCCACACCAAACGTTTTCTCAATCGAAGACATGGAAAAGTTCTTCAACGCTTCTCCAAAAACTTTCATCAAGGCACTCATCTACAAGGCTACAAACTGTGCCCTCGACCTTTCAAAAGTTCCAGGCTGCGAAAAATGGGAGCGCGTAAAGGATCCTGCAGGCGATTACTACCCGACGGCATTCTTCTGCGTTCTTATCCGTGGTGATCTTGATGCAAACGAGGCAAAACTTGCGGGTCTTGTTAAGGCAAGCGAAGTGGAACTTGCAGAGCCAGAGGAAGTTGTTGCAATGAGCGGTGCTTCTCACGGATTTGTTGGTCCGCGCAAAGTAAACTGCCCGATTATCGCAGACCTTTCAATCATGACTGCAAAAGAAGACGGCACTTTCGAGGCTCAGATTCACGACGCAATCGCTGGAGCTGGCAAAGACGGATTCCACGTAAAGCACATCGAGCCGGGCCGTGATTTCACACCATACATGGCAGCTGACGTACGCCTTGCAAAAGAGGGCGACAAATGCGCTTGCTGTGGCGAAACTTTCTACCAGAAAAAGGGAAATGAGCTTGGACACATCTTCAAGCTAGGTCAGAAATACACAAAATCAATGAAGGTAACTTTCCTTGCCGAGAACGGAAAGCCTGCAACCCCGACCATGGGCTGCTACGGAATCGGTGTTGACCGCACTCTCGCTTCAATCATCGAGGCAAACAACGACGACCACGGAATTATCTGGCCGATGACAGTGGCTCCGTTCCAGGTTTGTATCGTTCCAATCCGCTACGAAGGCGCAATGAAAGAAGAAGCCGATAAACTTTACGACCAGCTTAAAAAGGCCGGAATCGAGGTTCTTCTTGACGACCGAAACGAGCGTCCTGGCGTTAAATTCGCCGACATGGAGCTTATCGGAATCCCGCTTAGAATCACAGTCGGTGACAAGAATTTGCCGAACGTTGAGTTCAAGCCAAGAAGTGCCGAAAAAGCCGAGCTTGTTCCAGCTAGCGAAGCTGCCAAAAAGGCAGAAGAGTTCGTTAAGGCAGAACTTGCACGCTTGAACGGATAAAAAACTATAAATTAGACGCAGATAGACACAGATAAACGCAGATTACTTATAGTTTATAAATCTGCGTGAATCTGCGTTCATCCGCGTCAAAATTGAATTCCATTTTTATTCCCAGGGAATTTATTTTCACACTTTCAACGAATATTTTTTTAAATCCAGACAGGCCTTTCCATCAGCGATGAATGAGATTCCTTCTGCTTCTTGCGGAGTATAAATTGCGCAAGTCATTGCCTGCTCGCCTCCGTTCAAAAAGACTTCAATGCTGTTCTTGTCAAGGACGATTCTTAAATTCAAATCTTTTGAATCATTCAGGATTTTGCATACCTGAGTGTGCATAAGAGCACGCCGAGTCCCGGAATATCTTCGGTCAATCGTAAGCGTGTGCTCGTGAACGCGATAAATCAAATCTGTGTGGAAGTTTTTATCTTCGGCAAGCCTTATCGTGCAGGAATAGCAATCAGCATCAGGAGTGATTTTGACTTCCATATCAAGAACGCGGCCTTTCACCCCGTCAAAACTCATCTGCTTTGAATCCAGACTGACATTATTGAAAGAAACCTCATCTTTACGAAGGTTATCAAATTCCACGGCTGGTTTTTGCCACATTCTTCCGTTCTTTACAAAAACTTCGCGCGGAACCGACATTTGTCCAGCCCACGGAGAACCGGCTTCCCTTATGGAACAAGTATCCCAGTTCTGCAACCAGCCAATCATTATTCTTCTGCCGTCTGGTGTCTGAACGGACTGGGGAGCATAAAAATCCATGCCGCCATCGATAATCTGCTTTCCTTCCTCGCAAAATTTTCCTGTTTTTTCATCAAATGTTCCGATAAGGCAAAGCGTTCCGTTTCCGTTATTGAATTCACCTTCAGCGAGCATATCCTGCGGGCTTACGAGAAGCAGGTATTTTTCGCCAAGCTTGAAAAAATCCGGGCATTCCCACATTTTTCCGAAGCGATTTTTGTTTGAGTCAAGGACAGTCCAAAAGGTCCAGTCAAAGCCGTCGGAACTTACATAGAGCAGAATCTGACCGCTGCCGTCAGAAGGCCTGCTCGCAACCGCGCAACAAAATCTTCCGTCTGAGAGTTGCCAGATTCGCGGGTCACGGAAATCCGCCTTGCTCGCTCCTTCCGGCAATTTTGAAGCATCAATCACAGGATTTTTTTCGTATTTGCGATAATTCTGTCCGTCACCAACGGCCAAACACTGAACCTGAGCATCTCGCAGAGACCCATCCGGCAATTTATACTGTTTTACGCCAGTATAAATCAGAAGATGAGTTTTATCTGAAAGCTCAATTGCACTTCCAGAAAAACAACCGTTGCAGTCATAACTCTCATCTGGAGCAAGGGCAGCCGGGAGGTACTCCCAGTGCAAAAGATCCGAACTTACCGCGTGCCCCCAGTGCATTGTATTCCAATGAATATCATACGGATTATACTGATAGAAAAGGTGGTATTTTCCGTCGTAATATGAAAATCCGTTCGGGTCGTTCATCCAGCCGCAAAGCGGGGTCAGATGAAAAGCCGGTCTGTCCTTGGCCGCAATGGAAGCAGCAGCCTTGCTCTCATAATTTCGTGCTTTCTGCAACAGTTCGCTCATAAAAATCCTCTGCTAGTTTTCAATATTTGCATAATATGAATCGAGATATTTCTGGAAAATTGAAAGAAGCTTGTCCAGTTTGTAAGATTCAAGCTTTTTCTTGAAATTTTCCCAATCCTGATCCGTGAATCCGTTCATTACCCAGTCAGATTTTGCGGTATTAATAGCCTTGCTTACATCAGCCTGAATATTTGAAACTTCTTCCGTATCCTCGCGAGTCATAAATACATTCGGATAGACATATTTTTCGTTCACATCCGGAGTGAAGTAATCTTTTATCCAATCAAGTCGGTATTTTGCATCGTCCGGGCAAGTAACATAAACACCATAATATTCATCAAGAATCGCAAGCGGGCCGTTTACGCTCTCTGCCTCACGAACTTCAACAGGAGAAGCACTTCCCAACGGAGCATGTTTAAGCATATCTTTGCCGGCATCGTTTTTTCCAAGAACGAAGATGTCGAATTCATCGTCCTCGCCATAAGTTCCCCAGTTGTTCTGTGGAGACTGGAACGGATCGTACATCTGATCAAGCCAAGCACAAACCAAAGCCGGATTTTTTGCAACCGCAGTAACGACGCATCGGCCACGGTCGAAACCACTGGTGAATGAGCCGTTCTGAGCAGTAAGATTTTTGACATCAGCTTTAAGTACCGGAAGAGGAACCCAGTCAGAAAGGTTTGCAATGTTTGCGACATCCCAGCTGAAGCACACACCGTAACGACCAGATTTTCCTTTTGAGACATAAGTTGACCATTCCTGTGTGAATGCCTCCGGGTCAATCAGGCCCTGCTCGTACAATTTGTGAAGCCATGCTGTACCTTTTTTGAATCCTTCCTGTGTCGCGCTGCAAATAACCTTGCGGTTGTCAGTAACTGCGATATGACGGCCTTTGTCCGCATCACCGTAGCCTTCACCAAAACCGTTGATAAGGACATAAGGATCCTGTCCGCCATCGTTCATGATGAAAGACATCGGAATTATGCTTCCGTCGATTTTTAATTTGTTTTGAAGAAGACTTGCTTTGTTTTTGAATTCAAGCAAAACCTTTTCAAATTCTTCTATAGTATTAGGAACTTTCAGTCCAAGAACATCAAGCCATTTTTTGTTGATGAAGCTCATGTTGTCGATAACCTGAATTGCTTCTTTGCCAGAACCAAGCTGCTCAATCCATGGCAACCCCCAGATGTGACCGTTTGTATCAGTACACATTGCACGGTATTCAGGATATTTGTCGAAAACAGCTTTTAAATTCGGCATATAAGAATCGATGTAGTCTTCGAGCGGAATGATGATTCCCTGATCGGCATATTTCAAGAGGCTCGAATCGTTGAAGCTCGCGTTGAAGACGAAATCAGCAAGAGTCTTCGGATTTGCCATTGCCAGGGTGATTTTATCATTCCACTGGTCACTCTGGATTGCAGTCCATTTTACCTCAACGTTTGTTTTTTCCTGCAAACGACGGAAAATCGTCCTGTTATTCGGATTTGATTCTGTGTTTGGCGGAAAGCTCGTAAGGCCTGAAATCACAGTTTTTTCTTTAAGAGGAAAAGCGAGTTCATTCGGGTCAACTTTCTGAATATCACCGCTGTTCAAAGACACATTTTTGTCTTTACAGCCCAAAAACAGACTCGTACCAAAAGCCAGTGCCGCAAGAGCAAAAGCCATTTTCTGATTTTTTTTCATATTTTCTCCTTTTCTTGATCAGCCCTTGATAGAACCGATTAAAATTCCTTTATTAAAATACTTCTGGAAGAACGGATACATCACGAGGAGCGGGAAGCTCGAAACGATGATTGTCGCGTATTTCAGAAGCTCGGCAAGCTGTGCACGTGCCGCAGTGCTCTGCATGTCAGAAATCATGCCCGACTCAGGCTGGTTCTGAATCAAAATTGAACGAAGCACAAGCTGCAACGGCTGTTTTGCCGAATCATTCAGATAAATCATCGCATCAAAGTAGCTGTTCCACATTCCGACGAACTGCCACAACGACAGAACCATTATCAACGGAGCACAGACAGGCATCAAAACCTTGAAGAAATATGTCACCTCACTGGCACCGTCAACAAAAGCCGCTTCCTGCAATTCCTTTGGAACACCCTTGTAATACGTGCGGGCAATAATCATGTTCCACACGCTGAATGCACCTGGAAGAACGACAGCCCAGATTGTATTAACCATTCCGAGATTGCTCACAAGAAGGTAAGTAGGAATCAGACCGCCGCCGAAGAACATCGTAATCACGAAGAGGATGTTGAAGAACTTCCGCCCCTTGAAATCCGGCCGTGACATCGGAAAAGCCACAAGCAAAGTGATGAAAACAGACAGGGCCGTGTAGACAACCGAATACAAAATCGCATTGCCAAAGCCGGTCCAAATCGCCTTGTTTGAAAGAACCCGCTCGTAAGCCGTAAGCGTCCATTTGTCAAAATCAAAAGTGACGCCTTTATTCTGCAAAGTCACGGGATCAATGAACGAAGCCACGATTATGTAAAGCACAGGTACAATTATTGAAATCACGAAAGCCGCAAGAAGCAGATAACCGATTCTGATAATTGCCCTGTCACGGTATGTAAGCTTGATAAGATGATTTTTTTCCATGACCAGCCTCCTTACAAGCCCTGCTCGTCATTCAATTTTGAGATTGTCTTGTTAACAATCAAAAGCATAATTACATTCACGACAGTGTTGAACAATCCGACCGCCGTTGAAAAACTGTAATCGCCGTCCAGAAGACCTTTTTTGTAAACGTAAGTCGCGATGATTTCCGCAGAAGGAAGGTTCAAGTCAGTCTGCAAAGCATAGGCTTTCTCAAAACCGATGCTCATTATGTTTCCAGCCTGCAGGATGAACTGAATCAATGCGATGTCCTTGATTGCAGGCCATTCCACAACCCGAATCTCCTGCAAGATGTTCGCTCCGTCAAGAATCGCAGCTTCCCTTGTCTCCTGGTTAACATTCGCAAGGGCCGCAGTGTACATAATCGAAGCCCAGCCTGCTCCCTGCCAGATTCCGCTTGCAATGTAAATTGAACGGAATGCTTCTGGAGCAGCCATGAAATTAATCTGTGTTCCGAAGAAATTATTCACAGGACCAGTCACAGAAAGCAAGATTCGCACGATACCGCAGACTACGATTACCGAAATGAAGTTCGGCAGATAAAGCACGAGCTGAACATTCCTCTTGATTGAAGGGCTTTGCACTCGATTGAGCAAAAGCGCAAGGATAATCGGAACAGGGAAGCCCCAAAGAAGCCCATACACGCTTAATTTAAGAGTGTTTGACAGATATGAAAGAAAATCTGGCGATGAAAGGAAACGAGCAAAATGCTTGAGACCTACCCACCGGCTTCCCAAGAGACCGCGAATCGGGTTGTAATCCTGAAAAGCAATCAGTATTCCCCCCATCGGAATATAGCGGAAGATTATCGTAAGCGCGAAAGCCGGAAGAAGAAAAACGACATACAACTGCCAATGGTCACGCACATACAACATAGTCTTTGATTTCATGTGTGTCTCCTTTTTGTGCATTTGTAAAACTGATTTTACAAATCTACTAACAGTGTAAAATCAGTTTTAGCATTTGTCAAGCAAATTTGTGCATTTTTAATTCGTTTTGTTACAATTTTTTACAAAATCTTCACTATTCCGACTTTTGCACAATACGGAAACCGACACTGGCCCATGCTGCCTCTGGCGGAACATCCCATCGTGTAGAAACAGAAAGCTGATCAGTCCATTCAGACTCAAATGCACCGCCACGACGAACGTGATTTCCGTTATCCATGGTCTCCCAGCACAATTCCCAGAGATTTCCGCTCATGTCGAAAAGTCCGTTGGAATTAGGAGATTTTTTTGCAACCTGGTGAGTCTTTCCGTCAGAATTTCCACCATTTACGTTATTTTCGCCTTCAAAACGAGCTTTATACCAGGCATATTGATTCAAGTCAGTTTCACCTGTAGCCCCTGCAAAACAAGCATTGTCAAAACCAGAAAAATTTTCTGCTTTATCACCGAGAGCCGCAAACATCCATTCCTTTTCGTGAGGAAGCCTGAAGCCGTTTGCATTTTCATCCTCTGTTACAGCATTCCACGTGTCATCATTCGCTGTCGGAATATCTCCCCATTTACTTGTATCTGTGCTGTCACCAATCTTATAGACCGGTGTGAGACCTTCTTTTTCGCTGAGTTTGTTACAGAATACCAGAGCCGCATAGAAACTTACGCTGTCAACCGGACGTTTTTCCTGAGCCTCACCTTCGGAAGCATCTTCCTTAAAGCTGCTTGGATTTGTTTCCATTACAGCCTCATACAATTCTTGTGTTATTTCAGTATCTGAAATCTTGAAAGCAGGGAGGCTCACATCTTCAGCAGTATCATCTGCTCCATATTTGAATTTGAAAGTTCCCGCCGCAATTTCTTTCATTGTCAGATACTTTGAGACAAAACTTTTAGGCTTGTCATCAGCAGGCTTATCCCCGCTACCTTCTGAAGGTTTTGCAGGAGCAGGTTTAGGCTCCTCATATTTCTCAGATTCTGTCGGAGTTTTGTTTCCGCTATTTGCATTGTTTTGCTCAGAATTATTTTCCGCAGGCTTACCCCCGCTACCTTCTGAAGGTTTTGCAGGAGCAGGTTTAGGCTCCTCATACTTAGAGTCAGTTGAGCAAGAAACAAATCCGATTGCCGCAGCAACAGCCAACACACAAAACAAAGCTTTTACTTTTTTCATATTATTTTCCTCCATTAAAGACCAAGCTTAATAATTACATAAGAGCCAAGGGTAATTTCATCCTTGATTCCGTCATATTTGTTTCCATTGATTTTCTTTCCGTAGTCGCCGGTATTGATATGGTGATACCATGAGCCGCCAAGAGAGAAGCCCGCACCATTTACGACCCACCAGGTCCAGCTACCCTTTACAGCAAGGAAGTTTTCACCCAACTCAAAACCGTCGTTGTTGTCCAAATCACGCCAGTAAAGTCCGCCGTCCAGATTGAGAGTTCCGTAAGGTAATGTGTAGCCTATTGAACTTACGACATAGAAGCCGTTTTCTGCCTTGTTTCCTACAGTTTCTCCTTTGTAGTCTTTGTAATGGTAGATACTTTCGCCAAACTGCTTGCTCTTATCGTTCGTGGCGTTTTTGTCTCCTGGCATAACCTGTGAGAAATTGAGGAAAAGCTTTGCACGAAGTTTTTCGCTGAATTTGTACTGAACGCGGGCATCAAATGCAAAAGCCATAAACTCATTTTCACGTCCATTGTATTTCTCTGATCCATCCGCAACGTCATTCGCGAACGTCACGCCCAAAGTCCCAATCAACTTGTCGCGCATAAGACGTGGCTGCCAGAATGCGGCCAGCACATTGTTTCCGAAGTGGGGAGCTTTATAGATTAATTCCACGCTGCCACTTCTGAATCCGTATCCAAGTCTGAACTGAGGTTCTGGAATCCATGAAACGTTGTTGTCCGACTCTTCTTTTCCCCAGCTGCTGTTTGTCCATTCAACAGTTTTTGTTTTGGTACTAAAAGGTGCATAGTTTCCTACAAGAACGGCCGAAGCGAACAATCCCCTGTCACCTTTTGAATAGATGACCTGAAGGTTTGTTCCCTGACCTTCAACGCCGTTTCCAAGCTGAGAAGAAGACCAGCCGTAAGAGCGATCCCATCGGATTGATCCTGCCTCATGTCCCCAGACTGCATCTTTATTAAATTTTTTTATGGCTGTCGGATCCGTAATCAATCCGTAATAAACACCAAGCTCATTGTCAGCATGGCAGTCAATAATCGTAATCTCACCGAATTTTTCCAAAAGACGCTCCTCGCTGCCCTTGAAATAGTGACGCTCGTCAGCAGTACCCGCAACGATTTTGAGCGATTCAGTCGGTTTGAACCATCCAAAGTAAGTGTCGAGCTTACACTCCCCGACACCTCCATCCTGCTTAATCTTTGGCTTAAAATTGATTTCCATTCCAGCCCGTCGGTCGGTTTCCAACTTAAACCGGAAATCATCATCAATCTCCGCCCACTTTGTCACCTTTCCAAGCTCAGTTACCGTGCCAGAATCCTTAGACACCACATCAGCAAAAGCAAAGGGCACTTTTATTCCCATATCCAGCATAAAGTGCGTCTCTGCAAAGACAGAACCAGCCGCAAGCGTTCCAGCCGCAAGCAAGGCACCCATCAAACATTTTTTCATACTTCCTCCTTCTTATTGTGCAATTGTAAACAACACAATCTTAAGTATGATTTAAATGTAAATCCTTTTTCTCATTTGTCAAGAATTATTTTGCATTTTACCCCGAAAAATGCATTTTTTTGCACAAAAAATGTCTGAATAATAAAAAATACAATAAAACTTGACATATTCTGCATCATGATTTATAACCAATAATGTAACTTATGCACAAATAATATTGTGCATAAGCCAAAAAGGAGGAAAAATATGAAAAAAAGAAACGCCGCCTTTGCTTGCTGTGCGGGCGTACTGGCATTGCTTGCAAGTTGCGCGAGCACAGACAAAGCTGCAGAGGCAGAAGAATTCAAAACTGTGGAACATGTTCTTTACCCCACCCCAGATGACGCATTCGTTGCTGACGTAATGCCAATTGAAAACAATGGAAAGCTTGACTTGTACTATCTTTATGAAACCACCCACAACATTCAGGCTTATCACCCTATTCACAAATTCTCCACCGACAATTTCTACAAATATGAGGACGAAGGTCTTGCAGTTCCTACAGGTATCGCAACAGAGCCTGATGTCGCAATCGGAACAGGTTCTTTTTACAAAGCAAAGGATGGGCTCTATCACTGTTTCTATACAGGACACAATGATGCCTTTGCTGCCCAGGGAAAACCAAAGGAATGTATTCTTCATGCTGTCAGCCGGGATGCAATCACTTGGGAAAAACGCAAGGATGAAGTTCTCTACGCGCCGGAAGGATACTCAAACAACGACTTCCGTGATCCTCAGCTTTTGTGGAGCGATGACGAAAACTGCTACTGGCTTCTGGTCGCAACACGAGAGGAAGCAAACGGCGGAATCGTGGCTAAATTTACCTCAACAGATTTGAAAAACTGGACTTTCAAAGGACCTCTCTACGCACCGCACAAACAGTGGATGCTTGAATGTCCTGATTTGTTCAAAATGGGTGATAAATACTATCTCTTTTTCAGCTGGGACTGTGTGACCTACTATGCCGTTGGAAAAACAATGAACGGACCTTTTACAGCTCCAAAGGACAACGTGCTTGACGGAACGAATTTCATCTTCTATGCGGCAAAAACAGTTGAACTGAAGGGCAAACGCTACCTCTGTGGCTGGCTTGGCCGTTCTCAGGATGAGAATTTTGACTCTGGAAAATATCAATGGGCAGGAAACATGCTCATTCACCAGCTCGTTCAGCACGAAGACGGCTCGCTCGGAGTAAAAATGCCGGAAAGCATTGCAGATTATTTTTCTGTGAAAAAAGAATTTGCTCCGGGTAAAACTGAAGGCAATGTCATTTCAGGAAACAATTCTTTCCAGCTCTCAGCAAAAAAAGGTGAGAAATCTGCCGTGAGCCTGGGAAGCCGGGAAGCAACAATGCTTTTGGAATGTGACGTGACAATCGGAGACAACGGGATTGCAGGATTCGCTTTCGGAAACCCAAAGAAAGCATTCAAGAATTACTACGCCCTTGCCCTTGATGCAAAAAGAAACTGCATACACTATGAAGGCTACAAACTCGGCGGATTCGAAAACATCGTTTCTTCCGATCCGATTGCACAGACAAAATTTACATTCAAACCGGGCGAAAAGCATCATGTCACCATCGTTGCCGAAAACGAAATTGTAATTTTGTACATTGACGATGCAAAAGTTCTGAGCAGCCGAATTTATAATTCTATAAATGGTGCAGACTTAGCCCTGTTCACTGCGGAATCTGATGCGACTTTTGAAAACATCAGTATGAAAGTTCCACAATAATAATTGTGCATTTGACACAATGAACATTGTATATTAAATTTGACAGTATGCCAAAAGTAACGATACAAGACATAGCAAATGAATTGGGGCTTTCCAGAAACACGGTTTCAAAAGCCATAAACAGCACAGGCGTTATCGCAGATTCAACTCGCGATACTATTCTCAAAAAGGCGGCGGAAATGGGCTATAAACTCTTTGCCATTCAGAATACCATGACCAAAGAAAATGCCCCCGTACAATCCGAGAAAAAAGAGCTTGTGCTGCTCACAGGAGCCGCGTTGGGAAGCTCACATTTTGCGGCTAAAATGCTTGATGAAATGCAAACTCAGGCATTAAGGCTCGGCTACGGCTTCACGATGTACAGAGTAATGCCTCAAGAGCGGGAAGAACTTCGTCTTCCTGTGAATTTTGATGCAAAAAGAGTCGCAGGCCTTTTCTGTGTCGAAATGTTTGATATGGCATACAGTCAAATGCTTTGCTCTCTCGGTATTCCGATTTTGTTCATTGACACTGCAGTTCCTTTTGAAGAAAAACCACTTGCTGCGGACGTGCTTCTTATGGAAAACAGGAGCGGCATTTACACATTCATCAAAGAAATGGTTTCTCGGGATCAAAAAGACTTCGGCTTTGTAGGAGAAGCCTTGCACTGTATGTCATTTTATGAAAGATACGACGCTTTTATGGGTGCTATCAGATTATTTGGCATGGAACATCATCCAGAATGGTGTTTTACAGGCAATTCCCGCGGCTTGAATTATCCTTCACACAGCGATTATATAGCCTATCTTGAAGAAAAATTCACAAGCTGCGAGTCTTTCCCGTCAGTTTTGATTTGTGCCAATGATTTTGTTGCGACGGATGTAATTCAGGTTCTGAAAAAGCTAGGAAAAAGCGTACCAAATGATGTGCTTCTGTGCGGATTTGATGATTCGCCAGAATCCCGCATCATAAGTCCAAGTCTCACGACAATCCACATTAAGGGCCAGGCAATGGGATGCGCTGCAATCGACATGCTTTTTTCACGAATCAAAAATCCAGATTCTCCGTTCCGCACTCTTTACATAGAGACCAACATCGTTTATCGGGAGTCTACTGAAAGATAAGGAAAATTTATGAAAAAGAAAATTGATGTAACTGCTCTTGGAGAAATTCTTATTGATTTCACTTTTGCCGGAAAATCATCTGCCGGGAAAAACATATTCGAAGAAAATCCGGGCGGTGCACCTGCAAATTGTGCCTGTGCAGTTTCAAAGCTTGGCGGAAAATCAGCATTCATAGGCATGACAGGTGAGGATTCTTTTGGCAACGACCTTCGCACAGTCCTTGAAGAGCTGAATGTCAACACAAAAGGAATGTGCACGACAAAAAATCAGCACACAACCCTCGCATTCGTCACCCTCGACCAGAGCGGAGAACGGCATTTTTCATTCTGCAGAAATCCTGGCGCCGACACACAACTTTCTGTCGCTGATTTGAGTCAAGGAATTCTTGAGGACACAAAATTCCTTCATATCGGCTCGCTTTCACTCACTGACGAACCGGCAAAATCAGCAACTGAGGAAGCCGTCAGAATCGTAAAACAGGCAGACGGATTTGTTTCTTACGACCCGAACTATCGCGAAACTTTATGGGGAAACCGCGAAGATGCAATCCCGACCATCAAAAGCATGATTTCAAAAGCGGACATGGTTAAAGTCTCGGAAGAAGAACTTACATTATTATATGGAAAAAATCTTTCTTACGAAGAGGGGGCAGCTCAAATTCTCTCAGAAGGAGCATGTCTCGTTCTTGTGACGCTTGGCTCAAAAGGCGTCTTTTATGCTGCCAGAACACCAAACTGCACCGAAAACGGAATCGTTCCTGCAAAAAAAGTGTCTGTCGTGGACACAACGGGAGCGGGCGACAGCTTCAACGGCGGACTTTTGTACCGTCTTTCACAAAAAGAAAATCCGTTTGATTTCACAAAGGAAGGGATTGAATCTGACCTTAGTTTTGCGAACGCAGTCGCGGCATTGTGCGTAACAAAACGGGGCGCGATTCCTGCATTGCCAGCTCTTTCAGAAGTGGAACTTTTTCAACGCAAAGAATCAAAATAGCTCGCCGAAAACAAACGCATTATAAAATGTTTCCTGTTGAAAATTGCTTCGGTCGTGAAACTGGCTTATAATGCGTTTGCCCTTCTCTATGGAATCTTTTGGGTAATAAGGCTATAATTGAAAAATGAAAAAGATTTGCTTTTTGTTTTCAATTTTCATTCTTTCAATTTCCGCTTCTTTTGCTTTGCCTCATGTAACTCAGAACGTGCCGGATTTTTCTGGTCAGTATGTTTACTACAAGGACTCATCTTTTGAGCGTGAATCTTACATCGGTATCGTTTACTACGACGAATCAACTTACGGTTTGCGCTATTACGCTCCTGCAACCGGGAATGGCTCAAAATTCAAGCCAGAGAAGAACATCCACATTTTGTTCACAATTGACCCGGACATGGAGAATCTTGAACTTACAGGCGAGCGTATTTTGACTTCAATAACGCCAGAAGACACAGATTTGGTCAATTACATTCACGATTTTTTCTATGAGATGACAAAACGTCGTCAGAATGCCGGGGAAGTCAATGAGAAAAAGTCTGAATATCAGGATTACACTCAGTTTGGCGGAAGTGTCACGCTCTATTTTGACCCGCTTATCCCAGTCTTCAATTTGGATCGAATTGATTCAGTCGATAAAAAGACCGTTCTCCAAATAATTTCGGCTGGCCAGCTTGTCTCCGCAGAAGATCAGAGCTTTGCCAAATTTATCGGAATTTCCGAAAAGTTCAAGGACGCAAAGCATAAATTCCAGAAAAACAGAAAAGCAAAAGCTGTTGAAGTGAATTATAAAGCAACCGAAAATTCAATGCCTCTCAAAGCAAAGCTTGATTCTTCTTGGAATGCCGCCACAGAAAACTTCTACACGCTTAATAATGTTTCTGTTTTTACAGTAAATGAAGTGACCGCGCCCACAGAAGGCAAAATCGATATTTTAAAACGCCGCTTGCTTTTGGGAACTGAGCTTGTTTATCCTGACTATCGAAGCCAGAAGATTGAAGAAAAGTCAAACGGCACGCTTTTCACTCATATTTCGTACCATTCGGAATCTAATTCGTACACTTATGATTTTAAATTTCTCCGCGAAATTGACTCAAAAACAGTCGGCTTGTACACGCTCACAGTTTTTGCAGGCGCATACACAAGCAACAAAAAATATTTCAATGAAATTATAAAATCTTTCAACTAAAACGAACTTCTGTTCAGAGGGCTGCCAATCCAAACGCCCTCTGTCAGATAATCTCGTTTCTGTCCTTCAATCAAAATCTGAACGCTTTTAACCGTGCTGAATTCCGTAGCGGTGTAAACAACCTGCATGAGCTGGGCAAGAGAACCTTCCGCACCAAACTGATTGAACTGGAATTCCTCGCTGAAATTCAAAATCGCCACACCGTTTTTTATACTTGCGCTGAGAAGTCGCGTTCCTTCTGGAATCAAAGAGCGGCAACCTGTGCTTGATTCGCCGGCAGTCGGCCCCTGGAGAAGCTGATTCAAGGAATCTCCCATCGGAGAATCTTTGTGTACGCTGCGGGTTACGATTTTTCGCACGACCGGGCCTTCGCTGTCAATCGCAACAAAGCAGATTTTTGCCTTAATTGTTGAAACGACCGGCTCTGGAGCGGGTTTTGGCTCTGGCTTTGGTTCGGCTTTTTGCGGCTGAGCCTTAGTCTGGACAGGAGTTTCTGTTTTTGTAACAGTCTGAGTCTGCTTTGGCTCGGTTTTCTTTGGCTCAGTCTTTTGCGGTTCCGGGCGTTTTTCTTCGATTTTTGGCTTTGTCTCTGTCTTTTCGACTGGTTTCAGAGTCACTTCGGTCTTTTTTTCTTCTGTTTTTACCGGCTGAACGGAGTTTTCGGCTTCAATTATCTTTTTTGAAGATTTTTCTTCGACCTTTTCTTCTGTTTTCGGCTCTTGTATTTTCTGAGGCTCTTCTGTTTTCGGTTCAGATTTTGCAACTGGCTCTGTTTTGCGCAGATTTTTTGTCAAATCAATGACAATTTCGCCAGTCTCTTCTGATTTCGGAGATTCTTTTTTGTCTTCAAAAATATCTTTTCCGATTTTCTTTTCGATTAAGGCTGTTGCGCCTGATTTATCAAAATTTTCCTTTATTTCTTCCTGTTTGACCAAAAAAACAATCAAAATTATCAAAAAAAGAAGAATCCAAATGGCGAGTCCAAGCCCTGTTTTCTTCTTGTTCTTCTTTCCCTTTTCACTCATATCTTAATTATCGGTAAATAAAAGCGTTTTTTTAATAATTCACGGCAATCATTTACATTGTTTGCAGGTCTGGAAGAGACTAAAATATAATCGAGGAGACTTATATGGATAATAAAGAATTTGACTTGATTACTTTTGGCGAAATCATGCTTCGCCTTTCACCTGGAGTGAATGAACTTATCAGCAAAAGCGATTCTTTCAAAAAACATGCTGGAGGAGCGGAACTAAATGTTGCTTCCGGAGTCTCACTTTTGGGCTTGCGAACAGGTGTTGTCACTCGGCTGCCAAAAAATCAGCTCGGAACTTTTATCAAAAACCGAATCCGCGCTTCAAGCGTGAGCGATGACTACATTATTTTTGATGACTCGCCGGAAGCCCGCGTCGGAATCTACTACTACGAGAACGGAGCTTATCCGCGAAAGCCAACCGTTGTTTACGACCGAAAAAATTCTTCAATCACAAAGATTTCATCGTCAGAAATCCCGGAAGATATTTACGGCAAGACTAAAATGTTCTACACATCTGGAATTACGCTCGCACTTTGCGAAAACACACGAAACCTTGCAATCGAAATGATTAAAAAATTCAAGGCAAGTGGCACAAAAATCGCGTTCGACGTGAACTACCGTGCAAACTTGTGGGATGAAGACACAGCCCGCTCGACAATCAAGCAGATTTTGCCGTTCGTGGACATCCTCTTCATCTCCGAAGAAAGCTGCCGCCGAATGTTCCAGAAAACAGGCTCACTCCAGGACATGCACCGCGAATTCTGCAAAGACTTTCCGAACATCGAATTCATCGCGTCGTCAATGCGCGAAGTTATCAGCCCGAAAGTCCATTCTTTCACATCGCTGGTTTATTCTAAAAAAGAAGACAAGTTCTACACCGAAGAGCCATACAAGGACATCGACGTAGTTGACCGAATCGGAAGCGGCGACGCATATTGCGCAGGCGTTTTGTTCGCGCTACTAAAATACAATGATCCGCAGAAAGCCGTAGAGTTCGGAAACGCCACCTGTGCCACAAAAAACACAATCTTCGGCGACCTTCCGCTCTCCGACTTCAACGAAATCAGCTCGATTATCGCCTGTCACAAAAGCACAGGCAAACAATCAGAAATGAACAGATAGTTCTTTTGGATGAGTGCCGAACTTAGCTCAAAAATGCAAAAATCGGCGTAGGCGAGGTTCTGGCAAAAAGCCGCTTGAACTTGTTCACCACGGCTTTTGTGACAGGTTCCCGCCGAGAGCCGATTTTTGTTTTATCTAGTTAATCTCCTGCACTCATACAAAACGATTGCTGCGGCCTGAGCTACGTTCAGGCTCTCAATCGGCTGCGCTTTGCCTTCACCAAGCCCTGACGTAAACGGAATTGTCACCAACTCGTCACAGTTATCGCGAACAAGACGTGAAATTCCGTGCTCCTCATTACCGAGAACAATCAAAGCAGGCTTTTTCTTTTCGTTGCAGAGTTCTGGGATTTTTTCGACTGGCGTTCTGCCACGCACGTCAGTTCCAAAGCGAATCATCTTGCCCTTCATAGACACGAGCAATTTTTCAATTGACTGAATCGAATAGATGTTTACGAATTCCATGCCGCCCTGAGCAACACGATAAGAGCTTGTCGTAACAGAAGACTGAGCCTCATCACGCGGAATCACGATGTTCTTAAAGCCAAAAAATGCTGCGCTCCTGACGATTGCGCCCAGATTGTTTGCGTTTCCAACACGGTCTAGCAAAATCGCACTTTCTTTGTTGTGGAGCCATTCGTCTGTAATCTCTGTGTTGAGATGAGGGATTTCTTCGTTACGAATCATGGCAACAACGCCCTGATGATGAGGTGTGCCACTAAGTTTTTCAAGTTCGCCTTCCGGGATATTGTTGTAAGGAACTTTTCGCTCCGCAAGGGATTTGAACAAGTCCTTAAAATCCATCATTCTGTCGCGGGTGTAATAAAATCGGGAAATCTTCTGAGGATTGCACTTTGCAAGAGCCTTTACCGCTTCAAAGCCACATACGGCAAGTTCGTTTCTAATATCATTCTTCATAAGGAATTATTATATCCAAAAAAATCAAAATTGTATATGGAAGCAAATTTTTGTCGATAAATTGTGGAAAACCAAGCAGAAATCCACAAAGTTTTTAACAAATTCCCCCGACTTGTCCACAAGTTTTACACAATTTGTGGATATTTTGTGGAAAACAAAGCAGTTTTCCAACAGTTATCAACATGAGTTTTCCACAAAAAAGAAGGGCACCGGAACAATCCGATGCCCAAAAGCAAACAATTCAGGAGTGTTTATTGCCTATTTTATTTGATGAAGTTCTTCTCTTTTGCAAGAGCAACACCGGCATCATTCCATTCTTTACCGCCGATTTTGTTGAACTCGTCGAGGAATTTCTGCCATTCTGTTGGGTTGAGTGCGCGGTTTCCAGTCATGAACTCAACAACGCCCTGCTCGTAGAATCGTTTTACGTCTGCGTTTGGTTTTGGCATTTTGTCCTGACCGATACAAGCTGTCCAAGCTTTAGACTGCATTTCACGGAGAGTCTTAAGAGCAGACATCTCTTTGCCGTTCTTTGAGTACCATGTTGGGTAGCGTGAAGCCAACTCGATGTCGCCGTTGTAGTAAACCATGTTGCGGAGCTGTGTGAGCGGAATCATAGCAGACTCTGTGTAACCTTTTGATGGGTCAGCCAAACCTTTTGTTGTTGGAACGCCATTGTTCAAGATATAGTTCTCACCTTCTTTACCCCAACCGAGGAGATAGTAACCTTCGTCAGAAGACATCCATTCAAGGAGCTCTGCGATTTTGTCCATCTTGCCCTCTTTAGCAGCTTTTGCAGAAACTGCATACATTCGGTAAGCCTGTGAGTATGTACCAGCTGAAGATTTGCCTTTTGGTCCTACAGGTGGCTCAACAACAATCCATTCGCCTTCCGGGAAGTTGTTGTCGAATGGTTTGTAGTTTCCTTCGTTTGCATAAGCAGCGTTCTGCTCACGCATGATACCAAAGCGTCCCTGTTTCCAAGCAGCGCGGAAATCGTCTTTTTTGTAAGCCAACCAGTTTGGATCCATTACACCAGCGTCAACCATCTGTTTTGTGTAAACCATTGCCTCATAGTACTCCGGTTTGTAGAGGTTAAGACCAGCTGTTGCAGCAGATGAGAGATCCCATGTACCAGCTACGCCGAATGCACCGAAGATTGGGTCAAGACGGCGGCCAAGACCTTCGTTTGGAGCAGAAACTTCAAGGAATGCACCGTATCCGTATGTGTCGTTCTTGCCGTTTCCGTCAGGGTCTTTCTCTGTGAAAGCTTTCATTACAGCCATGAATTCGTCTGTTGTTTTTGGAACTGAAAGTCCGAGTTTGTCGAGCCAGTCTTTGCGGATAAGAACACCTTCGTTTCGGACAATTGAACCAGGCTGAGCGAGTGCATAAGAGTGTCCGTCGATTGTTGTGAATGCGCGTGCGTCTGCATCGTACAATTTTGCAGTGCGGTTTGGCATTTTTGCATACATTGAATCAACCGGAGCAAGCAATCGTTTTGAAACGAGAGTTGAATAAACTTCGTTTGAAACCATGAAAATATCAGGCAATGTGTTTGCGGCACCAGCAGCGTTGATCTTTGTGTTCTGATCTGCTTCTGATGACGGCAGGTTTGTGAGCTTAAGATTGATGTTGAGCTTGTCTTTTACAATCTGGTAGCCAATCCAGTCAGCTGGGATTGGACCAGCTTCTGATGCAGCTGCACCATACCAAAGTTCAATGTCTACTGCCGCACTCTTTTTTGAGCCGCATGATACCATAGCCAATGCTGTGAGTGCTGCTACAGAAACAACAACTCCTTTCATTAACTTCTTCATTTTTTCCTCCTTGTTATTTGAAAACAATGAATCCATTTTAATTTTATTCAAACTTAGCCCTTGACAGAACCAAGCATTGTACCTTTTGTGAAGTATTTCTGGATGAACGGATAAGCGAGCATCATCGGAATAGCAGACAAGAATACACAAGCTGCTTTGATAGATGCGATAGAAGCCGCACCGAATGCCGTACCAGTGTCCAAAGTTTCGCTCATTGAAGCACCAAGAAGGATGTTTCGAGTGAGGATTGGAAGTGGCTGCAAGTAAGCCTCTGTTAAGTAAAGAAGGGCATGCATGAAGTCATTCCAGTAACCAACTGCATAGTACAAACCGATTGTCATGATGATTGGCTTTGACAATGGAAGAATGATAGATATAAGAACATACCATTCTGCCGCACCGTCGATTCGTGCTGATTCTTTAAGAGACTCAGGGATTCCCTCGAAAAAGCCGCGCATAATCAGACAGTTGTAAGTACCGATTGCACCTGGCAAGAAGATTGAACACAAGTGGTTAGTAAGATGAAGATTTGTTACGACAAGGAACGTTGGGATAACGCCGATGTTGAACAAATATGGAATCAAAACGAAGTAGTTGAGGATTTTGCGACCTGGCAAGTCCTGAACAGACATACAATATGCCATCGGAACAGTGAGCGACAAAGATGTTACAACACCGAAGAGCATGATTTTGATTGAGTTCCAGAAAGCAAGGGTAAATCCATTGTTTCCGAGCAATGCTTTGTAAGCAGAAGAATCCCACTTCCATGGCATGAGAATGAATTTGTCGAAAGTCGTTCCGATGTAACCGTTAGGAGTTACAGAAGATGAAATTGTACTGATAATAGGAACAGCGATGACAACACCGATGAAAACAAGGAACAAGTTTACGCCTGTGTAGAAAGCTCTGTCGCCTGATGTTAATTTTACTGTCTTTGGTTTTTCCATTTTAGCACCTCAACAAATTACAAGAGAGAAGATTCAGTCAATTTCTTGACAACCTTGTTAGAAACCATAACGAGCATCATGCCGATTACGCCCTTGAAGATACCTACAGCGGTAGCAAGAGCAAACTGGAATTCAAGAAGACCCTGACGGTAAACCCATGTATCGATAATATCTGCAACTGAATAAACAGCAGGTGAATACAACATGAACATCTGGTTGAATCCGGCATCAAGAACCGTACCAAGCTTAAGAAGAACTACAGTAACGATGACAGGTTTGATTGACGGAATTGTGATGTACCATACTCGCTGAACGGCAGAAGCACCTTCGACCATAGCAGCCTCGAACAAAGAAGGGTCAATTCCCATGAGAGCTGCAATGAAGATAATTGCTGCCCATCCCATTTCCTTCCATGCGTCCGAAAGAACGACCATCACAGGGAAGACTTTTGTGTTTGTAAGGAAGTCTAATGATGAGCCACCGAAACTTTCAATGACCTGATTAACAAGACCGTCACCCTTTGCAAACAAAATGAGAAGGATACCGTACATGATAACCCAAGAAAGGAAGTGCGGAAGATAAGCCAAGGTCTGAACAACACGACGAAGCACATTATGAGTACATTCATACAATGCAACAGACAAAATGATTGAAAGAGGGACTGAAACACAAAGCTTAGCCAAGCTGTAAAGAATTGTGTTCCTCATAAGTTCGCCAAAGTAGAACGAATGGATGAATGTGCTGAAGTTTTTGAATCCAACCCAGACACTGCCCCATACTCCATCTACAGGCTCAAAATCTTTGAAAGCAATCTGACCATTAACAATCGGACCATACTTCATAATCGCATAGTACACGACTGGAATGACGAGAAGTGCATAAACCGAAAAATGTCTCTTGATATTCTTCCAGAGATCTTTTTTCGGTGCATTTAAAACATTAGTTTCGTGTGCGTTCATACCTAACCTCATGAGACAATAATAATACGGAAAACGTCAATTAGAAATTAAATATACTTTTGTCTTATTGGACAAAACCGAACATATTATAGTTATGGAAGCTCCAAAAATACAAAGTTTTTGAAGTTTCCCACTATTGCTTTGAACGGATTTTTCCTGGCGGTATGCCGTAGATTTTTTTGAAGACGCGACAGAAATATGCCTGATCCTGGAAACCGGAATTTTCTGCGATTTCGTAGATTGTATCATTGGTTTCGAGGAGCATTTTCGTAGCGATGTAGATTCGATAGCGGTTGAGATATTCCCACAAACTCAAGCCAATTTCCTTGTGGAAAATGCGTGTGAGATAATCTTCGCTGACATGAACTGTGTCTGCAAGCTTCCAGCGGACAATCTGCTTTGAAGCGTTGCGGTTGAGATAAAGAATTGCCTTTTTGACGAGCGCACCTGTGTGTGGCGGCAAAATTTCGTCACCGGCAAGGATAGCCTTGATTCGGTCGTTGAACTGCTCTGACTCGGCTGCCCCGCGGTTGCAAAGAATAATGCGAGGATGAGAACAAAGAAGCTCAATTTCTTCATCGGTTTCAACAGTGTCTGGAAGAACGATGATTGGAACGAGAACAGTTTTTTGATTCTGGCGGATTCTGCGAATATCTTCTTCGGTGATCTTCTCAAATACAATCAGCGAAGGCGTGATTTCAGAAAGAATATCATCAAATTCGTCCATTGAAGAGACTGTGACTGTATTTGACTCTGTTGCCCAAGTGCCGTAATGAGTGTGCTTTGTGTTTACAAACAAAACTGGAGCCGAACGCTGCGCACGGATTTTCTGCTCAAGAATATCCGAGAAATTGTGCCCTACAAGATTGTGGCTGTAACAAATAAGCGGAGCACGGAACACAGAATCTTTTTTGCGAAGGCCGTAGATTTTAATCCACTCGTCAATCGGGGCAGTGTCAGGCTCCCAATAGAACACAGCATTCTCAAAATTTGAATCCAGATAACCTTCATCAAACATGTATTTTGGCTTCATGCCGAATTTTTCATCAGCGCAATTCTCAGAGAAACAATACAATTCAGCCTTTGTAAAATCATGGTTCTCCAATGGCAATCCGGCAAGATTCGGCCACGGCAAAGTGACTTCCGCATAACTGTTTGACTTTTCGACATCGCCAAACTGAAGAAGAATAATTTTTTCGGCAAGGAGAAGCTCAGGTTTGTGCCAGTCGAAACGATTTGAATAGAATTCGATATGAATTCCATCGATTTTCTCTGAGATACACGGAATCTTTTCTGCATAATCAAAAATTGTCTGCAAAGCACGCTTGAGCCGTTCGGCATCACCAAAGAGAAGTGGATATTCCTGATTGAGAGTGGCCGCAATGCTTCCTGGAAGAATCTGACGAATTTCAAACAATTTTTTATTCATCGGAAGATCGTCAACCTGAGAACGTGTCAAATCAACCAGCGTTTCAGTCTTTTGGAGCTGGGCATTAATCTGCGAGCGGAGGAAAAGAAGCTGCTCGGCAAGAATTTCCTTGTCGATTACGCCCTTTTCGATATTGTCTTCCATTTGCTGGACTTTTGACGAAAGATTTTTGAGCGGATCACACAAATCACTTCCAACGTTCGCAAAGAATTCAGTCTTAGCGAATTCGGCCTGCTCAGCAATTTTGCGGGCCTCATTTGTTGCCTCAAAGAAAAGAATGCTCTGCAATGTGCTGCTCACGGAAGAACGCAAATCTTCATATATAATGCCGTGGCATTTAGCATAATTACAAATTATGTATCCGTAAGCATGTTCGTCATCAAAAAGCGGCTGCACGACAAACGCACCATTCGCAAAATCAGAAGCATATTTTTCAGGAACAAGATTACCCCGCTGAAATTTAACAGGCTCCGTCCTTGCTTCGTCCGTAGCATTGTAACCGCCGATATAATTTGAATAACTCTCGTCCTCATATAAAACAAGGGCAAAAGTGCGGATTCCGATTGTATCAAGATATTTTTTAAGCACGTTGATAAGCTTTGGACGGTCATAAACAGAAAGAAGCTCATTTTTTAAAGACGAAATAACCATGTTGACCTTTCGGCTCTCAAACTGCTCCTGAATGAGCACACGCTCCTGAATTCGCGGAACAGAAACAATTACATGGCGAATAACTTTTTCGATATATTCTGGTGAAAGATCCGTGATTCCGCGCAATGTGGACAAGAAAGTAAAGACAGTAAGAGACTCTCCGCCTTCCTCAAAATATTTTGTAATCCACTGAGAGAAAAGCTCGTAGAATTTCGGCTTGTCATTGTCAAAAAGGGCACGGAGCATGGGATCAAGATTAGCCTTTTCCGGAGTGGTATGGAAGATTTTGAAAAGTTCTTCTCGGAACTGAGCCTCATTACGAATTTTGTATTTTGAATCAGCTGAATTCCAGATTTTTGCACGGTTGCAGCCACAGCTTTCGCGAATCACAGGATAGGCAAAAAGTTTTGTGTCCGTAACGCCTAACATTCCGTCAAGAATATTGGAAATCTTTTCGTATGCATCAACACCAAGCTCCAAGTTTGGCATGTGAACCGTAGAAAATGCAGGAACAGAGATTCGGCTCTCTTCGGTATCGTTAAAGCCACCGACCAGCAAATCTTTTGGAATTCGAATTCCGCGTTTTTTAAGATAATTGACAGCGGCAAATGTCATCAAATCGCTGGCACCGATAATCGCTGTAAAATCTTTGCCAGGAACAAGATTACGTTCCTCACAAAGCTGAACAATAGCCTTTTCGCCATCTGTCCAGCTGAACGCATCTGTTATGAGATTCTGATTTTCTTCTGTATCTAAACCAGTATCTATAAGGGCATCTTTGAAGCCCTGGAATCTATCTTCGGCAGAAGTGTGATTCTGCGGACCACGCAGAAATGCAATTTTCTCCGCACCATGAGTTTTTATGAAATGAAGGGCCAGTTCCTTCATGCCGGTGTAAGCGTCAAATTCGGAGCAAGGCTTGCCCTGCAGCTTTTGACCGATTGTAACGACAGGAATTTGACTGAAACGCTCATGAAATTCCTCGACTTCCTGCAGGGAAACAGAACCACTGATACTAGAGGCCCAGCTGATAAGGCCGTCAAGATTAGAAGGATTTGCAAGTTCATAGACAGAATTTCTAAGAGTTTCAGCTGTTTTGTCTGAAGACAGTTTGCCGCCTGGGAAAACAAAAAAAGCACCTTTGTCCTGCGAAGCACGAGCAACGATTTTGTGCCAGAGTTTGAGAGCTGAACCGCTGTATATTGTTGAGAGAATAAAGCCTATTCTTCGTCCATTTGGATAATTCTGCATTTTTATATTTTATAGTGACATCGCTATTTTTACAAGTTTTATATGTATTTCATAAATATATTTTGCATGAATTTGACTATTTCGTGTATTTGTCGGTATTTTTCATATTTCAAGAATTTTTCACGGTTTTTATCAAAAAGGTGTCAACAATCGCTATATGATTTTTCATCTTTCGGGATTATAAAGTTAAAGTAGAATTTCAAATCAGAAACATTCGGAGGTTCAATTTATGGCTCTTAAATCAATAAAAGATGTGATGAAAACAGTTTCTCGCCCAGAGAAAGTATTGCAGTTCGGTGAAGGCGGATTTTTGCGCGCTTTCGTTGACTGGCAGATTGATATTGCAAATGAAAAAGCAGGCTTCAACGGCAACATCGTAATCGTTCAGCCGCTCGAAAAAGGCATGATTGATGCGATGAACGCACAGAACAACCTTTACACAACAGTTCTCCGCGGAATGAAAGACGGAAAACCAACAGTTGAGACACGCTGCATCAACTCTGTAAGCCGCTCAATCAACCCGTACACAAACTACGATGAATACATCGCGCTCGCTTCTAGCCCGGATTTGCGCTTCATCGTCTCTAACACAACCGAGGCCGGAATCCGCTTTGACTCAGAAATTGACGGCGTTCCAGTAACTCTCGACCAGAAGCCACAGAAAAACTTCCCTGCAAAAGTAACAGCATTCCTTTATAAACGATTCCAGGCCTTTGACGGCGACAAATCAAAAGGTATGATTTTGATTCCTTGTGAGCTTTCTGACCAGGCAGGCCTTAACCTCCGAATCAACATCCTCCGCTACGCTGAGATGTGGCAGCTCGGACCAGACTTCATCAACTGGTTCGACGAGGCTTGTGATGTCTGCTCATGCTTGGTTGACCGAATCGTTCCGGGATATTTTCCGCTCCTTTCAAAAGAAGAAAACGGCAAAACTCAGGCTGAGAACCTCTGTGAAAAACTCGGCTACGAAGACAAACTCCTTGACTCAGCAGAACTTTTCCACTTCTGGGTTATCGAAAGCAAAAAGCCGCACGAGGACGAGCTTCCTCTCGTTAAAGCAGGACTTTCTGTTAAATGGGTTCAGAACATGGACTACTACCACACACGAAAAGTCCGCATCTTGAACGGCGCACACACATCTTCTGTTCTGGCAGCATATCTCGCAGGAAGCAACTACGTTCAGGACATCGTTTGCTCTGAGAAAGTTGGTTCTGGATTCAACACACCAAACGCAGACGCTCAGAAATTCATGCACGACATCATCTTCAATGAAATCGTTCCTTCAATCGACGGCGATCAGGAAGACCTCAAAAACTACGCAAATGATGTTTGGACTCGCTTCCAGAATCCGTTCAATCCGCACCGCTTGATTGAGATTTCTTTGAACTCAGTTGCTAAATACTGGACACGCTGTTTGCCATCAGTCACACAGTCAATCAAAAAGAACGGCTCAGTTCCAAAATTGCTCGGATTCTCAATCGCAGCACTCATTTCTTTCTACAACGGAACAGAAATCAAAGAGAACGCAAAAGGTCAGAAATGCCTCATTTCAAAACGCGATGACGGCGAATACGAGAATCTCGACACATTGCCAGTTCTCGAATTCTTCGCAGCCCTCAACAAAGAAACAAAAGATGCAAAAGTTATTGCAAACAAAGTTTTGAGCAACGTTGAGTTCTGGAAAGAAGATTTGACAAAATACGAAGGTCTCGAAGCAGCAGTTGCCGGCCACTTGGAAGCAATTCAGAAAGACGGCATGAAAGTTGCATTGGCAAATATTGTAAAATAACGCAAGGCGAGAACGCAATGCGTTCTCGTTAAGCACGCTTGCGTGCGACGAATGAAGAAAGCTCTCACTGACATCGTAAAATAATCAAACTAATTAATTAGGAACCTGCACCTCTGATTGAGTGAAGTAACTGATACTAATCTCTTTCAGAGGTTTTCTACCCTTCACCCCGCACCGAAATTTTCCGATAATAAAATTATGTCTACACGAAAAGCCGTTTTTTACACATTTGCTTTTTTTCTCTTTGTTCTGATTGTTCCGAAATTATGCGCGCAAAATGAGATAAAAATGAGCACTGGCGAGGCCGCAATTTCACGCCAGAAACTTGTCGATTATTCAAAACAATTTATCGGAAAGCCTTATGCTTCTGGTGGCATCGGGCCGAATTCTTTTGATTGCTCTGGCCTGATTTTTACAGTTTCACGGGAATCAATCGGAGTCCAGCTTCCTCGCACCACAAAGGCCATCTACAATTTCTGCACGGATGTGAGTGACAAGGAGCGCGAGGCTGGCGATTTAGTCTTCTTCAAGACAACTTCCAGCGGTCAGATTTCGCATGTCGGTCTTTACATCGGTTCAAGCCAGTTCATTCATGCGGCGAGTGACGGCCCCAACACAGGCGTAATCATTTCCTCGCTCAAAGAAGGTTACTGGAAATCTCACTATTTCTGCACACGCCGATATCTTCCGGCATCGAATTCAGAATTGCTCGTTGATTCAAGAAAAAGCATGTCATCTTCATCATCAGAAGTCGCAGCGGTATCTTCAGAATCAACAAAAACCTCTTCTTCATCAAACAAGTTTGTCCGTGCAAGCAACGACTCTTTTCTTGACTCTTTGATTTTGGACGCTTCACTTTCAATCGACTGGAGCATGGTCACGCCGGACTATTTCCGCCTCAACTGCCGTGGCTTCGACACGATGATTCATGCCCGATACGCAGGAGAAACCTTGCAGCCAGGCTTGGGAACTTACATCCGCTACGACGCAGGAACAGGCAACGTTCAGCTGCCGATTGTACTTTCCCTCACGCTTAACGAATTCGTGCGGGTTTTTGCAGGGCCTGTAATTTCACTCGGCTCGCCTCACCTTCCCGGCGATTCGGATTACAAAATCAAGAATTCATTTTTCCCAGGAATTATTGGCGCATGTTTCAGCACACCAAGCTTCCAGGTCGGCAAAACTTTTGTTTCATTTATTCAGGATATTCATTATACTGTCTTCAACGACACGGACGGAGGCGCAATGAGCGTTTCAAAAAGCATTCCAACAGGTTTGGTCTTTGCGACAGGATTCCGTGTAACATTACCACTCAAAAATATTTTATAGGTAAATATGAAGATTCTTAAATTTCTGATTCCACTCACATTGATTTTTGCGTCATGCAAGCCTCAAATTTCCGTAAAAGCAGGCACTACCGACGAAGCGACAATCCTTTTCTCAACCGGATTTTCTAGTGCCACTGCCAAAACCTTGCAGGCCGCCACTGGAGCTGATCCGAATGCCCCTCTTTTCAATAAAGACGATGTTCTTTTGGTTTTAAATTCCGCCGGAGCCGTAAACACAAGCGCGACAATTCCAAGTCCCACAGAAATTGCAACGACTGGTACTCTTCCAAATCTTTCAACTCACCCGCTCGCAACAACTCAGTTAATCACAAAAAACAAGAATTCTCTCACACTCACGCTCGGTCCCAAACAAATTACCGCGTTTTACAGCCTTTTGACCGAGGACGCAAAATCTTACCTTGATTTGATGATGATTCCAGCCTTGATTGGCGAAAAAATGACAATCAGCGAATACCGCGACCTTCTGGCTTCAATGTACGGCCCAAGTTTCGCCGACGAAATAGTGAACGGAAAGCTGACAATCGCACTTTCCTCACCCAACGGCAAAAAATCAATCAAAGAAACCGTCTCTCTGGGCGAACTTCTCTGCGCCACCGAAGAAAAATCCTGGTCAGTTAATTTTTAGACACACAAAAAGCCGTCACCACAGCCGTCATCAATCCCACGAAGACCGTCAACCCAAGCGTGTGGACTGGCGGGAAGTTTGAGAGAGCGAGCGCACCAAAAGAAAGTGCCGTCGTTACGAACGAAAGCAGAATCGCAAAGCTGTTCAGGCAAGTTTTTTGCCCGCTGCCTTCAATCGCGTAAATTATGTAATCCAAGCCCAGCCCAAACACAAGCACAAGAGCCGTAATCGGAAAGAAACTGATGTGAATCTTTGCAAGAATTAGCACAGCCATCGTCACAAGAGTCACGAGAAGCGGAACTGCCGCAATATTCAAAACTACACGAATTTTATAAAAGAAACACAGTGTCACGACCACCGCAACGAAAGCAATCGCAAGCATTTTGAGCATTGATTTTGAAAGAACGTCGAGCTGAGTCGAAATATCCTTCACCTTGTTCACAAAGAAAATTCCGCTGTGACTTGCCGCATATTCGCGGAAAAACTGCTCTTCCTCAGGTTTTGCATAGATTGGCATCACGCAGGAATAAAAAGCACCGTCCAGCTCGCCAATCCAGAAGTTTGAAATCGCATCCTTTATCACGCCCGGAAGATTTGAGTCCGAAGGATGCACGAACTTATTTTCCTTTGCACGGTAAATTTCCTCATAATTTTGAAAACTGTCAAATCCGAGGGCGGCAAATTGCTCGTCTGAAAGAGGCACAAGATTTTCTGCCGCAACATAGCTTTCTCTCTGCTTTTTTTGAGATGGAATAAATTGCCCAGCGGAAAGGTAATTCTGGAGCTTTTGAGATTTTATCTGCTCGTCAAGGAAGGCTCCAAGTTTCTCATTTTTCTGCAAAAGTTCTTCTTCGGAATCAGCTTTGAGAATAAAATACCAGCCGCTTGCACCTGTGTTCAGGATTTTCGCCGAAGTAATTTCATTCTGGAGCATTCTCGGCGACATCGAATATAGTTCCTGAATATTATTCTGAATCGAAAAATCACGCCGATTCGCAAAAATCACGACAAGAGAAAAAATCGTAAGCACACAAGGAATCGCAAATCCAGGAACTACACGGAATACGTTCATTGGGTCAGATTTTACGTCAATTGAATGAATTCTTGTCCTCATTTGAACAGAGCGGCGAATCTCCGGCATTTTCAAGTTCGGGTACAAAGCGACCACTGAAAGCCAGGCCGTTGCCAGACCTGTGAACAAAAACACGCTCACCTGCTTTAAAAGCGGGAACGGTGCAAAAAACAAAGCCGCAAAACAAATCTCCGTCGAAGCAAAGCCAAGCGTCACGCCACGAAAAATATGCTTTCGGACAGACTCGCCAGAATCGCAGGAAAGATTGCCCTTCCAGTTCACAAAAAAATGAATCGAATAATCAAGACAAGTTCCAATCAGCGTAGTTCCAAAAACAAAGGTAAGAATGTGGATGCCCCGGAAAAACAAAAGTACAGAAACAAAGCCCACGGCGCACGAAAAAGCCACCGCCAGAGCCGAAACAAAGGCCGGAACAAGAGAACGAAAAATCAGCAGGAACAGAACGAAAATCAGGACAAGCGCGACAGTCGAAATCACAGAAATTTGCTTTTGGGCAGAACTTGCATTCTCGTAGCTGTGAAAAGGAACGCCGGAGAAAATAAATTCGACTTCTTTTCCGTCGTAACCGTAATTCCGCTGTAAAAGCCGGGCTTTCTCGTAAATATTTTTTACAGCACTTTTTTTGCCAGTCAGAGACGAACCTTTCTCAGAAATTGTGCCCCGAATCAGCACATAAAATTCACTGTCTTTTTCAGCCGCAAGAACATCGTCACGCAAGGCCATGTTTGTAGCAGAAATTGCTCCGCCTTCAAGAAAATGCCGTAAATTCCGCTCGCTCAGCAAAAAAGGATCTTCCTCAAGATAAGACAAATCCGAAAAATTAAAAGCTCCGTAAACACTCGAAAGGGCTTCTTCGGCAATTTCATCGGCCCCGCCATTTTTTAAAAGCGTGCAAGTCTCTTCATCAAGAAGCACGAAGCGGTTTTCGTGGAGCCAAGCAGTAATTTCTGCAATCGAAGAAGAATCCACAAATAGCGAAAGTGAATCAAAAAAATCCGGATCGACCCGTTCTTCAACATCAGCATAAGAAAAATAGAATTTCTCGGCTACCTCTTTTGACATCTCAAAAGAATCACCCTTCACCAGAATCGTCACCGCTCGCCCGGTCTTTGCAGCCAGCCTAGTGTCCGCCGCCTGAACCTCGTGCAAACCAGACGATGGAGGCAAAATATCAAACAAGCTCGTACCAAAATTGAATTTCGGTGACACAGCAAGCGAAATCAAAAAAGAAATGAAAATCAAAGCATGGAAGCCAATCCACGCAAAAAGAAAATTTTTTTTCATATTATTTGTTAAACAAAGCTTTTTCTTCCTCGGTCAAAGCTTCTGGATAAACGTGCTTCAAAAATTCGTAGCGGATATAGTCTCCGTTCGGCTCGTGAATCGTCATCAAATCGATTGAAATTTTGCCGACCATCTCAATTTCCTCAACTACCTTGCGTACCGAAGAATTTTTTGGAATCAGATTGATGCTCCAATTGTCCGTGCTGCCGATAAACTCGACTTCAAAATTTTCGATGAGAACGCCCGCATTTCCTGTAAAAACCGATGAAAGAACTTTTGAAAACTGGTCGAAAGTCGCGTTGGATTCAGCCGAAATCACGGATTTTTTGCCTTTTGCGTTTGTCTGAATGATTGCGGATTTTGTCATCGCCATTGTGGAAAAATATGGCTTTTGCGTTTGCCAGAGAATACCGTCGTCCGCCGAAATCACAAAAATTCCGCTGGAGCCCATTTCTCGTTTGAGCCGATGAATGAATTTTAACTGCTTGAAGTCGCCTTTCGTGATTTTTTTGGAAGAAATTGACGCACAAACTTTGGCAAATTCTTCTTTGTCTTTTTGAGAATCAGCTGGCTGAGCAAAAAGAAGGGCCGGAAGCAAAAGGAAGAGGATACGGAAAGATTGTCGGGTCAAGCCCGACAATGACACATGGAAAAGGTACGACAATAATGTCATTCCCGTGTTTAACACGGGAATCTTATTCCTAATCATTAAATCCCCCATTTGAAAGGAAATGCTCAACTTTCTCAGTAAAGCACTTGGGGCAGAAAAATTGTGTTTTTCCGGTCGCCATTTCCACGCACATCTGGCTGACTGTACCTTTTGTAGTCATTTCGCCAGTTTTTGCATTATACAGCTCGAAGTCGATTTTAATCATGTTCTCGTACTCGACAAGTGTCGCCTTTGCCCGGCAAATGTCGCCAAAACGAAGCGATTTCATGTACTTGGCCTTAACTTCCGTGACAGGAAAAATGTAGCCGGAATTTTCCATATCGATGTAGTTGTAGCCGATTTTGTCCAAAAGGGCACATCTTGCGCGTTCAAAATAGTTGATGTAATTGCCATGCCAGACAATCCGCATTGGATCGCAGTCGTTAAAATCGACCTTAAATTCAATTTCTGTAGATAAATTCATAGTTTGCAACTTTCCGTTTTCCGTTTACTTCACTACCATTTTAAATACACCGTCCCAGTCTTCTGGCGGCGGATTTTGCTTAAAGTGACGGATTCTGTCCAAGAACACCACAGACGGCATATCATTGTACTTGAGTGCACATTCTGAGAAACATGCTTCGCTCTGCTCCCATTCTTTTGCCCGATAAAGCTCCAGGCCTTTTTCAAACAACTCTTTGATTTCTGTGAGCTTTTCGGTGGCATTGTTTTTGTTCGCCTGATTTTTGTGCTGCAAAATCTCGTAGATTCGCACAGGTTCGGTTTTGCCTTTGACTGTAATGAAATCCAGCTCGCGGCAGATGAACATGTCCCGGAGTTTCTGGAAAACAGCCTCTGTGATGATTGATTTTGAACCATAAGCTTTGTTCGCGCCTTCAAGACGTGCCGCAAGATTGACCGTGTCGCCGATTGAAGTAAAATCTTTGCGGGTACTAGAGCCAACTGGTCCAAAAGTAACTTTTCCTGTGTTGATTCCGATTCCGATTGAAACGTAAGTTGAGCCATCTTCCATTGAAATCTGCTGTTGTTCGCGCATTGCAGCCCTTATTTCCATAGCCGCTTTGCAGGCATTTATTTCTTTGCGCGGACCAGAGAAGAAAGCCATCATCTCATCACCAACAAATTTGTCGATGTCACCGTTGTTGTTCAAAATAATCTGCGTTTCGATGTCGAGGTAGCGGTTGAGAATATCAACAACCTTCTTTGGAGGCATACCCTCGCAAAGCGAAGTGAATCCACGAATATCCGTGAAAAGGAAACAAAGGTCACGAGAAGTTGTTCCGCCCTTTTTGCCGTCGCTGTCGCTCACTTTTTCGGCGTGTTGCAGCGTAGAGAATGAAACATACGGCATAATTCCCTTAATCAGCCCGACCATTTCCCCGATTTCCAGAGACAGGTCTTTGATTTCATCATTTGTTTTGATTGTATCGGAGAATTTGAGCGCATTTGAAGCATTTTTTGCCGAGCCGCTCAAAAGCTTTTCAATTGAGCGTGATGTTTTTCGGACATTTTTACGCAAGAAGAGCAATGGGTTGAAAATAAAATCCGCAAGCAAAATCGAAACAATCACTGACAGATACAAGAAAATTGAGATAATTGTAAGCACAAAGACCTTGGTGCGGAAAAACTGGCGCATCAAAACCTGCTGCTTGTAAGTAACAATTGAAAATCCCAGAAGCTTTCGCCCCGCTTTTCGGGCAAATGTAACCGGATAAATGTATTTGCAGGTACGATTTGCTTTGTTGAAAACGAAGTCTTTTTTGTAAGCACCACTCTTGTAGCGTTTGAGATACTCAACGGCCTGTTCGTTCGTGAGTGACTTTTCGGAATCATCGATTTCTTTTGGCTTACCAGTTGTATAGGCGAAGACATTAAATTCTGGAAGCTCTGTAGAAACTTCCCACTCATTCAGATAGACAAGGGGTTCTTTGTCCAGCGAGATGATGATATCAATTCGTTCAAAAGGAGTTTCGGCATAATCATTCGCAACACGCTGTTCCTCAAAGAAAGTTGCAATTTTTTCGTATCGGCCTTCCGCAGAATCATAAACTGCCGCCGTCTGCTCTGCCTGAGCGCGACCGACATCACTCACGGCCTCGGTAAACATTTTTTTGTAGCTGTTCAAAATCAAAAGCATGAACGCAAGAAGAATAATGATTATTAAGCCTGTTATGACAAAAGTGAACTTTGTTTTGACCGATAGACGGCGAACTTTGTGCTTAACATGTTTTTTTAGCGCAGAAATTCCTTCGACAGTAAAAAGCGTGGATGCCTGAATCTCAGGAGACTTTTCAGCATCTTCCGCGCGCATTTTTACGAATTCTTCATATTCTGGATTCGATTTTCGCAGACAAGAAATTCCATAAAACGAATAATATAAATGTGAAAAGGCCGCAATCAGAAAAGTTATGTATATATAAACAGGAAGCTTTAAAAACCAGTCAAAGCAGTTGGCATTGGCAATAAGGGTTACAGAATCACAAAACAAATAGACTGAAAGGCTTGCCAGAATAAAAGAATAATTAAGTTTTCGGAATTTGAAGCCAAACTTTTTTTCAAGAACAAAAGCCGTAATTGAAAATACAACAGTACACGGAATAAAATAAATCAGCCATAAAAGGACACGCACAACACCGAATTCAAGATTAAGGTTTGAATCAAATGGAAGCTTGTAGGTCAAAATTGTTGCCGTCGAAGCAATTTCCTGATTATTCTCATACAAATCAATCGGCGACATGCTTATTGGTGTAAAAAACAAAAAAATCAACACAAGAACAGGCCAGAAATATCCAAGCCCTTCAATCAAAAAACTTTTTAAATTCTTACTTTTTAATAAATTGTTCATATTCCACCCAAAGAAATGATAACACAGTTCTAAAATAATTTAAAGAATCGCAGATATGTCCAATTTGCTCGCAATTCTTGCCCTAGCATACGAAATAGAATTTCACTATTATCTTTTGTATGGGAAAGCCAAATTCACACAAACAGCACGAAAAAATAGACATTCTTTTCGAAGACGAATATATCTGCGTAATCAACAAACCAACCGGTCTTCTGAGCGTTCCGAGCCATGGAAAAGACAAATCCGCGCTCACAATTCTTGAAGAAATCATGCGCAAAAAGGGAACTTACTCCCCCAAACACAGGCCTTTTGCAGTTCACCGCCTAGACCGCGAAACCAGCGGTGTGATGATGTTTGCCCTAACAGAATCCGCTCAAAAGAAAATTATGGACACTTGGCATCAAATGGTAAGCGAACGACTTTACCGTGCTTTGGCAGAAAATCCCAAAAATCCTCATAAATATCTTCCAATCTCAGGTCTCATTGACGATGATTTGGCTTTCAATGCCTATAACGTGGGTTTCGTACCAAAAAAAAATGAAAATAAGGACGATTTTGGCGAACATAAAAAAGAATTCAAAACCGTTCCTGCCCGCACAAATTTCACAACGATTCTCCGTGGTAAAACTCACACGCTTTTTGAGCTTTCTTTGGATACAGGCAAAAAAAATCAGATTCGTGCTCACCTTGCCTCAAAAGGCTATCCGCTGGCCGGTGATAAAAATTTCCGTGCAAAAACTGACAATTTCGGACGGCTCTGCCTTCATGCACGAACGCTCGAATTTACACATCCTTTTACAGAACAAAAAATGCGCTTTGAAGTTCCAGAACCAAAGGAATGGAAGGCCTATGTTGAAAAAGGCGACATGCATCCTCTTGTTGCAGGCGAAAAGAGAGGCAAATCCTTTAAAAAAACAGAATCCTTTACACTCGGCAAAAAACGCCTGAGCGCAAAGGATAAAGCCCACATGAATTTTATCGAACAGGGAAAATACAGATAAAACTATTAAAGCTCTGAAAAGGCCGCCATCAAATCATTCGGTGTCATCGAAAAATCGCATTTGACTTTTTGAGAAGCAAGCGCATGTGCAAGAGAGGCTGTGATTGCGGCATCAATTGTCTTTCGATGCTGGGCAAGCATGGCGGCAATCATACCGCTCAGAACGTCTCCGCTCCCAGCTTTTGCAAGGCACGGCTGCCCAAATGGATTTATAAACATCTTGAAGGAATAGCCATCATAATGACCAATGACAGGATTTGCGCCTTTAAGAACAAGAGTTTTCTTTGGGAATTTGCGACAGAAGCTTTCAACAAAATCAAGTTTGTTTACAATACAATCTTCCAGCGAGAAATCACCCAAATCACAGTTTTTTATGAGCGACTGAAATTCCTTTGGATGTGGTGTGAGAACAACACCTTTTTCCTTTTTTTCAAGGAAAGTTTTAAGCCCAGGGGCATGCAAAGCATCGGCATCAATTACACATTTGATGTTCGCATGTGAAAGAATGTAATCAAAATATTGCTGAGCAGGATCCCCACGCGTGCCCAATCCCATTCCCAAAGCAATTGCCGAAGTTTTTTCTGGAATTTCAGAAGAAATCATAAGTTCTGGGAATATATCAATATTTTTTTTGGAAGGATGTTTATTAACAAGCGTGACCAAACCTGCCCCAAGACGAAGAGCCGCACTTCCTGCAAGCAAAGCCGCCCCCTGCTTTTCGCCACATGCAATCGCCACATGTCCGAAAGTACCTTTGTTCACGTTGTAAACAGTCCGGTGAGGAAGAAGCAAGTCACTCTCTTCAAGCAAAAAGCCTTTTACAAGATTGGAATTATTTGAATTCTCATAAAGACGACGGTTCACGCCAAGCTCGGCACATTTTACAGTTCCGACAAAATCTTTGGCGAAATCACTGTAAAGGCAGGTCTTTAAAGCTCCCATCGTGACAGTTAAATCAGCGACAAAAGCACCCTCCGCAACAGTTCCGTCTTCACGGAGACCTGTCGGAACATCACAGGCAATCTTGTAACACTCGCACAAGTTCATATCACCAAGCGTTCCCTGCGTTTTTTCGTCAAGTTCGCCATGAAAGCCCACGCCAAAAACACAATCTACAATGATGTCTGTAAATCTCAAATCATAGAAAGACAAATCTTCGCGCTTTACGAAACGAACACCGCACTTTTCGGCGCGTTCTGCCTGAATTTTACAAAGTGCCGTTTTTGGATCAAAAAATTGAATTATACTTACATCGTAATCGAATCTGAGTCTGCGGGAAAGAGTATAACCATCAGCACCATTATTGCCGGCACCACAAAGAATCAAAATTTTCTGCGGCTGCCGTCGGTCTCCGCTCAATGGATATGGATTGCGCACGGCAGACTCAAGGGCCATGGCTGCATTTTCCATCATAATTTCTTCGGTGAGGCCATAAGATGCGCGACAAGAAGCATCCAATTTTCGTGTATCTAAATACAATTTTTGCATATCATTATTATTATAAGTTATAAAATTGAAATAAGCAAAAAATTTTTATTTGAAAATAAGAATTCTTTAGAATGCCGAGAACTCCCCAAGATATTTCTGGAAACTAGCCGCAAATTCGCCTTTGATTTTGCCAGTAATTTTTTGTTTTGCACGTACTTCCGCATTCTGATAGTTTGGAGAACCTTCACGACCAGTTATGCTGAGAGGCACAAGCGTTTCCCCCAAAGAAGTATCGTTTAAGGCACATTCCGCAACATACTCACAGAATTTTGTCTTTGAATTGGAGCTGGCCGATTCCTTAAAATGATTTTTGCAGCTGATTACATAGCGTTCGTTTGAACCGAGAGTCGTATTAAAGCCAAAAGATGCCATAACTTCCTGAAAAGCCTTAGCGATTCTACCGTCTGAGTCATCATCAACCATAACACAGACAGGAATTTTTGCTGCCATCTCGCTTTTTGCCTTGTGAATCTGAACAGGTGTGCTTATCGACTCGAAATTCTGAGCAGCAGAAGGATTTAAAATCGTAAGACGTTTTAAATATCCCTCATTAGCCTTAGAAACTTCCTCGGCAAAATCAAGCCTTGAATAGTTGAGCATTGTGTTTGGGTCTTTGCTGGCCTTTACCTGAGAAAGAATCGAATTGATTTCCTTCTGATTCTTTTCAATCATGGAAGAATAGATTTTGCTACCCTTTTCACGATTGATTACGGCAAGCGCATACCATTTTCCTTCGGATTTTGATTCAAAAAATTCGGGAATTTCCACGCAAATGACATCATCTTGATTCACTTCGCGAAGAATATCCTTCTCAAGTTTGGCTTCATCAGAATATGCAACAGCACCAGCTTTTTGAGCATTTTCCATTCTCCTTGAAGAAGTCGCCGCAGAATTGATGTTTTGCCCGAAAATTGCAACAAGCTCGTTAATCGCATCGATTTCAGCAGCTTTTTTGTCAACCGCTGAACCTACCGCGCTAAGATAGTCCTTCTTTGGATAATCTGAAGAAGGACCTGTTACCCAATCAGCCATCTTTTTTGATGTTTTTGCATAAGCTGCTGAAGCACAAAGTACCATAAGCAAAGAAAATGCCCCGAAAGCATAAATCTTTTTAAATCCGAAGAAATTTATTTTTGACATGATGACTCCACCAAAACGGTTTTCCCTCTTTTGACTTCAATATTATTAAAGGATTCTTCTTTTAAGACTTCACCTTTTTTTGACAAATACTGAACTTTGAAAGAATATTTCCCGCTCGGAAGCTCGATTCCGCCAGCATAGGCCTGCGCCGGAAGAGCATAAACCTGACGAATATCAGCGGTTTCTGTTTTATCAACTTGGTCAATAACCTTCGCCGCACTCAGATATGCCGTAGCATACGCTGCAATCGTCAAAAGATTTTCATTTTCCCTAACACGATCCTCAACCAAAAGCAAACCTGCGGTTGCACCGCCAACAGCTGCAAATTTCTTGACCATACTTCGCTTTACACTACGAGAATATGCTCTTCGTGCTTTGGAATTTACGTCCTGCTGAACGGCATAATTGAAATCTTCAAGCAAAGAAAGCTTAAGAGTCTGATTGTCCAAACCGCTTTTATTATCAAAAACAATACGGATAGAATCAACGGAATTTTCTGGCATCTTTATGATTTCATCCTTGCCTGGATAAATCGTAAACGAAGGCCCCCAACCAAAAGTTGGCATAACTTGCGGTTGCGGCACAGTTTGAGGTGCAGGAAACTCAGGGTAAACGAATTCCAAATCAAAAGCAGGAATATAAACAAAATGACTGGATGTAGGAAACTGAATTCCAGGGAAAGGCCCGACAATCAAACGTCGCTCGCCACGGCGACCAATCAAACCTGTAAAAGCAAGAACATCAAGCCGCCCCATTCCGCTAGAGATTGAGCCTTCAGAAGCAACGTCAAATTCTGGATTTAAAGCTTTTAGTGTGCGAGAATCAGCCTCAACGTTCCAACTGTTGTTCACGCTATCGTCCATCATCGCAAAAACAATGCTCAGATAACGTGCCGTTGCAGAATCACGGAAAATGTCGGCATCAGTCGGCTTTTTAGGCAAATTTCCGGAGATTTTTGATGTATCAAGACGAAGCCTTCTGTAAGTGTCAGAAATCTCAACGTTTGTATCATCGTTTTTAACCCATTCGCCATACTGATTCAAGTAATTGCGTTGCTTTTCATTCAAACGACGGACTTCAACAGCCGCTTCCTCAACATCGCCTTTATTGTAATAATTGAGAGCGTTAAAAACGTTTAGATAAATATACTCGTAAGAATTGCCTGTATATTCCGCCGCATTGTCATTCATGACCACAGCTGCAAAACCTTTTGTAATACTTTCGGTAACAGCATCATCCATAAGACGATCCGTGCTGTTCATAATCGAAAGAGAAGAATCATAGTCTTTTTGATAATGCCGAATCATCGCAAGATCAAAATTGTCACGGATTCGGTCATTATTTGATTCTTTGGCATTCCTATGCTCAAGTTCAGAAACACAAGGCTTATAATCTCCTGCATCAAGATGCTCCAAATACTGAGGAAGTGTCATCGTTGAACCGCAGGAAATTAATAGAGATGAAATTAGAACAGCAAGGAAGCCCAAAAAAGCTTTTCTTTTCATTACAGTTTCTTAGATGCTTTTTTGATGTATTTGCTGATTGTCTTTTCGCCCTGCCAGAGAATCTTGTTTGTTTCGATGTCGATAAGCTGAGCATCAACCTGATAAGTGCGAACTGATTCACGACCTTCCTGGTCAACATGCGAAAGAACTGTTCCCTGAAGCATGAAATCAGCGGCTGTCTCATTGCCGATTGATTTTGCTGTCTCGTAAGCATTTTCTGCCTGGTCGTTCTTTTCTTCACGAAGTTCCAAACGCTGCTCTTTATCTGCAACGAATTCCATTACATCATTGTTAATTATTGCAGTCTGGAAACGTTTTGCTACCATTGAAGTGTCGATGTGCTCGCTGCTCTTATTTGCGAATTTTCCAACAATAACAATTGGCTGGCGACCGTTCTTAGCCTCGAATTTTGCCACGCGAGGTGAAGCAGTACAGGTTGTGATTAATTCTTCACAAACCTGTTTGATGTCGTTCTCATTCCAATAACCAGTAAGATCTTTTACATCTGCTCCAGATTCGTATCGATCAACCTTTGTTGAACCACAAGAAATAAAAGAAAGTGCCGCAACAGCAGCCAAAACAAGTGCAACTTTTTTCATTGCTAAACTCCTTAAAATTGATAATAAATAATCTATCACAACCTAAAGAATATTTAAAGGGGAAAAGCAAAAAAGTATTCGCTATTTTTCATATAAAGTGAAGTTAAATTACTTTCTTTTCCAACCAGCGATTTCTATGAAATCTCATCCAGAAGCATGCTCCGCGGAATACCCAGTCTATGTACATACCGAACCAGATTCCGTAAAGCGCAAGAGCCGTATTTTCCGGAAATCTATATAGAAGATATTTCGAAATCAAAAAGCTGAAAAGCACGCGGAAAAGCCACATGCTGATATTCGATACAAGCATCGTGAATTTTACATCGCCGGAAGCACGGAGAATATTCGGAAGCGTAAAAGCAGATGGCCACAAGAATATGTTCGCAACCATACAACTTCGGATTACACCAGTAGCAAGAGAACGAGCCTCACCCGAAAGGTTGAAAGCCATAACGAGGAAAGGAGCAAAAATCAAAATCAATATGGCCACAGTAGACATGCCGATGTAAGCTTCTTTCATCATCTTACGACCGTAAGATTTTGCCTGCAGCTTTTCGTTCGCACCAATACACTGGCCGATTACAGTTACGCTTGCCAAACCAATTGCCTGTGCAGGAATGTTCGAAAAGCTGGCGATTGTGTTAGTGATTGCGTTTGCGGCAATTGCGGCCAGGCCAAAACCCGACATGAACGAATAAACCAGGATTTTTCCGATATGGAACACGGAATTTTCGATTCCGCTAGGAATTGCGACCTTTAAAATTTTTCGGATTATGTCAAAACTAATCTCGAATTTCCAGAGTTTTTCAAGATAAATTCGGCCTTTGTCCTTTGCGGATGGGCGTGCAAGAAGATAAATCATCACAAAGGCAGCAACAATTCGGCTTGCAAGTGTTGCGATTCCAGCACCAGCCACACCGATCTTTGCCCCGTAAATCAAAATCGCGTTGCCTGCAATGTTCGTAAAATTCATAACGAGGCTGACTTTAAGCGAAATTTTGCTGTTTCCCATGGAGCGGTAAAGTGCGGCACAAGAATTGTAAATCGCAAGAAACGGGAACGAAAGCAAGACCCACACGAAGTAAACCAGAGCATTCTGCATAACGTCCTCGCCCGCACCGCCATAAATCAAGTTAAGAATCACGCGGCGAAGAGGAAGACAAAACGCAATCAGCAAGAGTGCGAAAAAACCAGAAATATTAAGAAGTTGACGCGCAGCAGAACGAGCCTTTTCGTCAGATTTTTGTCCAAGATACTGGCTCGAAACAACAGCTCCGCCTGTGGCAAAAGCCGCAAAAAGCTGAATAAAAAGCTGTGTGAGCTGATCAATCAAAGAAACACCAGAAACACCGGCCTCACCAACAGAAGAGACCATAACGGTATCGCAAGCACCAATGGTCATAGCCAGAAACTGCTCTGCCACCAAAGGCAGAATGAGACGACGTAAATCATGCTTGGAAAAGAGATTTTCGGACATATTCAATCCGAATTATATATCAAAGCCCGTTTAAAATCTGTGCAAAATCCGAACAGTGTTTTTCCAGTTAAGACATTTTCCTGCACATTGGCAAATCCTTGCAAGTATTTTTATTTTTAGCACATCTGTGATAAAATAATTTCACCCTATGTCCAATCTTCTTTCCCACACGCAAATTATCGAAGTTTTCACACGATTTAAAGCTCAGAATCCTGCTCCAAAATCTGAACTGGAGTGGAATTCTCCGTTTACACTGCTGGTTGCCGTGGTTTTGAGCGCGCAGGCTACCGACAAATCTGTGAACATTGCTACGCACGAGCTTTACAAGGTTGCCGACACTCCGCAAAAAATTCTTGCCTTGGGGGAAGAGGGGCTTATTCCTTTTATAAAATCAATCGGACTTTATAAGTCTAAGGCTCGCCATGTGATGGGCCTGTGCGAGAAGCTTATTTCTGACTTCGGCGGTGAAGTTCCCAGAAGTCGAGAAGATTTGATGTCTCTGCCGGGAGTGGGGCGAAAAACCGCGAATGTCGTTTTGAACGTAGTATGGGGCGAACATACAATGCCAGTGGACACTCACTTGCTCCGAATCGCACCCAAAATAGGCTTAGCCGAGGGCGACACTCCCGAAAAAGTGGAAAAATCTTTGCTGGAGCGAGTGCCGGACGAGTTTATGGAACACGCACATCACTGGCTTATTTTGCATGGGCGTTATGTCTGCACGGCGCGTAATCCAAAATGCGAGATATGTATCATTAATGACATTTGCCAACATAATGAATTGTGATAGAATAAAAAAAAGGAGTTCTATATGGAAGAAACTAATGCAGCGGCACTTGCAAAAAATGTTGGCGTGGGTGCGGTAGAAGAAATCAAGAATTTTACTCATATTGATGATATTTTGGCCTACATAAAAGAACCTGAGCATCTTGTGCGCTTTGCGACCGGCGCAATTGCCATTTTGATTTTCTGGTGCGTTTACCGGCTGATTCGTGCGGTTATCAAACGCGGGGCTTCCAAAAAACTGGAGCCTTCTGCTGTCAAAACGCTTTCAAAAATTGTCAGCTACTGTTTTTATGTGCTGATTACAATGTACATTCTGGGCTTGTTCGGAATCAATCTTAGCGCAGTTTGGGGAGCCATGGGTATCGCCGGAGTTGCAATCGGCTTTGCGGCTCAGACAACTGTGAGCAATTTGATTTCGGGCATTTTTATCCTCACCGAAAAAACTATGAAAATCGGTGACTACATCGAAGTTGACGGAATTGGCGGCACGGTCGATAAAGTCAGCTTGCTTTCGATTTGGATTCACACTCCTGACAACCAGTTTATCCGAATCCCAAGTTCAGCAATTATCAACACTAAGCTCAAAAATTATTCTACTTATGATTACCGCCGTTATGTTTTTGACGTGAGCGTGGATTATTCGACCGATTTAGACAAAGCCGTTGAAATTCTCAAAACTGTGCCAGAAAAATGTGAGTTCGCGGTTAAAAACAATCCTGATTATGCTTCAAAAGTGCTCCTTACGGATTGCCGCGATTCTGGAATCGGCATGAACCTTATCGTATGGTGCGAGCGACCGAATTTCTTTGATTTAAAGACCGAGGTTTGCAAAAACGTGGTCAAAACTTTCCAAGAAAACGGCATCAATATTCCATACAATCGCGTGGATGTTTCTGTCCTCACGGACAAAACTGTTCCATCGCTGACAATGAAAGAATCTTGATATCCGTTCCATCTGCCATTAAATTATAGTTGTAGCAACAAGTGTGCTATCTAGACGTTGAAGTGAAGTGTTCTGCCCAGAAGGAGTGCTTCATGGAGTCCCCTGACGGTTAATATTTTACCAAAACTGGGCTTAGGTCCTTCGCGAGTGGCTGAAGGAAAAATACTTGTACAGCTCTGCCAATGTGCAGATTTTTTTCCATCTTCAAGAACAGAGGAAGTTCGGATAATGTACACTTTCCGAACCCCTCTGTTATTTTGTTACTACTCTGTTACGATTACCGGAGTGCTCACAGCTTCGACAAGATTCTTTCTGAATGTTTTATCTGAAAGATACGCCGTCCTGAGCACGATGCAGTATTTTCCTTTTTCGAGCGCAGCCGGAACAAAGAAATTTAATTCCGTCGGCTTGTTTCGGAAAATTGACGTGTCTTCGACTTTTATCCATGTGGATTCATCTTTCATCAGCTTTCCGTCAGAGTCACAAGGACCGAAAAACAGGCCGCTTCCTTCACCGCCGATTTTAAGCTTTGAGCCTATAATCTTTGCCGGGTTTCCTGTTGTGAGGATTCCGTCGGTTCTGCCGCTCGACAAGTCCGAAATCTCCGTGATTTCCGGGCTGCCGTCTGCATAGACCACCTTGTCCACGCTCAAAGTCGCGAGCGCGTCATTTGCGAGCGAGGTCGGTGTGAACTTGATGTAGAATTTTCCGTTTCCAGACACCTCGCTTCTGCCCCTTGCATTGCACTTCATGGCGATGTAAAGAGTTCCCAAATCAAGCACGTTCACGGCTTTTCCCTGCTCAAGCATTTTCAGAATTTTCTTCTGAATCAGGATTGCGGCAAACTGGAGCATGAAGGGATCCATGCCCTTGTTGTCCTCGGCAATTTCAGAAAGAATGTTCTTGAAGGTTGCCATGTTGCGGCTTACGGTTGCACAATAAGTTCCGTCTTTCATGAAATTATTCTTATGCAAAGTTACGCTCAGGGTTGACGAGCTGTTTTCCAATTTTGAGATGTTTTCGATAACTGCCATAGTTTTTTCCTGCTGTCTTTTTACGGGTGACAGCCCCCGATTGAAAGTTTTTCGCCGTCCCCTGCGCAGTCAGAACGACTTTTAAGGTCAACGACCTTGTAAACTAAATATATCAGAAAAAATCCAGCCCAAATCTAGTAGTTTAGTTAGTCTACAAAAGTGCACAGTGCCAAGACTAAATTTTTTGATTATAGTCGAGAAAGGACTTTGTTTTGTGTAAGCAAACGAAACGTGTTGTAATAGGAATGAAAACGATTTGTGTAAGCAAACAAAATGATTTATGTAAGCAAACGATATGATTCTAGCGTGTAAACAAAACGATTGTAGTGTACAAACGAAATGATTCTTGAGCTGCAATAAAAAAGCGGGCTGAATTGTTCAACCCGCTTAAAATACTTGCTTATTTTACAGCCGTTTTAAGAGCTTCAACTTTGTCTGTTTTTTCCCAGCTAAAGCCTTCACGGCCGAAGTGACCGTATGTACTTGTCGCACGGTAAATCGGACGGCGCAAATCCAAAGTCTTTTCGATTCCGGCCGGAGTGCAGTCGAAGACTTTCTTTACAGCCTCAACGATTTTTGCATTCTCGACCTTTTCTGTGCCGAAAGTCTCAACCATGATTGAAACCGGGTGAGGAACGCCGATTGCATAAGAAAGCTGGATTTCTGCCCTTTCTGCCAAGTCTGCCGCAACGATATTCTTTGCGATATAACGTGCCATGTAAGCTGCCGAGCGGTCAACCTTTGAAGGGTCTTTTCCAGAGAAAGCACCGCCACCGTGACGACCAGCACCACCGTATGTATCAACGATAATTTTGCGGCCAGTCAAACCAGCATCCCCGTGCGGACCACCGACTACGAATCGGCCTGTCGGGTTGATGTAGTATTTTGTCTCGCTGTCGAGCAAACCTGTTGGCTCAAGAACAGGCTTAATAATCTGCTCAATGATTGTCTTTTTGATTGTGTCGTAATCGACTTCAGGATTGTGCTGATGGCTTACGACAACTGCATCGATTCGAACAGGCTTGTGGTTCTCGTCGTACTCGATTGTGACCTGAGATTTTGAATCCGGTCGAAGCCATGCAATTGTTCCGTTCTTTCGGAGCTCAGCGGCTCTTTTGAGGATTTTGTGAGCATAAACAAGAGTTGCAGGCATGTACTCAGGAGTTTCGTTTGTAGCAAAGCCGAACATGATTCCCTGGTCGCCAGCACCCTGCTGACCTTCGTACTCTTTGAGACCTGTTCCAACGACACCCTGATTAATGTCCGGTGACTGATTGTGGATTACATTCATAACAGCCATTGAATCAGCAGAAATTCCGTAATCCTCGCTTGTATAACCGATGTCACGAACTACATCACGAACGACTTTCTGAAAATCAACATCAGCGTGAGTTGTGATTTCACCGCCGATTAAAACCATGCCTGTTGTAGCATAAGTTTCGCATGCAACGTGAGATGAAGGATCGACTTCAAGACATGCGTCAAGGATTGCGTCAGAAACCTGATCACAGAGTTTGTCTGGATGCCCTTCGCTTACTGATTCTGATGTGAAAAGATAGTGATTGTTAGATAAGATAGACATATACGTCTCCTATTTAGCAAGAATTAGCCGCCCATACGGGCAAGCCCACCAGTCTGCAAGTTGGATAAATCAACTGGTTGCGGATAAGTTTTCATTAAAGAATATAATGCAAATCTCATTGAATGACAAGAATTTAAGGCAAAATTCTTGTCATTCAATATTTTTATTATTCTATTGTAATGCTCTGGTCAGCAGTGAATGATTTTCCCGGCTCCAATGAAATAAGTGCGGCTTTTTCTTCCCACTCGTGCTCGGTGTTCTCGGCATCGGCTGTTCCATACCACGGTTCAATGCAGTTGAATCCGTTTCCGCTCACGCCCTCGCTTCCTTTGCCGCCCTGCCAGACCATGAGGTATGGATAGCCAAAGCAGTTCACTTTTACAAGCGAACCGTCTTTTTTGTTTCGTAAGCCAACCCAATTCGATTTGAATGCGGTGAAGAAATGCCCGTTGCCAAAACCTTCGGCGGTAATCGGAATGATTCCGGCTTCTTTTTCACCATAAGGCTTTGTGCAAGGAGCTGTTCCATCTTCATCAACGGCAAGCTGTGCCGCATCATTTTGTAGAACAGAAACAAGAGGTTCCCTTCGCTCAAATTCATACTGATAATCAGCGTTCGTAGTGCCTTTTGGATCGGTGTTTCGCGGACAACAGAAAGCTGTGTGGCTTCCCAAAGAGAAAAGCATTGTGGTTGAATCTGTGTTTGTTACAGTTGTCGTGAAAACAAGTCCGTTTTCCTTCAATTCATAATGAGTTTTAAGACTGAATTTCCATGGGAATTTGTCGGCAGTGGCTTCGCTTTCGTTCAATTCAAAAGTCGCTGTCGTTTCGGAGCACTCAATGATTCTGTGTTCTAAATCACGGCTCATTCCGTTGTTCACAAGATGATATTCTTTTCCATTATAAGTGTAGAATCCGTCTTTAATTCGGCTTACATTTGGGAAAAGTACCGGTGCGTGAAATTTCCAAACATCTTCTGGCCCTTCAAATACATATTTCGTGCCATCTTTTACGCTTCGGAACGAATTGATTTCTGCTCCATGCGTGTTGAGAACTACTTCGTAGTTAGTGTTTTTAAGTGTGATTGTCATAACTTTATTTTAACATAATCTATTATCTTTTCGCAAATAGTGCTATCATATATTAACTTTTATTTGGAGATAAAAATGTTTAACAGAATTGAATACAAAAAGTCTGCTCTTTTAACATTAAAAAACAATTGGGGTGTGCCTTGCTTGCTCACCATTATTTTCCTTGCGCTCTCAGGCCTCTCAAGCACAGGTGCCGGAATTTTAAGCGTATGTGTCAGCGGAATCATGGGTGTAGGCATTATATACACCTTCATGAAGATGATTGTTGTGCAACATGCTCCTGTAAATTCTCCTGAAGCTGCCGAAAAGATTACTTTCAGCACGTTCCTTGAAGGAATAGAATCCCGCTGGCTCAGCGCACTTTTGGGAAGCCTATGGAACATTCTCTGGATTTTCCTTTGGTCACTTTTATTCGTAATTCCAGGCATTGTAAAGGCTTACAGCTACTCAATGATGTTCTATGTCCTTGCAGAGAATCCAAAAATCGGACCAATGAAGGCAATGGACATCAGCAAGATTCTCACACAGGGGCACAAATCTGATTTGTTCATGATGGACTTGAGCTTCATCGGCTGGGCTTTTTTGAGCATGCTGACATGTGGAATCGGTTTGTTTTGGCTAGTTCCATACATGACAATGACAGAAACTTATGCGTACTACGATTTAAAACGAATGGCTTTCGCACAGGGCAAACTCACACCAGCTGATTTCGAGGCATAAAATGAAGAATAAAAAAGGACTTTTAATTTTAATCATAATCGCTACAATCTCTGTCATTTTTGCGGCAAAGTCAATCTATTCAAAACTGACAGACAAATCATCATTCTCGTTCAGTTTCAGCACAAATTCCAGCACAAACGAAGATTTAGACGATGAATTTGATGAGGATTTCGATTCCGAAGATTTTAGCAAAGGCAAAACTTTCAACAAAATCCTCAGTCTCACAAAGAACAAAGACTTGGATGAACCTGTAATAAACACCAAAAAACCTTATATTTCAGTGATTTACATCACAGGCGTAATCTCCGAGGAAAACAAAACTTACAACCAAAAGTGGATTTTAAAGCAAATCAAAAAAGCAAAAAATGACCCGAACAACCGCGGAATCCTGCTCAACATCAATTCTCCGGGCGGCACAGTCTACGAATCAGACGAAGCATATCTCGCGCTCATGGAATACAAAAATTCCACCAAAAAGCCGGTTTATGCTTTCTTCGGCTCACTTGCTGCAAGCGGCGGCTATTACATCGGCTGCTCGGCAGACAAAATTTTTGCAAACCGGAACACTCTCACAGGCTCAATCGGCGTAATTGCAGGCGGAAGTCTTGATGCGACAGGCCTGCTTGATAAAATCGGCGTTAAAATGACAACAATCACAGCCGGGCGCAACAAAAACATGGGCAATTACAACAGCCCTCTCACCGAAGAACAGAGGGCAATCATGCAGTCAATTGCAGACGAAGCTTACGAACAGTTCACAGGAATCGTTGCGGATTCTCGCAAAATGAATATCGAAGATATAAAAACACTTGCCGACGGAAGAATTTACACGGCAGCCCAGGCAAAAAAGAACGGTTTAATCGACGAAATCTGCTCTTTTGAAGAAGCAAAAACAAAAATCCGCGAACAGCTCACAGAAAAATCCGAGGATAAAGAAAATAAAAAGGATGAAAACGTTAACTTTATCGAGCACAAATACCGCTACGAAGAAAACTGGATGTCTCTTCTCTCAGGAGCAAGCAGTTTAATGACAAGCCCGGAAGCCAGCTTATATGGTCTTTTAGGGAACTCCGCTGCTAAGTGCCTGTATTTGTATCAATAAGCGGATGCAAAATCCTAAAAGCCGTATTTTAGCAAGCTAAGCTCAAGCACTTTGCCGCACAGTTCTTCGGAACCGCCGTGGCAGAGTGCGCTTGCAAACGGCCTGCCAATCAAAACACAATCAGCACCAAGAGCCATTGCAGTGGCAACATCACGGGGACTTCGGATTCCGCCATCTACCCAAATTTCATCACAATAATTTTTAAGTTCATCAACATGCCCGGCAAAGAATTCTGCCGTGCTGCCCTTGCGTGTTTCAACTCGCCCGCCATGGTTTGAAATGTAAACAATGTCGGGCTTTACTTCCTTTACAAGCTCTATGTCTTCCTGAGTGAAAATTCCTTTGATAGCGAACGGAATCTTAACGTGATTTTTGATTTCAATCAGCTGTGCGGCTGTCTTTTTCTCCAATTTTACGAGGTTGCGCATGGTCACGATGTTGTAAGAATCAATATCGATTCCGGCCACTTTTACGCAGTCTTTTGCCCATTCAAAACGTTCAAAAATCCGCTCGTTGGAATAAGGCTTGATAAAAACAGAAGTTTGCGCTTCGGGGGCTTCAATTTTGATTTTCTGCAAGGCTTCGATTCCGAATTTAAGTTTTTCGTCGGGATAACCGTCACCAATCGAAAGCCCCACACCCACTTTGTGCATTGCCTGAATAATCGCGTCATAAAAATCAGATTCCTGGCCAAAACCGATGTTCTCCACAGCACCGGTCATCGGCGCAATAGTAATCTGCGGAATTCGGAATTCTGGTTCCAAGTCAAGAAATTGTTTGATTCTTTCTATATTATTGTTACGTACAAATTCCCAAGCCGAACAGTTGAGGATGAAATTTTCATTATTGCGAACGCCGCCCATTCCAGGCAACTGTCCGATACAACCTTTTCCATTACAAACTTTGCAAAAATTGCATTTAAAATTATTTTCACTCACTAAAATAGTATAGCGAATTATCCGATAATCATAAAGTATGAAGTGCCAAAAATGTTCAGTTGTCGCAGGAATCCTTCTTTTTGTTCTTGCGGCTTTATTTTCCATCTCATTACTCTTAGTCGCTGTTGATTTCGGACAAATCAGCCCTGCCAAAAATACGATTTTCTACACTTTGGGCAAAATGTTTACCGGAGTTTATGGCTTTACGTCAATTTGTATTCCGATCTTCTTAATAGTCGCCGGAATTCAGTGTTTCAACGCAAAATGGCGGCTCAGAAACGGAGTTTTGCTGATTGGTTCGATAATTCCATTCTTCACGCTCGACGCAATTGAACATATTTGCCGAATGATTGTGGCAAATGATAACGAAAGCGTGATGATTGTAAAAATGGCTTCAACCCTTCTCATTGGTGCGCTTATTCTTGCCGCGGAATATCTGCTTCTTTCGATTTTGGGCGATGTAATTGAAAATTCAATAGCAGAAAATGCCGAATCCAAAGAATTCTTCAAAAGCAATGATACAGAACCGTTCAATTCTGATGAAAATGCAGAAGACGACGAGATTATCGAAGATGATGAAGATCCTGTTTTCGATGGAGATGAAATCGAACCTGCAAAAAAAAGATTTTTCTCACACAAGGCTGAACCAAAGGAAGATGAGCTTGATCTTTCAACAGACAGGATTTTCTTGCAGCAAAAGGAAATCCTCAAAGATTTGATTAATGACAGCAAACCAAATGCCGAATCCGAAAAACCGCAGGAAGACGAAACTGTTATTGATGAGCCTACAATCGTAGAGCATGCAGATTTTGAAGACGCAGAAGCAATTCCAGAGTCAGTAACAGAAGATGAAATTCTCGAAGAAGACGATTTTGTCGAACCAGAACTTCCAGAAGAGCCGTCTCCTTTCGATCATATCTTTGAAAAGCAAGAAGAACCTGAACTTTTGCCAGCAGAAGACTCAAAAGTCCGCGACATCGCACTTCCAGACGAAGAAATCGAAACAATTTCCACAGATGAAGTTGAGCCGATAGAAGAAATAGAAGAAGAGCTTGAAGAGCCTGTTGCAGCCGCAGAAGAAGAGCAAATCATAGAAGAGCCTCTTGTTGCGAACGAAGAAGACACAATCATCGAAGAACCAGAAATTTCCGTAAATTCCGAGGATTTTCAGGACGAATTCGATGATATGAATGACGTAAGCCCGCTTTCTTCTGATGAGCCCGAAGAACATATCTACGAAAATCTTTCCGAAGAAGAAGACGAAGATTTTTACGAAGATATTCCAGATGCACTCATAGAAAATGAAGAGCCTGAATTTGAAGACGAGCATGAATTAAATGAAATTCAGCCAGAGAATCTTGATGAGGAAATCATAGAAGAGCCTGCGTTTGAATCAGAACCACAATTCGAACCAGAAGAAGATATTGCGGACAATGCCGAAGACGATACGATTGCTTTCAATGAGGAGACCGTTGAGGCCAATTTTGATTCTGAACCAGAGTCCGAGGAACTTTCAAATACGGAGCCTGTTCTCGCAAGCGAAGAAGAGCCAGAACCTGAGCCAGAAATAATTGAATATCCAGAAGATGAAACTTCAGAGGAATTCGTAAACATCGATGATATTGCAGAAAACCAGAGCGAGCCAGTTCAAGAGACAAGTGAAGATGAACCTTTTGAAACCGAAGAAGATGAAGAAGAACCTCTCGGCGTAGAAGACATTTTTTCTCAGATGGAAGCAGATGCCGCCGCAAATCCAGTGGTTAAGAATCCAGAAGAATTCGCCGCAAATGCAAATTTACAGCAAAATGTAAATTCGCTAGAAAATGATGAGAAACCGGCTCCTGCTCCAATCAGAAAGTTCAGCCAGTATATAATTCCAACAGACTTGCTTGAAAAATTCGAAAATGCTGAATATTGGCGAGTTGATGATGAAACAAAAGCAGCCGGTGAAAATCTCAAACAAACTCTGAATGAATTCGGAATTGAAGCCGAGGTCACAGGAATCCGAAAAGGCCCGGTCGTTACTATGTTTGAGCTTTTGCCAGCACCAGGCGTAAAACTCAGCAAAATCGTTAACTTGCAGGACAATATTGCGCTTGCTCTGGCAGCAAAATCTGTCCGAATCGTTGCCCCGATTCCAGGAAAACATGCCGTTGGTATCGAAATTCCGAACAAAGAGCGCGCAATCGTTTCATTCCGTGAGATTATTGAACAGCCGCTTCAGGAATACAAAAAAATGGCAATTCCTGTCATTCTTGGAAAGGATATTTCCGGCCAGTCACAGATTATCGACATCGCAAAAACACCGCATCTCTTGATTGCTGGTGCGACAGGTGCAGGTAAATCTGTCTGTGTAAACTCAATCATTCTTTCAATTTTGTACAACCGTTCACCAAATGATGTCAAACTGATTATGGTTGACCCAAAAGTTGTCGAATTGAAACTTTACAACGATATTCCTCACTTGCTCACGCCGGTCGTAACAGAGCCAAAACGAGCTTTGCAGGTCTTGCAGTATTGTATTTGCGAAATGGAAAGACGATATGCTCTTCTTGACGGAATGGGCGTGCGTGACATCGTAAGCTACAACACCCGAATCCGAGAACGCCGAATCGCAACCGAAAAATTACCTTACATCGTAGTAATTATCGATGAGTTTGCAGACTTGATGGCGACAAGCGGAAAAGAACTTGAAACAAGCGTTGCCCGACTCACAGCAATGAGCCGCGCTGTAGGAATTCACCTTGTTCTTGCGACACAGCGACCTTCGGTAAATGTTATCACAGGTTTGATTAAGGCAAACATTCCGAGCCGAATCGCGTTCATGGTTGCGAGCCGAACAGACTCAAATATCATTATCGACTCTGTTGGTGCAGAAAAATTGCTTGGAAAGGGTGACATGCTCTACACCTCCGCAGTTAATCCGATTCCAACCCGAATTCAGGGAACCTTGGTCAGCGACAATGAAGTTGAAAATGTAGTTGATTACGTCAAAACATTTGGCGGACCAGATTACATTGATGATGAAATCTTTGTTGATGATGACGAAGATGTTGATGACGAGCCAGGCTTATTCAGCGATGGCGAGGATCCTCTTTACGATCAAGCATTGCAGATTGTAATTCAGGCAGGAAAAGCAAGCGCAAGCTATATTCAGCGACGACTTAAAATCGGTTACAACCGAGCTGCCCGCCTTGTTGAAGACATGGAAGCACGAGGAATCGTTGGCCCGGCAAATGGTTCAAAACCACGTGAAGTAATTCATGTGCCTTGAACTAAAAATCAGTAGGGCATAAAAAAGGCACTCTTCGCGAGTGCCTTTTGTGTTTTAGAAAACTTAGCAGATAACCACTGAGTTGTCTGTTGAGCTGAATGGAGCTGGAATATATTTGTCTGCAGCCCAGTCGTTCTCCCAACGAGAACCATCAAGAAGGTATCGGAACTGATATTCTTTACCAGCATCAAGTGCAAGTTTAACTGAGAAAGAACCGTCTTTGCCCTTTTTGAGTGGAGTCTCTGTGCTGCTCCAGCTATTAAAATCACCAGCGATTGTTACTGTTTTTGCGCCCTGAGCAGCTTCTGAAGAAACTGTAAATGTTACATTGCAAGTTTTTTTGTCTTTTGAATAAGATTTTTTCAAAGCCATCTTAAAGCTCCTTTTTTGTATAAGTATATATATAATATAACAAAAAGAATTTATATGCAAGTTTTTTTAATTTGTCTTAAACTTGCATAACCATATTTGTTATTTTTTGCCCTTGATTTTTGGTGCTTTTCCTGTTGTAAGCCAGTGCTGTGCAAAATATGCGTCTGAGATAGGCTCATCAAACACGAAATCTTTTACAGTCGCGATTGTTTTTCGACCAGTTACAAGATTTGTAATAATATTTGAGCGGCGAAGAGGATATTCAATTCCTGTCGCACCTTTAACCATATCAATTTTGAGACACTCATAGAGTTTAATCATTTTGTCCTTACCATCGTAATATTCGATTCGGACCGGGATGTAAGTTTTTTTGTCAAACCATGAAACTCTGTAATTGTACTCAACTTCACTCTTTTTAATCGGAACAGATTTCATCTTCCAGCAATTGTAAGCAGTTCCATTAACAGTGATTTTTGCATTGCCATCAACGATTTCGTTTTTATCTTCGTCCTCATTGCGGATTGTCATATCATTGTAAGTAAGCTCAGTGCCACCAAAAGACTTTGTACGCTCTGTCATTGGAATTCGACGTGACTGACGAAGCTTCGGCATGTAAACCCATCGGTCATCAGCCTTTTTGACCTTTTCAAGCTGGAGAACTCGCATACCCTTTACGCTTGCAGGCGATTTGAAGTCGAACGCAACATTTTTGAGACCGTTATCAACACCACTACCATACTGCCAAAGCTCGATGCTTTCTTTTTTGCCATCTTTTTCGATATTTTCAAGTATAATAGTAGAATAGTTGTAATCTGGAACTCGATCCAAATCACAAAACACTTTGGCAATTTCATTTGCCGTCTGAGCTGAAAGACCAAATGATGCAAGCAAAACTGAAACAATAGCAAAAATTTTAATTTTCATTCTATGCTCCTTTTAGCTAGTTTGATTCACCCTCTTATGGAATTACAATATTTTAACATAATTTTAAAAAAAGACAAGTAAATAATAATGAAAGTATTGCTATCGTATTTAAAAAATTTTATCATCAGGACATTTTTCAAAATACTCATGGACTTTAGCGCGGGCATCGTCGTTGTCCTTTGCATTTATCATTGATGTCTGAAAATAGTGTCCGAAACTGAAATTGAGGCAGTAAAAGGCAAAGAAGCGCTGAAGCCTTGTTTTCCAGAATTCAGGCGGCTGGCATTTTTCCACATCGTCAATAAAATCAAGAGCAAGCTGCTCAGCATCAAAGGATTCGTTGAGAAGCCCCGAAATTCCTGCAAAAATCCAGGGCTTTTGTGCGGCGGCAGTTGCAATCATTATTCCTTTTGCATGGGGAGCACAAGCCATGGCCGCTTCAAAACTTGCCTTGTCCTTTACGTCTCCGTTGAGGATTACAGGAATTTCCGGGAAACGCAGGGCTAGGTTTTCAACAGCATGCCAGTTTGAAGGACGTGAATGTTTCTGCTTCTGGGTGCGGGCATGGAGAGTAATCATTTGAACGCCTTCTTCTATTAATATGGCGCAAAATTTGTGGAGCTTTTCTTCAGTGTAGGATTCATCGCCGAGGCGGAGCTTAACCGAAAGGCGTTTTGGCTTTTGACCGTCCTTTGCGGCATTTTCAATTGCAGATTTTACGGCACGAACCATTGCAGCCGTTTCTTCAACAGGCTTTGTCATCCATGCGATTCCGGCTCCTGTTTTTGCAATCTGCGGAGCGGAACAGCCCATGTTCAGGTCAATTCCGATTCCGTTTTTCTGTGCAAGGAGAGAAGCCGCCTCGGCCATCTTTGCGCCGTTTTTATCGGTAAGCTGCCAGACGAGTTTTTCTGGCTCCGGGCCTTCAAGCAGATAGAATTTTTCCCACGGGCCGTTGTTCAGCAAGGAAGAGGCATTTATCATTTCATTGAAATACTCATCGCATCCGCCAAAGCGACCAACAAGATTTCGAAAAGCCTGATGCGTAATTGCATCCATCGGCGCAAGAAGAAGTTTCATTTATATTGCTTTAATCAAATCGACTGCGGCATCGAGGAAATCTGCGTCCAAACGTTCAACATCGCCTTCATCGATTGCCTTGGAAATATCCTCGCTCATCGGGATTCGTGCAAGAACCGGGATCCCGTAGTCTTTTGCGATTCCATTGATGTTGCTCTCACCGAAGACTTTGATTTCTTCATTACAGTGCGGACATTTTACATAGCTCATGTTTTCAACAAGGCCGACAATCGGAACCTTCATCATGTTCGCCATTTTAACCGCCTTTTCGACAATCACGCGGACAAGCTGCTGCGGGGACGACACGACAACAATTCCGTCAACTGGAAGTGACTGGAAAACTGTAAGCGGAACGTCGCCTGTTCCCGGTGGCATATCAACGAACATAAAATCAATGTCACGCCATTCAACATCCGTCCAGAACTGTTTGACCGCACCTGCGATTACAGGCCCTCGCCACAAAACCGGGTCGGTTTCCTTTTCGAGAAGAAAATTCATGCTCATAAGCTGGATTCCAGTTTCGGTTTTTACTGGGTAGATTGTGCCTGTTTTATCACCGGTTGCCTTTTGATCACCAACACCAAAACTTGTCGGGATTGAAGGACCTGTGATATCGGCATCAAGAACTGCTGTTTTAAAGCCAGCCTTTCGCATTTTTGAGGCGAGCAAAGCCGTTACGAGGGATTTTCCTACGCCGCCTTTTCCTGAGACAACGCCTATTACTTTTTTAACGCAGCTTCCTTCGCGGAGAGTCGCACGCAAATCTTTTGATTTACAATTTGAGCCACAAGTCGAACAGTTGTGGGTACATGATTCAGCCATTTAAAATACCTCTTTCGTCATTAATAAAGATAATAAAAAACTAGCACAAAGGCAAATGCTTCCTTATAATAAATGTATGGAAAAAAAGCACTATTACGCCGCGATTGTTGGAACCGGGCGAATTGGATTTTCTCTTGGATTTGATAAAAAACGCGAGCAGCCAGCCAGCCATACGATGGCACTTCTCAATAACAAACGGATAAAGCTGATTGCCGCCGCTGACTCAAACGAAGAAAATCTTGAAAGCTGGCGCAAGTATGTCCGAAAGCATAACGGCAAAAAAGACTTTACACTCGTTTTTCCGACAAGCAAAGAACTTTATGAAAATGTTACCTGCCTCGATATAATCACAGTTGCAGTCAATGAAGATAATCACCTCGAAGAATGCATAAAAGCAATCGAATACAAACCAAAACTCGTGATTTTGGAAAAGCCTGTCGCTCTCAATTCTGAAGAAGCAGAAAAAATCCGTGCAAAGGCTCTGGAATGTGGCGTTCCTGTAATGGTGAACCATGAAAGACGATTTGCAAAAGATTACCTTACGGTTCTGAGCCTTATGAAGGAAATCGGAGACATTCAGAATATAAATGCGGAGCTGGATTCGGGGCTGCGGATTTATGGCGAGGAATTTGAAAAGGACGGAACATATTCCCTGCTTCATGACGGAACGCATCTTGTTGATATCATGCAATTTTTGCTCAGAAACGGCACGGACAGCCAGATTCTCAAAAATCCGACCGTTTCAGGCGTTCATAAAGATGAAAAAGGAATTGTCAGAAACTTTTCGGCACACTACAGTTCGGTCGATTCAAAATTCGGAATAATCCCGGAAGTCACGCTGAAAATGAGCGGAAGAAGCAAATTCTTTGAGTTCAAGATTGAAATTCTTGGTACTTTGGGAAAAATCTGCATCGGAAACGGAATTTTTGAATTCTATGAGCGCAAAGAATCCAAACTTTACACAGGGTTTTATTCTCTCACAAAACAAAAGCTCAAACTTCCCAAAAAGACCGGATATTTCAGCGGAATGGTTCAGAACGCCGTGGATTTTTTGGACGGCCAGAGTGAGCTTGTCTCACCGCTCGAAGATGCAATCGCGGATTTGAAAGTGCTCGAAGAAATAAAGGCAAAGTTTTAATCGGAAAGAAAAATGTCACAAGAAAACACAGCTAAACAAAATGTTCTGATTATCCAGCCGCCAATCGTGCAGCTCAACACAGCTTATCCGAGCGGGGCTTATCTTTCCGCTTTTTTCAAGTCTCTCGGTCACAAAACCCGCTGGCTTGATTTGAGCCTGGAACTTTATTACGCGATTTTTTCACGGGCAGGTCTCACAAAACTTTTTTCACTTTGCGCAGAAAACGCATTGAAACTTGCCGACCAGGCCGAAAAATCCGGCGATGAAGCAACGGCTTTCAATTTGCGCCGCTATGTCGCCCAAAAAGATTTGTGGATTGAATGGATTGATTTTATCACGGCAATTTTGCGTCCTGGCTCACGAGAGAACATTTCTTCGGGATACGAGAATGCACACCGATTTGTTTTTGGCGCACATGTTCCGCGCGGCTCCCGTATGGAAACATATCTTGCCAATTTGAATCACGATTTGACCACAGACGATGCACGATCCCTTGCAAGTTTTGCGTTGGCGGACTTGGCGGACTTCATCACGATTGCGTTCGACAAGAATTTCTCGCTCGTTCGCTATGCCGAAAGTCTCACAGTAAGCGAGTCTAGTTTTGAACAAGTCGAAAAAGGTGCGGACAGCCCGATTCTCAAAGAATTTTATGAACCACTGCTGGAAAACCTTTTTTCAAAAGAAGAAAAACTTCTCGTGCTTATCTCAATTCCTTTTGCGGGGACATTTGCGGCGGCACTTGCTACAGGCCGATTCTTCAAAAAACACTTTGGCGACTCGGTTTATGTCTGCTTTGGCGGCGGATTTGTGAACACGGAACTTCGCGAAACAACCGAAAAAGCCCTTTCAAAATATTGCGATGCAATTTCTTATGACCGCGGATACGCAAGCTATAAAGCATTATTGAATACCTCTCCTGCGGAGAATAGTCCCATATTCAAGTTGCGACAGTTTACCAAGAACGGAATTGTTCTGCCGCTTGAGGACGAAAATTCTCCTGAATACAAAGATGCTCTTCTTTATGAAAAGGAAGTTACTTCCACTTTGATTCCAGATTTTTCTGATATTGATTTTTCTCAATATCCGCGGCTAATTGATGACACTAACCCGATGCACCGTCTCTGGTCGGATGGAAGCTGGATTAAGGCTTATATGGCACACGGCTGCTACTGGCACAAATGCGCTTTCTGCGATGTCACGCTGGATTATGTCAAAGGTTACTGCCCCACAAACATTCACAATCTTTATGAAGGCTTGCTCTCTCAGTGCAAGGAAAAAGGCGTCTACGGAATTCACTTTGTTGACGAAGCAATGCCACCAGCCATGATGATTCAGTTTGCCCGCGAAAATATTTCACACGGCTCCCCGATTACCTGGTGGGGAAACGTTCGCTTTGAAAAGAGTTTTATCCGCGATGTTGCTGATTTTTTGGCTTACGGCGGTTTAATCGGTGTTTCGGCCGGGCTTGAATCTGCCACAGGAAACGGACTCAACGCGATTCACAAAGGTACGGATTTGGAATCAATCGTTGGGGCATGTTGTGCTTTCAAAGAAGCCGGCATTCTCGTTCACGCTTATATGATTTACGGCTACTGGTGGGAAAAGGAGCAGGATTTAATCAATTCGATGGAAACTTTGCGCCAGTTCTACGCAAACGGTTTGCTCGATTCATGTTTCTGGCACAAATTCGTGCTCACACGGCACTCGCGGGTCTACAAAGAATGGACCGAGGGCAAAATCCAAGACTTAAAGCCAATCGATCCGCAGGAAAAACAGAACGCGCCTCTTTTTGCCAAAAACGGACTTCACTTTGAGGGCGAGAAAAAATCCCAGAAATACGGAGCTTTCCTTGATTTTTCGCTCAACCAGTGGATGCACGGCGAAGACTTGGAAAAACCTGTTCAGAAATGGTTTGACTTTCAGGTTCAGAGGCCAACGGTTCCAAAGGATTTTATCGAAAAGATAATCGCAAAATACGAAGCAAAACGAGACGAAACTTTCAAAAAACCGCTTCCAGAGGACAAATCAAAAATCTTCTGGCTCGGCGGAGAAAAAGTCCCGCTCGCAAACAGCAGAATCGGATGGTTCTACATGGGCGAATTCCATACAGCCAAAAAAAATGCCCCGGAATCTTCTTTCCGAGGCAAAGGATTGTGTGTCTTACCCTAATAAATCTTCTCGCCTAAAAGACGCGCAATCAAATCCACCGCAAAGGCAGCTGTCTGATTGCGAACGTCGAGGACAGGATTTACTTCCACGATTTCGGCAGAGCGTACCATGCCGAGATCGCACATTTCTTCCATTAAAAGAAGTGCCTCGCGGTTTGTCATGCCGGCTGGAAGCTGATAGCCTGTTCCCGGTGCGTACATCGGATCAAGACAGTCCATATCAAAGCTTACGTGAACTACATCAATCTTCTGCTTGAAAAATCTGAGTACATGCCGCATGACTTCGTTAAAGCCCTGGCGGTCAATGTCGGTCATCGTGTAGGCTTTGACTCCAGCCTGTTTCATAAGCTCGCGCTCGCCTTCATCAACACTTCGAAGCCCGACATAGCAGACGTTCCGCGGATCAACCTTCTGGCCGTCAAAATATAAATTTGTAAGCTCAGGAAGGCCGTAACCGCAGCTTGCAGACATACACTCACCGTGAATGTTTCCGCTAGGACTGGTTTCATCCGTGTTAAAATCACCGTGCGCATCAACATACAGAATGCCAAGCTTAAGACCTTTCTTTTTGTAAGCCGCAGAAAGCCCCGCAATAGAGCCGAGCGCAATCGAATGATCGCCACCCAGAATCAAAGGGAAATCCCCGCAGGAAGCAGCTTTTTCGACTTCTTCGGCAAGCTGAGTGTTTGCACGCACAATCGGCGCAAGATATTTTGCCTTTGGATTTCCAACAGACTCAAATTCCTGCGGATTTATCTGAATCGGTGAAAAACACTGCACGGCTTTGTGGCCAAGCCCTTCGATTCGCTCCTTAACTCCGGCAAGACGAATAGCAGAAGGGCCCATATCGGCACCGTGGCGGCTTGCACCGTAATCCAAGGGCATTTCAAGAATACGAATGTTCATCTTCTCAAAAGCCTTAGATTCTTGCCAGACCTGCTTTTCGCGCTTCTTCGGCAACGGCTTTTGCAACTGTTGGAGCAACACGCTCGTCAAATGCGCTTGGAATTACCAGTTCTGGAGCAAGCTCTGAATCACTGATGAGTGAAGCCAATCCGCGTGCGGCAGCAATCTTCATTTCTTCGGTGATTTTGCGTGAACGGCAATCGAGTGCGCCACGGAAAAGACCTGGGAAAGCAAGAACGTTGTTAATCTGGTTCGGATAATCGCTTCGGCCAGTTCCGACAATGTAAGCTCCGGCAGCCTTTGCCTTTTCATAAGTGATTTCAGGCTCCGGGTTTGCCATTGGAAGAACGATTGATTTTGGAGCCATTGATTTGACCATTTCTTCTGTGACAACGCCAGGAACAGAAACGCCAACGAAAATATCAGCACCCTTCATTGCCTCTGCGAGTGTGTAACGTTTGTTTTCTGGGTTTGTGAATTCAGTGATTTCTTTTTTGAGGAAGTCGTATTTGTCGTAGTCTTCTTTGAGGATGATACCTTTGCTTCCGAATCCGTAGATTTTACGGATACCGAGATTGTAAAGCATTCGCATGATTGATGAGCCTGCAGCTCCAACGCCAGAGACAACAACCTTACAATCCTCTGCTTTTTTGCCAGTGAGTTTGAGGGAGTTGATTACGGCAGCCGTAACAACGATTGCAGTTCCATGCTGGTCATCGTGGAAAACAGGAATGTCCAAATCACGAATCAAAGCGCGCTCAATCTCAACGCAGCGAGGAGCCGAAATGTCCTCAAGGTTGATTCCGCCGAAAGTCGGGGCAATCTGTTTGCAGAATTTAATGATTTCCTGAGGATCCTTTGTGTCAATGCAGAGAGGAACAGCGTCAACTCCGCCGAATTTTTTGAAAAGGACACATTTTCCTTCCATTACAGGAAGACCGCCCGCAGGACCGATGTCGCCCAAGCCAAGAACAGCAGTTCCGTCGCTGACAACAGCGATTGTGTTGCCCTTCCAAGTGTATTTATATACATCGTCTGGATTTTTATGAATCTGACGGCAAGGTTCTGCAACTCCAGGAGTGTAAGCCACAGAAAGGTCATCACGATTTTCCAAAGGCATTTTCAATTCAGTTGAAATTTTGCCCTTCCATTCTACATGTTTTTCAAGTGCTTTTTCGTAAATTGTACTCATGTTGGTCATTATAGTACAAAAATTGTGATTAATAAACTGCCGGAATGGTATATAATTAAAATATAGCTTTTACTTTTCTAAGGAGAATAAAATGAAATATTTTGAAACTTTAAAGAAAGAACGCTCGCTCGACCGAGTAATTTTTCTTGCAGGAATGGTTCTTACTTTTGTCGGATTTATGATTCCAACATTTTTCCTCAAAGATGAATCAGGAACAGTATTGAAAAACGTCTTTGGAGCCGCTTCTTACTTCAACAAAGCACCATCTGCTTACAACTCAACTTTTATTGTAATCACATGGCTTTGCTCAATCGCAGGAATCGCGTTGTTTTTCTGCACAAAGACAATCGTCGGCGACATCTTCGTTACTTTGCTTGCACTTGCTTTTGAAATCGCCTCAATCATTTCAATCGCACCTTCACTCACGGATATGTTCGGGGCTTACACAAAATTCTACACAAGCCCGGTAACACCAATTTTCGGATACACAAGCGTTGGCGGATATTTGGTTTTGGCAGGAATTATCGCTGCAGTAGCAGGCTCAGTTTTGGGAGCTGCACACATCAAGCACCCAAGCCAGACAAAATAAGCCTCATACATTAAGCCACCATGTCCGGCTCAAGCCCGGACACGGCTTCCTTTCCAGTCCTTTACATACCGCTCTAAAAAATAATTCCACTTTTTTTGCAAATTCTTCCTTCCACGTTGCCGAAAATCGACAAATTTTTCCTATATATATCATAGAGATTTTTATAGGAGGATTTTACCATGGCTAAAAAACACAGGCGTACTCAGAGAAAGTCAAAACAGCTTTCCCTGACAAAAAGAACTACACGGACATTTCTAAGCTTGAAATTACCACCATCGAAGACGTGATTTACGTCACTGTCAAGAACAATCTTTCATTTTTGATAAATTCGGAAATGGACGGCTACGGTATACAACATCAACAAAAGCCACAACGAATCACTTCAAAAAAAATGCAAGTCGTTGTATGATTATTGTGCCTTCGTTAACCGTTTGAAAGAGAATCTTGCCCGAAACATGAAGACGGAAGACGCGGTAAACGAGGCCGTTGACTTTGCCATTGAGGGCAACTTCCTAGAAGGGTATTTCAAGGAGCAGCGTATGCAAATTGTCGGAAATCTTCTCACAGACTTTGACCAGAAGGCCTACAACTATTTTCTCCGTAAAGAGGGATATGATGAAGGTGCCCAGGCAAAAGCCCGCGAAAGTGCCCTCAATATGCTTTCTGACAATGTTCCGCCGGAACAAGTTGCTAAGTGGACTTCCCTTCCAATTGAAGAAGTTCTTGCACTAAAAGAACACATCTAAAACTGTGTTCTCACTTTCACGAGCCACCGTTTGCGGTGGCTTTTTTTGTTTTAAGGGAATACACTCCTTAGCCGATAAAGCGTTTGCTTTTTTCTAAAACATGATAGATTTCTGCAAGAGATTTGTTCTGCCCATTGTAACGCTCTGTTTTTCTGACACGCTCATCTGAAGATATGTCTTTGTACAAAACGCCGGCTTCATCATTGTCGATAGCTTCTCCCATGCAAATCAGGATTTTTATCAGTTTTGCTTCTGAATTGGTAAAATCTCTTGCAACACGCTTTTTACCGATTGCAAAACTGTTTGCACACTGATTCAGTTGCCAGAAAAACTGTGCGAGCAGTCGCCGCTGAAAGTGAAGACAGTTTTCTTTATCGATTTCGCCTTTTTTGTTGGTTATCTCATAATTAAAATGCTTTCGGTACAACGGCTTTATAAGATTAACATCATTTTTGCACTCAGTCACGAAAAACTCGATGATACCCTGTAAAGCAATGGCGTAATCAAGACTTCGGTATTCGTCTAAGAGAGAAGAATACATCTGTTCCCATTTGATTTTGTGCGGAATATAGATTGTGGCAATGAGGGTGAGCAAGGCGACTATAAGAGTTGCAGTATCTTTCATATTAAATTTCTACCAAACAATCCATATAATGTTTGAGCAATGTTGCACGATTAGAAGCTTCTGTTGTTATTGTTTTATTTTTTACAGGTGAGTTACTCTTTGAATCACAAGGGCAGCATTCCTTTTCTTCAACAGTCGTATTTTTTTTATCATGAGAATCGTTAAAATTATCGATTTTATCTTTTATAGAACTTAATTCATTCAGTTTGGCGTATCTTATTCCAGTATCGTCTTTGATGAATAAAATAATTAACGCTGTGTCTGCCAGCACAAGAATAATAAAATAGAGGAAATAAAACGATTGAGATTTAAGTTTTATTGTATTTATAGTTTGTTCACTTTGCGAAATTCCTTTTGGCATTTCTTCAGTTTTTTTCACAAGGCATCTTGTATCACTATCGCTCGATTCTTTCGCTTTTTGAAAAACAAATACTGTATACACAATTGACATAACTAGCAAAATCAAAATAACTAACCTACAACAATTATGACAGAGGCACAAAAATAAAGATTTTATACAGCTACAAAATCTTTCACAAAAAACATCATTAACCTCTACAATGTATTCATTATCATCTTTTGGAAAAATCTTAACTTTTAATTTTTTACTCATGAAAATATCCTTCAAACTAGTATTTTCCCCGCCACAACAAAAGGCACCTGCTTAAGTTGTGACAGAACTAAAACAAGGCAACGCCCTGCATTATTTGCCTTTGTAGTTGTAGTTTATCGTTGCTTTTTTAAAATCTCCGTTATGATCATCAATTCGTATCTTCTCCCATTCAGTTTTTGTACCAGTATAATTTATGCTTTTAAGCGATTCACACATAGAAAAAGCCGACTCACCAATTGAAGTAACAGAATCCGGTATTGTTATGCTTTTAAGCGAGCTACAACCATGAAAAGCCGACTCACCAATTGAAGTAACTGAATCCGGTATTGTTATGCTTTTAAGCGATTCACACATAGAAAAAGCCGACTCACCAATTGAAGTAACTGAATCCGATATTGTTATGCTTTTAAGCGAGGTACAACCATAAAAAGCATATTTCCCGATACTTGTAACAGAGTTCGGTATTATGATATTCGTAACTTTTGTGCCGTTTGTGTATAAGTCCACATCGTAACAACCTGGATTTCCGGAAAACGAAATTGAAAGCCATTCTGTAAGTGTACCGTTGTAATAGACGCTTCTTAGCGATTGGCACCTGCCAAAAGCATCTCCAAAAGCATTTTCTCCGATGGAAGTGACAGAGTTCGGTATCGTCACGCTTTCGAGCGAGCTACAATCATAAAAAGCCCCATAACCAATTGAAGTAACTGAATCCGATATTGTTATGCTTTTAAGCGATTTACAACCTTCAAAAGCCCGCACACCAATGGAAGTAAGCCCAGACGGTATAAATACATGCTTAGCTTTTACTTTATCTTTGGGGATTGAATAAAGAACAGCAAATACTTCAAAAATATTTCCGTTATTTTTTGCCAGCACTTTCAATTCCCCAAAAACATTATCGGACATTGAGTTTATCCAGTCTGAAGTTAATTTGGTATATATTTCTGAAATCTGTGCATCATTTAGTCCTAGTTCCTGCAACTCTTTAAGACGGTTCCGGACAAACAGATTCTTTTCATAGGCTTCTTTTCTTTCTGCAACAACCCCATGTATTTCCCGCAAATCCCATTCCGGCTTTAGCGTTCGGGCAAGTTTCTTTCCTAAACTGCTTGTCTGCATTGTTTTTCCGCTAACTGTGTTGATTACACGTATTTTATCGAAATTGAACTTATATTCGCTCGGTTTATAGTCATCTTCCATCTTTACGTTATAGTCAATCTCAAAGTAAAGAATCGGATCACCACGCGTGAGCAAAGAATTGTACATGTCCACATTTGCCATGTATTCTTCTACAAGGGCTTCGTTCGTCTCGGTTTCAAGGTTTACGGAATTCTTTCCTGTTACCGCTTCGTATTTTACGATGAAGGTGTCCTGATACAAAAGCACGCCGTCCGAATACAGCGAAAGATATGCGTTCCAACCGTTGTTCTGTCCGCTGTATGTACCGTAGCCCACTTTAAGCTCATCGCCCATGCTGCTCACGGTTCTTGTAGTTGCAAGAGCCTTCTGGTCAGCACGAATTTCAGCCAGTAATGCTGTGTCCTGTGAGGCAGTGGCTTTCTTCACAGTATCGCAATCTGAAAGAAGTTTCTTATAGTAGTTCTCATAGTTCGTCCAAACCAGATTTTCCCTGCGGCGGTTTGCGGCTTGTGTCGGCTTTCCGTTTTCAAGTTCAACGGTGGTAAAAGCTTTGTTACGGATTTTCTTTTCTTCTTCGTCACATTCTTTTTTCAGAGAGTCATAAAGTTCCTGTGAGCGTGCCTCCACTCCCTGCCTTATTTCGACAAGTGCCTTTTTCTTGCTCTCAATCACATTAATCTGCCCCAAAACGCCCTGCTTTTCCATCTTGAGTTTGCGTACTTCGGCGGCTTTTGCGGCAGCTTCTTTTGCCATTTTGTCACGTTGAGTTTTGAGGGCAATGCTTCGCTCTGCTTCAAGCCTCGCATCCGCCTGTTCACGCTCTTTCTGAGCTTTAAGTTCTTCCTGTCGTTTTCTTTCTGCGTTTTGTTTTTCTGCAAGCAAGGCTTTTTCCGCTTCTATTTTTCGTTTATTTTCGATTGCGGAAAGATCATTGCTCACGGAAAGTTTTGCAAGTTCCGTATCGTACTGAGACATCATCTTCTGATACTGTTCTTCGTTCTGCCTTGCAAGTGCAAGCTGCTCGTCCACGCTGAAACTTGCGGAGCCGCTTGAAAGAAGGTTCTTGTTTAGGTCGGAGATTTTAAGACCAAGCTTGTTTCCGAGAGAGAGCGTGATTTCATCTACCGCACCGGTTGAGCCGTAAAGATATTCGCTTGAAGAATACTCTTTTGAAATCACGCTTGCCATCTGCTCTCCCGTCGTCAAGTCCGTGAAGTCCGCACTGATTGTATATCCTTTTGCAGTTTTTCTGATTTTCGTAAAGAGAGCAAATTTCGCCGTGGTAATTTTTCCGAACTCAATAGCCGTGCTTTCATCATGAGCAGAATTTTCGCTTTCTGCCTGTAATTTCTTCAATGCAGATTCTGATTTTGAATCAACGACAGTTTTCATGCCTAAGAATTCCTGCAAGTTCGACTTCAATTTATCCTGAATCTGACCGGGAAGCCATGCAGATTCACTGCCAGAAAGATTTATTGCTTCCTGACTAACAACCTGCACAGGCATCTTCGTGAGATTTTTTCGTGCCTCGGCTTTCTGTTCTTCAATATATCGCTCTTTGTACTGTACAACGGATTCAATCCCATCAATTTTTGTAATTGAATAAACATTCGGCTTCAGCCCTGTTGTCGTGAAAGTAACCGAGTATGTTGATTTTTTCGCATAATCAAGTCGTTCCCTAATTTTCGTCATGTCCATTCCAGACACGACAGAAATCCTGTTCTTTGCAAAGAGCGGTAACGTAATCTTTCCGTCTTCGGCTACACTCATTTTGCTCAAATCAATTTCACTCACAAAGACCGCCGAGGCGTCCTTGTTCTTTTCAAGTGCCTTGCCGAGTTTCTTTTCTGCAACACTTGTCTGTGCAAATGTAGCGGCTGCAAGCAGCAACACACTTAATACTGTGATAACTTTTTTCATTTTGAAATTTTCTCCTCTAGTTCCATCGTAATTATCTTTTCGCTTTCTTCCGCTAAAATCGGATATGCCTTTTTCTGAGCGTTTTCCAACGTGTAGGCAAGTGTTTTTTTCTCACTCTTTACCTGCACGGCATAGACCGTCTTCCCTGCCTTGCTTTCGATTTTGAAGTCAAGGCTCGGACACATGCTGATTGGTTCTGTTTCATTTGCATTGGTTTCAACGAACACATTCGCCGTATAATTCGCTTCTTTCTGGCTCTTCGTGATTTTGAATCCGCTCTTTGAGAGTACAAGTAATACAGAAGTTGAAATTATGTTTCCATAGTCGCCAGTTACTGCAAGATAAAGCGTGCATTTTTCTTTTTCCGAAGCAATAAGAGCGGGTATCTCGCTAACGGTCTTTCTGTCCTTTTCATAGGCAGCTTCTTTTTTGGGATGCAGGATTCTAGCAAAGTCAAGTTTTTCAAGGAAATCTTCACCTGACTTCAAAGATTTTCCCATCACAGCGCATTTTGTAAAAGGGTCTGATTCACCACATGCATTTTTATAGAAAGAATAGAATTCATTTTTCGCTTTCTCTACACCGGGCTTGTACTGCTCCCAAGCTTTTTCACGCTCTATGTAAGCCACGCAATACCATGTTTTCTGCTTTTTGGAATAATAAGGCTCCGTGTATTCAAGATTTGACAGAGAAACCGAAGATGAAAGGTTTGTCTCCGTAGCAAGCGTTCGCCGGATGTTCGTTGAATTATCTTCGGAATTCATGAGACTTGCTGCATGTGTTTGAGTTTCAATCTCTGTTTTAAGGAATCTGGCAAGGGAAGCCGCCGCTTCTGTCCGCGAGCCTTCTTTTGTAGCACTCTCGCCACCAGCAGAAAGATAGGTATCAGAAGGAAATGCAGCATGACAGTCCAACACCCATTCCGGAACATCATTATTTTGCGAGAGGAAATAATCACAGAGGAAGCACAGAAAACAGTAATCGCCACAAAGCTCCGAATTTCAGAAATCAAGAACGGCTAATATAGGGCAAAAGTTGCCGTTAACTCCCGCGTACAGTCGCGGGAGCCGTTCACTTCTACAATTGCGCGGCGAGTTCCTGCACTTCGGCTACGGAAAGACCGACACACCGGGCAATGACTTCTGGAGATACATTTTCTTTAAGAAGGTTTTTCGCACTTTCAATTGCATTCTCTCTTTTGCCCTGATTAACGCCTCTTTCCCATGCGGCGTGTTTCATCGTCCGTTCATCGGAAACGTGCATCCAGTAGCGGGTTTCGTGGTACCAGTTCATTTCTTCCTGGCTTATGTTCTTCAATACTGTTACTGCCATATTTATCCCCCTGCTGTGCCTTGCAAGTTCCCGGATGTAGTCCTGTTTTTCTGGAACGGACGCGTATAAGAAAAATTTACCCCACATCTGGGCTGGTGTCAACTGAGGAATTTCGTCCTTGAGTTGGGCGATTTTAGGCAGCTCCATGAAAATGACGTTCAGAGTACCTGAAATAGTACGGCCTTTTTTGCTTCTCATGCAGTAATGATTTACAGAATCGGGCTCATCTTTGTCGAAATAGAAATTAAGAACTGAAACCTGAAAAGCCTGTGGTAACTCATGCCACTTCATGCCTTTGGTTACGTAGTGGTTCAGAAGGTGGGCGACATGATACTCAACACGCTTTCCGAAATGGTCGTCCTTGTTCAAACCCTGCATCTCGATGTTCACGATTTTGCCTTCTATCTTGCAGTTGATGTCGAATTCCGACTGCTTGTCGGTGGCGGACTCTCCTGAAAGTTCGTTGGGCTGCAAGACGACGTCGGTGACTTTCTTTCCGATTATATCGGTTAAGAAAGATGTGAGTGCCTGACGAGCCTCATTTGATTCGTCAGTAAACAGGATTTTGAAAGTCGGGTCGGCGCATGGGTTTAAGAGTGCGTCCGGAGAGGGACGGAATGATTGTAGAGTCATAAAGTCTTCCTTTTGAGTTGGGATAAAGACACAACTGTGCCTCAGTCCAACTGCCAATTTTCAGAAGACTTATGGTAGGTAACGTGCAGCATTATTGTCAGTCCGTGTTTCGCACAAGGCAGACAATGGAAATATTACAAAAAAAATTGGAGGCCGAATGTGAAATGCTACACCCCTTGCGGAGTAAGAATAAGCAGAAACTTTCGGGAAGTCAAGAAAAATCGTCTTATCGTATTCAGCCGACATATTCCGCTTTTTTTCTAAAATGACCAGCGCTGTGCACGATTACGCTGTTTTTAAGTTCTTTTCCGCCTGCACTTAGGGATGTTTCTACAATGAACACATAGAATCCCGGTGTCAGTTCTTCTGCGACATATTTCCTCTCCAATTGTTATAATAACCGCAACCTATTGCAGGCAATGTTACGAACAGCTATCCGGCAGTATATGGGATTGTAACACGACAATGTTAGGGATAGCAGAACGCTTATGTTACAGGTGGTAACATTACAATGAGAGGGAGTATAATCTAGCTAGAGTATACTGTCAATCTAGTTAGAGTACATGGAAGAATCTAGTTAGGGAGAATCACCCGCTTAGTTTGAGTGGATTCACTCTGCGGGATTTAAAACAGGCATGGACAGGATTGCTCCTGTCCATGTATCAGTTATTATAGCATTAACATGCCGTTTTGTCAAAAATCAAGCCGCATATAGTGCCGGCATTATCTTGTAAGCTTGCGATAAACTGTCTTGTGAGGAACGTCGTCGTCGATTCCGAGGACGTTCTTGCGCCATTCGACGTAATCAGACCAGCTTCCTTCTACAAAGTGAACTTCTGAGTTGTTTTCGAAAGCCAGAATGTGGGTACAGATTCGGTCGAGGAAGTAGCGGTCGTGGCTGATTACCAATACTACGCCTGCAAAGCTGTTGATTGCTTCCTCAAGGCTTCGGGTTGTCGTGATGTCGAGGTCGTTTGTAGGTTCGTCGAGCATAAGCACGTTTCCTGCTTCCTTGAACATCATGCCCATGTTGAGGCGGTTCTTTTCACCACCGGAAAGCACGCTGATTTTTTTGTTCTGTTCTGCTGAGTTGAAGTTGAACCATGAGCAGTATGCGTGTGCGTTGATTTCGCGGACTGCACCGTTGAGGGCGCGGCCCTTTTCGTCAACTGCACCGAGCTTAACGAGATCGCTTCCGCCTGAAAGCATCTCGTAGATTGTCTTATTTGGGTCGAGTTTTGAACGCATCTGGTCAACGTAGACGAGTTTGACTGTATCGCCCACTTTGATTGAACCAGAATCAGGAAGCTCCTTACCCATCTTGCCGTCCGGGAGTTCAATTTCCTGGCCTGCGGCACTTGCAATCATCTTGAAGAGTGTAGTTTTACCGGCGCCGTTTGGACCAACGATTCCGACAACGCTTCCTGCCGGAATGTGGAAGTCGAGGTTTTCAAAGAGAAGCTTGTCATCGAATGATTTTGTGAGCTTTTCTGCATCGATTACGACGCTTCCAAGACGAGGACCGGCCGGAATTGAAATCTGTGTGTCCTTAAGCTGAACGCGCTTTGATTCTTCGGCAAGCAGGGCTTCGTATTTTGTGATGTGTTCCTTGTGCTTTGCCTGACGGCCTTTTGCTCCGGCGTGAATCCACTCCAACTCTTCCTGCATTTCGCGGCGGCGTGTTGAAGCCTGTTTTTCTTCGAGGGCAAGGCGTTTTTCCTTTGCCTCAAGCCATTCTGAATAATTTCCCTTGAAAGGATAGCCTTCACCGCGATCCATTTCCAGAATCCAGCCTGCAACATTGTCGAGGAAGTAGCGGTCGTGGGTGATTGCGATGATTGTGCCAGGATAGTCCTTGAGGTGGCGTTCGAGCCAAGCGACAGTCTCTGCATCGAGGTGGTTTGTAGGTTCGTCCAAAAGCAAGATGTCCGGCTTCTGCAAAAGGAGGCGGCACAAGGCAACTCGGCGGCGCTCACCACCGGAAAGAACGTCTACGACCTGGTCGCCCAGAGGACAGCGGAGTGCGTCCATTGCAAGCTCAAGGTTTGAATCAAGGTTCCATGCGTCGGCTGCATCAAGCTTTTCCTGAATTTCTGCCTGACGTGCGCAGAGCTTGTCAAAATCAGCATCAGGATCGCCAAAAGCTTCGTTTACCTTGTCGAATTCGGCGAGCAAGTCTGTGATTGGTTTAACACCCTCTTTTACGACTTCGAGGACTGTTTTACCTGGCTCAAGATAAGGCTCCTGCTCAAGATATCCCATTGAATATCCCGGAAGAAGCTTGGTTTCGCCAGTGTAATCTTTATCGATTCCTGCAAAAATTTTAAAAAGTGAAGATTTACCGGCACCGTTCTCACCGATAACGCCGATTTTTGCCCCGTAATAGTAAGAAATTGAAATGTCTTTGAGGACTACTTTTGTTCCATACGCGCGAGAAACGCGATCCATCGTGTAAATGATTTTCTTGTCGTCAAATGTTTTTGCCATGTTTAAATTATATATTAAATGGAAGATTTTGTCTCTAAATCAGCTCTTTTCTATTTATTGTTTCAATTTTTTGTCTTATAATAATATTAAATAATGAAACAGCAGGTCAGTTTAAATTCTATCATTTTTAGAGCCCTTCTCGTTATCTTTTCTTTGACTGGTATTTTCATTATGTTTGTCGGTCAAGATTCTACTAATGCACGGATAATTCAGTATCAGGACAAATCATTCAACACAGGTTGGTTTTACTATGACGCAAGCGGGAATGAAGTTCAAATTCCAACGCTCCCAAAATACATTCCAAAAGCGGGTAAAAAATCTTCAATTTTTCATCATCTCCCTGCCAGCGATGAGAAAAATCAATCTCTCTGCTTTTATTCACATCATCAAGATGTCAATATAAAGCTGAACGGGCAAATCATCTACACTTTTGAGAACAAGATTTCCCCCAAAAATCTTCTGACTTTTCACCCTGCATACAATCTTGTGAATTTGCCACAGATTTCGCAAAATTCCGTGATTTGCATCGAAACGAATGCGTTAATTCCTTCCGCAAACGGTGATTTTGAGGAAGTTTATTTTGGCGACACTACTCAGATTCTGTTTACAATTATATGGAAGCACATCAATAATTTCTTCCTCGGCGTAATGTTCATTGTCATATCAATTTTTCTGTTCGGCACGCATCATCTTTTTTCACACACGAACAAAAAAGACTATACTTTGCTCCATCTTGCCCTTCTTACATTCGCAATTGGCCTTTGGCAGCTTGACGACTCAACGCTTCTGCTTTTCTTTACAGGCTACACACCTCTTTTATGGTGTCTCAAATATCTGTCGCAACTTTTCATGCCGCTTTTCACAATTCTGTTCATACGAAGCATCTCCATAAAAAAAGACAACAATTTTCTCAAAGTGTTCTTCTGGTGCACAATTGTCATCGTCGTTTCTCAATACCTGCTCCAGTTCTTGGGAATTCGTGCGCTGACAAACACAATTTATGCTTCACATTTCATTTATCTGAGTGCATGTATTTATGCCCTTAAAGTCCTGCTCTCCGAGGAGTTAATTAAAAACAGTATCCTTAAATATCTGTTCTTTTTCTCGATGATTTTCTCAATGACCATCTTTGCGTTTACGATTATCTCATTGTTCAACAACAGGTTCTTCAACTCGCTCATGAGCTTTGGAATTGCATTTACGTTCATCTGGATGATTCTCATCACCTATCAAAAAGAGCTTATAATTTTTGAAGAAGTCAACAAGGCAAACATGTACAAAACACTTGCCTTTGTGGATATTGCCACCGGAGTGAATAATAAAACTGCATGGTATACACTCATCGACAATTTTAACGAAAAAAATGCCCCGCAAGGTGAATATTGTCTGATTCTTTTCGACATGAACAATCTCAAAAAGCTCAATGACAACTACGGTCATTTAGTCGGCGACAAGGTAATCAAAGCTTTTTGTGACTGTCTTGTGAAAGTTGTTGGCAATAGCGGCACAATTTACCGAATCGGCGGCGATGAATTTGTGTGTGTCTGCAACAATTTCTACCGCGAGAATATAATGACTATGCTACATCATTTTGATGTAGCCGTAGCCAACCAAGAAGAAAGCGAGCATAAATTTTCAGCCGCTTATGGATACGAATTTTTCACACCGCACAGCACGAGCGATTTCAAAAAAGCACTTGATTCCGCTGATGAGAAGATGTACAACGCAAAAGTAGCGATGAAAGCTGCAAGAGATTAAAAATTAGCAGAATTAACTGACTTTAAATTCAATTGCCTCATCGGCAGGAATTGGTTTAGAGAAGTAATATCCCTGAATAGTATCAGCGCCGAATTCACGAAGACGATTGAACTGACGCTCTTCCTCAACACCTTCGATAATCATGTCTTTATCCAAATCATGCATGAGATGGATGATATTACGGATGAATGAATCTTTACCGTCAACAAGATATGTGTCAACCAAAGACTTGTCGAGCTTGATAACGTCAACTGGAATATATGTGAGATAGCCAAGCGAAGAATAGCCAGTGCCAAAATCGTCCATGAGCAAGCGAATTCCAAGATTCTTGAAACGGCGGAAAATATCATCAGCCAGAACGCTTTTTTCAAGGAACAAACCTTCAGTGATTTCTATTTCGAGGTACTGAGGCGGAATATTATAGCGTTTGAGCAAATCCTCAACAAAATCAACATAACCATGATCATTGAGCTGATTTGAAGAAAAATTGACCGAAACCGGATGCAAAACTTTGCCCTGGTCACGCCATGACGCAAGCTGCTTGATTACAAGCTCCGTGGTGATTCGACCAATACGCCAAATCCAGCCACTGCGCTCCGCAACAGGAATAAACTGACCAGGATAAATACCAGGCTCCTTCATTCGAACAAGAGCCTCATAACCACTGACCTGTTTTGACTGAGTATCAATCTGAGGCTGATAAAGCATGAAGAATCCGTCATTTTCAAATGCTGCCTGTAATTTTTCTTTGATGCGGATTTCTTCGAGAGCCTTTTCCTTCATTTTGTCGTCATAGATTACGATGCCATTTTTGCCACGGTTCTTTGCCTCATACATAGCTGTTTCGGCATTGATTATGTGTTGCTCAGGAGGTGTGATTCCGTCGGAACAAGAAGCACCCATGCTGGCCGTAATTGCAAGTGTCTCATCGCCAAGAGGAATAGGAGCACGGATAGCCGCAAAAAGCTGATGAATAATCTGGCAGTCCATTTGGAGAACTTCACCCGGAATAACAAGAAGAAGCTCATCACCGCCAAAACGAGCCATCTTCCAGCCACCTTCCTCGGTCATTCCTTTGAGCAATGCAACCATATACTGTAAAATGCTGTCCGCCAGAGAATGCCCATAATTCTCGTTGAGCATCTTAAAATCATCAATATCAATAATCACGATAGAATATATGCTGTCTTCATTCATTGTCTCACGAAGCCAGGCAGTTATCGTGCGCCTGTTAAGAACATCCAGAACCTCGTCATATTCCGCCTGATAAATAAGCTGTTCTTGAGATGCCAAAAGAACCTGCTGAGAATGCTTTAATTCATCAACATAGGTCATGGAAATTTTTCTGCCGATTCTAGAATAAATAAGAATCAAGAAAAGTATTACAAAAAGCATTATGACAGACGGAAAAATTTTGCCATAATGAGAGAAAAATGTTATTGGTCGATTATAGAAAATCGTATCCTTAGGAAGAATAGAAAAATCTAAATCAAAAGCTTTCATCAAGCTGTAATCAAAAGAAGTCTTTTTTACAGTCTTTTCGACAAACGGGATTTGGGATACGTCGGTTCCACGCAATGCCTGCACTACCATTCTGCCGGCCTGTATACATTGCTCTTCCATATCCATTTGGACTCCGCCCAAAATTCCCATGCCCTCACCACCAACATAATTTCGGAAGATAGGAACGTCCGTTGAATTTACAAGGCTGCGGGTGCGAGAAAGCATAGAATAAACGTTGCCCTGCTTGTCAGAATAACATGTCATATAGAAAAGAATGGAATCTTTTGGAAGCTCCGACAGCAATATGAGCAAATCTGACTGACTCAAAGCAGACGTGTCCAAATCAACAAAAGCATAGTTTTTGTATTTGTCATGCAGGTTGAAGAAAATATCGCTGTCCATTTTGCCGGAATCTGACTGATCATGCAGCGCAACCAAAGTCTTTCGCTTGGGGAAAAGCTCAACAGCAAGTTCTACAGTTTCATCTATATAATTATTCTCAAAAAGTCCGGTAACATAAGGGGTTTCCGCCGCCCTTTTTGCCAGTTCGTAATTATTTATGCCAAAGAAAATCATCGGCACCTTTGAGAAAATCTCATTCTGATAGCGCAAAGCAAATTCAAGAGCAGGATCATCACCAAGAAGAACTGCCTCATAATGCTTTTCAGGAATATTTTTCATTTTAAGGAATTTAAAGAAATTATCGTAATTGTTAGTTCCACGAGAATTTGAATCCATAAAAATCACATCATATTCAACTCCGTTTGAATACAGACTTTTTTCAAGACCTTGCTTTTGGAAATTGTATGTAAAATAGAGGGAATTGTATGAACTGATGAATAAAACCTTATGATGAACTTCAACCGGGGCTTGCATTGTGTTTTTATTCTCAATGCCAGTTGTAATAAAACGCAGTAAGAAAATAGACAAAATGAGGAGACTGAATATAATAAAACCGAGAGCCAAGTTCCTTAAAATGATATATAGCTTTCTTTTCTCCATAGCCTTTCCAAGTGCTAAAATTTACAAATCCATTATACACCATGCCATTAAAAATACACAAGAAATTTTCATTTTATTTTATGTTATTTTACTCGTCCTATATATATATATATATAGGATTATGTATAGTAAAACTTTCAGGAACCTTAGTTTACTCGACAAAAATGCCCCTTTCCGTGTAGGATAATTCAGATTTTAAAATATCAGATTTCAAGTCAGCTTGGAGGAATATATAAAATGAGCGAATACAATTTCGATGTTGCAAAAATTACGGCTGAAGTCGTTGAGTGGATTCAAAAATGGATTTCCAAGAATGGAAATGACCAAACAAAAGTTGTAGTCGGAGTTTCAGGCGGCAAGGATTCAAGCGTTGTCTCGGCTCTCATGGTCAAAGCACTTGGAAAAGAACGTGTTATCGGTGTGATGATGCCGAATGGTGAGCAAAAAGATATTTCTGATTCACAGGCTCTCGTAAATCACCTCGGAATCAAAAACTTTACAGTCAATATTGCAAAAGCATACTCTGGTATTCAGGTCGCATTTGCAGAAGCTGGCGTTTCTGAATCTTCTTCAAACGACAGTTTTTCTGCCGTTTTCAAGACAAACACACCAGCCCGCCTGCGAATGACCACACTCTATGGAATCGGAGCACAAATCGGGAACTGCCGCGTAGCAAACACATGCAATCTGAGTGAAGATCTGGTCGGCTACTCAACATTCTACGGAGACGCGGCCGGAGATTTTGCACCAATCAACAAACTCACAACCGAGGAAGTCGTTGCAATCGGCGATTATCTTGGTCTTCCAAGCTCACTCACTCACAAGGCTCCTAGTGACGGAATGTGCGGCAAAACAGACGAGGACAACCTGGGCTTCACTTACCACGAAGTAAACGAACTTGCCCGCAAAAACGTCAAGGGCGAAAATGCCGAGAAAATCTTGGCAAAGTACAAAGCAAACTTGTTCAAGGTAAAGATTATCGCATTGCCTTGCTACAGGCCAGACTTGCCTCTCTTCCTGGAAGTTTAGGCCTCGCCCGCCGTGTAGCCCCGGAGTTGCCGTCCGCCTGCGGGCGGCAATGAGCGTGAGCGAAGGGCGAAAGGGCGGTAGCTAGTCAGTTTGCGACAAAAAAACAACATTTTTCTCTAAAAATAATCTTGAATCACAAAATTGTTCCGATATAATATTATAATCAACTCAGGAGGCTTTCTTAAATGAAGAAAATTATTTTACTCGCTTTGTCTTTGGTCAGTGTTTTTGGCATGATTTCATGTGCAACCACAAGTACAATGGATCCAGCAGCTCAAAAACAGGCCGCTATCAACAAATCATTCGACGAAGTTTATAGCTCACACGCTGGCGACCTCGTTTTGGACGGAGCAAAAACTTACACAGTAAAAAAAGGTGATACTCTCACAGCTATCACAAAGACTTTCTATGCTGGTGATGATGAAAACGGATATTACTTCCCGATTATCATGCTTGCTTCTCGAAACGTCGTAAGTGACCCAGAACTTATCACACCGGGAATGAAACTCACAATCCCGAACTTTGAAAAGAACATCAAGGACAAGGCCGTAGCCAAAAAGATGAGCGGTTTCTTCCGCGACCTTACAGGCGTTTACCGTCAGAAAGACACACCAGCAGCCGCTGATATTCTCCCGCATCTTATTGAAATCGCAGACTTGCTTGCAAAGGGTGGCCCAACAGCTATCGCCGAAGCAGAGGCAGCAGCAGCTTCAAAATCAGAATCAGCTGATGCGGCAAAGACAGAAGCAAAGTCTGAAACAAAATCAGAAACAAAGCCTAAATCTTCAACAAACAAATCACCAAAAACATCAAGTGAGCCAGTTGTAATGCCTAACTAGTTTTGGCAAAGGTTTTGATTTTTAGTGCCCCTCTTTTGAGGGGTATTTTTTTGCAATTTTTCTTTGCGATTTCAAGTTTTTGAGTTATCTTTATTATATCAAAAGATAAGGAGGCCAGATTATGGAAATCACACTCACAGCAGCAAACTTCGAATCAGAAGTTCTCAAGTCAGATAAGCCGGTTCTCGTAGATTTTTGGGCATCATGGTGCGGACCTTGTAAAATGTTAGCTCCGACAATCGAGCAGATTGCAAACGAAAACGATACTATCAAAGTCGGAAAAGTAAACGTAGATGACGAGCCAGATTTGGCACAGAAATACGGAATCGTAAGCATCCCAACGGTAATTTTGTTCAAGAACGGCGAAGCTACAAAAACTTCAATGGGCTTTGTTCCAAAAGAAACACTTGAGGCACTCTTCAAGTAAAACAAAAAAGGCCTTCCACGATGGAAGGTCTTTTTTTGGAGACGATCGGTGCGGAGCTGCCAAAGGCTCTGAACCGATATCGTTGGAGACGATCGGACTTGAACCGACTACCTCTACAATGCCATTGTAGCGCTCTAGCCAGGTGAGCTACGCCCCCGAATGGTTTGAGTCTGACAGATTTTTGAAAAAAATTCTAGATGATGATGGAGAAAAGTAAGATTTATTGAAATTTTGCACAAATCTAATTAAACTACAGACCATGAAATACCGAAGAAAAGAAATCATTGAGGCCCTCCAGTGGAATGGTAGAAATCAGGCAGAACTCAAGGCGTTTGCCGGTCAGTTCGTGATGTTTGACTACGCAGACATTGACAAAGACGGTGCCCTCGATGCGCTTCTCAAAGTCAAAGATTCCGAAAAGATTGAACATGCTCATGCAGGCGATTATGTTGTCCGCGGGAAAAAGGGCGATTTTTTCATAATGAAGCAAGCAGAATTCGAAGCGCTGTATGAGGAAGTAAAGTAAAAAAACGCACTATGAAAAAAACGGATTGCAACCGGCATGACAGGGGTAATTATACCCGCTAGGGTGCAATTCAGATACATTTTCTCGAAAATATACCCGTTCGGTTATAAAATTACAGGATGTCAGAAAGAATGGAGAGAATAAGATCCCCCGACCGTCAGGCTATTCCGATTCTCCTGTCACGTTATTTTGATGCTTTATAAATCAATCTGATTCCATTTATCAAGCATTTTATTCATTGATTTACGGAAATCTGAAACAAGCTTATTTTGAATTTGCTTTTGTATTTGCATATTTTCATCTGTTTCTTCTATTTTGATTTCAACTGAATTTTGAGGAATAAACAGCTGATAAACTTCAACCTTCAAAATCTCTGCAATTTTTATGAGTGTACTTTCTCGAGGCCACCTTCGTTTTCCCTCGATGTCGTTGATATTCTGTGTTGAAACTCCGATTTCTTCTGCTAACTGTTCCTGAGTAAATTTTCCTTTGCGATATTTTTTAATATTTTGAGAAAGGATTTCACGAAGCTGGTTTTCTGTCATTACTTGCATTTTGCAAGGCTTTTCTAAATTTATACACTAGCATTTTGCGGTTTTATGTATTATACTTGCGTTATACAAGTATTCGCATTTTACTTGCAATAATATGTAAAAGGAGCTTTTATGAAAAAGAATTCAATGTGGAAGATGGCCATGAGCCTTATGATAGTGCTTGCTGCAATCTGTTTTACAGGATGTGCTGACAAGGAAGATGATGACGACAAAAAGGAACAGACGTATTATCTTGAATATGCACAAATTACCAGAACTGATTTTAATACACTTGCGGAAAATTATGGAAATCAATCTTATGATACATTTGCACAGAGAAAACAACTACGTGCTTTACTGCGTTCAGTAAAGTATTACGATTTTGCAAGTGGAAGTGGCTATAAAAAAGAAAGAATACATAACGTATTAACACAAAAGGGTTTTACAAAGGCAGAAGCTAATGAATTATTTGAATCAATAAATACTATTGGAAATGCTCTCTTTTTTGGCAACTCAGCATACTCTGATGATTTGATAGCTTGGGTTTACATCGAAAAAGAATAATTATTTCCGCACTTCATGGCAGCATCTTGTAAAGGTGCTGTCTTTTCTATACTGCCAGAAAATCTGAAAGCGCATGAGAAATTTCCAGCATTTGAACAGGAGAAAGTTTTGTAATCTTTTCGACAAGACAATCTTTATCAACGGTTCCAATCTGAGGAATAAGAACGACAGAATCATGGGGAAGTTTCGTTATACTCTTTGAGAGTAAGACATTATCCCTGTGTTCTGCAAGTAGAGTATTCGTTGTGAGTGGCAGAACAACTGTTGTTGCAATTTTACTGGCATTAAAATTATCGTTTTGAACAACAAGAGCAGGTCTTCTCCCCATTGTCATGCTCCCAAAAGCAAGACCAAAATCAACCCACCATATTTCACCACGTGTCATTCTTCACAGCCTCCCACATAGAACGCATAGAAGAATGTGCTACCGCTACCTGTTCTTCACGAGGAATTTTCGCATACACCGCATTTATACGCTCAACTTCCTCTGGGTCAACGCTGTTTTCATCTGCAATTGCACGTTTTTTTGCCAAAAGTTTCTGTACTTTTTCAAAAATACCTTCGAGAGACGGAACGTCCAGCTTTTCCAGTTCTGTACTGAAATATGCATATGCAAAATCACTCATTCGCTACCTCCGTTTATTATTATAACACAGGGAATATGATTTTTGAATAGAAAGAAGATTCTTATTTACCCCGAACCGCGTTAAGGATTGTAGGGGCGGCGAAGCCGTTGCGGAACATAGTGGAGCAATGGAGCCGTGAGGCGGAACCCCGAAAAGCCTGACCGCATGCCGGAGGCAGGCGGTAACGCCCATCGTTTTCGGCGTTATTTGAACGCCCAAGTTTTCAAAAAAATTCTTTGCCGTTTCCCCAAAATTTTATTATCTTTATTTAAAAATATGTAAATTTTTTATATGGAGTATAAAAAATCATGGCAGAATATCAGTTTCAAACGGAAGTAAATCAGCTTCTTAAACTTATCATCCACTCAATGTATTCAAACAAGGACATTTTCCTTCGCGAAATTGTTTCCAATGCTTCGGATGCGCTCGACAAGCTCAATTACCTCAAGGTTTCGGATGAGACTTACAAGGGCGTAAAGAGCGAGCCAAGAATCGACATCACTTTTGATGACCCGAACAAGATTTTGACTGTTCAGGATTCTGGTATCGGTATGAACGAGGAAGACTTGAACAACAACCTCGGAACTATCGCACGCTCTGGAACTAAGGCTTTCATCGAAAAAATTGCAGAGGATAAAAACGCCGGAGAATCAAACCTTATCGGTCAGTTCGGTGTCGGTTTCTACTCTGCTTTCATGGCTGCAAAAAGAATCAATGTTTACACACGAAAGGCAGCCAGCGACAAAATCTATAAATGGTCAAGCGACGGTACAAACAGCTACACAATCGAAGAAATCAAGGCAGACAGTGACGAGGCTAAAAAATATGGCTTTGATAAGGCTGAGACCTGCGGTTCTGCAATCGAAATGCTCTTGAACGATGATTCAAAAGAGTACGCTTCACGATGGAAGATTGAAGAGCTTATCAAACGCTACAGTGACCACATCGCATTCCCGATTTACCTTCACTACACACAGAATAAATACGACGACAAAGGCAACATCACTGGAAGCGAGGACAAGGTTGACCAAGTAAACTCAGCTTCTGCCCTTTGGAAGAGAAGCAAGAGCGAGCTTAAAAAGGAAGATTACGACAACTTCTACAAGACAATCAGCCACGACGGTCAGGAACCGCTTCACTATGTCCACACACACGCAGAAGGAACTCAGGAATACACAACACTTTTCTATGTTCCACAGAACGCTCCTTTCGACATGTATCAGGCTGACTACCAGAGCGGTGTTAAACTTTATGTAAAGCGAGTTTTCATCACTGATGACGACCGCGAACTTTTGCCAGCTTATTTGCGATTCGTACGCGGTATCATCGACAGTGAGGACTTGCCACTCAACGTAAGCCGTGAGATTTTGCAGCAGAACCGAATCCTTGAGACAATCAAGAGCGCCAGCGTAAAGAAATTGCTCAGCGAATTCAAGAAGATGGGAGAAGCCGCTGACAAGGCAAAGAAAACCGAGGAATCAAAACGAACTGATGACGAAAAGGCCGCAATCACAAAGTGGAACACTTTCGTCAAGAATTTCAACCGCCCGATGAAGGAAGGCTTGTACTCAGACTACGCAAACCGCGAGGAAATCTCAGAAATCGTCCGATTCAAGAGTACAGACGCTTCTGGAACAGGAGACGACAACTGGACAAGCTTTGCTGACTATGTTCAGAGAATGAAGCCGGAGCAGAAGGCAATCTACTACATCACAGGTACTGATGAAAAGAACCTTCGCGCTT